>Ga0209517_10003277_pt1 | contig 22090 bp, 16 predicted proteins | sample PeaSoiMetSII2010_FD_187695 | JGI IMG/M metagenome (GOLD analysis project Ga0209517, IMG submission 187695) | Peat soil microbial communities from Weissenstadt, Germany - SII-2010 (SPAdes) (version 2) | ecosystem: Environmental > Terrestrial > Soil > Wetlands > Peat | place: Germany...
AAGCCTGCGGATAGAGGCTCGCGACAAGGCCAACCAGCAGCCAGGAAAGCAGACCCGCCAGCAACGGCAGAACTACGATGCTAACTACCTCAAACAACCGCCACGTGGGCAGCGGAAGCGAAGTCGGATACTGAACGTCCAGGACCCGCCACTGGTTGATCTCAGCAAGGAGCGTCAACGCCAGGATCAGAACTCCTACCTTGGCGGCGGGGCGCCAAGGCATCCGACCGGACCTGATTTGCAGGACCAACAAGAATACGCCGGCTCCAACCAAAGCCAAAGCCACCGCCACACCTGTGAAGGAGAGCACCGTATTAACCAGGAGCGAGGAGCGTTGCTTCCTTTCCCACTCCTCCGGCAATTTAAACAAGTGCGAAAATCCGACCACCTGGTCACCTGCCACGTCGACCTCGAGACGGAAATGCGCTTCCGCCACATTGCGTACATCGCCGGCTTTCGCCTGCCAAACCAATGTATAGTCCTCCCGCGCCTTTCGTTTCTCTGCCTCCGAACTCTGAAGATCGAAATCCGAAAGGTGGTAGCCATGCTCTTCGACGCAGTCCGCGGCCAGCTTTTGTGCCTGCTCAGGAGATAGCGAAGCACCGGGTGCGTCATCGTCCAACAAGGTCCGAGAGCCGAACACCTGGCCTGTGGCGGGATCCAAAAAGACGAGGTGTTCTTCCTTCTCTAACGGACGGAAATAACGCACCTCGTAGACTGCCAGGAGGGTCGCCTGCCGATAAATCCGGTCAGACTCCTCGATGGATTTGTGCTCGAGCAAATAGCGGAGGGCCAACGCGTCAACGTTATCGCGAACCCACGCCGCACGACGGTAACGCGAGGGGTCCAGATGCTGCTGACGAAGGTAGGTATCAGCGGCGCTCACAGCCTGGTCGCGGGTGATCCGCAACGAGAAGCCCTGCCCGAACCGGTAAGCAGGAATCAGCGCCAACAAAACAAAAGCGAGGGTGAGCACCCCCGCCGCAGTCAATCGAGTCGGCGACAGGGGATGATAAACGAGCGTGGCCTCAGGTCCGGCGGCCTCTTCGCGCGCGGCCCTGCGGATGCCTTCGTGGGCGTTCGTCAGGACTTCACTATCACTGAAAGTGCCGGTCCGCCAGTAGGCCAGCCCAGCCACCAACAGTGGAATCAGCATGATGCCCGCGGCGACCGCGCCCGAGATCGCCAGGTAGTGATTGGGAGAACGAATCAGCAGGAAAGCGGTGTAAAGCGCGTCCACGGAATAGTGCCAGATTAATGTGGCCATGATGCCATAGCGCAGCATGATCACGCCGATCACCACTCCGCCCATTCCGACCTCGAGCCCGCGAATGAAGAAAGGTTGATTCGGGTAGGCCGCATGCAGGAATCCCCACATGAAGGCCGAAAGCACCACCGCCAGCGGCCCCCAGTGCAGCAGTTTCTTCAGGAACGGAATTGAGAACGCCCGGAACTGCAATTCTTCCGACACGGCCGGATAGAAGCCGATAAAGAGCACGGTAATCCAAGGGAACTTTGTATTCAGCAAGTCGGTGAAGGGAAGGTCGGCGGGCGCCCACGCCCCCATTTTATTGGCGGCAAGATAGAACACGGTCTGGTAAGCAAAGAAGAAAAACGTGAGGGTGATCCCAACCACGTTGGCAATAAAAAACGAACGGCTGCGCAGACCCTGCCAGGTGAAGTATCTGCGCAGGGCGATCTGGTTCGGATAGCTTTCACGGTACATGGGCTCGGAAGCGGCGACGAGCAGGAATATCGCTGCGCCTGTGCCTACTGCTGCGAGCAGGGCGCCCCCCAGGGACTTGGCGATAAAGCTCGTATACGAATCCGTGGTCAGGTAGCCGAATTCAGCCAGTGAGAAGCTGTTGAGCTCGCCAAAGAAGTAGAGGGCCGCAGCAACCCCGCCGAACGCCAGCGCCATCCAAACCGGCACATCGCGATCGCGCAGGCGGCGAATCAAGATCACCAGCATGGCCACGCTCAACAAAATCCAGAAAACCTCGTCCACGACTTGCGCGGCATCGTTCCGCGAGCGCAATTTCTCGTAGTCGCGCGTCCACTGCTCCGGAACCTTGACGAACTCCCGGTACCCCGCCACCTGGTCGCCATCCACCAGCACTTCCACGCGCAGGCTCCCATCGCCCAGTTCCACGCTTTTCTGCTTCCAGGTAAAGTCGTGATCGATGCGCGCCGGACGCTTTTCCGTCTCGGTTTCAACGAACTCGAGGTCGGCGAGATTCCGCTGCATCACCTGCGTGAGGAATGTCTCCGCGAGGGTGCGGGCAGCAGCCTGATCGAGTGAGGCGCCGGGCGCGGCTTCGGCAATTTCGTGATTAAACCCGACCACCTCGCCGGCGGGGGTGACGTCCGCGCGGAATTCTTCCTCCTGTAATGGCTTGAACCAGCGGTGCGACCAACGCCAGAGATGAATCGGCCCGCGGGTCAGGCCATTCATCCGTTCCAGTCCTTGCGTGCGTTCCAGGTAGACCTTCTCCTGGTCGTCGTAATCGAACTTCGCGGCATGTCGATAGCCGTCCAGTTTGAAGCCGCGGCCGGCAAGATACCTCTGCGCCACGGGGGCTGAGTCGTCGCGGTTAACGCGAAATTCAATCGCCGCCTCGGGAAAGGCACGCGAGAAGTATTTGATGGCAATGGTCAGCGAAGCAGCCGCAACAAGGATTGCAATGACGATGGTTTTGTTGTCGGAGGATTGCAGTTTGGTGGGCATGGGCTCCTCTGATCCGTGTGGCGCGGGCGTCTCGCCCGCGCTACAGATCTCTCCGTTTCAACCACTTCAACATAATCAACGCCGAAGCGCCATCGGAATAATAGTTCGGGACGTGATCCACTTTCTTGTAACCTCGAGCCTCATAGAAACCTCGTGCCGGGAGGTTGTTCTCCGCAGCTTCGAGGTAGACCAACTCGAGTTTCTGCTCCCTCGCCCAATCCTCGGCGGCGTCCATTAGCAAGCTCCCCACGCTTCGCCGGCGCCAACTTTCCACCACGTCGATCGTCACGATGTGTGCAGCCTTGCGCGCCTGGCGTTCGGCGATGAGGAAACCGACGACTGCTCCCTTCTCTTCCGCCACCCATGTCCTGCTTCGCCGATTGCCGATGAACTCACTCAACGCCTCGCGAGAATAAGCAATCCCTGGCGCAAAACATGCTTGATCGATCCCGTAAAGTGTCTCGAGATCCTCGGAACTGACATCGCGTAGGTGCATAAGAGCAGGAGTCAGGATTCAGCAGTCAGGATCCAGCACCGCAGTAATCCCGCTTGCGAATCTGGTGCCAGGAAATGGCGGTGGGGCCGATGCCTAGCCCCTTACTCCGTAGCTCCACCGGCAACCCGAGTTACTTGGCCCTGAATCCTGAATCCCGAATCCTGAATCCTGGTCTTATTTCAATCCCGCTTGGTTAATGCTTTCGCCCAAGTGCTCAGCTATTGCTTGCGCGGTGTCGCTCACAGCCTGGGCGAGGGAGGGCGGGTTGTAAGGCCGCAAGACAATGTCCTGCCAGATTGATCCGCCTCCCCGATCTGTGATCGACACTTCAGTGTGCAATCGCTTCAGCCGGCGCGATTCCACACACGAGCCTCTCACGATGGCATCGGCTTCCTTCGCGTTGGAAGCCATTTTAAAGCGGCCGAGTTTGCCAAGGCTTGCCATCAGCCTTTCACTCAGATCATTGTCCATTCTGTCGACGTAAAGCGTGCGGATTCGCACCAGCTTCCGGTAGTCATTGACAGTGGCAGTCCGGGGACCAGACTCACCGGGTCCAGGCTTTGGGCCGAGCGTGGGTTTTTGTTCTTGATCTCCCGCCTGCGGTTGCGCTTCCTGCGCTTTCAACAGCGGCGCCAACAACAATGCTAGAGCCAATAACACAACGATTCGTCTCATGGCAACCTCCCATGACAAACGCTAACGAACCTGCCTCGACCGTTCCTTGGACAATCGCTGATTGTCTTTTAGATCCTGGCGTTCGTTCTTTTGTTGCCGGTAAAGACTCTGCTTGTCACGCTTCATCTGGTGCTTGGCTTGCACGCGGTTCGCCTTCGACATACGAGCGCTGTTCCAGGAGTGTCTTTGGATCTTCTGCTGTGCCTTCAACGTCTTCCGTTCCCGCTTCTGCCGGGCCTTGAGCGTTTTACTTTCCGTCCTGGATTGGTCTCGGTCCTGCCCCGCCGCCCATCGGGCCGCAGGAAAGCCCAGAAGAAATGTAATCATCATGCCTGCAAAGAGTTTTCGCATTCTGCCTCCGCTTCCGGCTCGGTACCGTACAACGCCGATTTGCTACCCAGTCGCATCTTACCGGGAAAGTACCGGAAGGACAACTACCCGTCGGTACTACAAAACCTTATCGTTTTCGCCTCCTGCCGGCGTCACTGCCGTACGTTAGACGGTTGCGCGGCGGCTATTGGCAGCGGGCCGATAAAAAACGTAGAGCATCCAACCGACCGTAGCCAGCCCCGCCAGCAGCAGGACCACGAAGATTGAAAAAACCACCCACTGACCCTGGACCGGCAGCGAGCGCGGATCGAAGTAAGGGCGTAGATAAGCCACGCGCACGAGATGTCGAAGCGCTGCCATCGCACAGATCGTGCCCAGGATGGCAACGCTCGCCACTCCCAAACTCGCAGGGGCCGCCAGAAGCGCAAGCAAAGCCAGCAAAATGCCTACGACGAGCAGACCCACAGCTAGCTTATCGCCCACCAGCGCCTGGCGGATTTCCGCCGGAAGGCTGAACAAAAACCATAGCCCGACCAGAAACTGCACCAATGTTCCACCCATGAACCAAGTCACGCCGTAGCGTCTCGCCCAATCCGCGAACTCCCGCGAATCGGTTCGCCACCGGCTAGAAAGCAGCGCTATTCCCAAGCCGGCCAGGGCCACCGCGGCTACTACGAAGTGAGCCAGCCGCGCCAGGTTCACAAGAGGCACCGGGCCGAAAATTCGACCTACCTTCCCGTTCAGGAAGCGGGAATAGAAATCCTGAGGATGCAGCATGGCCGTGCTATTTTGCGTAAAAATGAAGGCCACAAGCAGAAAGAGCACGGCAGTAGCCAGCATTACCCAGGCGCCCTTTGGCCCCAGTGCGTCGTGCTGCATATGATGCCAATAAACGCCATAATACCCAAACAGAACCAAGAACACGACGGCAAGCCAGTACCATGCCATGAGAACGGAAGACGTATAAAAGAGCTGGCCGTAAACAAGTTGCAAGAACAGGAGCGGCGCCACCCCCAGCGTGATCGTGAAAGCCGTCACAGGAGGCAAGGCGCGGGAAACCCGCCGCGTCAGTTCGCGATGCCGCGAATCGCGCCTGCCAAGGAAACCGGAGGTGGCAAGGATTATTCCTCCACCCAGCAGGAAGTTCATTGCCAGCAGGTGCAGGATGAATGTAAACACCAGGAGAAACTCCAGCAGCCCCGGCGGCGCCGGCAGCGGTACTGGCACGGGTCCCGGGATAACGGGGTTCATGGATGCGGCGCTCCTTTAGCAATGGCATCCTGCGCCCGGATTTCTACCGCCGCAGCTTCCGGCTCAATGGAAACGCTGCCGGGCGGGGGATTCAAAGCCGCCAGCCAGGCGCCCAACGCCTGACGCTCCGCTTCGGTCCCCACGAAGGCCGGCATGAAGCCCTTCAAGGTGCTGAGATGGTCCAACTGGTAGTCAATCATCGCCCAGCTCCAACCTCTGACGGCGAGGCGGACGCTGTTGTATCCGTCTACGGTATGGCAACTCGAGCACTGCACGCGGTATATCTCCTCACCCGCGGGTTCCAGGTTCTGGGGATCAAGTTCGCGGTGACGAACCCAGCGCGCTGACTTGAGCACACCCTGCGCCCGAACGCGCTGCACGTCTTCCAAGCGCAACCCGTTCGAGTACATGTAGCCGTAAATGATGTACGGTTTGCGCACCGCTTCGCGAACCCATTCGGTAACAGCAGTGGTGGAGAGGGCGAGGACAGCGATCAGGACAGCAAATACCAGGCTGAAAGTGCGTGGGCGCCGGAGGGGACCAAAGTAGGTGAAAGCCATGACCAAGGCCGAAAAGAAGATCGAGAGACCGGCAAAGATGCTGACCGCCGGGGCTCCTCCCATCGAAATCTCGCGCGCCATACTGGGCAGCGTGGAGATGTACCAGATTCCCGCAAAAGGAATTACCAGAGCGCCCAGCAGCAGCCATTTGGCGGCGTAGGGGACAAGCTGACTTCGCAGGGCCATGTCGCGAACCGTAGAGGAGGTAATCAAAGCATAAACACCGGCCAGGGCAACGCACACGGAGGTCCGAACCACCAGGGAAGGCAACATACCGGGATTGAAATACGCGGAGGAGAAAGTCTGCGTCTGGAGCCATCTCCCCGGCGTCAGCATGAACGTCAGAATGCCGTTGATTACCAGGAGACTGGCCCAGGCTGCCGCGAAATAAATCCATCCCACCCGCAGGTGTGTCTTCGGGTCAAGCCGGTCCCAGCCGTAGTAATAAATAAAGGCCGCGGCAATCTCGACAATGAAGAAAACCCATTCGATGGCCCATCCCCAAACAAAAACGTGAATGAGGGTCGCTGTGGCCTCAGGATTCACAAGGCTGATGCTCCACCAGACGCCGACGCCGCTCACAGCTCCAAAGACCAGCACCACAAGCACGAAGAACTTCGAATGGGACTTGACTTATTCCAGCAGGGCGGGATTGTTGTCGCGATAAGCCTTGCGTTCGGTGAGTACCAGAAACAGACCGCCGCCCACGGCGAAGTGCGAGACGAACACGTGGAAGATGGCGATGATCCCAATCACCAATCCCCCACCTAACATGAAGGGTTCCCAGACGGGATAATTCATCAACGAACCTCGTAGGCGGCAAGGCCCTCGCGGAGCGAGGCGAGGAGAGATGTTAAGCTGGACGGAGCAGGTTTTCAACAGACACAATGTCCATGGCAGTGGTCCGTGGGCCGTGGTCCGTGGTCGGTTGTTGCACCTGGGTCAAATTGTCCTTCTTCCTGTGGCTTCCGCCTTCTTGGCTTCTCACTTCCCGATCGCCCGCGCGACGGCCGCCTCTGCCACCGGCGCCATGAGCGCGTACCCACGGTCGTTGGGATGCAAGCCATCGTCCGAATAGCCTTCCTTCAGCATGCCCTTATCATCGACGAGCACCGAATAATAATCCGCAACCTGCGCCTTCGTTCCCGTGGCGTAGTCGCGCAGCCAGTCGTTGAGTTTGAGAATGTCGGAAGGCGGCCTGCGCTCCGTCTGTTTGTGTGCAGTGTAGTCGCTAACCGGAGTCAAAAGGCAGAGGATTACCTTGACCTGATGCCTCTCGGCCAGGTCGCACATGGCTCGGAAATTGTCCTCAATCATTTCCGCGGTTTGTGGGCCAGTGTTGCGGGCGATATCGTTAGTCCCCGCCAGGATAATCACTGCCGCAGGGTGCAGTTTGAGCACGTCAGGGTAAAACCGCACTAACATCTGCGGTGTGGTTTGCCCGCTGATGCCGCGGTTCACGTAGGGCTTGCCGGGAAAATACTGCGCCAGTTTCCAACCGTCGGTGATCGAGTCACCGAGGAAGACCACTCGCCCCTGCTGATCCGGCTGCGCTTGAAGTTCCGCATCGTCGTCGTGGTAGCGGCCTAACTGGTTCCAGTCCTGTAACTGGTCGGCGAAGTTTTGCGCGGCGAATTGCAGGCAGCAATTGGCCTTGGGCGGTTTGTATTCAGTAGCCAGTTGAGCCATTGCGGCCGAAGGAAGCAAGAGCCCTGCCAGCAGTGAGTACATCAGCCATGAATTGCGTTTCATCTTCTCCTCCTGTCAGCACCCCTTCTTCTGCAACCTGCTAAGGTAAGAGCTTATACCGGATATTGCGGAATTCGATTCGAAATCCCTCGGCTTCAAGGCCCAGGTAGCCTTTGAGCACCTCAGGAGCAGCAAACTCGGCGCTCGACTCGCCGTTAACGGACAAAGTGATTTTCGGCCCCTGGCAGCGAACCTCGTAAGTGTTCCATTCGCCGGGCGGTTTGATGTGGTTCACCGCCGGTTTGGGGCTGAACTTCATCTCAGAGAGTTTGCCACCGATCAGAGTCTGCCCGAAAATGTACCCGTCGTTCCCGGCCCCCACCTGCGCCTGGTGCCAAACGCGCCCGTTGGCGTCGTTCCGGACGAAGACCCCGCTGTTATATCCTTTGCCCCCTTCCAGCTTCGTGAATCGCCATTCGACGTGAAAAACAAGGTCCCCAAGCTCACGATTGTAGCGCAGCCATTCGTGGCCGTGATTGCCCTCGCAGATGACCACCCGGCGGGGCACATCGACACTCCACTGCGAGACAGGATCCAAGGCTTTGTCCGGGGGGATGGCGACGCGCGTCCATTTGGCAAAGGACGCGGATGGCAGGATGTCCACCCAACCGTCTGAACCGGAACGCGGGACATCTTGCCCCATGACTGACGTTGAAAGTAGCAAAATCCAAACCACTGCCAGGACCGTTAACTTCATCGCCGCACCTCCGGGAATTCGCTTTTCTTGTGCACTAATTTGCAGTTTTCTCGCTCAATACTGTGTTCGTTTTGGGTTCGTTTTTCAATACAAATAGAAGCCGGATCGTTTGTTTTCATAAACATTCTCGCTTTGTTCCCGAAAATCGAGAGGCCGGGGCGCCGAGCGGCGCCCGTGGGGCCGGCGGGGTGGAAAAGAGGAGGGCCGTCGATCTCCCAGGCATATGCCTGCGACTCTGAATTTCAACGAACGAACCGGGAATGTCTATGAAAACAAAGGGTGAGGTCAAAAAGTCGTAGAGTTGAGGAGCTGAGAAGTCGAACCACCGAATGGCACAGCCCGATCCAAAACCCGGCTGCCCCCCTAGTCCCGGGTGTTGACGTCTCGATTCCCCAACGTCTCGACTCCTCGACACCAGAATCGAACGAACGAACCGGGAATGTCTATGAAAACAAAGGACAGGGTCAAGAAGTCGGGGAGTTGAGGAATCGCTCGAAAAGTCGGGCATCAACGGCAGGGCGTGCAGACAGCTTGGCGCGGACAGTAAGTCCGCCCCGCAAACCGGCGAAAGGGGCCATTCCGCCATCACCCGACAATTGTAGCCTATGATTTTGATTTGTCAAGAGACAAGAAGCCCGAAAGCTGTTGTGCGTGGCGCGGGCATCTTGCCCGCCGTGGTGCGGGCATCTTGCCCGCGCGCGGGAGCGGGACGCTCCCTCGACCGCGGGCGGGACGCCCGCACCACAATTCACGGCTCCTGAACTTTTTGGTAGACAATCTACTACCTGATGTGGTAGATTACCTTCCACTATGACCCGGCAATCTTCGGAAGATCGGCTTGAACTTGTTTACGGCTCGCTCGACATGCTCATTCTGCGTACCTTGCAGTGGGGTCCAACCCATGGACACGGAATCGCCAAATCCATTGAGCGCCTGTCGGAAGAGAGTCTCAAAGTGGAACACGGATCGCTCTACCCTGCCCTTCAACGCCTTCAGCAGGAAGGCTGGATCACCGCGGAGTGGGGCGTTTCCAAAAACAATCAGCGGGCAAAATATTACAGTTTGACCGTCGCAGGCCGGTGCCAACTTACGGCCGAGACCTCGCGTTGGGAGCGTTATGTGAGAGCCATCACGGGCGTTCTGCGGCCGGTTGACAGCAGTGGTTAGTGGTTAATGGTCAGTGTGCCCTGCAAGGGCACAAGATAGTAGACGGGGGCAACGCCCCCGGTAGGCGTCAGGGTCGTTCCCCGACCCTGAAAGGGTCGCATTACCCGAGCCGCGGGAGGCAAACGCGCCAGAACGCCGTTCGGAATTCGACCCTTGCAGGGTCAGGCTTAGGTGGGGCACGTGTTCCGGGGGCGTTGCCCCCGGCTACTAAATCGATCCCCTCCGGGGATCACGGAATTCGGACGGGTGACTGAAAACTGATAACTGACGACTGAGAACTTACGATGAGCCTACGGCGGGGACTTTCCAAACTCGGCGCTCTGTTTCGCCGGCGGAAGCCGGTGGATGATCTCGCGGAGGAGATTCGCGCGCACCTCGAAATGGAAGAGCAGGAGAACCTGGAATCCGGCATGACGCCCGAGGAAGCTCACTATGCGGCGTTGTGGCGATTCGGGAACGTGCCCTTGGCGCAAGAGAGGAGCCGGGAAGTGTGGGGATGGAATCGGGCCGAGACGCTCTGGCAGGACCTTCGTCACGGCCTCCGCATGCTGGCCAAAAATCCTGGCTTCACAACCGTGGCGGTGCTGACGCTGGCCCTCGGGATCGGCGCGAACGCCGGTCTCTTCACTGTGATCCGATCGGTGTTGCTAAAACCACTCGACTATCCCGATCCGAACCGGCTTGTGGAAATATCGGGCGGCGCAACGTCGATCCGGTTCGAGGAAATGAGAAGTGCGTTCCGCTCCTATAGCGGGGTTGGGGCTTTTCGTGGCGGCATGGAAACCGCCACGCTGTCCGGCGGTGCCGGTCCCGAAGTACTGAATGAGGCGCGCGTCTCCGCCAATTTCCTTCGCGTTTTGGGGGTCGAGCCCGCGCTGGGGCGTAGCTTTCTGGCCGACGAAGACACACCCGGCGGGCCGTCCGTGGCGATGATCAGTGCTGAGTTGTGGCAGCGGCGGTTTGGCGGCGACCCGCGAGTGGTCGGCAATACGGTCGCCCTCGATGCGACGCCTCACACGATAGTTGGAGTCCTCCCGCCGAAGTTCCAGTTTCCATTCCCGGGGGTGGACGTCTGGGTAACTAGGCCGTACTTTATGATGACCGCCCTCACTCCCTACCTGGAGGTGTTCGGCCGGTTGAAGCCGCAAGTGGAGATCGAACAGGCAAACGCCGAACTGGCAGTGCTCAACAGGCAGTACAACCTGGCTCATCCTGGAATGCTTGATTCCAACGCGGCCTCAGACGAGCGAGTCATCCCCCTGAAAGATTCTCTCGTCGCAGATGTTCGTCCGGTGCTTTGGATGCTCTTCGGGGTGGTGGGCTTCGTGCTACTGATCGCGTGCGCCAACGTCGCCAGCCTGTTGCTGGCACGTGCGATATTCCGCACACGGGAGTTTGCCGTTCGGGCGGCGCTCGGAGCTGGGCGCGGCCGCCTGATCACACAACTGTTGGCTGAAAGCTCACTCCTGGCAGTCGCGGGGGGCACTCTGGGAGTCCTCCTTGCCAAGTGGAGCTTGAGCGGAATCACGCGCATGGCAGCCTTAGACCTACCTAGAACGGGAGAGATCCGGCTGGATGGCATGGTGCTCGGATTCGCCCTCGTGCTGTCGATGGTCACGGGTGTGCTGTTTGGGTTGGTCCCGTCGGTCAGAGCGTCTCGTCCGGATCTTATCAGTGCGCTAAAGGCCGGCGGCCAAGAGGCACCTTCGGACAGTCCGAGGCGCAGGGCGCTTCGGTCCAGCGTTCCCGGTTTAACTCCTCGCGGTCTCCTCGTGGCCGGACAGATTGCGCTATCGATGGTGTTGCTGATCGGAGCAACGCTCTTGATGAAGAGCTTGGCTCGCCTGGAACGCGTCGACCCTGGATTTCAACCTTCAAACCTGCTCACCATGCAAATCTCGCTCCCTCCCTCGCGCTATGACACGGGTTGGAAGAAGGCGGCGTTTTTTAACGACCTTGCGCGGCGCGTACAGTCGCTGCCCGGCGTTCGCAGCGCTGCGGCGACACTGACACTCCCCCTGACAGGGTTTGCCAGGACTCCTGTGCAGCTCGCTACCCAGCCCCCGGAACCGCTTGACAAGCGACCTTTGGCGATAATTCAGGACATCACGCCAGCGTATTTCCGGACGCTGGGGATTCCGCTGAGGCGTGGGCGGGAATTTACGGCACACGATAACCTCGACAGTGAGCGGGTCGCAATAATCGACGAGAAGTTTGCCCGCCTCTTCTGGCCCGCTTATCCCTCGGGTCCGAACCCCATCGGCCAGTTAATCCTCATCGGCGCCAATCCTCGGCCCGCGGAGATTGTGGGCATCGTGGCGGATGTGCATCAAGCCCTTGAAATCGACTCCAAGCCGGGGGTCTACTGCCCGTTTGCTCAAAACCCTTTACAGGCTGCAATGTTCGCCGTGCGGACCGAGGGAAACCCTCTCCAGTTTGTCCATGCGATCCGCGGCGAGGTCCTGGGGATCGACCGAGACCAACCGGTCTCGGCAGTCAAAACGATGGACGACCTGGTAGAGGATGAGCTAGGCCAGCGGCGATTAATCCTAATGCTGCTGGGATCATTCGCTGGCCTGGCGCTGCTGCTGGTTGTGATCGGAATTTACGGAGTCATCGCATATTCAGCGGCGCGACGGACTCATGAGGTAGGCATTCGGCGGGCGTTGGGCGCTCATCAAGCAGATATCTTTCGGCTTGTCATGGGCCAGGGCCTCGGACTGACGTTGGCCGGCATTGTGATGGGCATCGGCATGGCATTCGCGCTCACCCGAGTCATAAGAGGGTTGCTGTTTCATGTGAGCCCTACGGATCCAGCGTCATTCCTGGGCGGAGCGCTGCTCATTATTTTCGTGGCACTCGGCGCCAGCTACGTTCCCGCGCGCCGGGCGACTAGAGTCGATCCCATGGTGGCGTTGCGGCACGAATGATTGACGATTTTCGATTGACGAATGTCGATTGCGGTCTTGGAGTGCGGTAGCAGCAGCTACCGCCTTCGGTTCATGCGACAAATATGCAAGGCGGTAGCTGCTGCTACCGCACTCCAAGGTGCCTTCGGCACAGTTATTGAAGGGTTAACGTCGTGAACTCCTGGGCGGGCACAGAAGGGGAATCGTCTCACGGCCGTTCCGACGATAGATACGGAAATCTTCCTCGTCCACGGTAATCACGGTGTGCCGGGGAAACAACTCGCTCATGCGGATGAGGCACAGATCAGCCAGATCGGGATGGCGGTCCTGATACCGTGCCGCCAGTTCCGCCAGGCGCTTTTGATGCTTCGGCATCTCGAACGCGACTTGCAACAGTCCGTCCTCGACGAGGGAGAGCACATACGATACGGAGCGAAGATGGAACGCTGCTTCCGCCAAGACCGCTTCGCAGGTCAGCAGCGGTTCCGTCAGGCTGCTGGCGACTTCCACCGCCCAGGAATGAAAACGGTCGGTGCGATTGCCAAAAGCCACGATCAGGCCGGTGTCGGCAATGGCTTTCATGAACGCGCAAATCCCTTCCGGGAGGAGAGATCGTGAGGACCGCTGATCTTTCCCGCGTGGCGAAGGAATCGCTGGTTTCCAGCTTCGGACCGCGCACGCTCCAGTTGCTGACGGATGATCCGGCCGGCGGGCAAACCGGTCCGCCGGCTCTTCTCCTGGAGCCATTCGGCGAGTTCCGGCGTAAGACGAACGCTTATTGTGTGACTCATACGGCAGAAGTGTAGCACGAAACAATGGCCAGTGGCTAGCGGTTAGTCGTCAGTTGTCAGTCGTCAGTCGGACCGCGACGAAGCTTTCCACGCCCTGCAAGGGCACAAGATGGTAGCCGGGGGCAACGCCCCCGGTAGGCGTCAGGCTCATTCCCCGACCCTGAAAGGGTCGCATTACCCGAACCGCGGGACGCAAACGCGCCAGAACGCCGTTCGGAATTCGACCCTTTCAGGGTCAGGTTTAGGTGGGGCACGTGTTCCGGGGGCGTTGCCCCCGGCTACTAAATCGATCCCCTCCGGGGATCACGGAATTCGGACGGGTGACTGAAAACTGATAACTGACGACTGAGAATTTACGATGAGCTTACGGCGCGTAATTTCCAAACTCGCCGCCCTGCTTCGCCGGCGGAAGCCGGTGGACGATCTCGAGGAAGAGATTCGTGCTCATCTGGAAATGGAAGAGCGCGAGAACCTCGAAGCCGGAATGCCGCCCGAGGAGGCTCGCTATGCGGCGCTGCGCCGCTTCGGCAACGTGACCTCGACGAAGGAGAAGAGCCGCGAAATGTGGAAATGGAATACCGTTGAAACGCTCTGGCAGGACCTCTGTTATGGAATTAGGCAACTCCGGCGCAGCCCCGGCTTCGCGATCGTTGCCATCCTGACACTTGCATTGGGCATCGGGGCCAGCACCGCCATCTTCAGCGTTATCGACGCGGTGTTGCTCAGGGAACTGCCTGTCAAGAACCCCCACGAACTCATCGCGCTTGCGACTGTGGGTCCGTATGGGGTAGGGAGTTTCTCTTATCCGGGATTCAAGCGCTTTCGCGACGCAAACCGCGTTTGCTCGGAATTGGCGGCCATCGGCTGGCTTAACCAGTTGGATGCGAGCTTAGACGGCCAGGCGGAAACGGTCGAGGGCCGAATCGTTACCGGCAATTTCTTTACTCTTCTCGGAGTGGGCGCCAGCGCCGGCCGGACATTTACGAGTCAGGACGAGAAGACGCCGCAGACGATCCCGGTGGCTGTCATCAGCTACGCGTATTGGAAGCGCCGTTTTGGTCTCAGCCCTTCAGTCGTGGGAAGAAACATCACTTTGAACCGAACGCCGTTTGCAATTGTGGGGGTGACGCCCGCGAGTTTTTCGGGTCCGGACGTCGGGCGCTTGCCGGACATCTACGTACCAATGACGATGGAGCCGGCTTTTCACGACGAGCAGTCATGGCTCGATCAACCTGACTTTCACTGGTTGAATGTCCTGGGAAGGCTCAAGCCAGGCGCGAGCCGAGAACAAGCGCACGCTGATCTGGAGGTCATTCACCGTCAAGTACTGGCTGACATTTCCATGAAGGGTTGGTCGCCGTCGGAGCAGAAAGACCTTCTTTCGACACATCTGGAAGTCCAATCGGCTGCGAGCGGACTCCCGTTCGGCTTGCCGAAGGTCTTTTCGGGGGCGTTATCCATTTTGATGGGTATGGTAGGACTGGTCCTGCTAATCGCTTGCGCCAACGTTGCCAATCTCTTGCTTGGGCGGGCCACCGTGCGACAGAAGGAGATTGCCGTACGGGTGGCCATAGGCGCCGGCCGTTTTCGACTGATCCGCCAGCTTCTAACCGAAAGTGTGGTGCTCGCGATTGCAGCGGGCGCACTCGGCCTTCTGTGCGCTTACTGGGCAAGCGCCGGAATCGTCGCGCTGATGTCCATTGGCCAGGACCCGATATCCCTCAACCTCCGTCCCGATCCCCGCGTTCTTGGCTTTACTGGCGCCCTCGCGCTTCTCACTACGATGCTCTTCGGACTCGCTCCAGCACTGCGTGGCACCAGACTGGATCTTACACCTGCCCTCAAGGAGAGCGCGGGCAGCCAAGGCTCAAGAAAGTCCCGACTGGGATTGGGGGAAGGCTTGGTGGTAGCGCAAGTGGCGCTCTCGCTGCTCTTGCTTCTTGGCGCGGGACTCTTCGTGCGCACCCTTCAAAACCTGAGGAGGCTCGACCCGGGATTCGACCGCAAAGGCGTGCTGCTCTTCGATCTTGACCCCACAAAAAGCGGCTACAAGGGTGCGGCCATAGCCAGACTTTACGGGCAGCTATTGCAGCATTTCAATGCCATCCCGGGTGTGCGCTCCGCTAGCCTGTCGAATATGGAGCCGATCACCGGTGGCGGTGGCTGGGACAATTCTGTGTGGGCCGAGGGCTACACCTCGCGGCCGGACGAGAACATTACGGTCTATCTGAATTCAGTGGGGCCACGGTATTTCGAAACTCTCCGAAGTCCCCTGCCGCTAGGCCGCGATTTCAGCCCACGAGATACAGAGGCCACGCCGAAGGTGGCCATCATCAACCAGACGATGGCCCATTATTTCTTTGGCAACAGCAATCCCATCGGAAAGAAGTTCGGCTGGTTTGGAGAAGACAAGAACAAAGTGCAATTCGAAATTGTGGGAGTTGTGAAGGACTCAAAATATGGAACTCTGCGCGAACAGATTCCACGCACGGCTTATCTCGATTGCTTTCAGACACCTCTTGGCGGCATGACCTTTGCAGTTCGTACCTCGGTCAAACCCTCGGCAGTGATCTCCCAAGTCCGCAACGAGATTCAGGCCGTCGACCCCGGTCTGCGGATCGGAGGCTTCACGACCCTCGAAGAGCATGTGGACAATTCCCTGGGCCACGAACGCCTGATGGCCACGCTGTCGAGCCTGTTTGCGATCTTGGCAGTCGTGCTCGCCTGCGTCGGCTTGTACGGAGTGATGGCCTACTCCGTGGCGCGCCGGACAAGCGAAATCGGCATTCGCATGGCGCTGGGCGCTGACGGCGCGCGAATCGTGGGAACAATCCTGCGGGAGTCGGCGTTATTGATTCTGGCAGGCGTGGCCCTCGGGCTGCCCGTCGCGATTACCGCCGCACGGATGATCTCGAGCCGGCTCTACGGGTTGAAACCGGCGGACCCTCTGACGATCGTAGGGGCGATCATCTTGCTCACCGCAGTCACGGGCCTCGCGAGTTACATTCCCGCGCGCCGGGCGACGAAAGTCGATCCGCTGGTGGCGCTGAGGCATGAATGAAGTCGTCAGTCATCAGTAGTCAGTTCTCAGTAAGAACGGTAAAGGAACTGACTGATGACTGAAAACTGAGAACTGGGGACTGAGAACTTCGCATGCGCTTGCGACGTGAACTTTCCAAACTCGGCGCATTATTTCGCCGGCGGGCGCCGGTGGATGATCTCGAGGAAGAAATTCGCGCGCACCTGGAAATGGAAGAACGGGAGAACCTGGAAGCCGGCATGCCGCCGGAGGAAGCTTACTACGCGGCGTTGCGGCAGTTCGGCAACGTGCCGCTGACGCAAGAGAGGAGCAGGGAGATGTGGACATGGACTTCGCTGGAAACGCTTGGGCAGGACTTCCGCTACGGCCTGCGCATGCTCCGCAAGGATCTCGGCTTTACGGCCGTTGCGGTGGTGACGCTGGCCTTGGGAATTGGCGCCAACACGGCCATATTCAGCTTGGGCAATGTCTTTATGTTCCGCCCCCTGCCGGTAAAAGACGCCGAGCGGTTGGCGGTGGTTGCGGTGCAATATCACGCCGACGCCGATCCCGGCCAACTCTCTTATCCGGATTACGAGGATTTCCGCAAGCAGTCGAATGTCTTCACGGACATGACGTTCTACGACCTCAGCGTCTCAGGAATCAGTTACCAGGGGCACGCCAACCGCATCATCATGGCGTATGTTCCTAGCAACTTTTTTTCCATGCTGGGCATTCGAGCGGCGTTCGGCCGCTTGATTGTTCCTGGTGAAGGCGACGAGCCAAAGACCGGACCGGTCGTAGTGCTCGGCCACAGTTATTGGATGAAACATTTCGGCAGCGACCCCGGCATCATCGGGCACAGCGTCACCGTGGACGGGCAAGTGGTCACCGTGATTGGCGTGGTGCCGAAGGAATTCAACGGTCCTTACAACCTTATCGAACTGGATGCGTACGCTCCGATCGGGATTCACGATACGCCCACGCGTTCCGGGTTCTATCGGGACCGTGGCGATACCGAGTTGCGGGTCTTGGCCACCTTGAAGCCCGGCATGACCACAAAGCAAGCGGAAGCCTCTCTCAACGTCATCGCGCAGCGCCTGGCGAAAGCCTATCCTGAAACCAACAAGGGGCAGGTGGTGCGCGTGATTCCCGAGCGGCTTGCCCGGCCCGAACCTGCGGTCGAGAGTTACATGCCTCTGGTGACCACGATTTTCCTGATCATGGTGGGCCTCGTTCTGCTGGTGGCGTGCTTCAACGTGGCGAACCTGCAACTGGCGCGGGCGGCGGCGCGCGAGAAGGAAATCGCGGTGCGGGCAGCGATGGGCGCGGGGCGGACTCGTTTGATCAGGCAGATGTTCGCCGAGAGCTTGGTTCTTGCCGTGTCGGGCGCGGTGGGCGGCGCGCTGGTGGGGAATTGGGTGATCCGAGGCCTCGAGAAGCTGCGCCCGCTGGGCGACCTTTCGCTGCGGCTTGCCTTCACTTTTGACTGGCGCGTTTTTGCGTACGTCGCTGGAATTGCGTTGCTGGCGGGAATCGCCTCGGGTTTGGCGCCGGCGCTGCGCGCCTCCCGCACCAACCTCAACGAGACACTGCGCGAAGGAGGGCGCGGGCTAGTGGGCGACACGCGCCGCCACTGGCTGCGCAACGGACTGGTGGTGGCGCAGGTGGCCGGATCGTTGATCGTGCTGGTCGCCGCGGGCCTCTTGACGCGCAGTCTCAAAAACGCCGAAGCCGTCGACTTGGGCTACGACCCGCATCAGGTGCTGAACATGAGCCTCGACCCAAGCCTTCAGGGTTACAACCAGCCGCAGAGCGAGGCATTCTTCCGCGAGTTGCTGCCCCGGGTGAGATCGCTCCCCGGCGTCCAATCGGCCAGCCTCGCTTTCTCGGTTCCTTTGGGCTATTACGGCGATGGCACGAGCGTCCACCCTGACGGGCAAGAACGCCAATCCACGGATAATCGCGCGCCGGGCGCCAGCTACAACTGCGTGACGCCGGATTATTTCACCACTTTGCGAATGAAGATTCTCGAGGGCCGCGCCTTCTCGGAAAGCGACACCAGTACTTCCCCGCTGGTCGCGCTGGTGAACGAAGCGATGGCCAAACAACTCTGGCCGCACCAGGATGCGGTCGGGCGGCGCTTTAGTTACAAAGGCGCGCAGGGGCCGTTCGGGCCGGCTCGGCAAGGCAATTCAGATTCTTTGGTGACGGTGGTCGGCGTGGTGCAGAATGCGAGGGTACAAGGTCTGCTGGACGCGCCCGGCAATTTCTTCTATGTGCCTCAGACGCAGAACTACAAGGCCACGCACGTCCTGCAACTGCGCACGTCGGTGCCGCCACAGTTGCTGCGGGCGCCCGTCGAAGCTTTGGTGCGTGAACTCGAGCCGAATCTGCCCATCTACGACGTGATGACCATGGAGCAAGCCGTGGCCGGCGCTAACGGTTATTTCCTCTTCAAGATCGGCGCAGGTCTCGCCGCAGCGCTCGGCATTCTCGGCTTGATCCTGGCGGTGGTGGGGGTCTATGGCGTGGTCTCCTATGGCGCCACCCAGCGCCAACACGAAATTGGCATTCGCATGGCGCTTGGAGCGCGTCCGGCGGGCGTACTGGGGCTGATCATTCGGCAGGCCGTGATCCTGGTCGGGGCCGGGATCGGCATCGGAGTGCTCGCAGCGCTGGGCGTTAATCGCCTGCTGCTGAGCCTGCTGGTCGGCGTGACTTCTTCCGATCCTCTCACACTGGTCACCGTTTGCGGGCTGATGTTGGCCGTGGCACTGCTCGCTTGCTACATCCCCGCCCGCCGCGCCACCAAGGTCGATCCGCTGGTGGCGCTGCGGCATGAGTGATTGACGATTTTCGATTGACGATTGTCGATTGCGCGGAACACGCGGATTTGACGGCCCTCTCCGGGGGGAGAGGGTGGCGCGCGACGGCGCTTTCATCCGCCGTCGCGGGCCGGGTGAGGGGTCGGTTCGCTGGCGGCGTGCCCCACTACGCCCTCCGTAGGCCGAGGTAAACGCTCAGGTAGTTCACTAGCAGCATGGATGCGTTACTCATCTCGAGGTCAAGGGCTTCCAGGTTGCTCTTGAGGTATCTGGAGCCCAGCCACGCAGGAATCGCCACCGCAAACCCCAAGACTGTTGGGACCAGCGCAAGCCAAAGCCCTTCGAAGTCCGCGGCCATGCAAGTGGACGCGGCTGCGCCACAGCCCTTAAACGCGTGCGGGATTTCCACGACTGTACCCAACAGCGCGACGAACGGCGCCAACGATGCTACAGTTGCGAGGCCCTTCAAACCGCTCTGCAACTCCGCATGAATAACCGCCGCCGAACGCCTCGAAGCTCGTTCGACAACTCCGAGCACTTCTCGGTCGGATTCAAGCATGGCCGCTCCTTTCGCAATATAATTGTACTCTCAGCCTGGCCTGGCGGAAAGTCAAGTCAGTAGCGGAGGTGAAACGCCGCATGGGGAATCTGTATGTAACCAAAGAGGAGATGCGCGACGAGCGCGTGATCGAGTGGCTGGCATCGTCTTTCCAGGACCTGCGGCATGGACTGGTGCTGATGCGGCGAGACCCGGGTGTCTCCGCCCTCATTGTGCTGGTGCTGGCGCTGGGGATTGGAGGCAACGCCGCGGTCTTCACACTGCTGAAGGCCGCCTTCCTTGATCGCCTGCCGTTTCGGGATGCGGGCCGTTTGGTGACGATCATCGAAAACGATGGCTGGATACCGACCGTGTCCGAGTTTCTCGAGATTCAAAAGCACAGCAGAACCCTGGAAGGGATGGCGTTTGCGGAACACCGCGACATGCAACTGAGCGGCACCGGCGAGCCGACGCGAATATTTGCCGCGCGGGTGACGGCCTCCTTCTTTCCGCTGCTGGGAGTGCATCCCGCGCAGGGACGGACCTTCGTCGACGACGAAAACCAGCCGGACCGGCCGCCCGTGGTCATCCTCACCGATCGCTTCTGGCGTTCGCGGTTGGGGTCGGACCCGCGCGTGCTGGGGCGAACATTGCGCCTGGATGGCCAACCGGCGATGGTGGTGGGCGTGCTCCCGTCCGGTTTCCATTTCGATTATCCTACGCTGGACATTGCAGAGCCGGTTGACATCTACGTCTCCTACCCTCTCGAACCCTTCTCTACGTTCGATCGAGCTGCCAACGGCCAAGGCGTGACGGTTCGCGTGCTGGCGCGATTACGTGAAGGTGTCACGCTGGAGCAGGCAGAATCCGACCTTTGGGACACAGCGCTGGTGCTGGCGCGAGAGAATACCTCTCCGTACCCGGGCCACGCGCACGATCCGGTCATGTTCGGCTTCGACGCGAAGCCGTTGCGCGACTCCATCGTGGGAAGGCAGCGATCCCTGCTTTGGCTGCTTCTCGGAGGCGTCGGGGTGCTGTTGCTGATCGCCTGCGCGAACACCGCGCAACTGCTTCTGGCGCGCTCGCTGCGGCGCGGGCGCGAGATTGCGGTGCGCTCCGCGCTGGGCGCCAGCCGCCTGCGGCTGATCCGGCAGTTTCTCTTGGAAGGACTGGTGCTGGCGCTTTGCGGAGGTATGGCAGGCCTGCTGGTGTCGGGTTGGCTGGCGCACGTTCTCGTTCACTTACTGCCGGTCCGCAGTCCGCTGCTCGCCTCCGCGCATGTGGATGCGCGCGCGGTTGGATTTACGTTGGCGATCTCGATGGTTTCGGCGATTGTATTCGCCATCATCCCCGCCGTGAAGGGCAGCCGTTGGACGCCAGGGCCGAGCCTCAGCGCGCACTTCACTTCGGGCGGAGGAAACCGCTGGCGCCACTCGATGATCGCCGTCGAAGCGGCACTTTCGGTATTCCTCCTGTGCGGCGCGGGTCTGGTGACTCAGAATCTGCTGGCTCTGCTGTCCGCTCCGCTGGGGTTTAATCCTGAACATGTCCTGGCGATGCGCCTCCAGTTGCCCTTTGGAAAGTTGGAGCAGCCGGACCCGAAAGCCGGCAAAGTGCTCCAGTCCTACGTGGATAAAATCGAAGCCATCCCCGGAGTCGAAGCGGCGGCGACGATCACCGGCCCGCCGTTGCGCCCGGCGCGCGGCGGCGGCCCGGTCCAACTGATTGGCGTGGCGGACCCGGGCACCATGGCGTGGTCCCACCAGATGACTCCGGATTATTTCCGCGCTATGGGCATTCCGCTGCTCGCAGGTCGAACTTTTCGCATCAGCGACTCGGGGGCGAGAATCACCGTAGGGATCGTTAATGAGGAATTCGCCCACCACTTTGGACTGGGACCCGACATTGTCGGCAAGCAGATTCCGGACAATACCGGGCCCATCACTATCGTAGGTTTAGTCGGCACTGTCCGGACGGGCGGGCTGGAGACCCGGCCGTTTCCCGAATGTTACTATTCGGCACAGCAGATCTCGTGGCCCAATGTGTATTTGGTGGTGCGCTCGGTGCTTCCGCCGGGGGCCCTGCTCAAGCAGGTGAAAGCAGCGATCACCGCGATCAATCCCGATCAGTCGGTTTTTGGCGTGGAGACCATGAATGAACTGGTTGCCGATTCTGTGGTCGCACCTCGCTTCGATGTGTACCTGGTCGGCATATTTGCTTTGCTGGCCGTGGCCATGGCGGGCGCGGGGATGTACAGCGTGATTTCGTTCCTGGTCTCGCAGCGCACCGGCGAAATTGCCATTCGCATGGCGCTGGGCGCGGGGCGCGGCACAATTATGAAAACGGTTCTGG
>Ga0209517_10003279_pt1 | contig 22077 bp, 15 predicted proteins | sample PeaSoiMetSII2010_FD_187695 | JGI IMG/M metagenome (GOLD analysis project Ga0209517, IMG submission 187695) | Peat soil microbial communities from Weissenstadt, Germany - SII-2010 (SPAdes) (version 2) | ecosystem: Environmental > Terrestrial > Soil > Wetlands > Peat | place: Germany...
AGCATTTGTAAAGAGGGTAGGTCGGCACTACAACGGCCTTCTGAAAAGCCAGCTTTGATGGATAAGAGGTTAGACCGATAGGGAGGTCAACTTTCCCTCACAAATGTGCGGAACTGCGAAGGTGAGGCTAGCCCTGGATAAGCCATAATCGCAGAATAGAACTTGGGGAGATGTAGGCTATTGCTGTCATCGCTCACTTCCGGAAGCTCGTTTTGCGTCAATTCCTGATGAATGCCGAAATTCCACTGATGGGTCTTGGTAGTCTTCTTGTGCGTAGGTTCAGTCGAAGTTGCAGTGGGAGGACTCCTGGGCCAAATGGCAGCAGAAGTCGGAAAACAGGTCTAGATTGGCATGTTCGGAAAGAGATTGTTGCTTTTGGTGACGCTTAATCCGCATTATTCACGAACGCGCTGCGCAGTGTCAGTTTGAGACCGCTCTGGCGGCTTGAGCGCGCTCTGGAAGGGTAATGCGGTGCTTTGGGGTACTGTCGCTCCATGGGAGGGCGAGCTCGCAGGAGAATCAAATCTGGACGATAGACACTACCGCCTCGCGGGTATCTCAAAAGGTGTCGCAAGGATGTTCCCTAAGGCGTGGAGGGCCATCCGCTTAGGGCGCCGAAGCTGAGGGCGATTTGACGAAATCAGCACCCGGAACTGGTTGGCCAGGAACTTCGAGCAGCTCGTGCGGTCGATCTCCAGGCCCTGGTGCAGTTTTCGCGGTAGGGACGCGCATTACTGCGCGCCCCCCGCACAGAGCCGTGCGAGCCCAATTCGGGCACACGGCTCCCACCTTGGGTGCATGACGGCGAAGCGCTGGTCGGGCCAAGGATGTAGAATGCGCGGTCGGGGCAGCCAGGCCTCCACGAGCTTTGCCATCCGCTTCCAAGTGCGCCGCGCCCGTTGGCTCCGGCGCATCAGAGCGCGCTTCCAGAGGTGAGCAAGGCGGACACGGAAGATCACCAGCGACCGATAATTGGTCGGCACGGCGTGGTAGGCAAAGAAGCCCTGGACCACCTGCCTCAGCCATTTCCGACGGTTAGAGCAGACTGCACTTGTGCACCGCTCGCCTTTGGGATGGGCAGAAATCTCCCATCCCTTCCACCCGCTGCGAGGTCGGCGATTTGAAGTTCTCAAGAAACGGCGGGTAGCCGGCGTCGACACGCTCATTCTCCGCGAGCTGGAGCGTGGTACTTTCAGCGTTCCGCGCGAGTGGACCGACTGGGCGGATCCGTCCGCGTATGACCCGCTAACCCTGCCACCCCATCGCCTGGCGGCCGACTGCCTTTTCGAACTCGTCGCGTTATTGGATGCACTGTCCGCGTCCCGCCCCTCCCCCCCCCCGGAAAAGACCCGCAAAAAAGAATTGACAAAGGAGATGCTTGATGCTGCTTTCAGACCAGTTGTTAGCGTGGTCAGATGCAAATAGCGAAGCAGACTTGGTAAACCGGGTAGAGACAAGAGTTAAGGCTTGGAAACGGCGCTGCGATGCCGCGCTGTTCACGCATGGCGAGGAGCTTTCGCGTCGGTAATTCCGCCGGAGCCAAAGTCAAGCGCGGAGGGTGACCTGGATGAATAACGGGTTATGCCTGATTGGTGTTGATGCGGGAACGTCCGTGGTGAAGGCAGTGGCCTTCGACGCGTTGGGAAAGGAAATTTAGGCGAGCGAAACCGCCATGCCGTTGAGGCGTCCTAAACCTTTGTGGGTTGAGCAAGACATGGACGAGCTCTGGCAGAAAGCAAAAGACTGCTTGAGCGAAGTTCGAATGCGCCTGAAGGAACTCAAAACAGAGATTGCCGGGATCGGGATCACCTCGACGGGTGATGGGACATGGAACATCGACAAGGCCGGAAACTCCGTGCGGGGCGGGATTCTCTGGTGCGATGGCCGTGCCGGAAAGATCGTTGATCGCTTGCATGCTGAAGGGACCGCCCACCGAGAGTTTGATATTTGCGGCACCTCGGTCTTCACCGGTTCCCAAGCCCCTCAACTCTTTTGGCTGCGGGAAGCGAGCCAGAGGTCCTCGAAAAAGCGCATGTCATCTTTCACGCCAAGGACTGGCTTTTTTACAAGCTCACCGGATTGATTACGAGCGACGAGACCGATGAGTCGCTCACCATGCTAAAGATGTCCACGCGGAAGTACGATCCGGAGTTGTTCCGTATCTTCGGGATCGAAGACCTTTACACGAAGTTCTACGAGAATGTGCCCATTCCCATCCACTTCCTTCTTGATGTTGGGCATCAATGCAGCTACGAGGTCACGGGCGAGGATCGCGACACGTACCTCTGGCTGCGGGAACTCGGCAAGTACTCGCCTTTGATTCAGCTGCAACAAATGGACGGCACCTGGGATCGCCACTGGACCTTCACCAGGGCTCACAATGCCGAGGGTGTTATCCAGATGGATAAGGTCGTCCAGGCGCTCGAACAATCCGGGGCGGAAGAGGTCTTCCTTTTTCCCGAATTGATTCACCCCTTTGAGTTTCCGGAAGACAAGCTGTTGGAGGAAATGGATGAGTCGTATGCGTATCTGAAACAATTTGTGTCGGAGTCAAAGGCCGCTGCATAGGGCGCGAAGACAGGCCAGAGAGGATCGTGGGGAGTAACCTCGGATCCTTTGCGTTGGCCGGAGGCTCCTACTTTTGGAGGCGAGTGTAAGGCTGCCAGGCTCAACACCCCTCGTCTGCACTTTGACCGTACCTTAGGCAAGTTGCCCGCCGTCTACAAACAGCAGAACGCCGTTCACATAGTCTGCGTCCCGCGATGCAAGAAAAGCTGCCGGCCCGGCGACATCCTCGGGTTCCCCGAGCCTCCCCGCCGGGATGAGATGCTCATACTTGGCCGCAAAGCCGGGATGCTCCAATACCCATTCCGACAGACGAGTGCGAATGAACCCAGGGCCGAGCGCATTCGAGTTGATTCCGTAGCATCCGAATTCTCGTGCGATGGTCTTCGCCAACAGGTAGACCCCCGCTTTCGAGATGTTGTAGGGAGCTAGTTCCGCTTCCGCGTCCCAACTGTTCGTGGAGGCCATGAAGACTAATTTCCCGTGCCGCTGCTTGACCATGTGGGGCAGCACGGCGCGTGCTACCAGAAATGAGCCTTTCACATTCGTGTCGAGAGTCCAGTCGTAGTGTTTCGTGGTTGTCTTCAGGAATGGCGCAGGTCTGGCCACTCCGGCGATTTGCATCAACACGTCAATCCGGCCGCACTTCCGGATTACGCTTGCCACCATGCGCTTGACCCCGGCTTCGTCACGGACATCGCACGATACTATTTCCACTTTGCCCCCGCTCTGCGCAATCTCGCGGGCAGTGGCGCCGAGCGTCTTCCGGTCCATGTCAGCAATCGCCACAGTGGCGCCTTCCTGGGCCAGCCGAACAGCAATTGCCTTTCCGATGCCGTGCGCACCCCCGACCACCAAGGCTACCTGGCCGGCGAAACGATTCGGGATGTACCCCTTGTTTTCTTTCTTCTTTTCCTGCATGGTTGTCCAGTCCCTCCCCAGTGCGGCACGTTCGTGGATTGTCGAGTGAGTGTTCGGGCACCTCTTCTGGAACGTCAAGAACACTCCTGATGCAGAACGCTCGTGACGCAGATCCCCCGGACTTGTGAGGCCCCAGATACGATTTTACGCCAAAACCCAGGCTGCTCTGTGGGCTTGTCCTGGATCACAGCATTCCCGCACCTGTAACCAATTTCGCATAGTCGCCGTGCCGCTACACCCCATGCGGGTTGGACACTTTCACCCCTTTTTGCAGGCGATGATATTTTTCCAACACAATACATCGAATTCCTTATAGATGACTGCCTCCGTCAAGCGCAAAAGACTCGGCTGTAACCGAAGCTGAATTCCTTGGTGACATCCACTTTCCGCCGAGTCACGAACGCATTACGGGCTGTACATGGTGGAGGCTTAGAATGTTGGTGGCGTGAGGAAGCGGCATTGGTCTGCTGTCTTTATACATCTACCCCCTTTGTGAGCCCCGTATTTTGCAGTGACGGCCGCCCCGTGTCACTCGCCTCGCGAAGTTCACCGTGAGCAGCACGAATGGGCTCGCTGCCCTCGCCCCTTGGCGGAGAGGGTGACGCGAAGCGTCAGGCGAGGCCGGGCGATCCGAGTTATGATTGTAGAGAATGACGAGCAGCAGCGGACTAGCGCGGCAGCCAGGGGCCCGCAAGTACTTTGTGGATGTGCGGGTCTGCGGTCGAGTTTCCGAAGCGGCGCCGGTAAGTCAGCGGTGTCATGTGGACTGTCTTCCGAAAGACCGAACCGAAATAGCTCTGATCGCAAAAGCCCACTTCCTGGCCAAGCTGGGAGATGGGTTGGTCCGACGAGGTCAGCAGGGCTTGCGCCTTAGCGATGCGGAAATGATTCAGGTAGGAAAGGAACGACTGGCCGGTGACCTGCTTAAACACCCGCATGAAGTGCGGCTTGCTGATGTCCAGCAACTCAGCCGCGTCTTCGACACCGATACCCTGATTGTAGTGGGTTTCCAGAAATTCAAAGAGCGGAACAATTCTCCGCAGGGCTTGTTGTTTGGATTTATTGGAGTGCTGGCTTTCAAGATACGCCGAATAGTGGTTGACGAGCAAAACCAGGGCCATTTTGATGTAGGTGCGCACGGACAGGCGGCCCAGGCTGGTCGTGACGGGAAGGGCGGCGTGAATCCGCCGGATCAAGTCGAAGATATTGGCCGGGATTCCAGTTCGAGACCGCACGACGAACGGGAAGCGAGCCTCCTGGAGATAAAAGGGCATCAGCAACGTCGCCTGTTCGCCGTTTCCGCCGGCTTCGCAGATCACCTCCGGCATGAAGAAGAGGGTCGCGATTTTGGGATAGGCGCGAGTCTGCCGCCACATCCGGTGATGAAGCGAGGATCCAATGACGACCAGTTCCCCCTGCTTGCATTTGAAGGTGCTTTCGGCGACTTGGCAAAGGATCTCCCCATTCATGACATACGCGATCTCGAAATAGTCGTGACGATTCATCCGAACGGGCTGGCGGTCACCAAACACCTGGAAGGTCACGGCAACCGGAAAAGACGGGTCGAAGGGCCAGACATGCACACCATCGGCGCGGATCTGGGGGGTGATCGTTCGTGAGGGCTCGGTCCAATTGATCTTTCCGCCGAGACGCATTAGAATCATCCGGTCTATGGGGTTTATCCGCGCTGGTAGTTTCAAAAGCTACCAAGAAGCCGGGGCTTTGTCAATGTTCACCTTCCTGGCCTTCATGATGCTGTGGCAGTCTAACCTGCTGTCCCCGCATGGTGAAAAGGCGCTGGTGCTGCTATTTATCCGCAGCGATTGCCCAGTGTCGAACCGGTACGCTCCTGACCTTCAGCGGGCATACGAGCGGTATTCCATGAAGGGAGTGGACTTCCGTCTGATTTATCCTGAGGCCGGACTGTCTACCACGGCGATGGAAGAACATCGCAAGGAGTACGGCTATTCAATCCCTGCCGTTCTCGATGCGGACCATCATTACGTCAAGGAGGCGGGGGTGCGGATGACCCCGGAGGTGGCAGTCTTCGTTCGTGGGAGGCTCGTTTACCGCGGGCGGATTGATGACCGCTACGTGGCCATTGGCAAAGAAAGGCCTTCGCCTTTGCACCACGACTTGGAGGAGGTCTTGGCCGCAGTGGCGGCCGGCAAGCCGTTATCCTTCCGTGAGACGGCCGCTGTGGGCTGTGTGATTGAGAAGCTGGAATGATGTGGACCCTGATTCCGGTCCTTGCGTGGTTAGCGGCAACAGCTTTGGCGCCTCAGAGCACTGCGGCGCCCGTGACCTTCAATCGGCAAATCGCCCCCCTCATCTATCAAGCGTGTTCATCCTGCCACCGGCCCGGAGAAGCGGCACCTTTTCCCCTGCTCAACTACGAGGACGTCCGCAAGCACGCCGCGCAGATTGTGGCCGTCACACGCAGCCGCTATATGCCTCCCTGGCTTCCTGAGCCGGGTTATGGGGACTTCGCCGGTGAGCGCCGCCTTACCGACGCGCAACTGCAGCTCTTCGCGGACTGGCTTCGAGACGGCTGCCAGGAGGGTAACCCCACGGATTTGCCGCCCGCCCCGCGTTACACGCCGGGGTGGCAGTTGGGCCCTCCCGACCTCGTCGTGCAAATCCCCAAACCGTACCGCCTGGTGGCCAGCGGTACCGACGTTTTCCGAAATTTCATCGTCCCCGTTGACGTGCAGGAAACGAAATATGTGCGCGCCATTGAGATGCGTCCCGGGAACAAACGCATCGTGCACCACGCGAATATACTGATTGACCGCCGAAGGACCTTGCGCAGTCGCGATGGAGAAGACGGGCAGCCAGGTTTCCCCGGCATCTTGACCACCACCGAAGCGCGGTCTGACATTTTCGATCCCGACTCCCATTTCCTGTTCTGGAAACCCGGATCGATACTGGAACCCGAGCCCCAAGACATGGCCTGGCGGCTCGACCCGGGAAGTGACCTGGTTCTCAACATGCACCTGCGGCCCTCCGGGAAGGAGGAAGTAGTGCAGCCCGATGTCGGGTTCTACTTCACCACGAGACCCCCCACGCGTCATCCCATGCTGCTGCAACTCGAGCACGACGGCGCAATCGATATCAAGCCGGGCGCGGTGGACTTCGCAGTGGAGGACCACTTGAAGCTGCCCCTGGGAGTTAGCGTACTCGCCATCTATCCGCACGCGCACTACCTGGGCAAGCAGATGGAGGCCTGGGCGACGCTTCCGGACGGAACGCGACGGTGGCTGATCAAAATCCCGGATTGGGATATCAACTGGCAAGCCGTTTACGACTATCGCGCTCCGGTCTCGCTTCCCAAGGGCACGGACATCTCGATGCGTATCACGTATGACAACTCCGATTCCAACCCCCGCAACCCGAACCACCCACCCAAGCATGTCCGCAGCGGGCCACGCAGCGAGGACGAGATGGGGCATGTCTGGCTGCAGGTCCTCCCTGCAAAGGAAACGGAGGAGGATCCTCGCGTGATCTTGCAGGAAGCCGCTATGCGCCGCCGGTTGGAGAAGTATCCCGACGACTTCGTCGCTCACTGCAACCTGGGACAGCTTCTCGTGACACGCAAGCAATATAGCGAGGCCCTCGCCTACTTTCATATCGCGTTGCGCCAAAACCCGGAGAGTGTCACAGCCCGAACCGGGCTGGGTGCAGCCTACCTCGCGGAAGGCCGCTACGATGACGCCCTCCGTGAACTCAAGGAAGCGCTCCGCCACGACCCTGACCATGTCAACGCGCGCCTGAACCTCGCCCGCGCGTTGGGGGAGAAAGGTGATTTGGACGGTGCGGTTCGGGAGCTCGAAAGAGTCTTGAAGATCCGCCCCGACAACACCGAGGCACACATCGGATTGGGGCTTGGATATTTCAGCCTGCATCGGTATGCGGAAGCCCTCCCGCATTTCCAGGAAGCCGCCCGGCGAAGACCCGAGGACGCGGACATTCAGACCAATCTGGGTCTCCTGCTCGCCATGCATGGTGACCTGGCGGGGGCGATTCAGGCTTTCCAGGCGGCGCTCAAGGTGAACCCCCAAGACAAAACCGCTCGCGGCTACCTCGAACGGGCCCAGGCAATGGCCGGCCAGCATTAGTCGGTCATGATAGTTTTCCAACAAAGCATCTTACTATTCTTATAGAACCTCTTGCCAAATCCGCTTAGAGATAAGGTGTGGGGCTTTCGTCCTCAAGGTAGTCTTCTAATTAACATTGTCGGATCGGGTCAACGATCCAAAGCCAGGTGGCGAGAAGCCACGAAAGGGGTAATTGCCAATGAGAAGGAAAGACTCTCCGCGGTGGTGTGTTTTTTGGGTTCTCGTCGTCTTACTGGCAATAGGCAGGCCGGCGCCGGCACAGATGATTACGGGCGAAATTAGCGGCACGGTGCAGGATGTGTCGGGAGCTGTGATTCCGGACGCCACGATCACCGTTACAAATCAGGCGACAGGCGCCGCGCGCACAACCCCGACCATGGCCAACGGAGAGTTCGTCGTGACCGCCGTGCAGCCTGGAACTTACAGCGTGAAGGTGCAAAAGACTGGATTCAAGACCTATGAACGTACGGATGTTGTTGTGACGCCAAACCAGCGCTTTGCTCTCGGCAGCCTCCAGTTGCAAGTTGGCCAGGTGACCCAGACCGTCGAAGTCACGGCCCAGCGGGAAGCGGTCAATACCGAAGATGCCGATACGACCGTCTCGCTCTCGTCCATTCAGGTGACTGACCTGGGCGTCAAGGGCCGAGACGTAATGCAACTGCTGCGTGTCCTCCCCGGCGTAACCACGCTGACCGTTGTTCCCTGGGGCGAAATCTCCGACGTCGATCCGGCCGGGACAGGAGCGAACGGGGGCCAATTCGGCAGCTTCACACCCGGCGTGGGCGGCGCACGCCTTTTCTGGAACACGGTCACCGTAGATGGGCAGGTGGGCTCCAACCCGGACTTCCCAGGTCTGTTCGAGGCCGCCACAAGCATGGATGCAGTGTCGGAAGTCAAAATTGTTTCTAACAACTATACAGCGGATTACGGCCGGAACCCGGGTTCGACCATTGCCGTGATCACCAAGTCCGGCACCAAGGACTTCCACGGGACCGTTTACGGCTACAAGCGGTCCGAGAAACTGAACGCCAACGATTTCTTCAACAATCTTTATGGCTTGCCGAAGCCCATTTTCAGGTTCGGGACCTTCGGATTTGCGGTGGGTGGCCCGGTCTATATCCCGAACAAATTCAACAGCAAGAAAGAGAAGCTCTTTTTCTTCTATTCCCAGGAAGACTGGGATGTACACCAGCCTTATGGAATAAACCACGACACCGTCCCCACGGCCGCCGAACGCGCGGGGGATTTCTCACAGAGCTTCTTTCCCGGCACCAACAACACTCAGCCGATCACCATTACCGATCCGACTACCCATCAACCGTTCCCGGGCAATAAAATTCCTTCCGACCGCATTAACCCGCAAGCGAAACTCCTGCTCGATCTGCTGCCCTTGCCCAACTACAATAATCCGAGCGTGCCCTACAATTACGTGTGGCAGGACAATTGCGATATCCCCCGGCTGCTTCAGTCCCTCAAACTGGATTATCGTACTTCGAACAAAGACACTTTCACACTCAGCGGCCGGCGCTGGTGGGTCGACACGCGGGCCTACGGATGCCGGGTCCTGGGTTTTGGCGGGAACTATCCCTTCTTCAAGCACCACTACGAGGAAACGACGGATACGATCCTCTGGAGTTGGACGCGTATTATCAATCCCACCGTGGTCAATGAATTCAATATCGGAATGGTGGGTGAAAAGGAGAGAGGCCCCGCCACCAACCTGTTCGGCCGTACCGCCGCGAATTATTTCGATCCCATCACTCGGGCGAAGAACGGGTTTACGCTGGGCCAACTCTTCCCCGCCGCGAACACCTACGACATCCTGCCCGAGGAATCCTTTAATTTCATTCCCGGCGCGGCGTATTTTGGGCCCGATGATTCCCGCCTTCCCGACAACCAGGGTTACCCACGCTTCAACACCGGCGACAACCTGAGTTGGACGCATAACTCCCATACCTTCAAGTTCGGAGTTTATTGGGAGCGCAGTTGGGCCACGGATGGCAAAGCTGCGAATTGTTTTAGCGGGTGTTTTGACTTTACCCACGATGTGTATAATCCGCTCGATACAGGTTGGGATTACTCTAACGCGCTGTTGGGCAACTACAGATCGTACAGTGAGTCCAATGCCCGCAAGTTCTACCTGATGACGAACGACGTGGTGGAATGGTTCGCCCAGGACACCTGGAAGGTCAACCGGAAACTGACGCTCACTTATGGCGCCCGGTTTGCCCGGTTTACCCCCTGGCATGTCGATAAGGGTCAGGGCGCGGAGTTCGTACCCAGCCACTACGATCCCTCTCAGGTGCCGCCCTACTACCGGCCGGTACAGGATCCGAACGGTCCCCCAGGCCAGGAGGTCGCCCAGAATCCAGCCACGGGCGCCTACGCTCCCGCCGTTTACATCGGAGCTTTCACCTCGCCATTCAATTACTCCGGCATGGTGCTGAGTTCGGATAAGAGCTATCCGACCGGGTTCCGATTCCAACATGCGCCGCAAGTTGAGCCGCGCCTCGGCTTCGCGTACGATCCGTTCGGAAATGGCAAAACGGCAATCCGGGGCGGCTTCGCGTTGATGAAGGAGGAGACTCCCTCGTACAGCGCCGCCATCGCGGGTCAGGAACACAATCCTCCTGTGCAAGTCCAAGAAACGACTTTCTATGGCAATATGGACAGTCTGCTCAGCAAGTCGGGACTGGTTTTTCCGTCCGGTAGCACGGCCATCCAAGAGAACGATAAGGTCCCCAGCGTCTACCGGTACAGTCTGGGTCTCGAACGCGACCTCGGCTTCCACACGACCGCCGACATATCCTATGTGGGCAATGTTGGGCGGCACGAGATGCAATCCGTGGACCTGAACGAAATTCCTTACGGAGCCCGGTTCCAGCCTCAGAACATCGATCCCGTCACCGGACTGGCCTACCCGGACGATTTCTTCCGGCCGATCCCCGGCTATGAGTCGATGCCGCTATTGGAGAATGCGGGAATCTCGAATTACAACTCCCTGCAAGTGATGGTCAATCGCCGGCTTTCAAGGGGCGTCTCCTTCGGAGTCTCGTACACGTATTCGCACACTTTGAACGACGGCAACAGTGAAGGTGACCCCCTGCCCCGGTACTTGCCGTGGCGGGGATGGGCTTACGGGCCGGCCAATTTCGACCAGACCCATATGTTGATTGTGAACTACGTTTGGGACCTGCCGAAGCCCAGCCATCTGGTGGAAAGTCGAGGGGGGAAGTTGTTCGTCGGCAGCGTGCTCGACAACTGGGAACTCTCGGGAGTGACGACCCTGGCCAGCGGATTGCCTCAACCGATCGGCTGCAGCGCCGTTAACGGCCTGGATTTCACGGGTGGAGGTGATGGCTCGCGATGCAACGTCGTCGCGCGGCCTGAACTCGCTCATGGAGCCCGGAGTTTCAACGAATGGTTCAATACCGCGGCCTTTGCTATGCCTGGGCTCCCCCAAGGTACCACCGTCGATCATGGCAATGCCTCTGTCGCCCCATTCCGCGGCCCGGGGCAGAATAATTTTGACATTACCTTGCAGAAGAAATTTTTGCTCAAGAGTGAGTCCCGGTATTTGCTGTTCCGCTCCGAGCTCTACAACGCCTTCAACCACGCGCAATTTGCATCAGTGGACAACAGCGCGGTGTTCGATCCGACCAGCGGCCAGCAGGTGAACACTGACTTCGGTCACATCACTGGAACACGTCAGCCTCGTGTCATTCAACTCTCGGTTCGACTCGAGTTTTAAGAGGACCGGCAGGACTTCCGGCCGGGTCGTTGCGGCGTCCCGGCCTTGCCCCTTTCACTTGGGCGCCAAACTCACAACGCGCCGGGTAGCCGCCAGCCAACTCTGCCGTGCAAACGCAAACATCACAGTAGGGGATGGCTCATGAAAGCCGCCGTCTGGCATGGCCGCCAGGACGTCAGGGTGAAAGAGGTCGACGGCCCTCCGCCGCCAGCTATTTGTACAGAGCGTAATCATTCGCCATCGAGTGAGAGTTGCCAAATGAATCCGTTCTATAACACGAGGAGGCAATTCATGCAAACAAGCGTCCTTAGAATACTCTTTCGAGCCGGGCTGACCTGCGCGTTAGTGTTGGCAGCGCGTATTGCACTTCTTGCTTCGCCGGCCAGCGTCACCTTCTCGCAAGGGGCGAAGTCGATCGAAGCCTATGATCTCGTGGAAGTCACATTGAACGTTGCGTCGCCCGACGCGAATAATCCGTTCACTGACGTCACGGTGCAAGCGCAATTTGGCAAGACCGGGGAGAGCCAGCGGTTGAACGTGGACGGTTTCTGCGATTCCCCCGATGGCACGGTCTTCCGTGTGCGCTTCATGCCCTGGGCGCCAGGCGATTACACATACTCCGTCAGCTACAGGCAAGGCAGTTTCGAAAAGGCCCAACAAGGCACTTTCCATGCTACCGACGGCCGCCGCCGCGGGCCAATCCGCGCCGACCCCAAGTACCCCTGGCATTTCATCTGGGAGGGAACGGGGGAGCACTACTTCTTCAACGGGACGACAGCGTTCTGGTTGATGGGCTGGCGCGACGAGTGGATTATCAACTCCACCATCGAGCGACTGCACAAGCTCAAGATCAATCGCCTTCGCGTGTTATTGGCCGGATCGGCGAACATCTTCTGGGGTGAGCCGGTCATGACGGGAGAGAATTTCACCTATGGTCTTCGCCCTTGGATCGCACAGTCACCGGAAAGCTGGGAACATCCGGAAATTGACTACACCCGGTTCAATATTCCCTACTGGCAGAAGTGGGAGCGTATGCTGCGCTTTGCGCGCGAGCGCGACGTCATCATCTCGGTGGTTCAGGACATCTCCACCCACAAGGCGCAACCCGTCGCCTACAGCGATGACGAGCGCCGTTACCTTCGCTACATGGTCGCCCGCCTCGCCGCGTTCTCGAACATCACCTATGACCTGGGTGACGACATGGACAGTTTCCGGGACGAGAAGTGGGTGCACGCCACTGGCACACTGATCAACGGATGGGATCCGTACAAACACCTTGGCACCAGCCATCCCGTGCACCGCGAGCATCAGGACCGGGCATCAGCGTGGTTCGGCTTCACCTCCATTCAGAACTGGTCACACCAGCAACACGCCCTGATGCTGGAGGAGCGCGAGATCCAGAAGAAGACAGGCCGCATCATACCCCAGACTAACGAGGAGTACGGATACGAGGACCACTATCCGCACTGGGCTCCCGCGCCGCCGCTCGAATCAGCAGAAACCTTGCGCCAGTTGGCCTGGGATATTGCGATGGCGGGAGCCTACGGAACCGCCGGGGAGAGTTGCCGTCGTGGAACGAATATCTGGCCGGATAGCGGCGGCGGCTGGATCAACGGGCGCGGCGACGACACGATGGTCATGCTAAAGGGCTACGAGCACATGGTGGATTTCTTCACTAGCTTCGAATGGTGGAAGACGGAACCCCACGATGAACTTGTCAGCAAGCCCGCCTATTGCTTGGCCAAGCCCGGCGAGATCTATGCGGTGTACATTCCGCTTCGTTCGCTGTGCGTTAACGTTGAGCAGTACGGGTACCAGGGCCAATGCGGCGAGATCACGATTCAACTTGAGCCTGGAACCTATAATGCCAAGTGGTTCAGCGCCACCACGGGAGATATCTTGCCCCTGCCTCCCGTGCATGGTCCCTCGTGGAAGATTCCCAATCCTCCCGGTTGGCTCGATTGGGCGCTGCTGCTCGAGAAACCCGAGAAGTAGTTGAAGCGGCAAGTGCGCGGTTTCGGCAGCGCGCCTGGGTGCGCGAACCGGAATCTGTGCGGAAGATCGCTATTTCGTCATGTCGGGGAGGAGAACATCCCTCCCGAGCGGCTGAGCGACATACTTGTTGAGCGATTGGGCCTTCGCCAGTTCATCCGCGGCTCCAGGGTCACCTTCGCTCTTCAGCATGATACCGAGGCCGTAATGGCTGAGGGCGAAATCCGGGCGGAGGCGGATTGCGGCTCGGAAGGCCGCGATCGCCTCCAACTTTTTCCCCAGCCGCCCTAGCACCACGCCCCGGTTATAGGCTGCCATAAAGTAAGAAGGATCCGTGGCAAGGGCTTTGTCAAACGCCACCAAAGCTTGCGGAAGCTCTCCCTCCTCTACGTCCTTAATGCCATCGGCATTTATCGCATTGGCAGTTCCCATCGACACGCGAGCCTTTCGATGCGACTCTCCCCGGGCAAGGAACTCCGCTGCTTCAACGGTCTTCCCCTGTGACCTGAGCAGCCAGCCGAGGTTGTAGGCGGCGTCGCTGAGGTTCGGCTCCAGGCGCAGTGCGTCACGGTAAGCTGCCTCCGCCTTGTCCGGAGCATTCTCCCGCTGGTAGACTTTGCCCAGTCCGACATGCGGCTTGGCCAAGTCCGGACGCAGATTGACGGCCTCTCGCAAGTTTCTTTCCGCCTCTTTCAGGTCTGCCGTGTTGAGGTAAATCTCACCCAGTTCCACATACGAGAATGCATCGCGCGGGTTCAGTTCCAGGGCTCGGCGGAATTCCTGAATAGCTCGCGCGTTATCGTGTTGTCTAGCGAAGGCCAAGCCAAGACCGTAATGGGCTGCTCCCAACTGCGGGTTCAGGTCCGACGCCTTTTCGAAGGACTTGATAGCCTGGGGATAGTCGTTGAAGTCTAACCGTGCTTTTCCCAGTAGAATGAACAGGTCTGGATTGGTGGGCGCGAGGCGAATTGCCTGCTCGAGTTGTGTGGTCGCTGCCGCGCTATCTCCTTCGCGAGCTAATATCGAGCTTAAATCCACTCGGGCATCCACGTCGTCCGGCTTCAACCGTAGGACCTCCAGGAATTGGTCGACGGCCTCGGGGAAGTGCTCTCGGTCCATGTGGCTCAGCGCAACCCCAAGGGCATAGTGCGCGTCGACGTCATCCGGCTTCAGAAGTAGGGCAGTGCGGAACGCCTTCGCAGCCTCGCTGATTTTCCCTTGGCGAAGGAGCGCCAAGCCTGATTCGTAGTCACGTTTCCCCACTTGATTATCGCCAAGTTGAACTGCCCGGTAAGAAGCAGGCAGGATCCTGATCCCCTTTGGGACCCAGGAGAAGGCACTACCCGCCTCCGCGGTCCTGCCTCGGGCTGCACCTGAACTCGGAGGGGGCTCGGTGACGCGGAGGATCTGGTCGGGCGTTGGCCGGTCGATGACCTGCTCCGTACTGCTCGGCCAGCGAATGCGGATCTCGCGAATCTCGTCCTCGTCGCCGAGACCAAATACAATGCGCCGGTCGTTCGCCGAGGCATAGCTTCCGGCTGGGCTAACCGAGCGGTATTGCACCTTGCCACTCTCGCTGACCAGCTTTACCCGCGCTCCAATAGCATCTCGGTTGCTCTTTGTGCCGCGTAGATCTAATTCAATCCAATGATAGTTGTTCTCGCCTTCATTGCGGAGCAAATGCGCCGGGCCTTGATAGTCAGAAATCACGATATCGATGCGGCCCTCGTTGAACAAGTCGCCGAAGGCCGCTCCTCTTGCCGCCCAGGGGTGACCAAGTCCGTCTCCGGCTTCGGCCGAGACATCAACGAACTTGTTTTCCTCGTACTTCAAGAGCAGAGGCTTCTCGAGGTAGTGAAGGTGCGGTTGGGTAACCTCGATGTTGTCCATCACATGGCTCGTCGCGACGAAGAGCTCGTTCTTGCCATCGTTGTCACAGTCGAAAACATGAATGCCCCAGCCGCCGTAGGGTCGTGAAATCTCCGCCAGGTTAGTGATCACGCTGGTATAGGCGAAGGTGCCGTCGCCATTGTTGTGAAACAAAGCGAAGTATTCGTAAGGTAGCGCCGTAGTCAGAATATCGAGCCACCCATCGTTGTCGAGGTCCACGAAATCAGTGCCCATACCTGAAAAGGTATTACCATCCTCGGTGTAACCCACACCTGCCATAGCCGCCATCTCCGTAAATGTGCCGTCGCCGTTGTTTTTGAAAAGGAACTGCGGGAAGGCGTCGTTGGCTACGGAGATGTCCATCAGCCCGTCATTGTTGAAGTCTCCGAACGCCGAACCCAGGCCGTATCCCTTGCTGGCCCCGATACGGCTTGGCTGGCTGACATCGGTGAATGTCCCATCGCCATTGTTGTGAAACAGGTAGTTGGATATGGCCCGGAATTCGTTGGGATGACAATAAGCTTTGCCGCCCGGAATGTTGACGCCGCACGTCTTTGCGCCGGCGGAGAAGTTCCACTCGAGGTAACGTGTTACGAACAGGTCGAGATACCCGTCGTTGTCGTAGTCCAGAAAGCCGGCGCTCATGTTCCAGCCCTCGGTCCGGATTCCGCTGCGATCCGTCACGTCGGAGAATGTGCCATCGCCGTTGTTGTGGTAGAGAATGCATTTCCCAAAGTTGGTGACAAACAGGTCCGGGTAACCGTCATTGTCGTAGTCCCCGACTGCCACTCCCATACCGTAGCCGATACCCTTGACGCCGGCCTTCTCGGTTACATCTGTGAAGGTTCCGTCGCGGTTGTTTCGAAACAGCCGATTCCAGAATTCAGGCGCGGACTTGTCGGGCGGTTCTGAATCGGGCTGCGGGGACTTCAAGCGGGCTCCATTGACGAAAAAGACGTCCGGCCAGCCATCCTGGTCGTAGTCGAGGATCGCCACGCCCCCGCCCATAGTCTCTATCAGGTATTTGTTGGGAGTGGCGGAGTTACGAAACTGAAAGCGCAAGCCCGCCGTGTCCTGAACCTCAGCGAACCTCGTCGAGATTGTCGTGAGTCTGGACGCCGGCCTCGTCGACAGGCCAAGCCCGATGACCACGATCAAACCCGCGATAAACTTGACCGAGGGCGTGTTCATTGTCGGAAGGGTATCCGGGGAGGTGCTTCCCTGAACGACTCAGTGTACCATATTGCTGGAGGGCGTGGCATCCTGACGGCCGGACCGGTAGTGTCCTAGTTTGGGCGTAGCGCCGACCTTTAGGTCGGCAAATGCTGGCCTGAAGGCCAGCGCTACGATAAGACTAGGACAGTACCGCCGGAGCCGCCACAGGCCGCACACACCGAGAGAGTGGAAGGATGCTCTGCCGGATGACAATGCGAAAGGACGTTGCACGCCAGAGGCGAGGACCCGTAGCTTGGACAGTGCGGCGGGCCCGTGCACCGTGGGTGCTCATGCTTGCCTTGCTTCTATCGCATCTAGCGGGCCTCACAACCGCGGTCGGTAGGACTCCGTTGACCGGGCCGAACTCCATCCAGGCGGATAAGGCGGCAAGCCCAACGGCCGCGAGCGGCGATAGTTATGAGAAGCTCTTGCGCGAAGCGAAAACTCTCTTTCATGATAAGAAATATCACGAATCGCTTAAGGTCCTGGAAGGTTGCCTGGCCTTCAATAAGCAAGACCCGGAGCTTTACAAACTGATCGCTTCGGACGCCATTCTAGTAAACAGAATGGATATTGCGGAAAAGGCCCTCAACACCGCGCTCGACTTGGCCCCGGATGATCACCTGGTACTTTTTAATCTCGGTGCTCTGTATTACACCGACAGCCGATTCCCGCAAGCGTTGCCGGTGCTGGAAAAATCGGTGAGGCTGGATCCTAATTACATTCCCGCCAGGCTTTTTCTTGGTCTGACGCAGGAAGAACTGGCGCAGGAAGAATCCGCAATCGCCACCTACCTTAAAGCGATCGACCTTGCCGAGCGATCAGGCTTCCGGGGTGACCAACCTTACCTTTATCTGGGCAGGCTTTACTACCGGGAGAATAAGTTGAATGAAAGTCTCCCGTACCTCCAAAAGGCCGTCCAGACTAATCCACAATCCTGCGAGGGGCTCTGCCTTCTCGCCAGGGTCCAGAGCTTCCAGGGCAGGGAAAATCAAGCCGTGGAGACCCTTAGTCAATGTCTACGGGTAGATTCAGGATGCCCTGAGGCCCACTACCTTCTCAGCCGTGCCTATTTGAACCAGGGACGGCCAGGCGACGCAGCGAAGGAGCTAGCGTTGTTTCAGGAGCTTAAGAAGACGGAGCAGAATAAGAAGGACCCTCGCAAGAATCAGCGTGCTATTCCGTGAATCCAAACTGCGTGCCGGTGCGAGACCTCGACTCCAAACCGTGCTTGTTACTAGGAGATTAACATGGATCGTCCCTCCCGTGAGTCGCACGACACTCCTACTGCTTCGTATCCATGCAAAGTCGGTACGCTTACCCGCGGCTTGCGGCGACAGGAGCTGGGCCTGATCGGGCTCATGGTGATGCTCGGCCTGGCTGGCGTGGCGGGGGCAGCGGAAATGCCCAGGCTGCGAATTCGCACAGGAGGGGTGAATGCGCATCACCTGATCGAAGATGCGGACGGAAAGGCCTTCTTCATGGTGGGTATCTGCCCGCAGAATTTTATACAGAAGGTCTCGACGGCCGATATGAATGCATATTTCAAGGTCCGCCACGGCCAGGGGTTCAATGTTGCTTGGGTCATGATCTCTGGCTGGAACCACTTCGGCAAACCTCCCTTCCTGCCGGGTGGCAATTACAGCCTGGAGGACGACGTCCGCGATGCCGCTGGAAATGCCATCAAGCTCGACCCGAAGGACCTCAACTTTGCTCCACCGAATTTGAACATGGCCTATGTCAAATCCGTGGACCAGATGGTGACCGCCGCCGGAAACAACGGTGTCTATCTGTTTCTCGATCCCATGAATGAACCGGGCATGGAGTGGCCCAAGCACAGCCAGGCAGACTGCGTGGCCTGGGGCAGGTTCTGGGGCGACCGCTACGCCAAGTATCCCCACGTGAACATACTAATGGGATCCGATGACGTGCCCCAGCCGCAGAGTAACTGGATCGTCTCGGGACTCAGGCACTCGTTATCAGACCGTCTGTTTTGCATCGATCAGGCCATCTACGACCCCAAGGGGAAACACGACAATATCCCCAATCCACGGTGGCAGGTTGTAGGTCAACATGCGACCTGGATTAACCTTTGGGGCTGGTACGTGTGGGAGACGCCGAATTCCATGGCACAGACGGGCACGTACCAGTATGCGACCTGGCTCATGGATTCGCAGGCTGCGCGTTGGGGAATCCCTCCCGCGCCCACATTCATAGTGGAATCAGAATACACGTCGTATCCCCCGGACGCCGGGGAAGGGACTGGCAAGGCCGCGGCCATCGTCATGAAGCAAGGCAACCACGCGCTGCGCCGCCAGCTTTGGTCTGTGCCCCTGGGCGGAGGGAGCGGTTTTGGAATCATCGGCAACATCAACGATGCGATCAACGATCCCATGACCACCTTGCAGGATCCCAGCCTCAAGTATGTCGCCTACTGCAAAACGTTCTTCACCTCGAGCCGCTGGGAACGGCTCGAGCCTGATTACAAACACACTTTCGTGACATCCCAGACAACCAATCCTGCCATTCATGATCCGACTTATGTATCTGCGGCGATCACCCGTGACGGGACGCTGGGGGTGGTCTACTACCCCGGTTTGAGCGGAAACGCGTTCAAGCTGACGCTCAATCTCTCGAAGATGGGCGGCGGGACTGGCGTCTCGAACGTGTACTGGTATGATCCTTCGAGCGGAACCCAACGCAGTATTCCGAGCGGACCCTTCGCGAATTCCGGCTCCCACACCTTCACGACTCCCGGGAACAACCACGCAGGCAGCACCGATTGGGTGCTGGTGGCTGAGGCATTAACTCACTGAGATTCACGATTCCGAAGCGGAACCACGTTGCCACTGCGAGAGGACTGATAGGCTGCGAATGTGAGCCGCATGGTCTTCAAGTTGTCTTCGCCTGTCGTTTCTGCCTGGCCCTCCCCCCGCAGAGCTTCGAGAAGATGGGCATTGCACCGCACGATACTCGAGTGCGAAGCAATGTAGTCAGGCAGCATCCAAGGCCGGTAGGTGGGCGGATAGCGCTTGGAACGTGTGCCGTCCTTCGTGGTGACGCGGATCCAGTAGTGCCGGTCCAGTTCTGCTGAACCCTTCTCACCCTCCGCCAGGATCAACGTCTGGGTGAATACATCATTCTCCAGATAATTACCCGGGTAGCCCATATAACACGTGACCGTGGTACGGCCTCCCATATGCATCATCACGGTGGCGACGTCTTCCCCCTTGATGCCGTTATGAACCTGATGAGTCTGGCAGTACAGGCGATCAGCCTCGCCAAACAGAAAGCGCGCCACGTCGAGCAGGTGCGTGCCCATGTCCTTGAGGATATATTCCTCCATGTCTTTTAAGCTCGGTTCCGTGCTGAAGACGGGAAAGCCGGAGACCAGAAATATCCGAGCCCGAAAGGGAGCGCCGATTTCACCCGATTCCAGCACGTTCTTGAACTCGCGAATCTGCGCTTGCCAACGCCAATTCTCGTGAATCAAAAGCGGGATTCCTGCTTCCCGGCAGGCTCTTACCATAGCTTCTGCATCGGCCAGCGTATTGGCCATGGGCTTCTGGCAAATCACCGGCAACTTGTGGGCGGCCGCCATAAGCACATGCTGGCAGTGCGTGGCGGGGTCCGTGATCACGTCGAGAAAATCGAGTCGTTCGCGCTCCAGCAATTCCTCCGCGTTGCCATAGACGGCGGGGATGCCGAACGATCGGGCGATCTCTTCAGCTTTTGCTAACGTCCGATTATAAATGGCCACGCACTTTGCTCCCGTCACCTCCTGCCACCCGGCAATTTGAAAAGGAGCCCAGAAGCCTGCCCCAAACACCGCGAATCTCAGGTCCGTCAACTTGTACCCCCTCCGGGCAATGGTACATTATGGTGAGGCAGCGACGAATTCAGCTCGCCAAATGGCGGTGTAAAGCCGCCTCTACATTAAACTGCGCCACTACCCTCTCCGAGCGAATTCGCACGGTGGTATTCGAAAACATGCTTGCAAGTCAGAATAACCGGCGGCGCATTTATCCGTGTACTTCCTGTGGGAGATCAGGCAATCGCCGACTGGCAGCCCATCCGGCGATCGCTGATACTGCGATCGCTACTGCAACACTCACCATGGGAATCATAAAACTGCCGGTCCGTTGCGTTATTCTGCCCACGGCCCACATTGCCAGTGCGCCCACCAAAGAGCCAAAGGCACTGAGGGTGCCGGCGGCAGTCGAAATATGAGTGCATGAGACTTCCTGGGCCATGGTCAAATACATGGAGACCCAAATGCCAAGACCCAAGTTCACCACCGCCAAGGCGAGTACGGCGCTCGAAGTCGCTTTCAGAAAAGGCACCGCGGCGCAAGCGCCCACAAACACTGTGGCCGCCAAAAACACAAGCCGGCGTGCAGATTGAAGCGAACAGCCCAAGCGGGTCAAGCACAACTCTGCCGCGCCACACGCAATATTTCCCGCATCCAGGGCGAGATAGGTAAGCGTCAGAATCCACCCCAACTGACGGCCCGGCGCGAGTCCCCGGGCCTGCACGAAGTAGGTCGGCAGCCAGTTAACGCTATGATAAAGGCAAGGATTTACCAGCACCGCCACAACCAACACATACCGGAACTGGCTGCTTTGTATCATCCAGCGATAGATGCTCACTGGCCCGTGCGCCCGGCACTTTTGCACCGGGCTGTCAGACCAGACCGAAGCGAGTTCCGCACGTCGCGTAGAGAGAAGCCATAAGGCCACCCACAAGAATCCCAATGAACCCACCGCCGCGAACGCCCATCGTCAACCGGCTACGGGAAGGATAGCAAGAATCAGTCCGGGTGCAACGAGGGCGGCCAGGCTCGTGCCGCTTGTAAAAATCCCGCTGGCTAACGTGCGTTCCTCCGGCGGGAAAACCCGCGCCACGATGCGCAACGACGCAGGCCAGTTTGCGGATTCCATCACACCGAGCAGGAGGCGAAAAACGAGCAGTCCTGCGAACCCCGTGGCGAGTCCCGTCATGCCCGAGACCAACGACCAGAAGAAAACCGCCAGCGCAAAACACCAGCGTAGGTTGAATCGGTCCAGTACCGGCCCGACGGCAAACTGAAATAGCGTATAGGAATAATAGAAGACTGCGAACAGCCATCCCAGGGCTTCATTGCCCATATGCATCTGGTGCTGCAAGGTGGGAGCGAGAATGCTTAGCGTCTGCCGGTTCAGGTAGTTGAGAATGGTCGCCAAAAACAGCAACGAGCAGAGTCCCCATTTAATCCACAAGCTGCGCGTGGCGGTGCCCCGACCATGCACCACACGCGCGTCAGTTTCGGGAAGACTCTTCATAGGGTCGGCCAAATTTTCCCCGCGCCCGTTCCAGTTAATCTGTAATGTCAATAAACTGAAGAAATAGCCGAAGTGCCGGCGGTATGTCAAGCAATTCAGTTCCCAGCCCAAGGGATTCGTCAAAGTCGTGCCCTTCGGCCCGCTGTGCTACTTGGCGGTCCGCGCCTCACCCTGCTATCCTGCTTTATTCGTGAACGGGCTATGAGAGGTGAGGTTGAGTCATTTTGTGCACCGTTGAGACAAGTCGCGCCTGGCTGGAGACGGCTTTGAGGCCACGTGTCTTGTTAGAGGGCAGGAGGGAGGT
>Ga0209517_10003280_pt1 | contig 22077 bp, 16 predicted proteins | sample PeaSoiMetSII2010_FD_187695 | JGI IMG/M metagenome (GOLD analysis project Ga0209517, IMG submission 187695) | Peat soil microbial communities from Weissenstadt, Germany - SII-2010 (SPAdes) (version 2) | ecosystem: Environmental > Terrestrial > Soil > Wetlands > Peat | place: Germany...
TGCTGCTCACCAGTACGCTTTGCGGGCCGCTCATCGTGTTTTGCCCGGTTCTGGTCAAACAAGTGCTGCACGGCGATGTCGGCGATTTCAGCATCGATATCGGCGCGTTTGGGGTGGGCGGCTTGCTTGGCGCGATCGCGCTTCTGGGCGTCGACGTGCGCCGGGACCGCAGGCATTTGAGTTCCTGGTTTGCCGCGGGTTATGGGCTCATCTTGGTCCTCACGGCGCTCAACCCGTGGCCGTGGGGGCTGACGGCATTGTTCGTTCTCGCAGGCGTCGCCATGAGCGTCAGTAATACCTCCGCGAACGCGTTGCTGCAGGCCACGACCTTCGCCGACCTCCGCGGTCAGACGATCAGCCTCTACATGCTGGCGATGCGCGGCGGGCTCTCGGTCGGGAGCCTGGTTACCGGCCTGAGCGTGAGCCTTCTCGGCGCGCGCGAGGCCCTGTTGATCAATGGCGCCATTGCGCTGATGGCACAGGTCGCGGTCGGGCGAGACTGGTTCCGCTCTCCTCCGCCGAAATCGGCGTGAGCTTGAAGCGCGGGGCGAGCATGGCGGCCATAGCCAGACTCTCCATCACAGACGCCTTGTCGAGCGTCGGCAGCACGGCCGCGGGGCTCACCTCGCAGGAGGCCGAGCGCCGATTCCGCGCGTACGGTCCAAATCGGGTCGAGCGGGTACGCCGGAGACCGTGGCTGCTGCAGCTGCTGCAGGAGTTCGTGCAGTTCTTCTCGGTCATCCTCTGGGTCGCCGCTGCGCTCGCCTTCCTCGCGGAGTGGAGCAGTCCTGGCGAAGGCATGGCCCGCATCGGTTACGCCATCGTAATCGTGATTCTGGTCAGCGGCATCTTCTCCTTCTGGCAGGAGTACCGAAACGAGCGCACGCTGGCCGCTCTACAAGATCTACTGCCGCACCAGGTGAAGGTGCTTCGAGACGGCGCCATCTCCCAATCGACCGTCGAGCAACTGGTGATCGGAGACATCGTTCTGCTCGGCGCTGGAGACCATGTCCCCGCGGATTGCCGCCTGATCGAGGCGTTCGATACGCGGGTCGACGACTCCACCATAACCGGCGAGTCCTTGCCCAAGGCGCGCGACGCGCAGCCTAGCGAGGAAACCCAGCCGCTTCGGAGCCGGAACATCCTGCTCGCGGGCACATCGCTCATATCCGGCCAGGGCAGGGCTCTGGTGTTCGCCACCGGAGGCCAAACCGAATTCGGCCGGATCGCGCATCTGACGCAGACAGGTACGGCGGGAATTTCGCCTCTGCGCCGCGAGTTGGTGCATCTCAGCCGGCTGATCGCCATACTCGCGGTCGCGATCGGATTGAGCTTCTTCGCCATCGGGACCGCGATCAGGGTGCCGTTCTGGCAGGATTTCATATTCGCCATCGGCATCATTGTCGCCATGGTGCCGGAGGGTTTGTTACCCACCTTGACCCTGGCGCTCGTGCTCGCGGCTCAGCGCATGGCGAAGCGGAACGTCCTCATCCGCCACTTGACGTCCGTTGAAACGTTGGGCTCCGCGACCGTGATCTGCACCGACAAGACCGGCACCCTGACGGAAAACCGTATGCGGGTTCGCGAGCTCTTGGTTGGGCTGGAGCGCCTTCGGGCAAACGTGTTGGCGAAGCGTCCGGATCTCGCCGAGCGACAGCGCGCGTTCTTCCAGACGGCGGCTCTCTGCCACAGTCTGCATGAGACGGAAAGACGTGGCGCGAGGGTCTTGCTTGGCGATCCCATGGAGGCGGCGCTCGTCGAGATGGGACGCGCGGCCCTGCCTGATCTGGGCTCGGCGCGCAGCGTGGATGAGATCTCCTTTGATGCTGATCGGATGCGCCAGTCCGTCGTGTACGAGGCGCCGGGTGGCCGTGTCCTCTACTGCAAGGGCGCTCCGGAGTCGCTCTATCCGCTCTGCCGCCATATCTCGGAACTGGGCGCGGTGCGTCCGCTCGATACCGCCACGCGCGCCGCCATCGTTGAAGCGCAGGAGGACATGGCGGAGCGAGGCCTGCGCGTCATTGCGTTCGCGACGCGCAGCCTGCCAGACGTGTGCGAGCGGTCCACATTCGAGCAGGATTTGGTCTTTCTTGGCCTGGTGGGGCTCGAGGATCCGCCGCGAGCCGACGTACCCGAGGCCATCGCCAAATGCCGCGCGGCTGGCATCAAGGTGATCATGCTGACGGGAGATCATCCGCGCACGGCGACGGCGATCGCCCGGGAAATCGGTTTGGTGCAATCGCCGGACCCGAAAGTTATCACCGGTGCCCAGCTCCAAAGCCTCTCGGCCGGCGAGCTGCATTTCGCCGTGGACGCGCCGGAGATCATCTTTGCCCGCGTTGCGGCCGATCAGAAGATGCGCATCGTCGAGGCATTGAAGGCGAAGCAACACGTCGTGGCCGTGACCGGCGACGGAGTCAACGACGCGCCGGCGCTCAAGTCGGCCCATATCGGCATCGCCATGGGGATGACGGGTACGGACGTGGCGAAGGAAGCGGCCGATGTGGTGCTGCTGGACGACAATTTCACCGGAATCGTCAGCGCCATCGAGGAAGGACGGGCGGTGTTTCAGAACATCCGGAAGTTCCTGACCTACGTGCTCGTGCACAATGTCGCCGAACTGGTGCCCTACCTCGCCTTCGGGCTGTTTGGGATTCCGCTGCCCCTGACCCCGATCCAGGCGCTCTCCATCGACATGGGAACAGACTCTCTGACCGCGCTGGGCCTTGGTGTCGAGCGGTCCAATCCCGTGATGATGCGCTTACCGCCCCGCCAGCAGAACGAGAGACTCCTCAATCTGCCAGTCGCGCTTCGCGCCTATCTCTTTCTCGGCGTGATCGAGGCCGTAGCTGCAATGGCAGCGTATTTCTTCGTATTACGCGGCGCCGGTTGGCATCTCGGTCAAAGCTTGGCGCCGACCGATCCGGTCTATCTGAGCGCCACGACCGCGTGCCTCAGCACCATCATCGTCATGCAGATCGTCAACGTTTTCCTCTGCCGAAGTTCCGTTCGCTCGATCCTTTCGATGAAGCTGACGGACAATCCTCTGATCGTGGCGGGTGTGACGCTGGAATTGGTGCTGCTGCTGCTCATCAACTACAGCCCTTGGGGAAATGCGATCTTGGATACGTCACCAGTCCCCTCTGGGCTATGGCTCTTCGTCGTTCCCTTGGCGCTCGGAATGATCGCGCTGGAAGAAACTCGCAAATGGCTGGTGCGACGGTCGCTCCCCGATGCCTCGAATACGGCGATCTAGATGGGGCAGCGGGGGTGGCGCGCCGCGCAATCCACCGCGCACACGACACGCACGAGCGGCAGCACGACCTCGTGCTGTCCGCAAGCCGGGGAAACCCACGCCGTACTCTGACTTGACCGCGCCGTTCGGCGCCAAGCCGCTATCGCACCAATAGAACGTCGCACTGAGTGTTCGCAAGCAAGTCGCGACGGGCAGGGTCGGCCACTTCGCGGCCATCGAGAACGAGAAGCACCGGCTTGAGCCCTTCGATTTGCCGCACCAGTGACGAATTGTCCCTCGTCGTGACCTCAAATCGGATCTTGCCCGGGAATCCAAGGCGAGCGGCCAGCTCTTTCAGGGAGGAGATGTCTTCCGGTGACCCGCCCCTCACCAGAACCAGGATCTCGTCCTCGGAACCCGCCATGAGCAGGCCCGACGCCAGCGCATTTTCGCGATCGGCCTGCTCACCCAACAGGATGAGGACCGTCCCGGGCTTTGTCGGTTTCTGGCGCCGTATCAATGTCGTTCTGGCATGTCCCTCGCTCAGCGCACCCAAGGAGGAGTGCGGGCGCCAGGAGCCGGAGAAAGGCCGCGGGGCGGCATCCACCACCAGGATGTCCGCCTCAATCTCGGCCAAGGCGGTTGCTGAGGGCAGGTCGCGCACGACGCCGAACGACCACTCGAGCCCCCGTTGCGCCGCGACTTCGGACAACTCCCGCCGCATGGAGGCGCTCAGCGCGGATGACAGTTTCTCGAGCTCGGCGCTGCTGAAGCTCTCCGAAACCGCCGACGACAGCGTCATCTGCCGTCCGAAGGGCAGTGCCGCAAGACGGTGGAGATTTTCGTCCTCGAAGAAGACGCCGTGAAGCGACGCTTTCCACCGTTCCGCCAGCGCGGCGGCTTCTCCTACCGCGACCCGAATGTCGCATGCCGCGTCGCAAGCGATGGCAATGCGCCGGACCTTGGGGTCATTCATCGGTTTGCTTGCCTCCGCTTCCCCGTCTTCGTCTCGAGCCGGGTCGAGAGGGAACTGGCGCCGCGGCGCGCCTGGCGAGCGTGGCGAGACGCACCGCGACGCGCCGATTGAGCGTCGACTCCGGATATTGGCCCGCCTGGTCGGGCGTGCCGCTCGACAAGCCCGTGAGTAGCTCCATCCCCTGATCGACGGTCTCGATCGGGATCACACGGAACCGCCCGGCCAGGGCCGCCTCGGCGACGTCCTGGCGGAGCATCAAGTGCTGCACATTGGATGCGGGAATCAGCACGCCTTGCGCGCCGGTAAGCCCTCGCGTCTTGCAGACATCGAAGAAACCCTCGATCTTCTCGTTGACGCCGCCAATCGCCTGGATGCGTCCGTGCTGATCGATGGAGCCGGTGACGGCGAAGGACTGGCGGATCGGCGTCTCCGACAAAGCCGAGAGCAGCGTGAACAACTCCGCCGCCGAGGCGCTGTCTCCCTCGACGCCGCCATAGGACTGCTCGAACACCAAACTCACCGTCAGCGAGAGCGGGCCCTCGCGGCCGAACCGTCCACCGAGGAAGCCCGCGAGGATCATCACGCCTTTGGAATGGATAGGGCCGCCCAGCGCGACCTCCCGCTCGATGTCGATCACCTCGCCCTTGCCGAGGCGCACCCGCGCGGTGATGCGGCTCGGATGGCCGAAGCTCACCGCGCCCAGGCTGATCACCGAGAGGCCGTTCACTTGTCCGACGCGCTCGCCGTCGGTCTCGATCCGCAGGGTGTTGCGGGCGATCTCTTCCTGCAGGCGGCGGTAGATCCGGTCGGAGCGGCGGCGGCGTGCGCTGACCGCCGCCTCAACCTCGGCAGTGCCGATGACCGCACCCCCTTTGGTACCCACCAGATGGTCCGCTTCCTGGAGCAGGTCCGTGAGATTGCGGAGCTGCGCCGAGAGTTTCGCGGCATCGCCGCTCATGCGCGCGGCTTCGTCGATCACGCGCGCCACCGCCCCGCGATCGAGCGGGTGCAACTTCGCGCGGCGGGCTGCCGAGGCGATCAGCCGCGCATAGAGCCCGATGTTCTCCGGCGTGCGGTCGATCCGATCGTCGAACTCTGCCGCGATCTTGAAATGCTCGACGAAATCGGGATCGAGCTCCGACAGCAGGTAATAGAGCAGCGGCGGCCCGACCAGCACGACCTTGAGGTCGAGCGGGATCGGCTCCGGATCGAGCGAGACGGTGCTGGCGAGGCTCAAGAGCTGCTCCAGAGAGACCGTGCGGATCTCGCCGGAGCGCAACGCCTGCTTGAGGGATTCCCAACCGAAGTTCGCGGTAAGCACGCGCCGGGCGTCCACCACCAGATAGCCGCCATTGGCCTTGTGGAGCGCGCCTGCCACGACCAGGTTGAAATCGGTCATCAGCGTGCCGAACCGTGCGATGTGCTCGATCCGGCCCACGAGATTCTGGTGCGTCGGGTGATCCTCGTAGACGATCGGCGCGCCCTTGCAGCTCGTATTGTCGACGAGCACGTTGACTTGATAGCGTCGGAACGGGGCGGTCTCGTCTGCCGCCGCCGCGGGCACGCCCGCGGCCCCCTCGGTGCGCCCCTCCGTCATGAAATCGTCGGCGTGCTCGAGGATGTCGTGCTCGACCTGGTCGAGATGCGTCAAGACCTCGGGCAGATCCGCGAAGGCAGTGCGGATTTCCTGCAGGAGATGGCTCACCACCACGGCGGTGGTGTCGCGATTGAGCTGACGCACCACTTCCCGGTGCTCGCGCTCCCATTCGGGTATGCGGCGGATCACCGCCTCGAGCTCCGTCTGCAGAGCCTCGATGTCCGCCGTAACTCGTTGCCGCTCCGGAGCCGGAAGCTTGTTGAATTCGTCGGGTGGGATCACTTCTCCCTTGCGCACCGGCGCCAGGGCCAAGCCGACCGGCGTTCGCAGCAAAGCGACGCTCTTCTCCTCCGCTTTCTTCTGCAGGGCACCGAAAGCTTCCTCGTGGCGGTGCTTGAATTGCTGATCGATGACCTCGCGCCGCGCGCGGTACTCCTCGCGCTCGAAGGCGGCGGGAAGCGCGACCCGCAATTCCGTCACCAGGCGCTTCATGGCGTCGCGTAAGGGAACCGCGCGGCCGGTCGGCAACTTGAGGCACCGCGGGCGGCGGGGGTCCGCGAAGTTGTTGACGTAGCACCAATCCGGCGGTGTCGGCTCAGCCGCGGCTTGCCGCTCCAGCAGATCCTGGATCAGCGTGTGCTTGCCGGTGCCGCCAGGGCCGAAGGCGAAGATGTTGAAGCCGCGCCGATGCATGGCGATGCCGAGCTGGATCGCATCGACCGCGCGCTCCTGGCCGACCAGCCCCGCGAGCTCCGGCAGCTCGTCGGTGGTGGCAAAGGCGAGATCGCCGGAATTGCAGCACCGCCGCAGGATCGCAGGCGGCAGAGGCTGCGCCGCCGACCATTCCACCGATGCGGCCTGTCCGCTGGAGACGGCGAGCTCGCCCGACGGTTTCACGGAATCGGCGGCCAACCGCGGCTCCCCTTTTCCATCCGTGCGCTCGACGCTCATCGGCCCTCCCATCGACGGGTGCGCATCGCGCGACGCACCCGCTCCTTGGCGAGCGAGACGGCTGCCGTGCGCGGCAGAGACTTCGTCCGCTTCGCCTCCTCGAGAACCGCCTGCGTGTTCGCACGGATTTTCTCGTCGATGGCGGCGAAGGCCTGCGCCTGCGTGCCTCCGTGGTATTCGATGGCGGCGCAGATCACGCCGCCGGCATTGGCGATGAAGTCCGGCAGGACCAGTACGCCGCGGGCGGCGAGCGCCTGCTCGGCTTCGGTCGTGCAGGGGATGTTGGCACCTTGCGCGACGAGGCGCGCGTTGAGTCGCGCGACATTGGCGGCGGTGATCACATCGGGCCGCGCAGCGGGGATCCAGATGTCGCAGGGGACGTCGATCACGGCATCGGTGCCGGCCGAGCGTCCGTGAGAATGCTCTTTGAGCGATCGCCCTTTGGCTTTGAGCACGGCGAGAGCAGCGATATCGAGGCCGGCGCTATCGACGATCGTGCCTTGGGAGTCGCTTGCCGCGACGAGAGTGGCGCCGTTCTCAGCGAGGAAGCGCGCGGCGTGGCGGCCGACGGAGCCGAAGCCCTGAACCACCACCCGCGCTCCCCTAAGCTCCAAGCCGATCTGCCGGGATGCCACGTCGATGGCCGCCGCCAGGCCGAACCCCGTGGCGCCGATCTCGTCGAGCGGGATGCCGCCGATCTCCCGCGGCAAACCCACGGAGCGGCCGGTCTCATCCTTGATCCAGCCCATGGCCAGCTCGTCGGTGCCCATGTCCGGTCCGGGAATGTACTCGGTGAGATCGGCGATCGCCGACGCAAAGGCGCGGATGAGCCGCTCCTTGTCGCCAATTGGCATCTTAGGATCGCCGTAGATGACGGACTTGCCGCCGCCATGGGCCAGGCCCGCGGCGGCGTTCTTGAGCGTCATGGCTCGCGCCAGCCGGAAGGCCTCCTCCGTGCTCACGTCCGGCGCCATCCGGACGCCGCCGATCGCGGGTCCGCAGGCAACGTTGTCGACGGCGACCACTGCCCTGAGACCGAGCGATGGCCGGTAGATGTGCACGATCTTGAGCGGCCCAAGATCGTCAGCAAAGCAAAACACGTCTTCCACTCTCGCTCTCCCTCATGGCGTCGTGCGCGCGTCAGCTGTCGCGTTGCAGATCCTCGATCATCGCCCTGACGAAGCGCGCGGCTTCCCCGCCCGTCACCACCCGGTGATCGAAAGTCAGCGATATCGGCAGCATATGCCGGAACGCGACGCCCTCTTGCGACGGCACCGCCTGCGTATCGATGCGGCCAGCGCCGACGATCGCCACCTGTGGCGGCAGGATCACCAGGGCGGCGTGCCGCCCCGCCAAGGTGCCGAAGTTCGAGAGAGTGATCGTGGGATTGCGCAGATCGGCGAGTGCCACCTTGCGCTCGCGCGCCGCTGTCTTGAGCGCATCGAGAGCGCGTCGCAGACCGACCGAATCCTGGTGTCCGATGTCCCGGAGGACGGGGACAATGAGACCATCCTCGGTATCGACGGCGATGCCGAGGTCGACCTGTGGAAGCAGCCGCCGCATCATCGCCTTGCCATCGTAATGGACATTGAGCGCGGGCGCCGCGGCGCACGCGACCGTGATGGCGCGGATGAGACGCACGCTGACATCCGTCTGCGGCGACCACCACACCTCGACATCGGCCTGGTCCCAAACCGTCGCTGGCACGACCTCCGCATGGGCGCGCGCCATATTCACCGCCATCGCGCGCCGTACACCCTTCAGCGGCTCGCCGACTACCGGGCCTCCTTGCGCCGCTGCGCGTTCGATATCGGCGCGCGTTACCGCACCACCAGGGCCGCTGCCTGCCACCTGCGCGAGATCGACGCCGCGCTCGCGGGCAAACGCTCGCACGACGGGCGAGGCGACAGCATGATGCTCCGCAGGGCCGGAGCGCTCGGGCAGCTTTTCCGCGAGCTCGCCCACAACGGTTCCCGTATCGGCGTGAGCCCCTTCCTCGAAGACGACGATGGGCGCGCCGACCTTGACGCGATCGCCGGGTTTGGCGAGGAGCTGCGCGATCCTGCCCGCCTGGGGCGAAGGCACCTCGACCACCGCCTTCTCGGTCTCCACGGAGACCAGCGGCTGGTCGACGACGACGTGATCGCCCTCGGCAACGTGCCATGCGACGATCTCGGCCTCCTGCAATCCCTCGCCCAGGTCGGGGAGCGCGAAGCGGCTCATGTGTAGGCCATGGCTCGGCGCGCCGCGCCGGAGATGTGCACGGCGTCGGGGAAATAGTGCTGCTCCAGCCGCGGCAACGGGATGACGGTGTCGTAACCTGCGACCCGCTCGATGGGCGCCAGCAGCGACAATAGCGCGTGCTCGGCAATGCGGGCGGCGATCTCGGCGCCGAACCCGCCCGTCAGTGGCGCCTCGTGGACAATAACGGCCCGGCCGGTCTTCTTGACGGACGCGAGGATCGTCTCCTCGTCGAGCGGCTTCAGCGTGGCGACATCGATCACCTCGACGCTCACGCCCGTCCGCGCGAGCGCATCAGCAGACTCAAGAGCGTCTTTGACCATCGCACCCCAGGCGATCAGCGTGAGCTCGGTTCCCTCGCGGACCACGAAGCAGCGGTCGAGCGGGGCCGCGACCCCATCGTCTGCAACATCCTCGCGCGCAGTCCGATAGAGCCGAGTCGGCTCGAGGAACACCACGGGGTCCGGGTTTCGGATTGCCGCAAGCAACAAGCCATAGGCGCGCTTCGGGGAGGACGGGATCACCACCCGGAGGCCCGGAATATGGGCGAACATCGCCTCCGGGCTTTCCGAGTGGTGCTCGGGCGCATGTATTCCGCCACCGCAGGGCGAGCGCAGGACCATGGGGCAGGTGATCCGCCCGCGCGTCCGCGTGCGGAGCCGCGAGGCATGATTGGCGAGCTGATCGATCGCGGGATAGATGAAACCCGTGAATTGGATCTCCGCGACCGGGTGGAAACCCTGCGCCGCGAGGCCGACGGACAATCCTGCGATCGCCGCCTCGGCGAGCGGCGTGTCGAAGACACGCTCGGCCCCGAAACGCTTCAACAGGCCGTCGGTGGCGCGGAAGACGCCGCCGTCGGCGCCCACATCCTCGCCGAGAACGACCACGCGGTCGTCGTCTTGCATCGCGCGCGCGAGCGCGAGGTTCACGGCCTGGACCAGATTGATCTCGGTCACGATGCCGCCGCCATGGTCGCGCGCTCAGCGCGGCTGGCGAGCATCGCGTCGCGCTGCTTCGCCAGGTCCGCCGGCGGCTCGGCGTAGGTGTGCTCGAACATCGTAGCGGGGTCCAGCGAAGGCGTCGCGAGCCAGGCGTTCGCTGCCGCGTCGATCTCCGCGCTCGTCTCGTGCAGGAGGCGCTCCTCATCCTGCTTACTCCAAAGGCCTGCGTCGGTCAGGTACCGACGGAGCCGCAGGATCGGCTCCTCCTGCCAGTGCGGAGTCACCACCGCGTCGTCGCGGTAGCGGCTGGCATCGTCGGCGGTGGTGTGATCGCCGAGCCGATAGGTCAGCGCCTCCACGAGAGACGGTCCCTCGCCGCGTCGCGCGCGTTCGACCGCGGCGCCCACCACGGCGTGCACAGCGACGACATCGTTGCCGTCCACCTGCTCGCCCGGGAGCCCCGCGGCGATCGCTTTCTGCGCAAGGGTCTCGGCCGCGGTCTGACTGGCGCGTGGCACCGAGATTGCCCATTGATTGTTGCTGACGACGAAGACCGCTGGCAACTGCCAGACGCCTGCGATGTTGAGCGCTTCGGCCACGTCGCCCTTGGAAGAGGCCCCATCGCCGAAGACGCAGACGGCGACGCGGGGCTCACGGCGGAGCTTGAAGGCGAGCGCCACGCCGGCCGCATGCGGCGTATGGCTGCCGACCGGCACCGAGTTCGGAAAGTCCTGCCGCGGGCCGGCAAAGGCACTGCCGCGCTCGTCGCCGCCCCAATAAAGGAACAGTTCGAGCGGCGTTACCCCGCGCAGGAGCTGCGCCCCGTGCTCGCGAAAACTCGGCAGCAACACGTCCTCCGGCCGCATGGCGCTCGCGCAACCCACCGACACAGCCTCTTGCCCGAGCGAGGAGGCGTACGTGCCGAGCCGGCCGGTGCGTTGTAAGGCGATCGCCTTTGCGTCGAAGGTCCGCGTGCGAACGAGCGCCCGATAGAGCGCGGTCACAGTCGCGGGATTCCTGGCGAAATCGGGCAGCGGTCCCACCGGCTTCCCAGCGGGGTCGAGGCACCGAGTATAAGTGATTTGGAATTGGCCTACGATTTCGCTCATTCTGTCCGCTGCCGATTCTTTGGCAGTTTTCAGCCTAGAACCGGTCCAATTCCGCTTCCTTGATACAAATCAACCGCCTGGAACCGCATCACGCCAGGCGCACCAGGGTACCCGCGGTCTCCTCCAGGATGGCCTCGGCTTGGTCGATGGCGCCGATCCCGGCTCTGCGGCCGGTCCGCTCCACGAAACGGCAGGCGGCCTCCACCTTTGGACCCATGGACCCCGCGGCAAAGCTGTGCGAGCGCAGCTCAGCCGGCGTTGCCCGGCGGATCGGCGTCCCCTCCGACATGGGCCACCGGTTCCAAACCGCAGGGACGTCGGTCAAGAGCAGCAGAAAGTCGGCGTCGACAGCTTCCGCCAGCAGCGCGGCAGCCAAGTCCTTGTCGATCACCGCCTCGATACCCTGGAGCCCACCCTCCGGCGTAACGATCACCGGGATGCCGCCGCCACCGGCGCACACGACGATGACGCCGGCGCGCAAGAGCAGCTTGATCGTGCTGATCTCCCGGATGCGTCGGGGTGCCGGGGAGGGTACCGCGCGCCGCCAGCCCGCGCCGTCGCGCATCATCGTCCAATGCCTGTGAGTGGTGAGACGCTCCACCTCGGCATCGGTATAGGTGGGGCCGATCGGCTTGCTCGGCGCCGAGAAGGCGGGGTCGTCGGGCGCGACCTCCACTTGCGTCAGCAAGGTCGCGATGTCGCGCTCTGGCAGCGCATTCCCGAGCGCGAGATCGAGCAGATAGCCGATCATGCCCTCGCTCTCAGCGCCCAGGACGTCGAGCGGGTACGGGCGCACGTCGCGATAAGCAGCAGCCTGCAGCGCCAAGAGCCCGACCTGCGGGCCGTTGCCATGCGTCACCACCAGTTCGTGCCGGCACGCGATGGGCGCCACGGATTTCTCGACGGCGCGCTGAACGTTGCGGCGCTGAACTTCCGCCTCGGGGGCCTCGTCGCGGCGCAGCAAGGCATTGCCGCCGAGCGCCATGACGATACGCATCAGCCAGGCCCTCGGGTGTCGGAGAGTCGGCGGAGAAACGCGTCGACGGCGGCGGCAAGCCCGGGCTCTCCCTCCTCGGCGAACTCGTAGCGCGCGCGAACGATCTTCTTTTCGGTGTGGATCAAGCGCGCGAGATCGATGGGCGTCGCGGACACCACGACGTCGGCCGAGCTGGCATTGATGGTTGCCGATAGCGCCTGCAACTGGGCGCGCCCGTATCCGACCGCCGGCAAGACCTTGCCGATGTGCGGGTACGCCCGAAAGACCGCCTGGATCTCGGGGACGGCCGACAGCCTCGGATCGACGATTTCAACCGCGCCTGCCGCGATTGCCGCGACATGGCCGGCGCCATAGGGCATGCCACCGTGAGTGATCGTCGGCCCATCCTCGATCACCAGCACCCGCCGCCCCTTGACGCCAGCGACATCATCGAGCCGCACCGGTGAGGCGGCTCGAAGAATGGGAGCCGACGCATTGACGGCCCGCAATTCCCGGGTTGCGGTCTCGACGCCCTCGGGCGAGGCCGTGTCCACCTTGTTGACGACCAGCACGTCGGCCATGCGCGCCACGGTCTCGCCGGGATGATGGGTCGCGATCTGGTGGGGACGCAGCGCGTCGGCGAGCGCGATGTGCAGATCGGGCCGGACGAAGGGAAAGTCGTTGTTGCCGCCGTCCCAGACGATGATGTCGCTCTCTTTCTCGGCGGCGGCGAGGATCGCGGCATAGTCGACACCGGCGAAGACCAGGTTTCCGGCTGCGATATGCGGCTCATACTCTTCCCGCTCCTCCACCGTGCAGCTGGCGGCGTCGAGATCGCCGACCGATGCAAAGCGCTGCACGCGCTCTTTGACCAAGTCACCATAGGGCATCGGATGCCGCAGCACGGCGACGCGCCAGCCGCCTTCGCGCAGTCGACGCGACAGCCACCGCGCAATTGCCGATTTGCCGCAGCCGGTGCGCACGGCCGTTATGGCGATTACGGGCAGGGACGACGTCAGCATCGTGCACCTGGGTCCGAGCAGCGTGAAGCTGGCGCCCGCCGCGAGCGCACGAGAGCCGAGATGCATCACCTGCTCGTGCGAGACGTCGCTGTACGCGAAGACGACCTCATCGACCTGCCGGGCGCGACAGAACCCATCGAGCTCGGCCTCGTCGATGATCGGGATGCCCCCGGGATAGAGCGCGCCGGCGAGCTCCGGCGGGTACCGTCGGCCGGTGATGCCGGGGATTTGAGCGGCGGTGAACGCAAGGACGACGGCGGTGGGATCGCTGCGGTAGACGACATTGAAATTGTGAAAATCGCGCCCGGCGGCGCCGAGGATCACCACGCGCCGGCGCGCCGGGCGAGGCTGCGGCCTTGGCTCAGACGAAGTAGGTTCTGATCGGGGCAAAGCCATTGAACTCCACGGCGGCATAGCTTGCGGTGTAGGCGCCTGCCGAGAGGAAATCGACGGGATCGCCGATCGCGAGATCGACGGGCAGCCGATAATCCGCCCGATCGTAGATCACATCGGTGCTGTCGCAGGTCGGACCCGCGAGAACGACGCTCTCGCCTGGGCTCTCCTGATGCGGGGTGCGGAGTCGATAGTGGATACGCTCGCCCGCCGTTTCGGGCAGTCCGTTGAAGCGGCCGGCGTCGAGATAGATCCAGCGGCGGCGCGCGTGACGCGACTTACGCGAGACCAGGAGCACCTCGCTGCGCAGGATGCCGGCGTCGCCCACGAGATAGCGGCCGGGCTCGACCAGGAGCCGTGGACGGGCGCCGCCGAAGTGCGTGGTGAGCGCCCGCTCGATGGCAGTGGCATACGCCGCAATGTCCGGAACCGGCGCGCGATACTGGGCCGGAAACCCGCCCCCGGCATTCAAGAGCTCGAGATGAAGGCCGCTTCGAGCGCAGGCATGGAAGACCCGGGACGAGGTCTCGATCGCGGCCACCCATTGCTCGGGGTCGGTCTGCTGGGACCCGACATGGAACGACAGGCCGACCGGCCGCAGTCCCTGCATCTTCGCCCGAAGCAGCAGATCGGTCGCCATGTCCGGGGCGCAACCGAACTTGCGGCTCAACGGCCACTCGGCTCCCTTACCCCCGGCGAGCAGGCGGCAATAGACGCGCGCGCCCGGCGCGCTGCGCGCGAGCTTCTCAAGCTCGGCGGCGCTATCGAAGGCGAAGAAATCGATGCTATCGGCATGCGCAAGGGCGATCTCGGTCTCACGCTTGATGGTGTTCCCGAAAGAGAGCCGCTCGGCGGGGATTCCAAGCTCCTGACACCGGCGCATCTCGCCCTTGCTGGCGAGGTCGAAGCCAGCGCCAAGCTCGCCCAGCGCCGCGACCACTTCCGCCGCGGGGTTCGCCTTGACCGCATAGAGGATCTTCGCGGTGGGCAAGACCGCTTGGAGAGCGCGGTATTTGGCGCGGACGATATCGAGGTCGATGACGATGCAGGGCGTCGTCGGGTGTTGCTCGGCGAGAAAACGATCGATCGCGCTCGTGTCGACCTCGCGCGTCGGGTTGCCGAGTGGTCGCCCAAATGCGTCGTCCATGGTGCCTCCGCGCGGGAAGAACGCCATGAAGTCACTAGCAGCTTGGGTCAGGTACGGTATTGATCAGGATCAAGGGGGCGAAAAAGGCCGCCGCCATTGATCTGCCTCAACGCACAATGCGCGGGTTGATCCCCACTCTAGCGTGGCAGCGAGCAAACGGACGCCGATCGGCGTCCCTGCCGCCATGAAAGGTTAATGCCGATGGCACACAGGCAGGTTCTCTTCAGATCGGCCGCGCGCGAGAAAATCTTGCGCGGTGCCGCGCAGCTGGCGGACGCGGTTCGTATCACCCTGGGCCCAAGGTCGAAATCGGTGCTGATCGAGAAGAAGTGGGGAGCGCCGATCGTCTGCAACGACGGCGTCACCATCGCCAAGGAATTCGACCTCAAAGACCCCGAGGAAAACCTCGGCGCGCGCATGCTGCGCCAGGCGGCCGAGAAGACCGGGGACATGGTGGGGGACGGCACGAGCACGGCCACCATCCTCGCTCACGCCGTTTTCGCGGACGGTGTGCGGAACGTGGTTGCCGGCGCCAGTGCGATCGATATCAAGCGTGGTCTCGATCGGGCCGTGAAGCGCGCGATCGAGGCGCTGAAGGCGCTGTCGCGGCCCGTGTCGACGCGAAAGGAGAAGGCGCAAGTTGCGGCGATCTCCGCGCACAACGATGCCTCGATCGGCGAGCTCGTGGCGGACGCCATGGACAAGGTCGGCAACGAGGGCGTGATCACGGTCGAGGAGTCGAAGACCACCGAGACGGTCTTAGACGTCGTCGAGGGCATGCAGTTCGACCGCGGTTTCCAGTCGCCCTACTTCATCACCAATCCCGAGAAGATGGAGGCGGTGATGGAGGACTGCCTGCTGTTGCTGTCCGATCGCAAGATCAGCGTGCTCAACGACATGATCCCGTTGCTCGAGCAGGTCGTGAAATCGGGCAAGCCGCTGCTGGTGGTGGCGGAGGACGTCGAGGGCGAGGCGCTCGCCACGTTAATCGTCAACCAGATCCGCGGCGCTCTCAAGAGCTGCGCCGTCAAGGCGCCCGGTTTCGGCGATCGCCGCAAGGCGATGCTGCAAGACATGGCCGTGCTGACCGGCGGACAGGTGATCTCCGAGGAGCTCGGCCTCAAGCTCGACCACGTCACGCTCGAGCAGCTCGGCCGTGCCAAGCGCGTGGTGGTCGACAAGGACAACACCACGATCATCGGCGGTGCCGGCGAGCGCAAACAGATCGACGGCCGCATCGAGCAGATTCGTCGGGAGATCGACAAGGCCACCAGCGACTACGACAAGGAGAAGCTGCAGGAGCGCCTCGCCAAGCTCTCCGGCGGCGTCGCCGTGATCCGGGTGGGCGCTCCCTCCGAGGCCGAGATGAAATCCAAGAAGGAGGCGCTCGACGATGCCATCAGCGCCACGAAGGCAGCCGTCGCCGAGGGCATCGTTCCCGGCGGCGGCCTGGCGCTCTTGCGCTGCATCGATGCCGTGGCACAGGACGAGGCGAAATGCACCGGTGACGAAAGGACAGGCCTGCAGATCCTCAAGCGCGCGCTCGAGGCGCCCAGCCGTCAGATCGCGGAGAACTCCGCGGTCGATGGCGGTGTCGTGGTTGCCCGCATGCGCGAGGGCAAGGGTAACTACGGCTTCGACGCGGGACGGAACGAGTACGTCGATCTCGTCGAGACCGGCATCATCGATCCTACAAAAGTGGTCCGGATCGCGCTCGAGAACGCCGTGTCGGTCGCGAGTGTCCTGCTGCTGACCGAAGCCACCATGACCGAGCTTCCCGAACCCAAGAAGGATCACGCGGCCGAGCCGGAAATGGCGATGTAGGACTTTGACGATGCGTGACCGTTCTCAAGAGGCAATATCGCTAAGATGCGAGTTTTGTGCCTCTGACGTGTACTAGCCACGCTGAGACGCTCCGGACCTTCTGCCAGGCTGACGTCCGAGTTGGGACCCGATCCGGACCTATGGTTTTCGGCCTTCAACGAAAGCCGAGACAACATAATCCTCCACTCGTCGCCCTGGCTCCCATGTCTTAATGAGGTCGCGGCTTTCCGGCCTGGGAGTAACACGCACGGCCACGAAGCCAGCCTCGGCCAGGCACGCCTCGGTCTTGTCCCGCGATGCCGCGCCGGCTACGCAGCCGCAGATGAGCGTGGGGTCCGCCCGAAGGTCCGTCGGCAGCGGCGCGATGTTCACAACATCCGAGATGGCCAGACGCCCGCCGGACTTCAGCACACGAAACGCTTCGTGAAATACCTGCTGCTTGTCGGGGACAAGATTGATAACGCAGTTCGAGATGATCACGTCCGCGATGTCATCGGCGATCGGCAGATGCTCGATCTCGCCCAGGCGGAATTCTACGTTCTTCGCGCCCATCTTCTCTGCGTTCTCACGCGCCTTCTTCAGCATCTCATGCGTCATATCGACACCAATGGCACGACCTGTTGGGCCGACCTGCTTTGCGGCAAGCAGACAATCGAAGCCCGCCCCGCTCCCTAGATCCACGACAACCTCCCCCGGTCGCATGGCCGCGATCGCCTGGGGATTGCCGCAACCGAGCCCTAAATTGGCGCCTTCAGGAACTGCCGCGAGCTCGGCTTCGGAGTAACCCATCTGTCGGGACTTGCCAGTCAGGTCGGGAGCAGTTGGCGATCCGCAACACGACGAGGCCGCCGGTCCGCAGCAATCCGACTTGCTCTCAGCAGCCGCTATGCCGCCATATCGAGCGCGAACCATCTCCTTGATTTCAGCGGTATCCATGGGATCTTCCTTTCTTACGCATCAGTACTGACGGTGTGATCGTTCGCGGCACCCGGCTCGGCAACCGCCAAAGGATATCGGGCCGCTGTCACGCCACGCTCTTGCGCCGCGGCTCGGCTTCACCGATGCCTGCACAGCAATTTTCCTTGAGGAATGCGACCGCATCGTTGATCCGGTCGAAGCACGGTCGGCACAGCACCATGCGCCCTCGCTTCTCCTGCTCGACCAAACCTGCTGCGATGACGCCGCGCAGATGGAAGGCGAGCGTCGAGGCGGGAATGTCCAGGCGACTTCGAATGTCTCCGATCGGCAAGCCCTCGGGACCGGCCTTGATCAAGAGACGCAGGATCTCAAGGCGGGTGCGGTTGCCCAATTCGGCGAACACCGTGGCTGCTGCATCGAGCTGCATGAAAAGCTGCTTACACCACGCGTCGGCAAAATACAACTACATTCCTAGTTCTGTCGTTATGTTCATCCGGTTCCGACCAAAAAATCAGTGCGCTGACCACTCGTATCTATTATTCTAGAACTGTGGAATCCAACGACGCCGCCCGGATCTTCGGAGCCCTCGCGCAGGAGAGCCGGCTAGGGGTACTGAGGCTATTGCTCGCGGAGGGGCCGAAAGGGCTCGCCGCTGGCGAGCTGGCCGACCGGCTGGGCACCCCGGCCTCGACGACCTCGTTTCACCTCAGCGCCCTCGAGCGCGCGGGCCTGATCTCAGCCACCCGGCAGGGCCGTCAGGTCATTTACGCCGTGCGCATTATCGCGTTGCGCGAGCTGCTGGTGTTTTTGACCGAGGCCTGCTGCCGCGGCCGCCCCGAGCTTTGCGGCGACATCTCCGAACTCCTGCCACCCCTGCCCGAGGAAAGCCCATCGATGACCCCTGCATTCAATGTGCTCTTCATCTGCACACACAATTCTGCCCGCTCGATCATGGCCGAGGCCATCCTCGCCAAGGTTGGCGGCAATCGATTTCGGGCTTACTCCGCCGGTTCCGACCCGAGCAAAAACCCGATGCCCGAGGTCATCGACAAGCTCAGAGCGCTCGGGCATGACGTCACGGGGCTGCATTGCAAGTCGTGGGACGTGTTCACGGGTCCGGACGCGCCGAGGATGGATTTTCTGATCACCCTGTGTGACACCCAGGACGAGCAGACGTGTCCCGATCTCGGCGACAAAGTAGTGACCGCCGCATGGTCGCTGCCGGACCCGACCAAATTCACCGGCAGCAAAGTCGAGCGGAGCGCCTTGCTCAACGAGCTATATGGCGGCCTCTACCGCCGGATCCAGATTTTCATCAATCTGCCCTTCGAAAAGCTCGAGCGGATGGCCCTGAAGATCCGGCTCGATGAAATTGGTATCGGTCCGGTTGGCGCGCTCGCCAACGCCCGGGAGAGCTGAACCATGCGCGTCGGGATCAACGGCATGGGCCGCATCGGCCGCCTTGCCCTGCGTGCCTCTCGCGGTGCAATGGATCGGCCCGCGGACGATCCCCGTGCCGGGAACCGGCTGGATATCGCTCATGTGAATGAAATCCGTGGCGGTGCGGCGGTCACCGCCCATCTCCTTGAATTCGACAGCCTGCACGGCCGCTGGCGACAAACCTTCGCCTCCGATGGGGACGAAGCCATCCTGATCGGCGGCCGACGGATCGGCTTTAGCGCTGGAAGTGCGCCTGGAGACGTGCCGTGGGGCGATCTCGGCTGCGAGGTTGTGTTGGAGTGCACTGGAAAGTTTCTGAAGCCAGATCAGTTGCAGGGCTATTTCGATCGCGGAGTGCGGCGCGTTATCGTGGCCGCCCCGGTCAAGGACCCCGCAGCTCTCAATGTCGTGGTGGGGGTGAACGACGATCGCTATCACCCGAGCGAGCATCGGCTGCTGACCGCCGCCTCGTGCACGACCAACTGCCTCGCGCCCGTGGTCAAAGTGATTCACGAAGGGATCGGCATCCGCCACGGCCAGATCACGACGATCCATGACCCCACCAACACGAACGTCGTCGTCGATGCGCCGCACAAGGATTTGCGCCGCGCACGCTCGGCCATGCTTTCGCTGCAGCCGACCACGACCGGCAGCGCCACTGCGATCGCGCTGATCTACCCGGAGCTGAAGGGCCGGCTGAACGGCCATGCCGTCCGCGTACCGGTACTCAACGCGTCGCTGACGGACTGCGTCTTTGAGCTTGAGCGGGCGACCAGCGAGAGCGAGGTCAACGAGATGTTCCGTGCCGCGGCCGCCGGGCCCCTTGCCGGCATTCTCGGCTTCGAGCCGCGGCCGCTGGTCTCAGCCGACTATGCGAACGACACGCGCAGCTCGATTGTCGACGGCCCAAGCACGATGGTAACCGACGGCACACTGCTCAAGATCTACGCCTGGTACGACAACGAAGTCGGCTATGCCTGTCGCATGGTCGATCTGGCCAATATCGTGTTGGAGCGAGGTGTGTAATGGCCGGAGCGCGCAATTATCTGATCGTGACGGCCAGTTACTGGAGTTTCACGCTGACGGACGGTGCGCTGCGCATGCTCGTCCTGCTGCATTTCTATACGCTCGGCTACACGCCGTTCATGCTGGCTTCGTTATTCCTGCTCTACGAGGCAGCGGGCATTTTCGCCAATCTCGGCGGCGGATGGCTGGCAGCCCGCTTTGGCATCCCACGCATGCTCGCAACCGGCCTCGTTCTCCAGATCGGAGGATTGCTGCTGCTCTCCGGGCTCGACCCGACCTGGGGCGCGACATTTTCTCTCGCCTGGGTCGTCATGGCCCAGGGCATCTCTGGTGTCGCCAAGGATATCACCAAAACAGCCTCCAAATCGGCGATCAAGGCCACCTCCGAGGGTGGCGCCGGGCAATTGTTCCGCTGGGTCGCGTGGTTCACCGGCTCGAAGAACGCGATGAAGGGTTTCGGTTTCTTTGTCGGCGGGCTGTTGCTAGAAGCCGCCGGTTTCCGCGCGGCATTGTGGCTGATGGCCGGGATGCTCGGCATCGTACTCGTCAACGTCGTGCTCAACCTGCCGACAGAACTTGGCAAGGCCCAGGCATCGAAATCATTTCGCGAGCTGTTCGCCAAGTCGCGTGCGATCAACCTGCTCGCCGCAGCGCGCGTCTTCTTGTTCGGATCGCGGGACGTCTGGTTCGTCGTTGGATTGCCGGTTTTCCTCTACGCGCAGGGCTGGAAATATATCGAAGTCGCGGGCTTCCTCGCCGCCTGGACCATTGGCTACGGACTGGTGCAGGCGATCGCCCCATCGGTCGTGCGCCGCAGCACGGACGGCCTAAGCCGGGAAATCCCGGAAGCGCGTCTCTGGGGTGCGGCGCTCATGGCGATCCCGGTCGTACTCGTCGTCACACTGTGGGTCCATCTGCCGATCAGCCCGGGGCTCCTGGTGGTGGTCGGGCTTGGCGTGTTTGGCTTTGCCTTCGCGGTGATCTCGTCATTGCACTCCTATCTGATCCTCGCCTATGCGGGCTCGAAAAAGGCAGCCGAAGATGTCGGCTTCTACTACGCCGCCAACGCGGGCGGCCGACTCTTCGGCATTCTAATGTCGGGCGCATTGACTCAATACGGCAGCCTGCCGGCGTGCCTCTGGGGTTCCGCCGCAATGTTGGCGCTCTGCCTCGCGCTCGTATTCCTCTTGCCCTCCGAGGTCGAGACGCGCCGTGACGTTATTGCAGCGGCCGAGTAGGCCGACGCAACGTTGGCACTGCATTACCTCTCGCTAGTAGATCAGCCTCCGGTCACGCTCATGTGGCGCTCGACTGCGGCCTGCTGGTGCCGGCGGTCGATCACGAAGTCGTGGCCCTTGGGCTTGCGCGAGATCGCCTCGTGGATCGCGGCTTCGAGCGGCGCGTCGCTCTCGGAGGCGCGCACGGGCTTGCGCAAATCCGCGGCGTCGTGCTGACCGAGGCACATGTAGAGCGTGCCGGTGCAGGTGAGCCGCACGCGGTTGCAGCTCTCGCAGAAGTTATGGGTGAGGGGCGTGATCATGCCGAGCCGCCGGCCGGTCTCGCGCACCACGTAATAGCGCGCGGGGCCGCCCGTGCGGTAGTCGGTCTCGTCGAGCGTCCAGTGGCGGTTGAGCTCGGCGCGCACCATCGAGAGCGGCAGGTATTGCTCGAGCCGCGCGCCCTCGCCGACCTCGCCCATGGGCATCACCTCGATGAAGGTGAGGTCGAAGCCCTCATCGCCGCACCAGCGGACGAGGTCGTGGAGCTCGCCGTCGTTGACGCCCTTGAGCGCCACCGCGTTGATCTTGATCGCGAGGCCCGCGCGCTTGGCGGCATCGAGGCCGGCCATCACCTGATCGAGCTTGCCCCAGCGCGTGATCGCCGTGAATTTCGCGGGGTTGAGCGTGTCGATCGAGACGTTGATGCGCTTGACGCCGGCGGCGCGCAGGTCGTCGGCATAGCGCGCGAGCTGGCTGCCGTTGGTGGTGAGGGTGAGCTCGTCGAGCGCGCCGGCCTCAAGGTGCCGGCCCAGCGCGCGGAACAGGGTCATCACGTTCTTGCGCACCAGGGGCTCGCCGCCGGTCATGCGCAGCTTGCGCACGCCCAGCCGCACGAAGGCGCTGCAGACGCGGTCGAGCTCCTCGAGGCTCAGGATCTCCGCCTTCGGCAGGAACGTCATGTCTTCCGCCATGCAATAGACGCAGCGGAAGTCGCAGCGGTCGGTGACCGACACGCGGAGATAGCTGATGGTCCGGCCGAAGGGATCGATCACGAAGGC
>Ga0209517_10003281_pt1 | contig 22072 bp, 19 predicted proteins | sample PeaSoiMetSII2010_FD_187695 | JGI IMG/M metagenome (GOLD analysis project Ga0209517, IMG submission 187695) | Peat soil microbial communities from Weissenstadt, Germany - SII-2010 (SPAdes) (version 2) | ecosystem: Environmental > Terrestrial > Soil > Wetlands > Peat | place: Germany...
TGGGATGGTCGCCCAACGCGTGGTCGGATTTGTGGGATGCGCGTCTGGCAGGCAAGCTCACCATGCTCGACGACCCGCCGGAAGTGTTCGCGGCATGCCTGAAGACGCTGGGATATTCGCTCAATTCGGCCGATCCGGTCCAGCTCAAAGCCGCCCAGCAGCGGGCCATTGCGCAGAAACCTTTGGTCCGCGCCTATCTGAATGCCGAAGTGCGGGATCAATTGGTTGCAGGCGACGTGGCGGCCGCTCAAGCCTGGGCTGTCACCGCCGCGCAGGCCATCGCCGCGGCCTCCGAGCGGAGCGACGGTGTAAGTGTGTCGAAGCTCGCCTTCTCGTTCCCGTCCGAAGGCTTCCCGCGCTATGCCGATAACGTGGCCATCCTTCGCGAAAGCACCCGAATCGAAGCCGCCCACCGGTTTATCGATTATTTGCTCCGTCCGCAAGTCGCCGCGGCCATCGTCGAGACGACCCACACGGCTGCCTGCAATGGCGCGGCTCAGCGGTTCTTACCCGACGCCCTACGCTCCGACCCGGTGCTCTATCCGCCCGCTGAAATCCTGGCGCGCGGAGAATGGTTCGCCCCGCAATCCGCCGCCGGGCAGCGTCTGCGGGACCGCTTGTGGACCGAAATCAAAACTTAGATGAATAGGCTCGCCGAGACCTTGAAAAACTCGGCAAGCTGTTTGGCATGTCCTTTGCTGATCGCGCGTTTCGCGTTGATGACGTCGGATACGTAGCCCCTGGACTTGAAAATCGGAAGCAGGTCGGCTTGCTTCAAATTCCGTTGTTCCATCAGATACACCAACATCTCGTGAGGACTTGGATCGGGCAGAGGATGATGCTCCTCTTCGTAGTCCTTGATAAGACGAACCATCAGGTCAAGGGCGGCGTCCTCTTCCGCCGTACGGTGGTCACCCTTGTCCATCAGCTTCTCGGCTTCCCCCAACATGCGTTCATGGTCTTTGCCCGTTGTGATCACTCGCGGCAGGACTTTCGCCAAGACCCGAGCGTATTTCTTGTTGTCGATGACTAGCGTGCCCATTTTTTCCAACCTCCTCGCGTGTATTCCCTGTGAGTGAGGAATTCCTTGACCATCAAAAGCTTGGCCCGATAGTCGACTTTCACTATCAAGCGGTAGTAGTTATGCCGAATGTTGAAAATCAACAGCGACCTGTATTGGTCGGCATCCGGAAAGTGCAGACGGACCTCATGAACATCCCGCCAAACAGCGTGGCTGGCTGCCTTGTTCCAGCGCAATAGTTCTTCGGCCGCATCCGCGTGAAGAGCCGCGTACCTTTTGATGGTCGTCGCGCCGATCACGTTCACAGACTATGCTCGCACAACGCGAACATAGAGTCAAGAAAACCCCGCCGGCTCCCAGCGCCTTTACTTGAAGTAATTGGCGGAATAGGCCGATCGACAGGCTGGTTTTCACGCCCCGCCGCGATACACTAAAGCCAGCGTCTCCATGCCGCAGATTTTGTTGCCGGTCATCCCGAAGCTTACGCTCATCGCGGTGCTCGACATCCTAGCCGTGGCGGTGCTGGTGTACCACTTCATCCTGATGCTGCGGGGCCGCCGCGCCATGCATGTGTTCACGGGCTTGCTCGCGTTGCTGGCGCTGTATCTGATCGCGCTGTCCCTGCACCTGAACTTGCTCCGTACGGTGCTGGCAGCCCTGGCCCCCTATACCGCCATTGCCCTGATCGTGATGTTTCAGGCCGAGATTCGCGGCCTCCTGACCCGCATCGGACGGGTTCGCTGGCTGGGCATCGGAGGCCAGTTGGAGCGCCGCGAGGTAGTGGACGAAATCGTTCTGGCGGTGCAACAGATGATCGAAGACAAAACCGGAGCGCTGATCGTCGTGGAGCGCGAGGTCGGCCTGCGGACCTTTGTCGAAAGCGGCGTGGCGCTGGATGCCGTGGTATCCCGGGATCTTTTGTGCTCGATTTTTCATCCCGGGGGCCAATTGCATGATGGCGCGGTGATTATTCAGGGCGACCGAATCGCGGCGGCGGCGTGCTTCCTCCCGCTGCACACGCACCCCGTCACCATCCGCAAGATCGGCACGCGTCATCGGGCGGCCATTGGCGTCACCGAAGGCACGGACGCACTGGCGGTGGTGCTCTCCGAGGAGCGTGGCCAAATTTCGATCGCCTGGCGCGAAGACCTGGAGCAAGATGTCAGTATCGAGCGGTTACGCGAGCGCCTGATTCACCATGCCACTGGCCAGCCCGCCCGAGCGGACCGCACGCCCGAGCCGGAATGGAGGCGGGCTCAACCTTGAAACCCCAGCCATGACGCCCCGATCATGACAAAAGCCTGGCGCGCACTAACCGATAACCTGGGTTGGAAACTGCTTTCGGTGTTCCTGGCCGTGCTGCTCTGGATCGCCGTGGAAGGCGAACCCGAGTTGGTTACCGTGCAGACTGTTCCCGTCTTCTATCGCAACGTGGAACCGACGTTAGCCCTGGTATCGAGCCCTCCCAATTCGGTCCGGCTGGAGTTGCGCGGGCCCTCTGACGTTCTGGGCCGCGACAATCTGTCCAGCGTTGCCGTGCTTTTGGACTTGGCCGGCCAAACCGAGCCCGGCGAAAAAACATTCCCCATCTCGCGCGCCAATGTTACCCTGCCGGCAGGCGTGAACTTCGTGCGCTCGGATCCGTCCGAGCTCAAGCTGCACCTGGATCTGGCTCCTGCCGATAGAGCATTGGAATCTAAAGGAAATTCCGCACCGAAACAATGAGACAGTTATTTGGAACCGACGGCATCCGCGGCACCGCCGGGGAGTATCCTCTCGACCGCCCGACGACGTTTGCCGTGGGCGTGGCGCTGGCGCAGTGGATCGGAACAAACCACCTGAACCCGGAAGTGGTCATCGGGATGGATACGCGTGAGTCCGGACCTTGGATCGCCGAGCACGTGGCGGGAGGCTTAGCCCAGGGCGGCGTCCGCACTCGGAGCGCCGGCCTGATCAGTACGCCCGGCCTGGCGTATGTCGCCAAAACGGGACCCTTTGCGGCTGGAATCATGATTTCCGCCTCGCACAATCCGTTTCAGGACAACGGCATCAAGATCTTCGATCATTCCGGTTTCAAGCTGCCCGATCAACAGGAGCATGCGCTCGAAGGCCACATCTTTTCCTGGATCAGCTTAAAGAAACCTCCGGTGCCCCAGCGGCTCACGGTGGATGAAGGGCTCGATCGCGCCTACGTCGAGCACCTTGCCAGCACCATGCCCGACGGACTCTCCGGCATGACCATCGTGGTGGATGGAGCGAACGGTGCGGCCAGCCACTTGGGGCCCGCCGTTTTCGAGCGGCTGGGCGCCAAAGTTGATTGCATCCACTGCGCGCCGGACGGCAAGAACATCAATCTCAATTGCGGCGCTCTCCACGTGGAAGACTTGCGGAAACGTGTGCTCGAGACCGGCGCGACCATGGGGGTCGCCTTCGACGGCGATGCCGACCGCGCCATGTTCGTTTCGCACTCCGGCAAGATCGTCGATGGGGACGGCGTGCTGCTGCTGTGCGGACGGCGGTTACAGGTCACGCGCGGTTTGAAGGAAGTGGTGTCGACCGTGATGTCGAACCTGGGCCTGGAGCGCGCACTGACGCATCATGGGATCGGAATGGTACGGACGCCGGTGGGCGACAAGTACGTTCTGGAAGAAATGATCAAGCGCGACGCGCTTCTCGGCGGCGAGCAAAGCGGACACGTGATTTTCCGCGAGTTTGCCACCACCGGCGACGGGCTTTTGACGGCCCTGCGCGTGTGCGAAGTGATGCGGACCTCTGGCAAGGATCTAGATGCGCTGACGGCCGAGCTCGAGGTTTATCCCCAGCTCCTGGTCAACGTTCGTGTGAAAGAACGGCGGCCGCTGGAGGATATGGCCCCGGTGCAGGAAGAGATTCGCCGCATGCAAGCCGAGTTCGGCGACGCCGGCCGCGTCGTGGTGCGGTTTTCGGGCACCGAGCCACTGGCCCGGGTAATGGTGGAAGGGCCGAAACTGGACCGGGTGCAGCATTTCGCGGAATCGATCGCCGCCGCCATCCGCAGCGAGTTGAGTTAGCCCGAATCCGCTCCATTACTGTCGCGGCTCTGACAGCGTTTCCGAGCCGCGACAGTGATGGAGCGGGCAGCATCGCACTATAATGAATAAACATGTTCTTTAAGAACCAGAAGCCTCACCAGTGGACCTTTGAGGAGCGTCTCGGCAACCTTAAGCAATTCAAGTTTGAAGTCCAGCGTCAGACTTCCGGTGCGCTGGTCACGCGCGACACCTGCGGAGCGATGGTTCAGGATCAGGGCAACGGACAAGTCAAGGTCGGCAAAGCCGGCGTGTTAGTCGGCGCCGAGATCGCGAATCTGGTGAGCCGCGGCTATCAGATGTTCCTGCGGACTCCTTCGGGCAAGGAGATTCCCGCGCTGGCCGAGCAGCTCAAGAAACTCCACGCGTTCGATGAGGACCTGCGCGAAGGTTTGGGCCTGACCAGCTTGTACAACTTGTCGCTGGGCACCACCTCCGACGACCATCTCTACGACCGGGTGGAAGATCGCGACGCGCCGCATCATCCCCGGCCCTGGGAAGTTAAAGCGTCACAATAAGCAGAGACCAGTGAACTCACGCCAGTTCGGGGTAGTGGTCGCGGGCTTCTGCTCATTCCTGCAGATGTATTCCACGCAGCCCCTGCTGCCGATGCTGACGGGAATCTTCCACGCCAGCAAGATCGCAGTCAGCATGACCGTTACGCTCGCGGGACTGGGTGTGGCCGTCGCGGCGCCGATCGCGGGTATTCTGGCCGACAAGATCGGCCGTAAGCGTGTGATCGTCTGGTCCGCTTTCCTGCTGGCCGTCTGCAGCCTGGCCGCGGCGACTTCCCCAGGGCTCGGCATGCTCCTCTTCTGGCGATTCTGCCAGGGCTTGTGCACACCCGGCGTCTTTTCCGTCACCGTCGCTTATATCAATGACGAATGGGCCGCGGGCGGTGCGGGCGCAGTCTTGTCTTCCTACGTGAGCGGAACCGTGTTGGGCGGATTCTCGTGCCGCTTCATCTCCGGCCTGGTGGCCGCGCACTTCGGATGGCGCTGGGTCTTCATCGTACTTGGCATATTGACGCTGGCCGGCGCCGGCGCGATTGCCCGATTGCTCGAGCCCGAGCGGCACGCCCATCACGCGGCGCAATGGGAAGGATCGTGGTTCTCCGCGGTGCAATCGCACCTCAAAAATCGCCGCCTGCTGGGAACATACCTGGTCGGATTTTGCGTTCTGTTTTCACTGGTGGCCGTCTTCACCTATGTGACGTTTTATCTAGCGGCGCCTCCCTTCAATCTGGAGCCTGCGGCGCTGGGGTCGATCTTCTTTGTCTACCTGATCGGCGCGGCGGCCAATCCGGTGGCGGGACGCGCCATCGACCGGTTCGGACAGCGCACCGTGCTCGCGTGCGGGATCGGCGCGGGCGTCGCGGGCGTCGCGATAACACTGTTTCACAACCTGTGGATGGTCGGGCTTGGATTGACCATCTGCAGCAGCGGCGTCTTCGCGGCCACCACTGCGGCGAACAACTTCGTGGGCGCCGCGGCGGAACACAATAGATCGCTGGCCGTGGGACTGTACGCGGCGTTCTACTATGTGGGCGGAGGCTTGGGCGCGGCCATCCCGGGATACTTCTGGAACCTCGGTGGATGGCCCGCGTGCGTGGCATTCATCGCATGCGTACAGATTCTGACGGTTACGCTGGCATTGATATTCTGGAGCGGGCCAGTCGCTGGCGCTCGTGGTTCGGTGGAGCTGCACTGAACCGCGAACGCAGTGAGCGGCCGGCTCTAAGTCATGCCGCCATAAGTCTTTCTTATGGGATACCCCTCTTGCATTTGCGATTCTTGTGCTGTACTCTTAGATTCATAGAGACGACGATGTCATTTGCAGATCCCAACCAGGCTCTCTCACGCGGCAACGCGGTCTCTACCGAATTCATTCCTGTATTAGGGCTCGTTCTTATTATCGGGGTCGGTGTAGCCGGCCCCGCCTGAACGGCCCGATTTCGTAGGGATACGGACTTGGCCACTGGCGGGGGAAAGAGACCCCCGGACAGTGGCCTTTTCTATTTTGGGAGGATGTATAGATGTCGACCAAATTGATGACTGGTGCGCAGGTCGTCCTCGAATGTCTGCTGCGTGAAAAGGTCGAGTGCTTCTTCGGCTATCCCGGCGGCGTGACGCTGCCGCTCTACGACGCACTCTACGATCACCCGATCCGGCACATCCTGGTGCGCCACGAGCAGAATGCGTGCTTCGCGGCGCAGGGATACGCGCGCGCGACGGGCAAAGTAGGCGTGTGCTGCGCGACCTCGGGTCCCGGCGCAACGAATTTGGTAACAGCGTTAGTGGACGCTCTGATGGACTCGATACCCGTTGTCGCTATTACGGGGCAAGTCTCCACGAAACTGATCGGCAGCGACGCGTTCCAGGAAGCCGATACGTTCGGCATCACACGGTCCTGCACCAAGCACAATTTCATGGTGAAGAAATTGTCCGAGCTTCCGCAGGCCATCCACGAGGCGTTTCACATCGCGGCCAGCGGCCGGCCCGGTCCGGTGCTGGTGGATATTCCCAAAGACGTGTTCCAGGCCCAGGGTCACTACACGCCGGTTTCGACCATTCATCTTCCCGGCTACCGGCTGAACACGGAAGGCCACGCGGGACAGATCCGCCGGGCTGCCGAGATGATCTGGGAAGCCGAGCGTCCGATCGTTTACGCCGGCGGCGGAATCGTCGCAGCCGAAGCTGCTGCCGATCTCAGGCAGTTCGTGGAAACGATCGATGCTCCCTCGGTCTGCACGCTGATGGGGTTGGGGTCCATGCCCAGCACGCATCCGAACTTCATTAGCATGCCCGGCATGCACGGCAGCTACGCGGCCAATATGGCGATGACCGAGACCGACCTGATCATCGCGCTGGGCGTACGCTTTGACGACCGGGTGACGGGCCGTCTGGCCGCCTTCGCTCCGCGTGCGCGCGTCATCCACGTGGATATTGATCCTGCGGAGATCGGCAAGAATCGGGCCGCGGATATTCCCATCGTCGGCGACGTCAAGAAAGTCCTGGAGCGCTTGCAGGAGGCCGTGGTCGATCTTGCGCCCACGATGAAAGCGAAAAACGCTGCCGCGCGCACAGCCTGGTGGGCGCAAGTCAAAGGCTGGAAGGCGGAACATCCGCTGGAGCCCGAAATGTCCACGGATGAGATCAAGCCGCAGCACCTGATTGCGGAAATCGACCGGCTCTCCGGTGGCGAAGCCATCGTGGCCAGCGACGTCGGCCAGCACCAGATGTGGGGCGCGCAGTTCCTCAAGTTCAACCATCCGCGCCTGTGGCTCAACTCCGGCGGCCTGGGATCGATGGGCTTCGGCCTGCCGGCGGCCATCGGTGCGCAGTTCGCGCGGCCCGACAAGCTGGTCTTCGCGCTCGTGGGAGACGGCGGGTTCCAGATGTCTATCCCCGAGCTCGCCACCATCGCCAATCACGCGCTGCCGGTCAAGATCATCGTGATGAACAACGGCTACCTGGGCATGGTCCGGCAGTGGCAGGAGTTGTTCTATAACAATCGCCTGAGTTCCGTGCAGCTCGATGGGTTCCCCGATCCTGAAAAGCTGGCGGGCGCCTACGGATTCCGCGGCCGCACGGTGGAAAGCCCTCGCGAGCTGCGGAGCGTGCTTGAAGCTGCTGTGAAGGAACCGGGTCCCTACTTGCTGAACGTGCGCGTGACGCCGTTCGAGAACGTGTATCCCATGGTTCCGGCCGGCGGCGCGATCAACGAAATGGTGCTCGGGCCGGTGCAGCCGGTGGCGGTGTAGCCAATGCCTCGATCGCTGAAAAAGGACGGCGCTGAAAAGAGGGGACAGAGCACGTCTGTCACCGCAGAGCTGAAAAAGGGGACAGAGCGAGCTGTCGACCTGGAAATTGCCAGCCAAAATTGGAACCCTACGGGAGTCGACAGATTTGCTCTGTCCCCTCTTTTCAGCTGGAGCGTTAAATGTTGCAACTAATTTCACTATTGCTCGAGAACAAACCGGGTGCACTCATGCGTGTGACCGGGGTACTCTCGGCGCGTGGCTATAACATCGAGAGCCTGACGGTCGCGCGGACACTCGATCCGGAGCTGTCGCGCATGAGCATCGTGGTCGATATCGAATCCAGCCAGCGCGCCCAGGTGATCAAGCAGATTAACAAGCTGGTCAACGTGCTGCAAGTCTCCGATCTCACCGAAGGCTCGGCTGTACGACGGGAACTGGTGCTCCTGTGGATCGGCACTACGCAGGAAAATCGCATGGCTGTGCTCAAGGAAGCTGAGATCTTCGGGGCGAAAGCGGTGGACAGTTCGGCGGACGGCTATGCTTTGGAAGCCACTGGCGATCCAGAAAAGCTGGATGCATTTATTCGCACGATGCAGCGGTATGGCGATATTGAAGTGACCCGGTCCGGCCTGGTTTCCGTACCGCTGGAAGCGAAAAAGCTGAAACTGGCGCCGCCGGTGCGCAAAGAACATCTTGAAGAAATGGACCAAGAGGTCCTGAAACCACGGAGTTAACTAAAAGGTAATGGTCACCAAATACTACGAAAAAGACGGCGATCCTTCACTGCTCAAAGGCAAGACGATCGCCATTATCGGTTACGGAAGCCAGGGGCACGCGCACGCGCTGAATCTGCGCGATTCAGGCCTCAATTCGATTGTCGGTCTGCCGGAAGGCAGCAAGAGCAAAGCCAAGGCGGAATCGGCCGGGCTGAAAGTTCTCTCGATTGCGGATGCCGCGAAAGCAGCCGACGTCATCATGATGCTGGTCCCGGATCACGTTCAAGGCGAGATCTACAAGAAAGACATCGAGCCGCATCTGACCGCCGGCAAGACGCTGATGTTCGCGCACGGCTTTAACATCCACTTCGGGTTCATCACGCCGCCCAAGAATATCGATGTCAGCATGATCGCCCCGAAGGCTCCCGGGCACCGCGTCCGCGAAGTTTTCATTGAAGGGCAGGGCGTTCCCGGCCTGGTCGCGATCCATCAAGACGCAACACGTAACGCCCTCGCTAACGCTCTGGCCTATGGTGGGGGAATTGGTTGTTTACGCGCCGGCATTCTCGAAACATCGTTCAAGGAAGAAACCGAAACCGACCTATTTGGTGAACAGACAGTCCTTTGCGGCGGTGTCAGCGAACTCATCCGCGCCGGGTTCCAAACCCTGGTCGACGCCGGATATGCCCCCGAAATGGCCTATTTCGAGTGCCTGCACGAAGTGAAGCTGATTGTCGATCTTATTTACGAGGGCGGTCTCAGCTACATGCGCTACTCGGTGTCGGATACCGCAGAGTATGGCGATTACACTCGCGGTCCGCGGATCGTTACCGAACAAACCCGCGCCGAGATGAGGAAGATCCTGGGCGAAATCCAGTCTGGCCAGTTCGCGCGCGAATGGATGGAAGAGAACAGGACCGGTCGCAAGAAGTTCCTGGCGATGCGCGCGGAACAAGAGAATCAGCCCATCGAGAAGGTCGGCGCGGAGCTGCGCAAAATGATGACCTTCCTCAAGAAGAAAAAGGAAGTCGGCGTACCGGCCGCTACGTAACTTATGCGCATCTTCACGTTCGACACCACGCTGCGCGACGGCACCCAGGGCGAAGCCGTCAGCTTCTCGGCCGACGATAAAATCCTGGTCGTCCAGAAGCTGGACGAACTGGGGATCGACTACATCGAGGGCGGCTGGCCGGGGTCGAATCCGAAGGACAAGGACTTCTTCGCCCGGGCCCGCGACCTGCAACTCAAGCACTCGCGCCTGGTCGCGTTCGGCGCTACGCGCTTCGCCAAGAATACCGTCGAAGAGGATGCCAGTGTGAATGCGCTGATTGCCGCCGGGACGCCGGTGGTGTCGATTTTCGGCAAGAGCTGGGACCTGCACGTTCATCGCGCCCTGGGGATCGAGGAGAACCAGAACATCGAGCTGATCTCCGATACCGTGAAGTATCTGAAGGCCCACGGCAAGGAAGTGGTCTACGACGCCGAGCATTTCTTCGATGGCTATTGCGCCAATCGCGATTTCGCGCTGCGCACGCTCGAAGCCGCGAAGAAAGCCGGCGCCGATGTTCTCTGCCTGTGCGACACCAACGGTGGGATGCTCACCAGCAGGCTGGCGGAAATTTGCGCGGACGTGCGGAAGAGGTTTGACGGCATTCTGGGAATTCATACCCATAACGATGCCGAGCTGGCTGTAGCCAATTCACTGGCCGCGATCGACCAGGGATTCACGCACGTGCAAGGCTGCATCAACGGCTACGGCGAGCGCTGCGGCAACGCCAACCTGATTTCGATCATTGCCAACCTCGAGCTGAAGATGGGGCACACCACCATCGGCAAAGAGCGGCTGACGCATCTGACCGCCGCCGCGCGATATATCGCCGAGCTGGCCAATCTGCCCATCCGCAACGATCAGGCCTACGTGGGTCCCAGCGCCTTCGCCCATAAGGGCGGTGTGCACGTGAGCGCGGTACTAAAGGATTCGGCTACCTATGAGCACATTAACCCCAAGCTGGTAGGAAATCGCCAGCGCGTTCTGCTCAGCGATCTTTCGGGGAAGGGAAACGTCCTCTACAAGCTCAAGCAGCATGGCTTGGAGGATCGGCTGGACGACACCGCCCGGCGCGAGCTGCTCGATCGCATCAAACAGATGGAGTTTCAGGGCTACGAGCTCGAAGCGGCCGAGGGTACTTTCGAGCTCTTAGTACGCGAGGCCCTGCGCCCCGGTCTGCAGTTCTTCGAAGTGGTCAGCTACGAGACCACCACCAAGTCCTCGGGCAGCAGCACGGCCACGGTTACGCTCAAGGCGCAGGATGGCGTCCACTCCGCAACGGCCGAGGGCAACGGTCCGGTGAACGCTCTGGATCTCGCGCTAAGGCAGTGTCTGTCATCGCTTTATCCCGGCATAGCCGGCGTCCGGCTGACCGATTATAAAGTCCGCGTGCTCGATAACAAAAAGGGCACCGCGGCCCGCGTGCGAGTACTAGTGGAATGGTCCGACCATCGCCGGAGCTGGGCCACCGTGGGCGTCTCGGAGAACGTGATCGAAGCCAGCTGGTTCGCCCTGGTTGACGCCCTCCGATTGGAGCTAATGCGTTTAGCCGAAAATGACCCCACCATCCAGAGGGCCGTCGAGGACTATTGCTGGGGCGTCTGAGGGGCGCATCTGAGGTCCGTGATAGTTCCCCAGGGCTAAAGAAAAGCGCCAAAGATAGGCCGAATCCCTAAGTATTGCCTAAGGCGTTTACTGCGTAGTATTTTCCTCGTTCCGACCGCACAATGGAATCGATGTCATGGTCGGAGGACACCCGGTGTCTATATTGCGAGGGCAGACTGCCGCTCTATCGCAAGATCACCCATGGCCAATTCTGTTCCAGCGCGCATCGCAAGGCATACTGGCAGGAACACGAGCGGTTAGCCGTCGAACGCCTCCATCAGACCCACAGTTCGCTGCGTTCCTACCGTTCTCTTGAAGTCCAACAGGAAGTCCCGCGGGAAGCAGGCCCTTACCCTGAACGGGAACTGGCGACCATGGCAAGCGTGGCGCTCCCCGAACTGGAAACAGACCTGGAAATGGATCCGGCTCCTTCCTTCGACGTGAACCTGTATCCGATTCCCGATATGAGCGAGCCTCCCGTGGCCGCTTCCGAGTTGCTCAGCCTGCTGGCCTCGGACTTAGTGGCGTCGGGCGGAAGTTCGCCGGAGCTGGTCGCGGCAGACCCGCTCGAATACGAAATTGCGCTCCAACCGCTTCGACCTTCGCATGCCAGGAGCTTCGGAACGAACCCTTTACCGGAAGGCCTGCCGGTCGCCGTTTGGTCGTATCTTGGGCCGCGGCTTTCGGATAGCAAAAAACCGGCTGTCGCAGTCAGCGGCGCAGAAGACCGTGAAGTCGAGCTTCGCCACCCTGGATCGCAAAACCTCGCGGCCGGGATGCGTGCCGCCGGCCGTGTAGGATTGCCAACCGCGGCAGCCCTCGAAGCCCGGCGAGTTGCTGCAACCACGGAATCGAGCTTCAGGATTCTGGAGATGCAACCGGCTCCCGTGACGTCGGTCGAACGGGAAGTTTCCCTGCAGAGCGACGTGCTGCTGCAATTGCTCGACCAGCAGGTTCCGCATCCCGACACGCTGCACGCCCTGAGTCAATTTGCGGCGCACCAGTCGGCTTTTGTGGTGGCCTGTCAGCCTCCGCAGCAGTTCGATGCCGCTCCGGCCACGGCGCTGCCGGTTGCAGCCGCGCCGGCTTTCGCCGCCGATTATCAACTGGTTTCGAGCACAGAGATGCTGCGGCTGTCCGGCGACGTGCACCCGGCGCAAGGATCCTTTGTAGATCGCACGGCGATTTCTGAAATTGGCGAGAAGCCGCCGGCGGGACTCCTGGCGGCCATGCCGGTCGCGGACTCAGTCCACAATATGGGGACGGCGGGATTACAGAGTCTCCGCTCCAGCCTGTCTCGGGCGGTGCCCGGAGTTTTTGCGATTCAAACCAGAGGCTCGATGGCTTTGGATCTGTCCGCGGGAGTCTCCTCGGATATTACGTTCCCGAATTTGGCCTCCAGCGCCAGCGTCGCTATGGCGCCGCGGTTCACGCGCATCCTGCCGCTGACCTTTGCCAAGAAACGCAAACCGGCCGGCGAAGCCCCCCGGCTGGAGACGACTTCGCGTGTGCTCCCGCAGGCTGTCGAGACCCATCCAGTGCTCCCGCAATCGGGACTCGAACCGCTGGATCACAAGCCGGCCGAGGACGCTCTGCGGACGCCGGAAGCGGTCATCGACTCGCTGGTACGTAGCGAAGCACTCAAGAAACTGGAACCGGTATGGGCGCATGCCACTGGTTTCTGGCACCACGCGCCGCGCGATCTGAAACTTCTGTTGTTCACGATTCCGGCGTTGCTCGCGCTGGTTTTCCATCCAGGATTGCCGCGGATCGCCTTCGCGGCTCCGCAATCGTCCAGCGGGCTCACGGGCGGCTTCACGCGGGTCCTGGGTAACGAATGGGTGAATGTTCGCCAGACACTGGAAAACCGCGCGGCTGTGGCGCTCGACGAGGATTTCCGCTCGGGTTTGGATAATTGGGCCAGCCCCGGCGGCTCCACCACCGAGTGGTCCTTCGACTCCACCGGATTTGTGCGGCCCGGCCCGCTGGCTCTCTACCGGCCTTCGGTGGGCTTGGCCGACTACCAGGTACAGTTCCTGGGGCTGATCGATAAGAAGGCCTTGAGCTGGGTGGTGCGTGCGGCCGATTTCGAGAACTTCTACGTGGTGAAGCTGCAGGTGGTGAAACCCGGCCCGATGCCGGTCATCGGCCTGACCCGCTATGCCGTGATCAACGGCAAGGCGCAGGACCGCCACGACGTCAATATCCCCCTGGATGCACGTGCGGACACGCTCTATCGCGTCCGCATGGATGTGCGTGGTTCGGATTTTGCAGTAGAGGTTCAGGGGCAAATTGCCGATAGTTGGACTGAGACCCGCTTACCTCGGGGTGGGGTCGGGTTCTTTACCGCGAGCGGCGAGGCGAGCCGCCTGCGTTGGATGCAGATTACGCATCAGTACGACATGTTAGGACGCCTGTGCGCCTATTTGGCGCCTTACGATACTACAAACGGGAGCTGGCAACCATGAGCGGAAAGAAAAAGACAGACGGGGCGACGGGAAGCAATAGCGGACAGCCGGTATCGGCCTCCCTGGCGCGAGCTGTCTCCTTGCACTTGGAAGGCAAGCGCAAGGAAGCTTTGCGCGAGCTGAACGCGGCCATCGAAAATGGCGAGCAGGGCGCGGATATCTACGCCGCCAAAGGCCACATCCAGTTCGAGCTGGAACAGTATGACGACGCCGTGAAGACCTACGAGAAGCTGCTCGGCGCAGCTCCGCAGCATCCCACCGCGAACTTCAACCTGGGGATTTGCTACGAGAAGCTCGGCCGCTGGCAGGAAGCCTCGGATGCTTTTCAGAAGGCGCTGCAGGTGGATCCGCAACGCGAAGAAGCGAATCTCGGCTGGGGCATTTGCCTGCTGCGGCAGGAGAAGCCGGAGCCGGCCATCGCCTGCTTCGACAAGGTTCTCGCGTCGAACCCCGAGCACGAAACCGCACTTTTCGGCAAGGCTGTCGCTTTGCAATTGCTCTGGAAGTTTGACGAGGCCACCAGCCTGTACACCAAGATTCTGGAAAAAAACCCGCAATCGGAAGAATGCCTGGTGAATCTGATCACCATCGGCATGGCCCGCAAGGAGACTGCTTCTATCCAGCAGTATTCCGAGCGGCTGCTGACCATGCGCCCGCATTCGCAGGCTGCGCTAGAAGGTTTGGCTACCTGCGCGTTTCATTCCAATGACTACGAGGCTGCGGCGCGCTATTGCGAGAAGCTGGTCGAGTTCACCCCGGATCATTTCGAGCGTTGGTTTAACTTGGGCGTGGCGCGACAGAAGTGCGGCCGTACCGACGACGCCGCCAAGGCCTACGGCGAAGCCGTCCGCATCCGGCCTGACGCCAAGCAGGCGCATGTCAACCTCGGAATCGTCCTGCAGGAGAAGGGCGACCTGAAGGCCGCGCGCGAAAACTACGAGCGCGCTCTGCAGATCGCGCCGGATCTGGCGGACGTGATCTACAACCTGGCCAGCGTGCTGGAGCAGCAAGGCCAGAAGGAACAAGCCGAACAATTGTACGCGAAGCTTCTGGCGCGCAATCCCGAGTGGGAAGATGCCTGGTTCCGCCTGGGATACCTGCGTCTGCAGCGCGACGATCATCGCGGGGCAGCGGAAGCCTTCCAGAACTGCGTCCGGAAACGGACTCCGTGGCCCGAAGCGCAATTAAACCTGGGCCTGGCGCACTGGAAGCTGGGAATGCATGAGGAAGCCGCGAACGCTTTCCAGGCAGTCCTCGAAACCGATCCAACATCTCTCGATGCCATGCGCGGTCTTGCGGCGATGGCCGTCGAGCGCGAGGATCTGCCCAAGGCTCTCGATCTGCAAGCCAAGCTGATCGAATCCGGCGAGCGCACTCCGGAGCTGTTCTACAACACCGGCCTGCTGCTGCAGAAATCCGGCCAGTTGGACGACGCGATCAAGCTGTACAAGGAAGCGCTCACCGAGCGGCCCAACTTCGCCGAAGCTCTGCTCAACCTGGGTCACGCGCTCAAGGCCAAGGGATCGGTCGAGGAAGCGCGGAGCTGCTGGCGCCAGGCGCTGGAACAGAAGCCCGAGCTGGCGGCCGGATATTTCCAGGCTTAACCGACCATCTTCAAAGGATCCAGCAACTCCCCGAGCTTTTCGTGGGGGATACCGCTCTGTTCCACCGCGACCTCGCGAATCGTCCGGCCCGACTCGTAAGCAACTTTGGCGAGGGCCGCGGCATGTTCGTAGCCGATCTCCGGCGTCAGCGCAGTCGCCAGTGCGAGCGACTGTTCGATCGTGTCTCGCAGACGGGTTGCGTTGGCGACTAACCCCACGATGCATCGTTCCGCGAAATTCCGCGAAGCCGCGGCGAGCAACTCGATCGACTCCAGAAGGTTATACGTGATGACCGGCATCATGGTGTTCAGTTCGAATGCGCCCGAGCCTGCGGCCCAGCTAATGGTCGCATCGTTCCCGATCACCTGCGCGCACACCATCAGCACGCTTTCGGCGATCACCGGGTTCACTTTGCCCGGCATGATGCTCGATCCCGGCTGCACTTCGGGCAAGTGGAGCTCGCCCAATCCGCAGCGAGGTCCCGATCCCAGCCAGCGAATGTCATTGGCGATTTTCGTGAGCGCGGTCGCGTAGGTCTTGAGAGCGCCACTGAGGAACACGGCTGCATCGCGCGCGGCCTGCGCTTCGAAGTGGTTGTGGGCTTCGCGGAACGGCAGCCCGGTCTGCTCGGCGATGATAGCGATCGCGGTTTGGGCGAATCCCGGAGCAGCGTTCAGCCCCGAGCCGACGGCGGTGCCGCCCAGGGGCAGCTCATAGAGATCCTCCAGGGCTTTCCGGATTCTCGCCTGCGACAATTCCACCTGGCGGGCGTATCCTCCGAATTCCTGTCCCAGCCGAATCGGCACGGCGTCCTGCAAATGCGTCCGCCCGATCTTGAGAATCTCCCAGAACTCCTGGCGCTTGGCTTCGAGCGCCTGGCGAAGCATGTCCATCGCCGGCAGCAGCGTTTCGTGCGCGGTGCGTGTAGCCGCGATGTGCAGCGCCGTGGGAAACACGTCATTGCTCGACTGGCTGCGGTTGACGTGATCGTTGGGATGTACCGGTTGTCCGAGCAAGGCCGCCGCCCGCGTGGCGATCACCTCGTTGGCGTTCATGTTAGTGGACGTTCCGCTTCCCGTCTGGAACACGTCCACGACGAATTGGACATCGTGGCGTCCTTCCATCACCTCCAGCGCCGCCGCTTCCATGGCGTTGGCGACGGGGGAGGGAAGGGTCCCGGCCTGCTGGTTCGCCCGGGCGGCTGCGAATTTGATCAGTCCGAGCGCGCTCAGGAATGCTCGTCCGAAGCGCATGCGGCTGATGGGGAAATTCTCGACGGCGCGCTGGGTCTCGGCGGCGTACAGGGCGTCGGCCGGAACGCGCACCTCGCCCATGGTGTCATGTTCGGTTCGGAATGACTGGCTCATGCCTCCATTGTGCCCACGCCGTGGAAGCCCCCGTTGTTCGGTATATTGGAAACCGCTCATGCCAAAAATATTGTGGACCATTCAAGTGCTGCTCGCACTGATCTTTCTGTTCGCCGGAGGAGCGAAGTTCCTAGTGCCGGCCGCTCAGATGACCCAGGGCATGCCGGCGTGGCTTTCGATCTCGTTGCTGCACTTCATCGGCGCCTGCGAGGTCCTCGGCGCGATCGGACTTATCCTCCCGGGACTCCTGCGCATCAAGCCGGGACTGACGCCGCTGGCCGCCGCGGGACTGACGATCATCGTGATCGGCGCAACCGTGGTTACGCTCATGGGCGGTATGATCGCCACGGCGCTGTTCCCGCTGGTGACGGCAGCTCTGGCGGCGTTCGTCGCCTACGGGCGCTGGCGGCTGGCGCCGTTATCGTAGCGAGCATATGCCGTAGAGCACACGACGACGCACGATTCAACGGGCGTATAATCGGATCAGGAAGGTGAAAATGCTCCAGCAGCGTTTTACCGGATCCAAACGCGTAGCGGCCCTTGTGTGGATCGCCATCGCAGCGTCATCGGCTTGGGCGCAGCAGCAACCGCCTCCGCTGCCGCCGCCGGGCCAGATCCTGACACCCAATCAGTTGGAAGACCTGGTGGCCCCCATCGCGCTCTACCCGGACGAACTATTGAGCCAGATCATGGTGGCCGCCACGTATCCACTGGAAGTGGTGCAAGCTTTTCAATGGGCGCAAAGGAATCCAGGACTGACCGGTCCGGCGTTGACTCAGGCGGCGCAACAGCAGAACTGGGATCCCAGCGTTCAGGCCTTGGTGGTCTTTCCGGATGTAATGAAGCGGCTGAATGACGACGTGACCTGGACCACCAACCTGGGCAATGCTTTCCTGGCCCAGCAGAACGACGTTATGGATGCCGTGCAACGCATGCGGCAACGCGCCCAGCAAGCGGGGCGGCTGCAATCGACACCCCAGCTAAACGTCCAGACCGTGAACGAAGGGGGGCAGCCATACATCGATATCGAGCCTGCCTATCCCGATGTGATGTACGTGCCGATCTATGACCCGCTGTGGATTTGGGGACCGCCTCTCTGGTATCCCTACCCGCGCTGGTATTGGCCGCCTCGGAGCTTCCTGACGGGCGGCCTGTACTTCGGCTTCGGCGGCCCGATCAACGTCGGTCTGTTCTTCGGAGCCGGATGGTACGGGTGGGGCGGTTGGGGCTGGCATCCCGGATGGGGCGGTCACAGAATCATTGTGAATAACACGTTCATTCACCAATACAACTTCAATGCGCGAAATATTGGCAACGCGCATGGCACCAGCGTGTGGGCGCACGATCCGGAGCATCGTGCGGGCGTTCCCTATGCGAACCAGGGGCTGCGGGATCAGTTCCGCGGCAATGTGCGCCAGGCCGTGGCGCCGCGCTCGATGCCCGAAGGGGCGCGAAACGCTCCAGGGCAGGCGTCCGAGCGGATGGGTAATCGCAACATCCCGAACAATCCTCCCGCCCGCCAGCAAAATCGCGGCGCTTTCGGCGGGATGGAGAATGGCTCGGCTGCTTCCACCCATGCCGAACACGGAATGTCCAGCCTGGGGCCGGCCCGCAGCGCGCCTATGCAAAGATCCGCACCGGCGCCGCAAAGATCCGCTCCGGCGCCTCGTGCGCCCTCTGGCGGCGGCGGGCGTCGATAGGAGTTTCCAATGGCTAGAGCAATGACAAGATCGATTCCGATTCTGGCGTTCGCGGCGCTACTGACCGTTCATCTCATCGGTCAACAGCCAGCCGAGCGGTCCTTTGCGGCTCCTCAGGAAGCGGCTCAGGCGTTGGTCGATGCCGCCGGGCAGAATGACACGGCTGCCCTCATGAAGCTTTTCGGCCCGCAAGGCTCGGACATCGTGAAATCCGGCGATCCGGCGGAAGACAAAGATGCACGCGCTGAATTCGCCCGGCGCGCCCACGAAAAGATGACGGTTCAGATCGAACCTTCCAATCCGGGCCGCGCGGTGATTATCGCCGGCAACGACAATTGGCCGCTGCCGATCCCGCTGGTTCGCACCAAAACCGGCCAATGGCATTTCGATGCGGCGCGAGGCAGAGTGGAAATTCTCGCGCGCCGCGTGGGGCGCAACGAACTGGCTGCCATCGACGTCTGCCGCGGTTACGTCGAGGCTCAACTGGAATACGCGTCGCGCGATCGCAACGGAAACGGCGTTCTGGATTACGCGCAGAGGATCGTGAGCTCGCCGGGCAAAAAGAACGGTCTTTATACGGAGGGCGAGCCGAACAACCTGGTTCCGAAAGCTTTCGGCGAGGCGGCGGCAGCCATCGCGGGGGGCAAGACGCCCGAACCCTACCATGGCTACTATTTCCGTATCCTGACGGCGCAGGGTCCTGACGCGCCGGGCGGGGCGCAGCCTTACCTCGTGAAAGGAGATATGATCGGCGGATTCGCACTGGTTGCCTATCCCGCCAAATACGGTGATTCGGGAATCAAGACGTTCATCGTGAACCATCGCGGAGTCGTGTACGAAAAGGATCTGGGCCCGGCGACCGGAACGTTGGCCCCGCAGATGACACGCTTCAATCCGGACAAGACCTGGGAAGCAATTCGAGGCGAATAAGCCCACCATTGTTGAGCCCGGTTGTTGAGTAGGAATGTTCGGTATATGCTGTAGTGGATGTTCCTACGCGCGCTCCTGCTCGTTGCTGTTACCGGATCTGCCTGGGCCCAAGGTGTCACGTTCGATCGCATCCTGCACGCCGACCGGGAACCGCAGAATTGGCTCACGTATTCCGGAACGGTCGGCGGCCAGCGCTATAGCCCACTCACGCAGATTACTCCCGCCAATGTGAAGAGCCTCGAGCTGCAGTGGGTGTGGCAGGCCCGTTCTATTGAGAAATTCGAGACCACCGCGTTGGTGGTCGACGGCGTTCTCTACACCATCCAGGCGCCCAACGACGTCTACGCGCTGGACGCCGTTACCGGCCGCATCTTCTGGACCCTTCCCTATACGCCTGCCCCTGAAGCCCGGCCCTGCTGCGGCCGCGTTAATCGCGGCCTGGCGATCCTGGGCGATACGCTCTACATGGGAACGCTCGACGCGCATCTGCTCGCCATCGACGCCTCGACGGGCAAGATTATCTGGAACACCACGGTCGGTTCCGCTGCGGACCGCTACGCCATCACGCATGCTCCGCTGATCGTCAAGGATAAAGTGATCGTCGGCCTGGCGGGCGGCGACGGTCCCATCCGGAGCTCGATCGCCGCATTCGACGCGAAGACCGGCAAGGAAGTTTGGCGCTTCTATACGATCCCCGGGCCGGGCGAGCCGGGCAACGAAACCTGGTCGGGCGATTCCTGGAAAACGGGCGGAGCAGCGGTCTGGAACGTCGGCGCCTACGATCCCGACGCCAATCTCACTTATTGGGGCATCGGAAATCCCGCGCCCGATACGAATGGCGACGTCCGTCTGGGCGACAACCTCTATAGCGATTCCGTGGTCGCTCTGGACGCCGACACCGGGAAGCTCAAATGGTATTACCAGTTCACGCCGCACGACACGATGGATTACGATTCGACGCAGGTTCCCGTGCTGGCAGACATCGAATATCAGGGTCGCCCGCGCAAAGTGATGATGTGGGCCAATCGCAACGGCGTGTTCTATGTGCTGGATCGCACCAGCGGCCAGTTCCTGATGGGCAAGCCTTTCGTCAAGGCGAACTGGCTGACGGGCTTCGATGAGAAGGGTCGTCCCATGCGCACGCCGGGACAGCAGGATAGCCCCGTGCCGGTGCTCATTCAGCCAAATGGGCTCGGCGGGACCAACTGGTATCCTCCTTCGTACAGCCCTCACACGGGTATTTTCTACATACCTGGCTGGGAGAACAGCGGCACCATGTTCGCCAAAGGCGCCGGATTCGGTCGTGCGACCGGCAACACTCCCATGGCGCAGCCCAATCTCGCGGTCGACCTCAAGACTCCCGAGGATGGCTTCGGCATCGTCCGCGCGTTCGATCCGAAGACGGGCGACATGAAGTGGGAATACAAGATGACCGACATCACCTGGGCCGGCGTCCTCTCCACTGCTTCCGATCTCGTCTTTGGCGGTTCGCGCGATGGTTATTTCTTCGCGCTGGACGGCAAGAACGGGAACCTGCTGTGGAAGCAGAGCCTCGGTGGGCAGGTGAATAGCGGACCGATGAGCTACATGGTGAACAATCGCCAGTACGTGGCTGTGGCCGCGGGCAGTGCGCTGTTTGTGTACGCGCTGAGGCAGTAGCGCCTTCACCATCACATAGTAAATGGCCCTATTTTCAGGATATCCCCTGGAACTCTCCGCTTTTACGTGGTATCTAATAAACAGTCATGGAAAGGGGTAGGTGCTATGTTCCTTTACAAATCGGCAGTCAGGGCAACTCTATTCGCCATTTCGCTCTTTGGCGGACGGGCTCTGGCTTGCAGCTGCGCACCTCCGCCTCCACCGTGCCAGGCTGTGGGCCAAGCGCCGCTGGTATTCCTAGGAACGGTTACCCGGACTACCGCTGAGCAGGATGCCTTCAAAACCGCCCAAATGCATGTAGATCGCCTTTACAAAGGCCAAGTCAAAGAAACAATCGAACTGTTCGATGACGGCATGTGCGACGGCCCGCGCCTCGAAGCTGGCCGCCAGTACTTGATGTACACATCCGTTCTTTCGACCGGCGCGATTCCATCTCGCGGTTGCGGCCGCAGTCGTGCGGTCGAAGCAGCGGACGAAGATCTCGAGTTTCTGAAACAATACAGCACTGGTGAAGTTCCAACGCACATCTCAGGAACCGTCCGCTATCGTCCGGATGAGCCCGAGGACAGCAAGCTTGGTGACCTAGGCCGAACCCCGATGAAGGACGTTAAGGTCACGGTCTCTAGCAACGACCAGCAGTTTTCCGCCAGCACGAACTCGCTCGGCCAATACTCCTTCACAGGTTTGCCGGCCGGACAATACGATGTTGATGCTGAGCTTTCGGGTTACCGCCTAAACTGGGCTCCGAACGGTCTCACCCTCCATCCCAACGGTTGCCTTGAAGCGAACATGCTCATGAAGGCTTGACCGTCGCGTTCAAGGAGTTGTCCAAGATAGGAACGGAGCGCCCGTAGCCGGCATCATGGTGGAAATGATGCCGGTTAATCGCGAACTGGAGCGTTGGCAGCAGCCCATTCTTCTTGCAATCGCCGACGACCAGGGTCGGTATGCCATTGATGGTATTCCTCCCGATGACTATTTCTTAGGCATCAATATCAAAAGCACACCCACGAAGGAGCATCCTTACCCGAGTACCTACTATCCGAATACGCCGGATGTTGCGCAAGCGCTGCGGGTCGGTTTCGCGCTAGGTGCGTCGGAACAAGAGATCGATTTGCGCGCG
>Ga0209517_10003282_pt1 | contig 22063 bp, 26 predicted proteins | sample PeaSoiMetSII2010_FD_187695 | JGI IMG/M metagenome (GOLD analysis project Ga0209517, IMG submission 187695) | Peat soil microbial communities from Weissenstadt, Germany - SII-2010 (SPAdes) (version 2) | ecosystem: Environmental > Terrestrial > Soil > Wetlands > Peat | place: Germany...
ATCTTAATATGTGAAATTCCCTGAAATGGCAACAGTCGGCAGCATGTCGGACAACGAATTGACCACTCCGATCTCTGCCGCAAACCGGACCTCCGGAATGGTCTTCTTGAATGCCGCCTCCATCGACTCCTCCACAATTGCCTTCACCTGGTCCTTTAAGGCGTCTCTGGCCTCGATTGTTATCTCGTCGTGTTGTGTTATGGACAATACGGGCGTCTGTGCCCTCTAGCCCACGTTAAATGAGGCATAGAGACAGTTTAAAGGTACACGCTTCATTTGTTTGGACTGGCAGTCAGAATAAGGAAGTGTCCGTTGCATTATCTGTGTGTTTTGAAAATGCTCAGATGAGCCCCTTTGGCTTATCGGTTGCGTGTTTGATTGAGATACAGCATAATGAATTTGAGTGTCCCGGATGATGTTGGAAACTGACACCGGACCTGAATTTGGGACGTTCAGTTGCAGAGAACCCCAATCGTTCAATATGGAGGGTAAGATGGCTGGTCACGCAATCTGGGCGCTTAACGGAAGCTATAAACCTCGACATGGCAATGAGGTTGATATCCTAATTGACGGACAGGCGGCTTACAAAGAGATCTCTGATGCTTTTCACAGCGCTAAAAAATTCATCTATTTGACGATTTCCTATGGTGATCCGTCTTTCGTCCTGGTTTGGGACAATTTAGAAATCTTTTTCGATATCTTGAGGACCCAACGTAAAGCGGGGGTTGATGTCAGAATGGTCGTGTGGCAGCCTGCGCTCAAAACCGACGATACGATTCCCGATCCTGCCCCGATCAAAATCCCGGGAGTCAACGAAGGACCTGGATGCATTCAAGCCCGATGGGATGAAACGAAAGGCTATCATGGTCTGTATAGATCGCCACTAGGACTCTTTGAACCTTGGCTGGTGGAGATCCCCGCATTCATGGGTTGTCATCATCAAAAAACATACATAATGGACGATGGCGGAGATGGCTATGTTGCGTTTGTGGGCGGCATCAATCCTGTGCAGTTCTATTGGGATACCCCGGAGCATGATGTATTGAATAAAGGTCGGGTTAAATTGGGCGAGAAGGACCCGCTCAAAGGTCTCCAGGATAATCCTCCGCTTCACGACATTTTTTACAGAATAAAAGGGCCTGCTGTTTTCGACGTTCTTTCTAATTTCATCGAACGATACAACGGTGCCAGTATTCCTTACGGGAAGGTGACATCGGATGTTTTGGTGCCTCCGGTCACGCTGGACCAAATTAAAGAGGTGTCCGGTGGAATTGACGTTCAGGTCGTGAGGACCATCGCCCCAGATAAATACAAAGAGACACCAAAAGGGGACCAAGGCATAAGAGAACTCTATTTCAACATGCTGGGCGCCGCCAATGCAGGGGATTTAGTCTATATTGAAAATCAGTATTTTTTCGATCATGGTATTGTTGCTGAGATACATGCGGCGGCTGAACGGAAAGCAAAGATCATTGTGGTTCTGACTTCAAAACCGGACGAAGGGACCTTGCCAGGCAAGGTTGAAAACAAGCTTGAAGAACATTACGAATACAAGGAGTCCTGTTCATCGGTGTCTGGTCACGAAAATGTGGGCCTGTTCACTTTGGGCAACCACTGGCCTGATCCTCGCGACCAAGCCAAACTTATCATCAGCGAAACCTATATTCATTCGAAAAATATGGCTGTAATCGGAGACGAGTGGGCAATAATGACCGGCGGATCGGCCAATATCGCCTTTACAAGCATGTGGTTCCACTCTGAAATGAATATCGCCTTCACCGACATCGCACGCATAAAGAATTGGGTAGCGCAGCTTTGGTCAGAACACCTTGGAATTTCAATCGAGGATGCGTCGGGATTGATCGAAAAGCCTGATGAAGCTCTGGCTACTTTCAAAGAGCAAGCGGAATGGAATACGGCGGCTTTGAAGAATGGACAGGAGCCGAAAGGTAGGGTTTATCAGAAAGAGGGCACTGTGTTTCCGCCTCGTGAGTTGACGGGGATTGATTTGGGTACTGTGTCTGTAGGGTAAGTAAAAGTGCTGCCAAAATCCTAGCAGGGTGATGAAAAAGGATTGGAATTCCCACTTTGCAGTAAAAACTCCGTGGGACCGTCACCCCGACGAAGGTCGGGGTCCAGTGTTTTGCTTTAAAAATCAAATAGTTCAAAAAAGCTCTGGATTCCGGCCTCAAGATCGACCGCGGCCCCACGAAGGAGCCATTGGGTTGCGGCAGGGTTGTCAATCGCCGGAATGACGAAATCACCCCTCTTTTCAGAGTTCTTTTCCCACCGGAGAACCCTTTTTCAGCATCCTGCTAGAGCTCGATGAAGGCAGTGAAAGAGTATCTCACGAGAATACTTGACTGTTTATTCGGAACCAAAAAGAAAATAGAAGCCAAAAGCATTCAAGCACCTCGTCGATCTAAATCTGGAATCGTCACTTACACTGGCTGAGACGATACCCCTCGGATCGAGAAGGAGGAGAGCTGTGTTAATAATTGACGAGATGCTGCACCAAGTAACCAGTAGATAGACTGGGCTCATATTTTCGGCCTTATTCTTTGGTAAGGCGCACTTAATGTCTCGGAGAAAATTTCGTGTCTCGTGGTTCCTTTTTCATACAGCGTTTTGAAAGAACTCCGGCGATTTCTCCCCCTTCCCGCTCGCACATATGACAGATTGCGTTTCCCGGCATTATTTTTTGTACTGGTGCCCCGTCCCGAATTCTAAGAGTCGAAAATATAGTTGACATTTGGCATCAAATTTGGTTATTCTGCCAAAAAGGAAAAGCTATGGACGCCAACGCCTATTACCTTGAATTGCGCGCCAAAATTTTTAAGGCTCTCGGGCATCCGAGCAGGCTCAAAATGGTCGAAGGCCTTTTTGAGGGTGAACGGTGTGTATGTGAACTGCAGGCAATGGTTGGCTCTGACATTTCAACTGTTTCCAAGCACTTGAATATACTTAAGGAAGCTGGAATCCTACAGGATGAGCGGAGGGGCACTAACATCTACTACTCTTTGCGGATGAAGTGTGTTGCGAACTTCCTCAGTTGCGTCGAGGATTTCGTCGGTCAGAGATTAGAGGAGCAGATCAAGATGCTTAGCCAATCGAAGCTCTCTTCGAGGTAGGGGAGGTTTTTTTTGGCTTGAGTGTGCCCATTTGGCCAAATATGCAAATCTTCTCCAAAGAGAAATTCAGGGGACATTGGAATGTCTTCAGCCTTGAGGATATGACATGGCGGGAAAAGATATCACGCAGGTCAAAGTTGGAAGATTTGCCGTCGGTATTAACGGCATTAAGCAACTCATGGAAGAAATGGCAGCGACTCATGCAGACAAGGCAGATGATGAGGTTCGCTCTTTCATGCTCGATCGACTGGGAGAGGGCAACTACATTCCGAGTAGTGCAAAAGAGGACTACGGAAAAGCTTTTGTTCGGGAGTTTCGGAAGTTCCTTGGGCAGTCCTGCGCTGAAGATACTCCGGATTGGCTCGATATCAAGGTTCTCGGCACAGGGTGCAATCAGTGCCATGCCCTGACGCAAATGATCATGGAAGTGCTCACGGAGATCAATCTCCCTGCAGGAGTCGATCACGTGACAGACATCAAGGAGATCGCCCGATATGGCGTTATGGGATCTCCGGCGCTTCTCATAAACGGTAAGGTGGTCTCCGTGGGAAACGTTCCCCCGAGGGACAGAGTCAAGAAATGGTTGGTTGAACCCGGACAATTCCAGGGGGAAGACCAATGGTAAATTGCTTTAGCTGTAAACCGGCGCCGGATAATGCGGCGCTAAGCCGCAGGGGAAAAAGCAATGAAGACAAAAAGCTGTGCCTGTGATGGTGACTGTAGTTCGGGCGGGCAAACGCCGGTAGAGACGGCGACCTCTTCGAGCGACAGGATGATGACCGCCAGGTACATTCTGGTTGGGACTCCCATGCTTGTGGCCTGGTGGCTGATCTATGGACGCCTTGAGCCCTTTGCGGGCTGGCTGGCTCACCACTTTGCGCAATACCTGTCCGGATACAATTTGTCTCCCGGGAATATCGAGCATTTGAGAAGCACCGTGGAATTTTTTGTTTTTGAGGCGCCCAAAGTTCTTATGCTCCTACTCCTGGTGGTCTTCGGAGTCGGCGTTATTCGCTCTTTTTTCACCCCCGAGAGAACTCGTAAAATCCTTGCCGGGAAGCGCGAATCGGTAGGAAATATTCTCGCGGCGCTGCTTGGAATCGTGACCCCATTTTGCTCCTGCTCGGCGGTGCCTCTTTTCATCGGCTTTGTCACTGCTTCCGTGCCCCTCGGGGTGACCTTTTCGTTTCTCATTTCCTCCCCGATGGTAAATGAGGTCGCACTGGTATTGCTCTATGGACTCTTCGGGTGGAGAATTGCCGCCATTTATATGAGTACGGGCCTCATCATCGCCATGCTCGCGGGCTGGACCATCGGCCGGCTTAAGATGGAACGCCATCTTGAAGACTGGGTTTATAAAATTCAGGCAGGTGAGAGCGGCGTATACGACGAGGAGCGGAAGAGTTTCGCGGATCGCGTCAGGTTTGGCCTCGACGCCGTGCGCGATATCGTCGGAAAAGTGTGGATATACGTCATACTGGGCATTGCCGTTGGGGCGGGTATTCATGGCTACGTGCCTACGGGGTATCTGGCCTCGATCATGGGAAAGGGAGTGTGGTGGTCGGTTCCCGTGGCTGTGCTCATTGGTATTCCCTTTTACTCCAATGCGGCCGGAATCATTCCCGTGGTCTCGGCCCTCATCGAGAAAGGGGCGGCAATGGGAACCACGCTTGCCTTCATGATGTCGGTGGTAGCGATATCGTTCCCCGAGACGGTCATTTTGCGAAAGGTCCTTAAGCCGAGACTCATCCTGGTTTTTACGTGTGTAGTCGCAGTAGGCTGTATCATCGTCGGATACCTGTTTAATGCTCTGATCTGATACTAGGCGTCTGTTGCAGAGCCGCGAAAGCAAGGAGACAAAAATGAACATCAAAGTGCTTGGTCCCGGATGTAAGAAATGTCATGAAACAGACAAACTGGTCAGGGAGGTTATTGCTGAGAGCGGCTCCGATGCTTTTATGGAGTACGTAACGGACATAGCGGAAATTGCAAAACTGGGCATTTTTAGTACTCCAGCCGTTGTTGTTGATGGGCAAGTGAAGTTGACCGGTAAGGTCCCTACAAAGGCTCAGGTGAGAAGCTGGCTGGGAAAGTGATTAATGGAGGCTCTAAAAAAAGAGTGAGCCGTCTTCTGACGGAACACCCTTCCCTGCAAGGAGGCGTCCCATGCTACTCGAAGGTTACACGAAGGAATTTGTCCGCCCCGAGTGCAGACCCGAGGCACAGTCGGTACACCTGATAGCCCATCTCGATCAAGACATCAGTGAAGTGATTCCGTATCTGAATGCCGCGCTTGGGGGTTTTCAGTACATTAACGACCCTCCTTGCGTTTCCTTCAGACTGCATGGGAAACTCATCGCCATTCATTCGAGGAAAATCTGCATAAATGCCCTCAGTGACCTATCGGAGGGGGAGAAAATCGTTGAATGGCTCCGGCAGGAAATCAACGATATCTGGGAGCGACGGGGAGAAATTCAGCCCCGTTTCCAAAGTTCTCCAAAGCCAAAGGTACTCGAAATCCTGAGACTGCTCCCCAAGACCAACTGTGGCGAGTGCGGTCAGCCAACGTGTATGGTGTTTGCCACGCAGGTCGCTGAAGGAGGCAAAGACTCCGGCGACTGTCCACCGCTCGACGGGGAGCGAAAGTCAAAGCTTGCAAAGTATCTCGGGCAATTCGAATTCGAACCTCTTTAAAAGGAGCAGAGCATGGAGAATAAATCCGTCCTTTTTTTGTGTACCGGCAATACCGCTCGAAGCCAGATGGCGGAAGCTTTCCTGCGAAAGTATGCCGGAAAACATTTGCAGGCTTATAGTGCGGGCCTTGAGCCCGGCGCTATAAATCCTTATACCGAGCGCGTGATGCGAGAAATCGGCATCGATCTTTCAGACCAACACTCAAAAAGCGTTAAAGAGTACCTCGGCAAGATGAGTTTCACCTATTTGATCACGGTTTGTGCCAAAGCGGAAGCAAACTGCCCCACCATATTTCCCGGAATCGGCGAACGGTTGTCCTGGGCTTTTGATGATCCGGCGGCAGTCGAAGGATCGGAGGAAGAAAAGTTGTTTAAATTCCGCGAGGTGCGGGATCAAATCGAGAAGCGCATCAAGCTCTGGATCGAAGAACAGTGCATCTCTCAAGAATAATTTTACCAGAAGAGCGAGGCTATAATGACGGAATCAATTTCCAAGCGGCTTTCTTTCCTGGATCGTTTCCTGACGCTCTGGATATTTCTTGCCATGTTTATTGGAGTGGGCGGAGGCTGGGTCTATCCAGACGTCAAAAACGTTATCAACTATTTTCAGGTGGGTACAACTAACATTCCGATTGCAATCGGCCTGATTCTCATGATGTATCCGCCTCTTGCAAAGGTGAAGTACGAGCTGTTGGGCCAGGTATTCCGAAATTACAAAGTCCTGACTCTTTCACTGGTCCAGAACTGGGTAATCGGCCCCATCCTGATGTTCATCCTTGCCGTCACATTTCTTTCCGGCCATCACGAATACATGGTTGGCCTTATTCTCATCGGCCTTGCACGCTGCATTGCAATGGTGATAGTGTGGAATGACTTGGCAGCGGGTGACCGCGAGTATTGTGCCGGGCTTGTGGCCTTCAATTCGATCTTCCAGGTCCTCTTCTTTTCAGTTTACGCGTATATCTTTATCACACTGGCCCCTCGGTTGCTCGGTATGACCGGCGCGGTAGTCGATATCTCGATTCGGCAAATTGCGGAGAGTGTCTTTATCTACCTGGGTATTCCATTCATTGGGGGGATGATTTCCAGATTCGTTGGCCTGAAGATCAAGGGCTTGAAGTGGTACGAGGAGAAGTTCATCCCCATGATAAGTCCCATAACCCTCATTGCACTGCTTTTTACCATCCTGGTCATGTTCTCCTTAAAAGGAGAGTACATCGTTCAGTTGCCCTTCGATGTCATTCGGGTTGCTATCCCGCTCTGCATTTACTTCATTATCATGTTTTTTGTTTCGTTCTTTCTTTCGATGAAAGTCGGAGCCACCTACGAGCAATCCACAACGTTGAGCTTCACCGCCGCCTCGAACAACTTCGAGCTTGCGATCGCAGTGGCCGTGGCGGTCTTTGGAATCAATTCGGGGCAGGCTTTCGCGGCGGTCATAGGACCTCTTGTGGAGGTGCCTGTCTTAATTTCCCTGGTTAATGTCGCCCTGTTCTTTAAGCGGAAATACTTTCCCTATGCCATCGAGACCCCAACCGGCGTTTGCCACGTTACCTGCAAACTATAGAGCAAAGGAGTTCTGTAATGAGAAGGATCGGATTGGTCGTTGTCGCTGTCATTTTCCTCGCAGGTTTTGGTTTTTCTCTTTCTAACGGTCAATCATCATCCATTCCCGATGTACCGGCAAAAGGCATGGTGACCATGGTGGATATCGGCGCACATAAATGCATCCCCTGCAAAATGATGGCCCCCATCATCGAATCGCTTCAAAAAGAATACAAGGGCAAAGCTGCTATAGTTTTTATCGATGTCTGGGAAAACCGCGAACAGGGGCAAAGGTTTGGAATCCATTCAATACCTACCCAGATATTCTATGACAACGATGGGAAGGAAGTTTACCGCCACGAAGGCTTTCTTGCCCAGGGCAGCATCGAGGCCGAACTGGCAAAACTGGGTGTTAAACCCAACGAAAGCCAAAGTTCCAACTTATAAACCGGGAGGTGAGTATTGGAACAGTTTCTCTTGACGGTTAACTCGTGGATGATGACCGGGACAGCCCTTGCCGCCCTGGGCTGCTTTCTGTGGGGAATTATTAGTGTAGCGCTAAGCCCATGCCATATCGCTTCGATCCCACTGATAATAACGTATGTGGCGGGCCAGGATAAAGTGCTCAAAGCAAGGCACGCAGCCTGCTATTCCGTGGTTTTCACCGTTGGTCTTTTCATTACGATCGCACTGGTGGGTATAATCTGCTCGCTCCTCGGCAGGATGCTGGGTGAGGTCGGCCCTTACTGGACTATTTTGGTCGGTGTGGTTCTTATCTGGGTCGCTCTCGGTATGTTGGGTATTCCCAGGTGTTCAATGTCGGGAGGTCTCTTTGGCCGCATGAAGATCAAGGGTCTGTTCGGAGCTTTCCTTCTCGGGTTGGCATACGGAGTCCTTTCTGGATCTTGTACTTTTGGGTTCATCGCTCCAATACTGGCCATCATTACGATTCAACAGAAGATCCTGACCGGGGTTATTCTTATCGTGCTTTTCGGGATTGGCCATTGCATTCCCATAGCCGTAGCCGGAAGTTCGACTGCGAAGGTGAGAAGGCTATTGGAGAACAGTTCATTTCGTGAAGGCGGGCTCTGGTTTAGAAGATGTGCCGGGGTTGGAATCGGTCTGCTTGGCGTATACTTCGTCCTGCGCCCATTTATCGGACAATCCTAGATAGAGCAACCAAGCTTGAAATCCTTTTTAGGAGAATTTTATGCCCTATATCCTCATCATCGGAGGCAGTGATGCAGGGATTAGCGCTGCCCTTCGAGCTAGAGAATTCGATCCTGCAAGCGAAGTGACCATTGTGGTTGCTGACCGGTATCCGAATTTCAGTATTTGCGGCCTGCCGTTCTATCTGAGCGGTGAAGTTGGCGACTGGCATACCCTTGCCCATAGGACTGTTTTAGAAATAGAAAATGAAGGTATTCACCTGCTCCTTGAACATTCAGTTTCATCCATCGATCCGATAGCTAAGGTGGTGTCGCTTAGCAGCCGGAAAGGAAACACCCGGGATCTGGGGTATGATCGGCTAATTATTGCAACCGGCGCCGAATCGATTCGACCTCAGGTTGACGGGATCAATTTGCCTGGCGTTTTCCTGCTGCGCTGGATGGACGAAGCTTTTGCCATGCAGCAGTACATTAAGCAGCGGCAGCCGCACTCCGCGATCGTCGTTGGAGGCGGATATATCGGAATGGAGATGGCCGATGCACTCACCTATAGGGGGATTGACGTAACGGTAGTGGAATTTTTCGATTCAGTTTTGACCACGGTCGATCCGGAATTCGGCGGAAAAGTCCGGACAGAACTTGAAGCTCACGGCGTGAGGATTGCTACTGGAATTGCAGTCACGGGGATCGTGCAATCAGAGGATAAACTAATCATCTCAGGTTCTAATAATTTTTCCGCTGTCGGGGATATGGTCCTTGTGGCCGTCGGCGCCCGACCGAACAGCAAACTCGCTCTTTCTGCAGGCGTTGAAATCGGACTTAAGGGGGCTATCAAGGTAGATCAATTCATGCGGACCAACGTGCCCGATATCTTTGCCGCCGGAGATTGCGTGGAAACCTGGCATAGATTGCTGAACTCATACTCCTATATGCCGCTCGGTACAACGGCTCACAAGCAGGGTAGAGTGGCGGGGGAAAATGCAGTGGGAGGTAACCGGAAGTTTCAAGGATCTCTTGGGACCCAAGCGGTGAAGATATTTGATCTGGTTGCTGCACGGACAGGGCTGCGCGACTCGGAAGCGGTTGCTGCCGGGTTTGACCCGTTTACAGTCGATTTTGAGACCTGGGACCATAAAGCATACTATCCGGATGCCGAGAAGCTATACGTTCGCCTCACTGGCAACCGTACCGGTAAAGAATTGTTGGGAGCTCAGATGTTGGGAAACAAGCGCTCAGAGGTATCAAAACGAATTGATGTCTTTGCATCGGCCATATATAACCGCATGAGTATCGATGAGTTAAATGACCTTGATTTGAGCTACACGCCACCATTGAGCAGTCCTTGGGACCCGGTCCAAATGAGCGCTCAGGCGTGGAGCAAAAGACTGTCAGAATTAATTCGGAAATGAGGGTTATATGTATCAGCCTGACCAAACTGAAGAACGAATCTGGCTGTAGCTTGGAGAATAGGGCATTGTGCAATGGGTCTGCTACGAAACTGTCCGTGCAGCATAGTTGGTGCGCATCGTCCTTTGCTCCCTGAAAATGTCGCCCGGCGCAATTAGCCGGTCTGGAAGAAGACCCGGAAGAAAGTCGAGATACAGACTACCGGCCTTTCCCTTCCGGCATCCGATACACTACATCCGTCAGGTGCGCCTCAGCCGGACCTTTTTCCTTTTCAGGCCCGAAAGTGAGCTGATAGGCAATATATGAATAAAAGCTGGTAGGGCCGATCATGTCTGTTCCGGCAGACAGAAGGATGTGGTGATTTTCGGTTATATTGATTATGGAGCCGATATTAACCCCGAAATGGCGTTCATCTCCGGTATCTGGTGGACTACCGTAGAAAAGCTCCCCACCGAGAGTAATGTACTTATTTAAGTCACGTTGAACCAGCCATCCCAAAAACCAAAGGTTCTTGTTCCCGGGGCCGGGATTATTCAAGTAGCCGCCTCCGCCATACGTCAGCCATGGCCCCCAACCTTTCTGAAGCCAGATGGGTATGAACACCTGAGGTCCACCTAGCCCCAACCCCTTTGATTCCGCACCGGTAGGAATTTCGAGAAGAGGAAAGGTCCCGGCCATGAACTTGGCATTTTCACTTTCAAAAAAACGCCATTTGACTCCCAACTCCGTATCGCCATATCCGTAGTGAGAGGGCAGTTCGGAAGGTTTGACATATTCCATAGGAGCAATGAGATGAAGCTGAAAGTCTGGCGCTACCCCATAGTTGACCTCAACGTGCGGAGCGGTGATGTTCACTCCGCCGTGCTCTTCCTGCGATATGCTTGCAACATATATTTCCCAGTGCTTGTATTCGACGGGTTCCGGGTCGTCCGTCAGGAATGGAGGCCCGGCCAGAGCGGAAAAAGGGGCAAGGGGCAAACAAAAAAGTACCAGAAGTAACTGTGCGATACGGCGCATAGCTTCCCTACAATTCTTTGGATATATACAGGAACTGAAAATAAGACAGCCCTGACAAAAAGCTATGTATAGCCGCGAGGAAACGATGCCTTTTCAAGCCTCGCCTCTATTTCCCCTGATCATATACACAAAGCGGCAGCAACCGTTGGAGCGGCATTGTGATTTATTGGCCGCACTGGGAAAGAATTTCCTCCGCCGAGGTGGTATGATGATAAGTCAGACGAACTTTGGTGCCTTGTGGGAGATTGAGTGGTTGAAGATGCGCCTCAAAAGGGACCGTTAGGTCCAATTTTCTTGGAAGCAGCTTGAAGTAATGCACGCATTGCTTGATCAATGTGCCATCAGGATTAAGTATTTCAACATCAACGTGTCCTTTTTCAAGTGTCGGCGCGTAACCCTGAGTATGCACCCGCCCGCTGATTACAAGCTCCTTATCATCCTGGTAAACATGGGTGCTGCCTATATATTCATCTTCTGTTGGCACCACTTCGACAATAACCTTGCCTGTTTTGACCAGATTGACGTCGGTGGTCACACAACCGAATACGAAAACCAGCGGAACTAAAAAGGCGCCGGCTTTAGCGACTAATCTCTTCATGACGGCCCCCATAGATAATCGATGTCGAAATCTGTTCCTTCGTAGCAATAGCAACCGCCGTCCAGAGGCATGGCGGGATAAATTCACCACTTCATGGAGCACAGCGTCGCTTGTGCGACGATTCTCAATTCAAAAGCACTTGCCTGGTCCTCGCGCAGTTATTTGGTTAACCTTATCCCGACTGTCACTATGATCGTCTCTCCCCTCCGTGTCAAGCGTTGCCCCAACCAGACATCTTGGAAAAGCTAACGACAACGAAACCATAACCTGGATTATTGACAGTTAAATAGCAGATTCTCGGCGAATGGAAGAAGGATTACGCCCTATTTGACTTTTGGAGGCGTGTTAACCCTCTTCTTGCTAATATACACTCTCCCTTGCCTCCAATTTCAACAAAACCAACATTGCCATCATCTCGAAAGGTGAACTCACGCCAATTGCCGGACCGCTATTGCGGATCAGTTCGGTTTTATTGCGCTCACCTTAATACTGGCAACCGATCCGGATATCTCTTTTGCATGATCTGAAATAACGCCGGCATCTGAGAAGATTGCCTTGGCTACCGGATCGTTTACGGCTAGTTCGATAGGGTAGACATCTTCACCGACCACTTTTAAATCACGGAAACCTGCAGCTGTTATGGCTGCAAGATACTCATCTTTCATCACGGCTCCGGCAATACAGCCGACATAAGCTTCAACAGACTGTCTGACGGCTTCAGGCAAGGCTTTCAGCAAAACGAGATCGGAAACCATGAGTCGGCCTCCGGGTTTCAATACTCTAAAGGCTTCCTTGAAGACCTTTCCTTTTTCAGGTGAGAGATTGATAACGCAGTTTGAAATGATGACATCCACTTCGCTACCGGAAACTGGCAGGTTCTCGATCTCACCCAACCTGAACTCGACGTTTTTGAAGCCGCCCTTTACCGCGTTTGCTTTCGCTTTCTCGACCATCTCCTGGGTCATATCAACACCTATGATCTTTCCGGCCGGTCCGACTTTGGGTGCAGCCAGGAAAGCATCGAACCCGGCTCCGGAACCAAGATCAAGCACAACATCGCCTTCCTTTAGCGAGGCGAGCGCCACCGGATTGCCGCAACCAAGCCCCAGATTTGCCCCTTCGGGTACTGAATTCAAGTCTTTGTCGCTGTAGCCCACCTTTTTACTTAAGTCCTCCGCATCCGAGCTTCCGCAGCAGGACTTCCTTGTCCCGCAGCACGGCATGTTATCCAGGGCGACTTTAGCGTAGCGTGATTTGACGATCTCTTTGATATTGTCGGCTTTCATCTGTTATCCTCCTTGCGGTGGGACCGCATGCCAAGTTTGCCGCTGCCTTCGGCGGCGGCGGAAAAAAATCCGCAGGAATGCCACGGCTCTCATTCCAGGCTGATGCTTCTCAGTACGGGACCAAGAAATTCCTTCACCCGCTCAGCCAAGGCATCCGCCTTAATCAGCGTGAAGCAGCAAACCTCTCCATCTTTTTGCCAACTGATAAGGGCCAGTTTGTCCCCTGCGCATATATTGGCCTTATCGCGCAGTTCCTTTGGCAAAACCATCTGTCCACGTTCATCGACCGTAATGAGGGATTCGACCTTGCAACAGGTCTCTTTGGTCTCAGAAGCGCAACAGGATTCGTCCTTGTTCTTCTTTGCCATTCGCTATCTCCAGTTTAATCAGACTAGTAAGATAAATCTGATATGTCAGACTAGACTGTAATATCAGCACAAACTTACCATTTGTCAAGGAAGAAATTCGCGGCCGCGGGGCGGTGGGACCGACTGCCAGGGTTGCCGCTGCCTTCGGCGGCGGCAAGAAATGAGGGGGGGCCACATAACGCGGGCGTGGTGGGGGGCGGTGAACCTGATTGATGAATGCGACACTCTGCCCGGGAGCTTAAAGGGCAGAGTGTCGGCACCCACACTCGGCTTATCCACAGCAAGCGCCGGCTTTGGTTGCGGCCTCGATCCCTTCGCAGACCTCCCCATATTGTGCAAAGACTCTTCCTGCGGATACGAGCATGACTATGGACTGAATCGCTCCTAGTTCCTTATCGGATACTCCCTTTTCCCTGGCAACCCCAGAGAGCATCTCCATTCAGGGATAGCAGCCGACGGCCATCGCCGCTCCCATTTGGATCATGAATGTCGTCTTGGGGTCTATGATTCCATTGTTGACGGCTGCATCGCGAAAATCGGCAAAACTCAGTTTCACCTGCTTTGGCATCATGGTTTTCTCCTTCTTTGTGAGCATCGCAGGGTTGCTCCGCTGCTCATTCCAAGTTGATGCTTTCCAGTACAGGACCAAGAAATTCCTTCACCCGCTCAGCCAAGGCTTCCGCTTTAATCAGCGTGAAACAGCAAACCTCTCCGTCCTTATGCCAACTGATAAGGGCCAGCTTGTCCCCAGCGCGTATATTGACCATGTTGCGCAGTTCCTTGGGCAAAACCATCTGTCCACGTTCATCGACAACGCGACATTCTGCCCCATCCCAAGAGCAGAATGCCGGTGTACGCCTGCTAAAAGTATTTTTCGGCAACCTGCTCTGCGACTTTTCTGGCGTTGGCGCTGATCTGAGAGTCGGACATTTCGTCCACTCCGAAGAGGTCCTGATCGTATTCGAAAAGCTTATCGGTGAATACTACTTCGGGTTCCAGGTCAGGAAAGGCCCCTTTGGTCAGGCGAGTGGCGCACGCCATTCCGCACCCATCTAAAATCAGCACCCTGTTTGCCCTCTGCACCAGGTCCCTCATTCCTCCCGCTGCTTCCAGCAGCCCGCCGTGGCAAATACGCACCGCCTTATCAGGGACCAGCTTGTGAGCGATTAGATTCGCCGCCCTCCTTGCAGTTTCGCCTTTGAGGCACATACCCTCACAGCAGATCACCGCATCTTTTGGCGGAGTGGACAAGTGTGACTGCGCATACCGAAGGCCTGCTGCGCATGAACGTTCCGTCAGCTCAATCTGGATTGTTTTAGCCATTTTTCTTCTCCTTTGGATGCGAGCCTGTCCAGTTCAGATTCGTATCAGTCATTTCGAAGCATCCTGGCGTTGTTCTTCGGTCGGACTTTCCTTCTGAGTTTGGACCGGGCAGCACTTGGGCATCATCTCTGCCACCGTTTCCGCACAGGGACAGCAGAAGCCGCCTTTTTTCGACATCATGTTCCGCATCATCTCCGGCATCTTTTCAAAACAACCGGAAGACATTTTGCTTCGATCGGCATTTTGATCTGCCATTGAAATCACCTCCTCTCAATCTCGGACATCGTGCTCATTCGAACACCGTTGCGTCGTGGTTTGTCATGAAGACGAATTGAAGGAGAGGAAGGTTACAGACCTGGAAGAGAAAAATGAGTACGGCCCGATCAAGAGCCGTTCTGGTGCTGAATATTTTATTGAAAGCGATTCAATATCATTTTTTGCTGTCATCTACCGGCTCGCACACGAGCACGCCCCTTTCATCAACTTCGAACGCACATTTTTTTTCAAGCAGCACCCGCAGTTCCTTCCTGGCGCGGTGCAGTCTAACCTTTACGTTCTCGACGGTCGTGTCCAATATGTCAGCGATCTCCCGGTGGCTGAGTTCTGCGACGTCAAATAGTGTGATGACACTTCGAAAGGATTCGGGAAGAAGACTAACGACATCCTGAACACACGAACTCATCTCTCGCTGTTCGAGCCTTTTCTGGACTATTGCCTCTTTGAATACGTCTTTTGCTTCGTTAAGTTCGTATTCATGGGATGAGGTTCTTTTCAGGTTGCGAAAATGATCCTGGCATAGGTTGTGCGCAATGCGGAAGATCCATGAAGCCAGTTTGGATGAATCTTTCAGAGTATTTAGGTTCCCTTGGACTCGGATAAATGTTTCCTGGGTAAGATCATCGGCTGCCCACTCGTCCCGGACCGAGGAAAGGATGAAATTTCTTACCCTTCTGTAGTACTGGTCGTAGATTTCGAAGAATTCCATTGCTGCCATCCTGTCTGAATCATTTTTTGCAGCACGGATAGTCTGTTTTTCCATCTCCAGACTGTTCATATTCCCACTCCTGGCCGGTTATATCCCTGATGCCGTTCTTCATAACGAGGCCTGAGCCGGTTTTAATTTTGCATGCGAGTTCGACGGCCTTTCGAACCTCTTCGGCGGGAATTCCTGCTGCTGAAGCTTTCTTGAAATAGTAGTCGAAGCAGGGGATACAGTTTGCTGCGGTGGCTGCACCAAGGCAGATCAAAAGATCGGTCTTCTCGTCCATAATGCCATCTCCTTGAAAAGGAATTAAACGGCGATTTTCCAGTAAGCACCACTAAGACGAAAATGGCGGTGGAAAGGTTACAAGACAGCAAAAGAATAATACCGGCATTCAGCGCACGGCCCATCCGGCAGGTACCCACCCAGCAATCGGTGCAGGCGGACCCGACGCCGAGGCAATTTTGACCAGCTTCACACGTGTGCCGGTGAAAGCGCTGTCGCCGGCAATCGGGTCCGTCAGGCACACATCTTTGAGGTACCCGTCGACAGCAATTGCCGCATTGGTCAAAAGCCCTTTACCGCGCGCCGGTTCTCCTGGAATCCGCTGGCCATCTATTTCGACATCTCGAGATCCGTAGGCCCAGTGCCCGTAGTGATATGAGACGCTGACTACCCCTGGCCGAAGCCCTTCGATGATTCGAATCTTTCCTTCAACTTTGCTCGGAGCCTGCCCAGGCCCTAGTTCGAAGCTACCGTTGAAACTCGCGCTCTCGACCCTCACCGTATCGCCGTCACTCAAGCCCAGGCGTTTCGCGTCGATTGCATTCAGATAGACGAAATTCTCCGGCATAATCGCCATCTGCCCTGCGAAGTTGCCAACCGTGCGCGACTGACCGCCATAAATATCCTTATACGTGATCAGCTCCAGGTCGAACTCATCCCGAGACGACACAGGCTTTCCATCGAAGGATTCAAGCGCCTGATAGGTGGGCACGCCCGAAAACCTTTTCCCCTGCACCGAGTGAATGCCTGAGCCCACGGGCTCGATATAAATATTGAGTTGGTTGGCCCATGGGTGCTTGGCGAAATCTCCTTCGTAGGCGCCTGATGCGGCTTCGAACCGTCCGCCACGGTTGAGCAGATAGGCAACCCGCCGCCAATTGGGGCCAACGGCGTCCTGCCATTTTCGCTCGTCAAAAACCGCCTTAGGCAGATGCCGCCTGGATTTACGGAGTATATCCATCTCTGCATCGTCGGCCTCGGGCGCCTCGTTGCCGGGCTTATCGCCGGCGGCGAGGTTGGCGATCATCTTGAGGTGAAAATCCTCAGGCCGATTCAGGTTTTGGCCTGGTCCGAAAGCGTCCTTGCCGAATCCGGACATTCCCAGCTTTTTTGCCAGGGCAATCATGGTTGCCTCAATGCTTATCGGCATGTCCTCCCCGTCGATAGTGACGATCTCGCAAATCGGTGATGCGGCGGGTTGTCTGAATTTGCTGATCTGTGAGAGGACAACGGGGCTGGTGCCCAGAGGGTTTGACCACCGCTCCAGATACGACAGGTCTGGAAAGATATAGTCGGCGTACATGCTCGTCTCCCCGATCACTATGTCCGTGGCAATGAAGAGAGGAATCTTTTCAGTATCCTGGATCATTTTGATCTGAAGGTGCCCGGCGGGAGATGACAGCACCGGTGTGCCGTAATGAAGCCAGAGTATCTTGATCGGATAAGGGTAACCGGCGGTTGCGGCAGGGATGATCTCCTGATACACATCATCTGTAAAGGGAAACCAGGGCCGTTTCGCGGGATAGCCGTCACGCTTGAAGATGGTGCTTGTCTCGTACGGACCCGAGCTTTCACGCGTAAGCTTTATGCCAAATGGCGTAAGCGCGTTCGGATGAAGCTTGGCCACAGGGAACGGCTGTCCTGGCTTACCGCCCATGCCGTCCCAGGCTCCGCCACCTTTCATGAATCCGCCAACATGGTCCACATTGCCGATGAGAAAGTTTAAAATGATGATCGCCTGGGCCGTATAGAAACCACATGTCGTTTTGATGGGACCTCGGTAGAAGTCTATGGCCGCCTTCTTCCCATGACTGGTGAACTCATTGGCCAACGCTTCAATCTGAGCGAGTTCCAATCCGGCAATTTCTGAGTATTCAGCGAGACTTTTAGCGGCTGCAGCCTCCTTGAGCAATCTAAAGCTCGATGAGACATCGATTCCTTCAATAGTTGTCGACACATCCAGATCGCCCACTACCGGGACCTTGGTGTCCGACGGGTCTACGGCTACCGGTGTGCCCTCAACCAGCGCTACGAACTGGTTAGCGGTTCCCACGCCCGCATCGGCGGCACGGAGGAACTTGCCTGTTTTGGTGTTCACGAGCCAAGTGGCGTTGGTCCAGCTTTTCTCGCCTGCAGCATTGGCTGCGGCCTTGTTCGTACTCCGTAAAAACTTTTCGTCGTAACGCTTGTTTCCGATGATCCATTGGGTCATAGCCAGAGCCAGCGCGAAGTTGCCGCTGGGATGCACGGGAATCCACCACCCCTTCGCCGCACTCTTTGACAGCCGCGGGTCGATAACTGCTATCTTCAGTTTGCCGTCTACAATGGCTTGCGACACACGGGGGCTCATAGGAGTGGGTCCGAAATTCGCCTCGTTGAAGCCCGTGCCCCAGAAGATAACGAACTCTGCCCTGGTATAATCGGGCTTCATGTGATTGGGGCCCTTGGCCCAGGAGAACTTGCCGTCTTTTTGCTCCCATTGAGCCAGGGAATACATGAAGGCCACATGATGAGCCTGCTCGCAAATTGTGGTGTGTCCGAACCAGTTGACCGATCCCAAAGTGCCGAAAGTGAAACGTTTAGTGATCGCTTCACGATCCGGGGCGATGCGCCCGCCCTGAAGGACGAATTGGTTGTTCTTGGGCCCGAAATCGGGATGATCCGGGTCGATCAACGCATCCAGGAACGCAGAGTTCTTTTCTTTGAAAGCCTCCACGGTCATCTCACCCTTACGGATGGCCTCTACATCCACGGCGAGGTCTTTAGCCTGCTTGGCGTCGCGAAGCCTGATGACGTCCTTAAACCCCGGCGCCACGCGATTTTCACCAATGCCGGCGAACAGTTGGCCGCCTTCCGTGATCTCATGTGTGGCCTGCTCGAAGGAAATGGCCTGCCATTTGTTCGAGCCGCGAGGCCCCGCGCGTTTGAGGACTTTGCGCAGGCGATAAGGGTCGTAGAGTGTCTGCACACCACACTGACCCTTTGGGCAAATCGCCCCGTCGACCGCTACGGCTTCCTTTGGCGGTGTTTCGTATGGCAAATGTGGATACAGCGCAATAGGGCTATATGGGTTTCCATCTATTTTGACGACCAATCCATCCTGGAGTTTGACCTTGAGCGTGCACTGCGTGTTGCACTGCAGGCAGGTTGTCTGGATGACGTTCTCTGCGTCAGCCAGTGGATAAGGACCTGGGGTGGTCACATTCAATGCCTGTTGTTCATGGCGCTGGCAGCCCAGCACACCAAGGGTCACTCCGCCGGCCAGAGCGGTACAGGCATTAAGGAAAAATCGCCGGCTTACTTTTTGCGTCTCATGTTCCTGATTCATTGGCCCACCTCACTGGATTGCGAAGGACGAGGAAAAACATGCGGGAACAGTCTCGTCCCCACGAACCAAAGGGCAACGCCAAATGCAATGACGCCCAGGAGCAATTGCCACTCAAACCAGGAGGGCATGTAGGCGAAGGTAAGCCTGTTGCCGATTGGATCGCTGTAAGCCTGCTCCAGGCCGCGGAGTTCAGGAGTTATCAGACCGGGAATCACCAGATTCAACCGCACGGCAAAGAATGTGACCGCCACCAGGGCCGCGCTCAGTCCGATGATCCCGGGGCTGCGCGTTTTAGCAAGCAGCAAAACCGGCACGAGGACACCCGCCAGCAGGTGCACCAGCCAGAACACGTACCAGTAAGGGCCAAACAAAACGTACCTGATGAGATCGTAGGTTGAACCAATCTGATACCACGACGGGATTGAAAACTCCGCCCACTCAAGGATAAATTCGATGAGCACCAGCGCGAGCACGATACGACCAAGCAGGATCACCAACTCTTTCCATGCGGCGTCGCGTGAAGGCCACAGCCAGGAAACAACCGCTGTCAGAAACGCCGTGCCTGATGTAAGGGCTCCGACCAGGAAAAAGATAGGAAATAACGGGGAATGCCAATACTCGCGTGCTGCAACTGTGGCAAACAGAGCGCCTACGCCTCCGGCAAACCCGATTACCAGCGGGATGCCAATAAGCCCCAACACGCGAAGCGTGGCCAGATCATTGGTTACGGCTCCGGGGTTCCTGCCGGGCTGCACGCTTTTCAGGCTCACCCACAACATAGTGAACAGGAGGATCAGATAGGCCGTATAAAGCCAGACCATCCAGGCCATCATCGAATGAAATTGAGGGCGTACGAAGACCAGGTAGGCTCTTTCCAGATGGCCGAGGTCGACCCCGATCATCAGCAAGCCCATAGGCAGCGTCACCGCCGCAATGAGAAGGGACAGGCGGGAAATCGGTTCGAGCACGCGGATTCTAAAAACATATGTGGCGGCTGCAACCAGGAACGCTCCTGCGGACAGACCGCTAAAATAAATATAGGCGGCAACCCAAAGACCCCATGGGACATAGCTCGAAAAGTCCGCTGCCTTGTCGCCGTGGGCAAGACGCTCATAGAAACCAAGCCCGCCTATGATTGCCGCCAGGACCCACAAGGCCCATAACAGCCGCTCCCGGCCGGCACGATGCGTAGTTCCAAGTGAAGAGAAAGCCATTGTGATCTCCTTGGCTTTAAATAAGGTAGACGACCTTAGGTGCGGTACCGAGTTCTGCCTTTAAGCTCACTGCGTTGTTTCGTATGACTTGCTGGGATACGAGAGTCCCCGGTTCATTGAGATCGCCGAAAACGGTCGCCCTCCCGATGCATGTCGTTACGCACATGGGCAATTGACTATGCTCTAGACGGTGTACACAGAAGGTGCATTTACGTGCGTTACCGACCGGACTTTTGGGGATGACACCGTCGCCTCGCCGCCATGTTGCGCCATACTCAAAAGAAGGCTCTTGCTCGTATTTTCGACCCGTCTCCAGCGCCAGGCCGCCATCACGCCCGGACGCGGCATTGTTGCTCCAGTTCTGCCCGAAGTCGAACGTGCGTGCCTGGTACGGGCATGCGGTGATGCAGTAACGGCATCCGATACAGACGTTATAATCAATTACAACCACGCCATCGGTGCGCTTCCAGGTCGCCTTGACGGGGCATACCGGAACGCACGGAGGATTATCGCATTGCATGCACGGGCGCGGCAGAAACTTGCGGTTGACGTTAGGGTAGCTGCCGACCTCAAGATCGATCACGGGCCGGTAGACCACCCCCGGAGGGAGCTTGTTTTCCATGATGCAGCCCACATTGCATGAATGGCACCCGACGCATTTGCGTGTGTCGATGACCATCCCCCATCGCCGCTGCTCGATGGGTTTGTTCATAGCTCGGACCAATTCACGTTGCATGCGAATGAGCACGTCTTCGCCGGGTTCACTTTTTACACGATCCAACACGGGCAGGCTCGCGCCCCGCTCAGCCGCCGACTTGGCAAGCGCGTCTGCATCCAAAAGTTTGCCCGCGCCAAGGGCGCCGCCCAACAGGCCGCCAACCTTCAGAATTGAACGTCTGTCCATACTCATATCTCGTCTCCATTTATATTCCCTTTAGAAAATGCGCAACATATTGATATGGCAGAACTCATCTCTTGCAGATATTTTCCTTCTGGATCAATGGCAGAGTTTCTACTATCTTTGTGATCTCGGGATCATTATCCAACCAATGCATTAGATTGCCCAAAAGCGATGCGCAGTATGGGCTGCTTTTCCCGTCGGCAAGGCTATAGATGGCCCAGGGACCTTCCTTGCGATTGTGAACGAGGTCGGCATCTTCCAACACTTTGAGGTGGTTTGATACTGTTGGTTGCGCTATATCAAGTACGGCCTGGATCTCACAGACGCAAAGCGGCCTGTTCTGGAGCATCTTAATAATTTTGACCCGGTTTGGATCAGAGAGGGCCTTCATCACCCTGAGAAAAGTCCGCATTTCAAACCCTTTCATATTGATTAACGTCAATATGACAGATTGTGAGTTCGAGGTCAAGGTTAGAACGAGGTGCGATGGGTGGACTCAAAAACCTGAATGTGGAATTTTCACATTGAAATACACCGATATAATACCTCCGCAATCAAACCCGGAGGTCGCACTTGCAGCACACCATTTGTCCGAAAGGAGAACTGCCGGGTGCTTACCTCATAAGCGCTTAAATATGAAATCAGACATGCATGACTTCAGTTACCTAAAGTGTTTCAGAATTTGCGTGTAAGCCCTGAAAGGGCTGAATAATTCAGCCCAGGGTCAGCAAAGCGCCACCCTGGGTGTGGGGTTCCATATTTATTTTTCCCTATACCCCGTAGGGGTTACATAAAATTCGTGTTGCAAAACGCAGC
>Ga0209517_10003283_pt1 | contig 22062 bp, 22 predicted proteins | sample PeaSoiMetSII2010_FD_187695 | JGI IMG/M metagenome (GOLD analysis project Ga0209517, IMG submission 187695) | Peat soil microbial communities from Weissenstadt, Germany - SII-2010 (SPAdes) (version 2) | ecosystem: Environmental > Terrestrial > Soil > Wetlands > Peat | place: Germany...
TCGAGATTTCATTTTCCAGCTTTCCCCTTTCAATGATTTTCAGGGGTTAACTGGTTGTCTCAAAACGTGGGTCCACTCCATTGCGTCCCGAAGTCTTCTTTTCCAAATTTGGTCCTGTCGGATTCGGAGAGGTTGATAAGGATGCCGTTCTTGTCCATGGGGTTGATCTCCCTATTATCGGATCGGGCGCGCTTGAGCGAAAGGGTGTGACTCGCCAATACCCCGGTAAGGCTGCGTACAGGAAAACTCATCGCGGAGGCAATTTCAAAGCGGAACGACGGCGGCAAGGGGCCCCATTATGGGGCGGGCCGGGATCCGGCATCGGTTACCAGCTCGAATCGCCCGTCGCGCAGGAGGTAGTATTTGCGGCCGCGCCAGAGGATGGTGTTGCCGAAGAAGCCGGCGATCCACACTAGAAAACTCGCGAAGTCTTGCAGCGGCACCAGCCACCAGAGGCGGCGCGTCAGCGGGTCGCGAAGGGCGTGCGCGGCGGTGGCCCATCCGGCGGCCGCGCGGAAGACCGCCGCGGCAACCGAAAGGGGCCACCAGGCGGGGCTCACCGCACACAAAAGCAGCGCCAGCGGGAGCGGATTGGTGAACACCTGGCCGAGGTAGCCCCACGGACGCGAACGGCGGGTGCCGCGGTTCCAGCGCAGGCGATGCTTCAGGTTGGCGGTGAAGGCCTGCGCGCCGATGCGGTGCTCGATCACATACGACGAGAGAATGACGCCATAACCGCGATCGGCCGCCAGTTTGCCCATGACGAAATCTTCGGCCAGGTAGTCCTTGACGGCGTCGAAACCGCCGATGCGGTCGAGCGTTTCGCGGCGCGCGGCGATGGTGGGGCCGAGCGCGAATTTCATGCCGTCAAGGATGCGGGCCACCAGCACACCGCCGATGAATTCGGTATTCAGACCGACCGCTTCGAGCGTCGACCAGAAGCTGTGGCCGGGCGCCGCTCGGTAGGGGCAGGTGGCCAAGCCAAGGTGGGGATCCTGGAATTCAGCGGCGATGGTGGAGAGCATGCCGGGCGTCACGCGGATGTCGCTGTCGGACATCACCAGCAGGTCGTGGCTCGCTGCGGCGAGCATGCGGTCGAGACTGAAGACCTTGGCGTTGGGGTAAGGCGGCTCGCCGGTGACGATCAGGCGCGAGGGGACGGCGGGATAGGCCGCGCGCAGACGCTTGGCCACCGCGAGGGCGGGGTCTTTGGGGCTGCGGACGGCCAGGAGGATTTCGAAGCACGGATACTGCTGTTCGAAGAAGGTGCGGAGGTTTTCTTCCAGGCCATCATCCACGCCCGCCAGCGGCTTCAAAATGCTGATGGGCGGAGGCGTCCGCAGTGGCGGAGGCTCGACGGCCCGGTATCGCACGGCGCCCACGATGGTGAGGACGCAGTAGACCAGCGAGCCGGTGACGAGGGCCAGCAGAAGCAGGGCGACCACTTCTACACTGTAACAAGCGACATGAAGCACATCATCGTGGGCACCGCCGGGCACATCGACCATGGCAAGACCGCGCTCGTCAAGGCGCTTACCGGGATCGATGCCGACCGCCTGGAGGAAGAAAAGCGGCGCGGCATCACCATCGACCTGGGCTTCGCGCACCTGCAATTGACGCCCGCGCTGCGGCTGGGCTTCGTGGACGTGCCGGGCCACGAGCGCTTCGTGAAGAACATGCTGGCGGGTGTGGGCGGGATCGACCTGGTGCTGTTCGTCATAGCGGCCGATGAATCCATCAAGCCGCAAACGCGCGAGCACTTCGATATCTGCCGGCTGCTGGGCATTCCGCGCGGCGTCGTGGCGCTGACGAAGGCCGACCTGGTGGATGGCGATATTCTGGGGCTGGTGCGCCTCGAAGTGGAGGAATTGGTGGCGGGTTCGTTCCTGGAGGGAGCGCCGGTTGTGGCGGTCAGTTCGGTGACCGGTGCGGGGCTCGACGAGTTGCGCCGTGAGTTGGCCCGCGTGGCGGCGGAAGTGCCGGAGAAAAATGCGGCGGGCCATTGCCGGCTGCCGATCGACCGCGTGTTTTCGATGCGGGGTTTCGGCACGGTCGCTACGGGCACGCTGATTTCGGGATCCATTCAGAAGGAGCAGGAAGTGGAGGTCTATCCCGCCGGACGGAGGCTGCGCGTCCGCGGTGTGCAAGTACACGGGTTGAAGTCGGACCGCGCGGTGGCCGGCCAGCGAACGGCTGTCAACCTGGCGGACATCGAGCCTGGGGAGTTGGCGCGCGGCGACGTGCTCTCGGAGCCCGGGTGCTTCCGTGCCGTCGAACGGGTGGACTGCCGGCTCGATCTGCTCGGTTCGGCGAAGCCGTTAAAGCACCGCGCGCCGGTCCATTTTCATTCGGGCACGGCGGAGATCGAAGCGGAAGTGCGGTTGCTCAGGGGCACGGCGGCGCTGCAGCCGGGCGGCGCGGCGTATGCGCGGCTCGTGCTGCGAGAGGCCGCCCTGCTGCTGCCGGGCGATCGCTTCATCATCCGCATGTTCTCGCCGGTGGTGACGATCGGTGGGGGTGTGGTGGTGGACCTGGGAGAGCACCGGTATCGCAAGGGCGAAGACGCGGGGGCGCGGCTGGATGTGCTTCGTTCGCCGGATCGGGCGGCGCGGATTGCGCTGCTGGTTCGAGAGACGGAGTTCGGCCTGGGGATGGCGGACCTGGTGGCGCGCACGGGAATGGGTGAGCAGGAGATCGCAGCCGCGGCAGCGCGGGCGCCCGTGATCGCCATCGCGCAGCCGCAGCCTTGTTACGTGGATCGCGCCTGGTTTCAGGCGGCCCGGGAGCGGCTGGTGAAGGCGATCCGCCGGTTTCATGCGGAGCAGCCGCTGCTGGCGGGGATCGCCAGGCAGGATCTGCGCAGCCGCGAGATGCCGGATGCGCCGCCGTTTCTGTTGGACGCGCTGCTCGCCGACGCCAGGGAGATCGTGGTGGAAGGCGAGACGGTGCGGACGCGCGGGCACAGAGTGGTGCTGAAGGAAGACGAGGAGCAGGCGCAGGCAGCCATCGAGCGTGCCTTCGAACAGGCGGGGCTGACGACGCCGGCGATGCCGGAGGTGCTGGCGAAATCGGGCGTGGAGGCGGCGCGGGCGCGAAGGCTGCTGGAGATTCTGCTGCGCGAGAAGCGGCTCGTGCGGATCAGCGAGGAACTGGTGTTTCACCGGTCGGCCATCGACAAGCTGCGGCAGATGCTCGCGGCGCGGAGAGCGGAGCGGTTCAATGTCGGCGCGTTCAAGGAATGGACGGGGATTTCGCGCAAGTATGCGATTCCGTTGCTGGAGTTTCTGGATCGCGAACACGTCACGAGGCGCGAAGGAGGCGAGCGGCTGGTGCTGTAAGACGCTGTGCCTTCAACCCCGCCTCCCGGGCGCCAGGTTGGCGTCCATGTATGTCCGGAGCACGGCATTGATTCTGGTCTGGTAACCCTTCTGTTTTCGCAGCCATGCGAGAAGGTCCCTATCGAGGCGAATGGTGATGGTTTGCTTGGTCTTCGGCATGACGACGCGCGCTTGTTGCCAAAATGCCGCGTCGGTTGGGCGCGCCTGCGGGTCGCTTGCGATGGCGCGCCGGATTTGACGGTCGCTCAGAGAACGGACGCGCTTCCAGTCGGTGCCCGCCTTAGCCGAAGATTTTCCAGTAGGCTTCTCTTTCATGTCGCTCCGCCCTCCATGCGGAAATGATTCGACGCTCAGCCTGAGAAACATCGGTGTAAATGACCGTGATTTCGATGCCATTTACGATGCCAATGGCATACACACGGACCTCGCCGTACTCAAAGCGATCATCCACTCTCTCGAGCGTGGGGCCTTCGAAGATCCTGACGGCGTCCTCGAATGCAATGCCGTGATGGACAATATTCCTTCGATTCTTCTTCGGGTCCCAGGTGTATTCCATGATTTCATATTTACATTATGTATTTACACCATTGGTAGTGCAAGGGCTGAGCATAGGCGGGCGCTGGCGGCGCAGATCCTAGAAGCTCAATTTCACCGAGAACTGCAGGGAGCGCGCCGGGAGCTGGGCCGTAATTCCAGTGAGCGGCGAGCCGAAACCGGGGCCGGCCGTGGCGCCGTTGCCGTAGGTTCCGCTGTAGCCCACAAAGTTGGCGTGATTGAACACGTTAAAGGCCTCGAAGCGCGGCGCCACCCGCACATGCTCTCCCAAAGCAAAGGCCCGCTGCAGGAACGGCGCGATGTCGTAGATGGGACTTCCGCGCCCGGTATTTCGCCCCACGACCACGCCATTGATGACCGGCCGGTCCGTGGTGCCACTGGTATCCCCGCTGTTGGTGGTTCCGGTGGTGAAGTTGTACGGAAGGCCGGTCGCCAGGGTCGCGATCAATCCAAACTCCACCTGGCCGGGCAGTTGGAAGACACCGCTCAGAACGAACCGGTGGCGCTGGTCGAAAATGGCGTTGGCGTATTCCACGTGGCCGGTGAAATTGGCGTCGTTAGGATTCTGGCTGGGGAGGTCTGGGTCCACGTTGTCCAGTGTGTGCGACCAGGTATAGCTCGCCAACATGGAGAATTTGCGGCTGAACCGGTGGCTGAGATTCACATCCAAGGCGTCATAGTTGGCGTAGCCGTCGTTGACGTCGGACTGAATGGTGGCGTACGGTGGCTGGGGATTGGTAGCTGTGGTCGTATTGCAGACCATGCCGTTCTGGTTGTACCACCAGATCCAATACGGGCGCGCGCAGTTGGCGGCTTGCGGGGTGCGGATCTGCCCGGGAGCGTTGCGGATAAACGGCGCGGGCGGGTCTACGTCGCGCGGGCGATTGATCCGCGACGTATGGGAGCCAACGTAGTCCACGCTCAGCACCCAGCCGCCGCCGAGCCGGCGCTCGACGCCGAATGTCCACTGTCCGGAGTACGGATTGAGCAGCTTGTTCGGATAGCCGATCAGCGTGGACGTGGGGAAGAACGAATTGAGGTAATTGCTCTGGCCGGGCCGAACGTAGAGATTGCGCAAAGGCGCCTGCGCTCCCGAGGGGAAGGCGGGCAGCGGGGCCGCGGAAACGGCGGTGGGGAACCCGATCTGCCCCGGAGAAGCCGTATAGTTGAAAACGCCGGTCGGCCCTGTGAGAGCATAATTGGCTTCGGAGTTGTCCACGATCTGGGAATAGTAAATACCGTAGCCGCCGCGGATCACGGTCTGGCCGTCACCGCGCCAGTTATAGGAGAACCCGACCCGGGGCGCGAAGTCCTTTCGCGAATCGGTGAACGTCTGCTGCTCATAGCGCAGGCCCAGGTTGACGGTGAGGTCGCGCCGCACCCGGATATCGTCCTGTGCGAACAGCGACCACAAGGTGTCGTTCACCGTATAGTTCGCGTTGCCGTAGCTCTGTGTGTAAGTCTTGACGTTGGCGATATTGTCGAGGTAGGCGCTGCTCTCGCAAAAAGAGAGCGCCTGCGTGCAGGTGTTATACACGAACTGCCCGAGATAGATCGGTCCGCCAAACTCCTTGCTGTTGCCGCCGGTGTGGGCCACGATCGCGTCCGCGCCGAATTTCAGCGAATGTCGTCCCTTCACCGCGGAGAGCGTATCGTTGACCTGGTATTGCCGGTTCAAGAGCAGGGCCGACTGCGAAGTTCCCGTGGTGAACGTGCCGCCGGTCGAGATGGGCACCTGGTACTGCGTGCCGTAGACCACCGGGTCGAACTCGGTGATCGGAGAAGCCAGTTGGAATTGCAGCCGCACATTGTTGATGAGCGTGGGGCTCAGCACGGCGGTCTCGCCTAACTCCGTGGAGTAGGTTCTGCGGCGGAACACGCGGGCCACCGTGGGCAGACTGTTTCCGCCGACGATGCCGTTGGGGTTGGTGTCGTGGAAGCCATCGAGGTTGCCGCGGAAGAACAAGTTGTTCTTGTCGTTGATCTGGTGGTCGAGCCGGACCAACCCCAGCCAGCCGCGATAGTGGCCGGTGAACGCTCCGGGCGCGACCGGGGAGATGATTGGCGAAACGCGATCCTGGCGGCTGAACTCGCCGGCCGCGTTGAACTGCGTGTGCAAACCGATCGGGCCCGAAAGCCCCAGCGCCGACTGGCCCAGGCTGTCGCTGGTGATCTGGTTGCCGCTGGTGGCATTGGTGGAAGTGAAGCCGGAGAGAGCCGCGCCGGTCGCGGCGGGCCGCCACAGTTCCAGCGCCTCACCGTGAAGCCGGTTGCCGCCGCTCCTGGTAATGATGTTGACCACGCTGCCGGTAGACCCTCCGTATTCCGCTGTGAACGCGTTGGCCAGCACGGTCATCTCCTGCACGCTGTCCAGCGGGATGGTGCTAAAAATGGTCTGCCGTCCCCAACTGTCGTTGCCGGTGCTGCCGTCCACTTCGAACCAGGTTTGCCGGCGTCCGGCGCCGTTGGAGGTGAACATGTTCTCGTTCATGAACACGTCGCCCTGGTTGATGGCCTGGCGGTTAGCGGCGTTGAGCAGCGGCAGATACGTGATCCTGCGGTTGAGCAGGGGCATGTCTTCGGCCTGCTTGCTGTCCAGATGAATCCCCAATTGCGGCTCATCCGCCCGAACCTCGCCCACCACGCCGGTGACGGTGACCTGTGTCTGGCCGCCGGCGACGCTGAGCTGGAGGGCGATATCCGCCGTCGTTCCACCTTCCAGAGTGAGATCGCCGGTGCGCGCTTCAGCGAAGCCTGGCTTGACCGCGGTGACTTCGTAGGCGCCGGCAATGGGCAATCCAGCCACCGAGAAATTGCCCGTGTCGTCGCTCCGCGCGGTGCGCTCGTACCCGGTCTGGGCGTTCTTCACGGTGATTTCGACGCCGCCCACCGCCGCATGGCTGGCGTCGAGCACCTGTCCGTGGATGGTAGCGGTATCCGGTGTCTGCGCCGGCAGATATAGTGAGGGGGAGAACGACACGACGATTAGGAATGCACAAAGCCGAGACATGGTCCTCCTATTGATAAAAACAGGTTACAGCAGGAGTGCGGCTACTACCACGGATCGTATTTGAGCCGGCCTCTAACGCATTAAGTGCTCGAGCAGGCGATGGGCGGTATCGAGTGTTGCCGGTTGCAGCATCGCCACGATTGCAGAGACGATCGCGGCGACGGTGGCGCTCGCCGCAACGATCGGAATGGCCCGCGCGGATTCTTCATCCGGCGGCACGGCACGCAACAGGCGTTCGACGCGGGCCGAAAGATCCGCGTGGTGGTCCAAGAGACAGGTGACCAGCAGAGACGATTGCGGAGCAGGGCTCAAGCGCGCCACTCGCACCAGGGCCGCGGCGAGCGAGAGCGAACGGAGCGGGTCCCCCGCCACCGCGCCATCGTCCGCGGCCCATTCCGCGAATTTCACCCAGGCGCGCTCCAGCGCGGCGAAGCGCCGGGAGAACGGAAAAAGATCGGGCGCCAGGAGCAGCAGCAGGCGCTTGAGATTGTCGCGCGACGTGCGATGGGCGCGCTCGTGCCGCAGTGCCGCGGCCAACTGCTCCGTGGACAGCGCGTCGACCACCACACGGGAGACGAAGACCCGAGGGCGAACGATGCCAGCCAGGACGAGGCTGAGGGGAGCGTCGTCGATCCCCTTTACGGGGATCACCCAAACGGGCGAAAGTTCGCCGAGCAGATGCGTCGGGCGGCCTAAGCGCCGGCAGCGACGGATGTAGCGGAGCGATCGGGCGGAAGCGCGGAGCGCTCGCGCAATCGAAATTGCCCAGATGGCTCCGGCCATCAGAGCGGCCGCCAGGCAGGCGAAGCCGGCCTCTTCGGCGGCGGCCCGCGGCTCAAGCCACAAATAGCTCGGCACACAGAGCCCGGCCACCAGGAAAACCGAGCCTGCCATCGGAAACAGGCGCAGGCCCAACAGCAGCCGGGCAGCGGTACCGGGATGGAGCCGCCGGGCCAAGCGGATCGCGGCCGGCGCCAGGAGCCACGTGGCCAACCCCAGCGCCAGGTGGACCAGAAAGAACGTCGCCAGGCACAGACACAACAGCCGCAATGGATAGAGAAGCGTCATGGTTTCCCCCGCCGGTAAAGCTCTTTGCGCTTCATCCGGATTTTTCGTTCCAGCTCATCGAGGAGAGCTTCGTCCTGCTGGCCGACCGCCTCCACCAGGCAGGAAATCAGCAATTCGCCGGACGTTTGCGGCGCGGCCAGGAAGCCCGCCACAAAGTCGCCGGTGCGTTTGTGCTCCCATTCGCGGCGCGACAGACGCGGCGAATAAACGAACGCGCGTTCCGATTTGCGGCGGTCGAGCAGGCCCTTCTTGTAAAGCCGGTCAAGCGTGGTCATCACCGTGGTGTAGGCCAGTGGCCGGGCGAGTTTCAAGACGACATCGTGGACGCTGCTTTCACCCCGCTCCCACAGGAGCTCCATGACCGTGATCTCCAGTGGACCCAAGACAGGGGGCGAAGCCGGGCTCGGGTCGGCGATGCGAGGTTTCAGGAAGCGCATTTCTTGGGGGCCTTGTAAGAATGAATTTTAGCGTACCGGGAGCAGGTTTGGGGCAGGGACAATAGCGGCACTATGATAGAAGCGTATGAAGGAGTGGCGCGACTTGACGGCCGAGCAACTTGTGCGAGCCGAAGAGCGGCTGCGACATCCGCGCCCCGGAAGCAAGGTCGAGGCTGCCCAGCGGTTCGGCATCGATCTGACGCTGCTCATCGAGCAACTGCGTCTTTCCCCGGCGGAGCGGGCTCGCCGCATGCATGATGTCATCCAGGTGGCCGAGGCAGTGCGCGGCGCTGCCAGGCGCAATCGCACATGAATCTCGTCACCGCGGTTCAGACCCTTGTCGATGCGGATGTCGATTTCGTGATCGTCGGCGGATGGTCGGCCATTTTGCACGGCAGCTCGTTCCAAACAAATGATCTGGATCTTTGCTTTTCACGACGGACCGAAAACCTGAGACGGCTCGCAAAAGCCTTGGCGCCTTTTCACCCGAGGCTGCGGGATCTGCCGCAAGATGTCCCCTTTGTCTGGGACGAGGTTACTCTCCGCAACGGCACGATTTTCACACTCTCGACAGACTGCGGCGTGATCGACCTTCTGGCGGAAGTTAGTGGCTTGGGTGGTTTTGAGGAAGTCAAGGCGAGTTCCATTCTCGTCCGGGCGTTCGATCGTAACGTATGGACGCTCGATCTTCCGGGTCTGATCCGAGCGAAACGGGCAGCCGGCCGCGAAAAGGATCTGAAGGTTTTGCCAGAGCTCGAAGGGCTGCTGGAGGCGGGGCAAGAGGATTGAGCGCTCAGTGCGCGGCCGCCGCCAGGGGCTTGCGGAGCCAGAAGAACATCGCGGCCGCGCCGAGTTGCGCGGCGATTCCGAACACCACCAGCGCCATTACGGAATGATCGTAGAGCAGCCCCATGACGGCGCTGCCGAGAAACCACGCCACGCCATAGACCGCGTTGAAAGCCCCGAAGGCCCCGCCGCGCTTGTTCATGGACACGACTTGCGAGATGCCGGAACGCAGGGTGGCATCCTGCGCTCCCATGCCAGCGGCCCAACACGCCACGCTGGCGACGGCCGCGGTGGGCCCGCCCAGAAAGCCCAAGGGCAACGCCAGCAGGGAAACCAGAATCCCGAACGAGAGCACGGCGATTCCGTACCGGTCGAACAGCTTTCCGAGGACCAGCGCGGTGAGGCCTGTCACGCCCATGGCCCCTGCGTACAGCAACGGGATCACCGCGGGCCTGGCCAACGCGGTCTTCTGGAAATGATAGGCCAGCAGCGGAAAATCGACAAATCCGCAGGCCAGCAATCCGGCGGCGGCCACGTAAATCCAGAACACGCGCGGCAGGGTTTGTTGCGGAACCTGTTTGGGCGCCGGCGTCTCGATGCGCATATGGACCGCGCGCGCCACCAGCAGTGCCAGCAACGCTCCGGCAGCGGGGAACGCGAGGCGCAGGAACGCCGGTCCGAAATGACTGGTGCGCGCCACTGCCGCCGCCATCATCAGCGGGCCCACGACGGCGCCCGTCTGGTCCATGGCGGCATGCACTCCGAATCCGAAACCGTGGCCGACCTTGCCGGTGGCTTCGGAGAGCAGCACATCGCGCGCCGGGCCGCGCAGCGCCTTGCCGGTGCGCTCGGCCACCACCAGGAGCGCGGCCATCTGCCAGTTCCCGGCGAACGCCAGCAGGGGCACCACCAGCAGATTCAGGCCATAACCGGAAATCGCGATGGTCCAGTAGGCGCGAGTGCGGTCGGCGAAGCGGCCCGAGAACAGGCGCAGGCTGGCCGCCAGCATTTCTCCCAAGCCGGCGATCAGTCCCACCTGGGCGGCAGTAGCGCCGAGATCCTTTAAGAACGGACCGATGATGCTATAAGCGCCCTCGTAGGTCATGTCGGCGAACAGGCTTACGACCCCGATGCAGAGGATGAAGCGAATCGCGAGAGCGCGTTCCTGCTTGGAGACCACCATCAGGATCCACTCATCCGCGCAACGGCAACAGAAGGCTGGGGGCCTGGTGCACTTCCGTCAGCGTCTCGACCACCGAAAGCATGCCGAGAAGCAGCAGCAGGCCGACGGCGGCATAACGGATGGTCTTGGGAGAGAGGTGGTCCTGAATCCACTGCCGTACTCCCGCGCCGATGGAAGCAGCCAGCGCGCCCTTGGTGGCCATGGCGCCCACGGCGCCGAGCCAGACCAACAGCGGTGCGCCGAACCGCGCCGCCATGGTGGCCGCGGTGATCTGGCCGACGTCTCCCCATTCGGAGAAGAAGATGGCTGCAAACGAAACCATCACCGCGCGCGAAGCGGGATATTCTTTTTTCGATTCCCTCTTGTCCGGCTTCCGCCACAGCGCAAACGCAATGGCGAAGAAGTTGATAGCGGTGATGGCCGCGACCAGCAAGGGCGGAAGAGTGGAGATGGCTTTGCCCACGAGCACGGCCACTCCCATTTTGGCCATGAATGCAACCACCATGCCGCACATGATCGGCAGCGTGCGGTAGCGGGTGGCCAGGACGCCAGTGGTGTAGAGCAACTTGTCGCCGACGATCTCGGCAACAAACACCGTGCCGTAGGTTGCGAAGAAAATCGGAAGCATCTCGACCTCGCGATGGAGGCAGTATACCAGAACGATTCGATACCTTACTTTTTCCTGGGCGCAGCGGCCCCGCCGGCCAGCAGGCGGTCGATCTCGGCGAACAAGGCTCTGCCCTCGAAGATCTCCTTGGCCATGGGACCATAGCCGAAGTCGCTCCGGATGATTCCGTTGGCGTCGATCAGGTAGATGTGCGGGTTGTCGAAACTCGGCGAGAGGAAATACGAATACGCCATCTGGCCGGCGTCAAACAGGATCGGGTAACGGACCTGGTGGCCGGAAATGTACTGGGCGACCGTGTTCTGATTGTCCTGTGCGGAGTTGGCGACGGCGAGGATCGCCACCCGGTCTCCGTATCTCTGCTGGACCTCGTTGAGAATGCCCGCGAAGGCCGCGCAGTGCGGGCAGGTGGTCTGCATGAATTCCAGGATCACAAGTTTGCCGCGATAATCGGCGAGGTCGTATACCTGCATTTTGGAATCGGGCAAGGCGAAACCAGGCGCCCGTCGGTTGGCGTTGTCGGCGGCAAAGAGCGCGGCGACGCCGAGGAGAACGGCGCAAAAGAAGGTGATATTCGTGCGCATTTCGGATTCATCTTATGGTGCCACAAATGTGGGGCGGGATTCATCCGGCGGGGTCCCGGTGAGCCCGCGGCCGCGCGTGTGTTGGAGTCATCAGCTTGAAGAAGCTTCAGAGCCTTCCGAGGTTTAGGAAAGGTCCTTTGGGCCGGCGACCTGGCGGCCATGCGGGGCCGGCCAAGCGAATGATTCCGGTGGACACCTCGGTGTGGATTGAGTTGCTCGCCGGGCTGACCGGCCGAGGACCACTCCCTCACGGTCGTGGCTCCGAAAACAGCGGCGGTGATCCGGGGTCTACGTCCCGGATTGCAGAGTGACGCTTTTCGTCAGATCCCCGTTCCCGGCGAGCCCTCTCAACGATTCTTCATACGGCGCTCGCGCTACGCCTCTCTCCGTGATGATCGCGGTGACGTAGCGTGCAGGTGTGACGTCGAAGGCGGGATTCTGGACCACCGTGCCGGCGGGCGCAACGGGGTGCCCGAACACGTGCGTCACCTCCGACGCGGAGCGCTGCTCGATGGGGATCCGATCGCCGGAGGGGAGTGTCAGGTCGAGGGTGGAGACCGGCGCGGCCACGAAGAAGGGAACGCCGTTCTCACGGGCCAGCACAGCCACCGAGTACGTCCCCACCTTGTTGGCGACGTCGCCGTTGGCGGCGATGCGGTCGGCGCCCACCACCACGCAACCGATGCGGCCCGATTTCATGAAGTGGCCGGCCATGCTGTCGGTAATGAGCGTGGTGGGAATGCCGTCCTTCTGCAACTCCCAAACGGTTAGCCGCGCGCCCTGCAGGAAGGGACGGGTTTCGTCGGCGAAGACATCCACCTGCTTGCCGCTTTCGATAGCGGCGCGGATCACGCCCAGCGCGGTGCCGTAGCCCGCGGTGGCGAGCGCGCCCGCGTTGCAGTGGGTGAGAACGGTCTTGTGGTCCGGCACCAGCGGCGCGCCGTTTCGCCCGATGGCGCGGTTGATGGCGATGTCTTCTTCGCGGACCAGAAGCGCCTCCTCGATCATGCGGCGGCGGATCTCGGCGATGGGCCGGCCGCGCAGGGAAGCATAAAGCCGCTTCATGCGGTCGATGGCCCAGAAGAGATTGACCGCGGTGGGGCGGGTGCGGGCCAGGGTGTCGCCGATGGTTTCCACCTGCGAGTCGAGGCCGGTCTCGGACGCGTGCAGCACGCCGAGGGCCACGCCCATGGCGGCGGCCACGCCAATAGCGGGTGCCCCGCGGATGATCATGCCGCGGATGGCATCGGCCACCTCCTGGTAAGTCCGGCAGGTGACGTACTCCTCCTCGAGCGGCAGGCGCGTCTGGTCGATCATGACGACACGGTCATCGATCCATTGAATCGTTTCCACCATTTCACTCTAACTCCCGAGACAAGACCGTCACTCTTGGGCCTGCCCCAAAGGCTTTGCGATCCTTCTCGGAGAACTTCGGCCCCAGCAGCCAACTCCAATGCCATTCAGCTTATCCCGGGGCGTGCGGGCCTATCGTCGCCCCATGTCCGCCTGCCCAAGCGGCACCGGGAGACGCCGTCGCAATTGGCGCCGCGCGAAATCAACGGCCGCGCGATAATCGTACTGATGCAAAACATTCTGCCAGTGCTCTGTTTTATTGCCGGGTTCGCCCTGGCGTGGGCCGTCCTGCGGTGGCGCAAACAGGAGACCGAGGCGGCTTTCAAAGCGCTCTCCTCCGACGCCCTGGCGCGCAACAACCAGGCCTTCCTCGACCTCGCCAAAACGGCGCTCGCCGAAACCCAACAGGCGGCGCGCGGCGACCTGGCGCTGCGGCAGCAGGCCATCGGTGAGATGGTGGCGCCGGTGCGCGCGTCGCTCGACAAGGTGGACTTCAAGATCCAGGAGTTGGAGAAGGCCCGGACGGGCGCGTACGCCGCGCTCCAGGAACAGGTCCGCAGCCTTCTGGAAACGCAGTCGCAGCTTCGCGCCGAAACGGGCAGGCTCGTCACTGCGCTGCGCACTCCCGGCGTGCGCGGCCATTGGGGCGAGATGCAGTTGCGCCGCGTGGTGGAGATGGCGGGTATGCTGGACCACTGCGACTTCGTCACCCAGACCGTGGTCACCGCGGAAGAGGCGCGCATCCGACCCGACCTGCTGGTGCGCCTGCCCGCGGGCAAGACCATCGTGGTGGACGCCAAGACGCCGCTCGAAGCCTATCTGCTGGCCATCGAAGCGGGGGACGAAAACACCCGCAAGGCGCGGCTCGCCGATCACGCGCGCCAGGTGCGGGCCCACTTGATGGCATTGGGGCGCAAATCGTATTGGGAGCAGTTCGACCAGGCGCCGGAATTCGCCGTGCTGTTTCTGCCGGGCGAGTGCTTCTTCAGCGCCGCGCTCGAGAGCGATGCATCGCTCATCGAGTTCGGCGTGGAGCAGAACATCATCCTCGCCACTCCCACCACGCTCATCGCGCTGCTGCGCGCGGTGGCCTACGGCTGGCGCCAGGAGAAGCTCGCGCAAAACGCCGCGGAGATCAGCGCGCTCGGCAAAGAGCTGTACAAGCGCCTGTCCGACATGGGCGACCACTGGAACAAAGTGGGAAAGGGCCTGGAGCGCGCGGTGGAGGCGTACAACAGCGCGGTGGGGTCGCTCGAAAGCCGCGTGATGGTGAGCGCGCGCAAGTTCGCGGATTTGAAGACGGCGCCGCTAGGCGTGGAAATCGCGGAGCTGGAGCCGGTGGAGAAGGGCGTGCGCACGGTGCAGGGCGAACAGGCTGACCCCCTGAAACCTTAGGGGAGATGTGGCGGAGTAACCGGTTTTTCGGCGGAATCAGCGCGACGCAATCTGCAGGAGATCTGGGACCAGTTTCTCTCCGCGTCGATTTCGAACAACAATCGCCGCGCCAAGTATTAGCGACTGACTAAGGATGGGCGGCGGCGGTTTCGGAGCGAAGAGGCTACGTGGAACCCATACGCGGACCGCGGTGGCGCGGCTGCTGGCGGTGACGGAAATGGTTGGGGAAGAGCGGAAGTGGCCGGGAAGGAAGCCTCCAAAGTCTGCGAGGCAGACGGAGTAGGTCAGTGACATAATGAAGAAGCGGCCCGCCAGTGCCGTCCCCTTTCGCCAGAAAGGAACACGGAACCATGACCCCCGAAGAACGCCTCGACCGCATTGAGCGCGTCCCCGCCGCCATCGCGGAAGAGCGCCGTAAGGACCGCGAGGAGGACCGCCAGCTCTGGCGTGACACCCAGCGCCAAATCAACGAGCTCAGCGCCCGCGTGGTCCATATGGGAGACGAGCTCCGCGAAGCCGACAGGCGCCTCGGCCAGCGCATCGAGCAGATAACCGAAGAATCCCGGGCCGCAGACCAACGCGCCCGCGCCGCCGAACAAGAGCTGCGCGACCGCATAACCAGCCTCGTCTCTGCCATCGGGCAGCTCACAGCCCATATGGGCGTCCCGCCGCAGCCGCAATGAGCAAGACCATGGCCAGCGCCCACGGCGCTAGTCTCATCCTCCAAATCGAGCGCGTGCCCAAGCTCCGCCAGGCCTCCGGTTACGAGGCCGCGTGCATTGCCGCGCTCCGATGCCGCTTTTCTCCGGCCAAGCGGTAAGATACTTATCCGAGGGTCCATGGCGGAAACGGTGCGTTGGTCGCTGGTGATTTCCAAAGAAACCGACAAGGCCTTGTGCACCTACCTTGCGCGACATGGTGCGCGAAAGGTCAACCTGTCGAAGTTCGTGGAAGATGCCGTGCGGTGGCGTGTGCTGGATCGGACGGTCGCCGAGACCAAGGCGGCTAACGCCAACGTTCCTCCCGAAGAGATCGAAGCTGCGATTGCCGAGGAGGTCCAGGCTGTCCGGTCCCATCGCTTCCTGGCGTAAATGCCGGTGCGGAATATCCTCGACACCAATGCTGGCGCACGGGCCTAGTCACGCTGATCGCCAGCGAAGACCAACTCGAAGAACTCCGGCGCGTGACGCGATATCCCAGAGTGCGGAAGTAGATCCGGCTGGCAGCAGCAGGCACCAATGGTGAACGAGGTTCGCGCTCTTGCGGAACTGACGGGTCCGCTGCCCACCGTGACCGTTTGCACAGATCCAGCCTCGGCCTGAAACGGCATGGGAAAACCGGTATAGTGTCTGCGCGCGTCGGAGGTTGTCCAGGGTGCGTCGATTTCGAAAAGGCCCTGTGCTAAGCTTGCCATAGCTCCGGTAAGACTTGTAAATCCCGGACGCGATCATGGCCGATGAGAAGATCGCTCATTACTCGATCCTGGAGAAGCTGGGAGAGGGTGGCATGGGCGCGGTCTATAAGGCTCGCGACACGCGGCTCGACCGGTTCGTCGCGCTGAAGGTCCTGCCCCTCGACAAGACTGCGGATCCCGAACGCCGCCAACGGTTTCTGCGCGAAGCGAAATCCGCCTCGGCCCTGAACCACCCCAACATCGTAACCGTTCACGACGTCGGCGAGTCCGAGGGCTGGTATTTCATCTCCATGGAGTATGTCGAGGGACGTGCGCTGGATCGGCTCATCCCTCGCAAGGGAATGCGGATCGCGGATGTTTTGCGCTATGCCGTTCAGATCTCGGATGCGCTCGCCTGTGCGCACCGCGCGGGCATCATCCATCGTGACCTGAAACCCGGCAACGTCATGGTCACAGAGAGTGGCTTGGTAAAGGTCGTCGATTTCGGTCTGGCGAAACTGACGGAACCCGAATCCTCATCGGAGTCCGCTTCCACCCGGACCATGCGCGTAGAGGACGACCGCTTGACGGAAGATGGCAAGATAGTCGGCACCGTCGCCTACATGTCGCCGGAGCAGGCGGAAGGCAAGCTGTTGGATGGCCGGTCGGATGTCTTCTCAATGGGCTGCCTGATGTATGAAATGCTGACTGGCCGCCGCGCGTTTCAGGGTGAGACGAAGGCGCGCACACTCTCCGCGATCCTGATGCACGAGCCGCCTCCCGCCAGCCAGATCGCCGCCGACATCCCGCCGGAGCTCGAACGCATCGTGACCCGCTGCCTGCGCAAAGAGCCCGCGCGGCGCTTCCAGCATATGGACGACCTCAAGGTCGCCGTCGAGGAACTGCGGGAAGAGTCCGAATCGGGCAAGTTGGCGCCAGCGCCGCGAGGCAACCAGAGACCTCAACGTGCCCGCTTGCTCGCCCTGGGCGGGTTGCTGGCAGGATTGGTGACGCTGCTCGCATTCGGGGCTGGGCTATGGTGGCTCCCGAAGAAAAACACACCGTCATCTCCGTTGAGGCCGCCCACGCCGATCACCGCCTACCCAGGTGTGGAAGAGTATGCGACACTTTCTCCCGACGGCAGCCAGGTTGCATTTTCGGGTAATGTGGAGGCCCACGACAATTTCGATATTTATGTGAAGCTGATCGGCTCGGAGTCTTCGCTGCGGCTGACCCGGGATCCGGAGCCCGACTCGGCGCCCGTCTGGTCGCCGGACGGCCGCTGGATCGCGTTTACCCGCGGGGAAAACAAGGTCATGCTCGTTTCGCCGCTCGGCGGATCGGAACGGATCGTCGCCGAAGGCGCACTCCGGACCTGCGCGTGGTCGCTGGACAGCACGAGCCTGATCGTAACGACCATTCCAACCTCGCCAAATGCACAGGCCCTTCTGGCGATTTCGATCGCCACGGGCGAGCAGAGACAACTGGTTCAGGGTGCCGTAGCCTCCGCGGCCGTATCGCACAACGGCCACAAGCTGGCATACATAGTCAGAACCGGCGGGCAGCGGCTCTATGTCGCACCGCTTTCGGCGAAGCTGGAGGTTGGCAAGGCTCGTGAGATCGACTGGGTCAACACAAGGGGATTCGTTGGCTGCGCCTGGGCCGAAAATGATCGTGAACTGATTTGTGCACTCCGGCAGAGGGCGGAAGAATCTCCTGCTCTCTGGAGGATCGACACAGAGACACCGTCTTCACCGCAGATTCTGCCTTTCTCAGAAGGCGCGGGTGCCCCCGTGATTTCCAGCGCCGCCCACCGGCTGGTCTTCGATCGGTACAGATTCGATTCGCACATCTGGCGGGCGCCTAATCCCGAACATAGCCCGGCGACCAACGGGACGGCGAATCGCTTCGTGTTATCGACGCGGCCGGACAGCAATCCGGAGTACTCGCCCGATGGCAGCAGAATCGCGTTCCGATCCGCCCGCTCCGGCCAGTACGAGAACTGGGTCGTTGCCCAGGACGGTTCCGATCCTCGCATGCTGACATCTCTGGGTGACGTCGGGTCTCCGAAGTGGTCACCCGACAGTAATTCGATCGTCTTTTCCCGGCAAGGCAAGATTTACACCGTCGACTCCCGGGGTGGCACGCCGAGAACGGTTGTCCCCGAGCCGGCCCTCGCTGCTTCTTTCCCAAGCTACTCGCACGACGGCCGTTGGATTTACTTCGCAGCGGCTCATAGCGGCAGGTCTGAGGTCTGGCGAGTGCCGGCGGCCGGCGGCCCAGCCGCGCAGATCACGAACAATGGTGGGACCGAACCGGTCGAGTCGCGAGACGGCGGGACGCTGTTCTACGCCAAACCGGGACCAGGGGCGAGTTCACTGTGGTGCGTGGACACCCGCGGCGGCCAGGAGCGGCGCCTAGCCGCATCTCCGGGTACATTCCGAGATCGGCCGCAGTTTGCCGTGGCCAGGGGCGGCGTGTATTGCATCCGGTACGACCGCATGGATGCGCCGATCGGTATTGATTTCATCGACCTCCGCACGGGAACAGTGAGGCGTGTGCTGACCACCAATATGCCGCAGCGCCAGAGCACGCCAGGATTATCGGTTTCGCTCGACGGCCGTTGGTTCTTGTACGCGCTGTATGACTTTGAAGACGATCTGATGCAATTCGAGAATTTCCGCTGACTGATGCTTCAAGGTCCATCACGCCGGACGGACCTCGCGCAGCACCGCCGCCCAACCGGGATACCCGCGGGCGGCGGAACGCGCATCCTCTTCCAGCATGAATGCCACGTCCACACGCGCGCCCGCCGGAAGCTCGGCGGCACGCTCGGCCCAGTTCCAGGCCTTCAGCGCGAGCGTGCGGCCGTTCTGCCGCACCATCACCTTGAGATGCTTCTCGAGCCAGACGGCCGGCGGTCCGGCGACCTCCACATCGAGCGCCGCGAAGAGCGGCGGCGGATTGCCGTGGCCGAAGGGCGCCAGCGCGAACACGTCCTGCGCGGAACGCTCGCCGATTTCGCGCAGATCCAGCACGCCGTCGATGTTCACGCGCGGCAGAAAATCCTCCGGACGCAGGCGCGCCGCGGCGTAAGCATTGAAACGCTCCCGGAATTCATCGACGCGCGCGGTTTCCAGCGTCACTCCCGCCGCATGCTGGTGGCCGCCGAATCGCAGGAAGAGGTCGGGCATGGCCTCCAGAGCATCGAGCAGGTGAAACGCACGAATACTGCGCCCGGAGCCTTGCGCCAGCCCGTCCTCCGAATTGCGCCCGAGCACAAACACCGGCCGGTGCAGCCGCTCCACCAGGCGAGCGGCCACGATGCCCAGAACGCCGCGGTGCCAATCCTCGTGATAGTAGACCAGGGCGGCGGCCGACTGGTCCACTGCCACCCGGCCGCAGATGTCGCGGATCTCGGCCTCCACCTGCTGGCGTACCGTATTCTGCTCGTGGAGCTGCTGCGCCAACTCGCGCGCCCGATCGGGGCTGGCGGTCAGAAACAGCTCGACCACCGCCTGGGCCGTATCCATGCGGCCCGCGGCGTTGATTCGCGGTGCGATCTGGAACGCTACCTGGCGGGCGGTCGGGACGGTCTCCCCGGTGAACCCCGCGACGTCGAGCAGCGCCCGCAGTCCCGGGTTCCGCACCGTGTGGAGGCCGCTCAAGCCGTGTTTGACGATCACGCGATTCTCGCCGGTGAGCGGCACCACATCGGCCACGGTGGCGATGGCCACCAGCTTGAGGAACGATTCGGAAAACCGGCGCGCCTTTTCCGGGGGCCAGGCCAGCGCCGCCAGCAGCCCCTGAACCAGCTTGAACGCCACACCCGCGCCGCAGAGGTTTTTCTCCGGATAGCCGCAGTCGGGACGATTGGGGTTCAGCACCGCCAGCGCCGGTGGAAGCTCCGTTTCGGGCAGGTGATGATCGGTGACGATCACGTCGATCTGGAGCTCGTTGGCGCGCCGAACTACTTCGGTCGCGCGGATTCCCGTGTCCACGCTGATGATCAGGCTCACGCCCTGGGCGGCGGCCGTCTCGACTACTTCGGCACGCATGCCGTAGCCGTCTTTGAGGCGATGCGGCACGTGGTAGCCGGCCACCCCACCCGCCAGCTCGATGGCTTTGGTGAGCACCACCACCGAAGTAGTGCCGTCCACATCGTAGTCGCCGTAGATCAGGATCTTCTCTCGGCGGCGGATGGCCTGGCACAGGCGTTCGATGGCCCGCGGCATGTCGCGCATGGCTTGCGGATCGTGCAGATCGTCGAAGGCAGGCGCCAGGAACCGGCGCGCATCACCGGCGTCGGCCAGGCCGCGATGGACCAGCACCTGGGCCGCGGGTCTGGCGATGCGGAGCGCAGCAGCCAGCGCATCCACCTGTTGGGGATCGGAATCGGGCAGGAGCCAGCGGGAATCGGGCATCTTCTGACAGTGAACCGGCGGCGAAGACCGCCGGCGCTACCTAGTTCTTCGAGAAATACCCGGGAAGCGTATCGCCTTCGTCCGTGTCGTCTTCGGCGGACAAGCGCGAGACGATTTCTTCCTCCACGCTGAGGAACTCGTCGTACCAGTCCGGCTGCACCTCGTAGACGTAGAGGCGGGAATGGTAGTCGAAGGCCAGCTCCAGCGAGCAGGTGACGCCCTCGAAAATCCGCAGCTCGCGCAGGCGCGATTCGTATTCGCGCTGTTCTTCGCGCGTGAGATCGCACTCCTCGAGTTGCACCAGGAGCTCGTCCACGTCGCTCGTTTCAAACTCGCGCGTGGCGAACAGCACCAGCTTGATGCCGCTCTTTTTCGCGACCTCCAGGAACATCTGGTAATCCGGATGATGCTCGGTGTCCCAGAGCACCATGGGGAGACCTTCAAGCCCTCCCGGGCTGCTGTGAAAAACGGCAAATCCCGCGGAATCGAGATACTCCAGGATTTCGCGCTTGAGTGTGTCCAGGTTTAAGTCCAAGTCGATGCCTCAGCCCTGCGCCAACACCAGGATATCAGAGGGGCCGGCCAGGTCGCGGGCCGAAGGCGTGACGATGGTCTTCGGTCCAATCTGAATTTTGCGTTTTTCCTTGATCGCGGCGCGCACATCGGCTTCGCACACGAAATCCACGGGGCTCACGGGCGGGTGCACCGGTGGCGGCTCCGGATGCGACGGGGGCGTTGCGCACGCGTTGGTCAGTCAGCCGAATCCACCCTTCGGCCCGGAGTCGGCGCGGCGGGCCAGAAAGCGGTCGACTACCTCGGCCGCGACGTTCGGGACCACCGATTGCGTGACCGGCCTTCCGGCCGGCTCGCAGGAACAGGAAGGGCCCGTCGCGGAGCTTGCCACCGCGATGCCGCGCGAGGCCAGATAGCGCTCCACGGCGGCGATCACGGTCCCGCGGTCGATGGGGCCGACGGGGCCGGGCAGTGAAGACGGCGCTGCATTGTAGTCCAGCGGCATTTCAAACGCCTCTTCCGGTCTGCGCGTCACGTACGCCAGCCGCTTGATGTTGATGAGATGTTGCGGGCCCACATTATCGGAAGTGATGTTTCCCGCCACCGCCCCGCAGCCCAGGGTCATCGACGGAAACACGTCGGTGGTGATGCCAGTCGAGCCTTGCGGTGCCGGGGTGTTCACCAAGATCCGGTTGGCGGGCATGCGCAGGCCGTACTCGCGCGTCCGCGCATCGTTCTTCGAGTAGATCACGGCGGTGTGGCCCGCGCCGCCGAATTTCAGCAGCGCGAAGCAGGTGTCCATGGCCGCGTTGAAATCCGAAACGAAATACAGCGACAGCACGGGCGAGAGTTTTTCCGCCGACAGCGGATGCTGCTTGCCGACGCCGCCCACTTCGGCGCAGATGATGGAGGTATCGGGCGGCACTTCGAATCCTGCCATCTTCGCGATCTTGGTGGGCGCCTGTCCAACGCACTGCGGATTCACCGTCCAGTTCGGCATGATGAGCAGTTTGCCGAGCGCGTCCTTCTGGGCATCGTTCGCGAGGTACGCTTTCTGCGCCTTCAGCAGGGCCAGAATGCGGTCGCGCAACGACGCCTCGGCCACGACGGCCTGCTCGCTCGAGCACACCGTGCCGTAGTCGAAGGACTTGCCGGCCACGATTTTGGGGATGGCGTCTTCGAGGTCGGCCGAGGTGTCCACCAGGACCGGGACATTGCCCGGACCGACGCCGAAGGCGGGCTTGCCGCTCGAATAGGCGGCCTTCACGATGCCGTGCCCGCCGGTGGAAAGGATCACTCCGGTGCGCTCGTGCCGCATGAGCGCATTGGTGGCTTCCATGGTGGCGTTATCCACGCACTGGATGATGTCTTCGGGCGCGCCCGCTTCCACCGCCGCCT
>Ga0209517_10003285_pt1 | contig 22056 bp, 17 predicted proteins | sample PeaSoiMetSII2010_FD_187695 | JGI IMG/M metagenome (GOLD analysis project Ga0209517, IMG submission 187695) | Peat soil microbial communities from Weissenstadt, Germany - SII-2010 (SPAdes) (version 2) | ecosystem: Environmental > Terrestrial > Soil > Wetlands > Peat | place: Germany...
ACCTCGCCGCCGAGGCCGGTCGTCGGCAGAATGCCGCTGGTCGCCGGACCGCCGCCGCCGCTCACCAAGCCGCCCGCCGTACCGCCGGGGCGCGCCGCGCCGCCGGTGGTGCCGCCGCCGAAGAGGAGCTGTTGCAGCAGGGTCGCCGTCAGCTCGGCGTCGGCGTGCTTGAGCGGGTAAACGGTCACCTTGGGGATGATCGCCGACCTCAGGACGTCCATCTGGTCGATCATCCCCATGAGCAGCTGCATCGTCTTCTCGGGCGCGAAGATGAGGATGCTGTTGCTGCGCGCGTTCGGGATGATGTGGATGTCCTCCAGCAGCCCCGATTCGAGGACGCGCTGGCGGTTGCCCTCCGTGGTCACGAATCGTATCGAAGTCGTCTTCGTCTGCAGAGTCCCCGCGGCGCTGCGGCCTACGCCGGGCGCACCGCCCGCGGCGCCTGCGCCGCCCCCGAGGCCCCCCGCACCGCCCGCGGCGCCGAGGCCGCCGCCGATGCCGGCCGCACCGCCGGCGCCGGCCGCGCCGCCCGCACCCGGGAAGCCGCCACCCGCACCGCCGGCACCCGCGAAGCCGCCGCCCGCACCGCCGGCACCCGCCGCACCGCCGGCGCCCGCCGCGCCGCCGGCCCCGACGCCACCGCCGACGATCCCTGTCCCGCCGGGCGCCGCGGACACCACGACGCCCTGCGAAATGGCCGTCTGCAGGATGGACGCCAACTCGGTGGCCCCCATGTAGCGCAGGTAGCGGATGCGCAAATCGCTGACCGCCTTCGACTCACTGGTGTCCATGTTGAGGATCAGCTCCTCAATCTCCTTCATGTCGCCCGGCGATGCCTGCACGAAGATGATGTTGCCGGTGTCGTCCCAGGTGAAGCGCACCTGGTGCTGGTTGGCGGTCTCACCGGTCCAGCGGTTGGACCAGAAGTTCTGCAGCGTCGTCCCCACCTTCGCCGCGGAGCGGTTGCGCAGCTGGAAGGGCGTCGCATGCATCTGCGGCGAGATGTCGCGGTCGAGGCGCTTGATCTCGTTGATGACGTCGGGGAGGCGCAACTTGGGCGCCGCCAGCAGGATCGAGTTGAAGCGCGGCAGGGCCAGCAGGGCCACCGACGTCGCCTGCACGTTGGCGCCGGCGACCTGTCCCGCCGCGCCGGCCGCCCCGGTGGGCGGCGCCTCCAGCTGCGAGGAGCCGCTGGGCGTGATCGTGACGCGCCGGAAGATCTGGTTGAGCTGGAAGACGATCTCGGTGGCGTCGCCCTTCTCCAGGGGCACGGTGACGATGCCGACCTCGGACTCGCGGCCGATGCGCTCCAGGTCCGCGATCAGTTGCAGGACCGCCTCGACGTCCTGTTGGCTACCGCTGAGGACGATGATGCCCAGGGCGCTCAGCGCGTCGGCGACCACGGGGCCGCTCAGGCCCGGGATGACCACGGTGCCGGGCGGCGGAGGCGTGGCCGGTGGTTGCTGTTCTTCGTAGGAGACCGGCTGGGCAGATGCGAGATTCAGAGGTGCGTTTTCGGGCTGCCGGGCGGCCGGCGAGGCGGGCGTGCCTCGCCGGTCCATGTCGTTGCTGTCGTTGTCGAAGCGAGAAGCGACGTTAGCCGTCGTATCGAGTTGCGGATCATAGAGGGGCAACGTCCGAGGGTCATCCTTGACCCGGTCCGCGAAAAAATCCGGCCCTCGCTCCGGGTCGTCCGGCCTGAGGCCGCCCCCTCCCGGTGGGCGTCCCCCGCCGCCGGGGCCGCCGCCGCCGCCGAAGCCGCCACGGCCGCCGCCGCCGCCGGGGCCGCCCATGCCGCCGCCGAAGCCGCCGCCGCCGGGGCCGCCGCCGCCGCCGCCGAAGCCGCCGCCGCCGGGGCGATTGAAGCCGCCGCCGCCACCGAGGCCGCTGCCACCGAGGCCGCCGCCGAACCCGGTGCTCGACGTGCGCCGCCCCTGGATGGCGTCAACCACCTGCTGGACCATCGCGGGATCGACGCCGCGCGTGAAGCGCACCTGCACCTTGCGGTACGGGTTCTTCGCCTCTTCCAGTGCCGCGTTGTCCAGGTCTTCCGCCAGTTTCTTGACGTCGGTCCAGAGCACGTCGGTCGTCTGGACCAGCAGGGTGTTGGTGCGGTCGTCCACGCCGATCGTCAGGGCCGAGGGGCGTGCTTGGCCGTTGGCATCCACCGGCCGGCCGGTGTTCGGGTTGCCGAAAGCCGCCAGGAACGTCGAGGCGCCGCCCCCTCGCTGACCCGGCAGCGGGTTGACGTCCATGACCTGCCGATACAGCTCGCGGATGGTGCTGGCCACCTCGTTGGCGTTGGCCGTGTGCAGCTTGTGCATGTGGTTCTTGACCACCTGCCGGGTCTTGTCGAACACGTCGATGTTCTTTTTGAGCAGGTCCTTGATGGTCAGCACGTCGATCGGCGCCGCCTTGAGGAGGATCGCGTTGTTGGTCTGGTCGGCGACGACCCGGATGCGATCCTGCCGCGCCGGGGCCGCCGGGGCAGCGCCGCCGCCGGGGAAACCGCCGCCGCCGGGGAAACCGCCGCCGAAACCGCCACGGCCGCCGAAGCCCCCGCCGCCACCGCCCTGGTTCGTCTGGCGCTGGCCGTTGAACATCTCGTCGAGCATGCGCGCCACGTCCACGGCGTTGGCGTTCTGCAACGGGATGTACTCGAAGTCCTCGCCGCCGCCTTTCTCGGTCAGGAGCTTCACGAGCTGCTGCACCATGCGCTGCACCTCGGGGTCGTCGCTGATCACGGTGATGCGGTTGCCGGCGGGGATGATGGTGATCTTTCCGCTCTTCTTCTCCTCCTTGGGCGGCTCCTTCTTCTCGTCGCGCTCGTCGAAGAGCGCCGCGCCGACGGGACCGTGCTGGGCCAGCAGGGTGCCGCGGCGCAGACCGTCCTGGATCGACCCCTGGCCGCCCGGCTCCTTGGGCTTCTCGTTCTCCTTCGGCGGCTCGGGCTTTTTCGGCTTGGTGATGTCGTTCGGGTTGATGATCTCCACGTCCTTGCCCATCTTCTCGAGCAACTGCTTGATTGCCTCGGCCACAGCGGCGCCGCTGCCCTTGTCGAGGCTGATGACGCGGAGCGTGTTGTCGCCGCCTTTGTCCAGGACCTTGATCGCCGCCTTGATCTCGCTGATCTGCTCCGGGTTGCCGTGGATCTTGATGCTGTCCTCACCGTCCCCCGCCTCGATGTAGGCGGCGGTCGGCGACTTGGACCTGTCACCCAGCATGCTCTTGAGCGTGTCGGCGAGCTTCGCGGCGTCCAGGGTGCGGATCTGGACCACCTCGACCTTCTGCCCGCCGCGCTGAGTGTCATGGATCATCTCGTCGATGTCGAAGTGATCGGCGACCGGTGCGAAGACCATGATCTCGCTGGTGCCGACCGCGGCGATGCGGACCGAGGCCACATCCTTGTACTTCTCCTTGAGCATGGTGGCGATGGCCTCGGCGTTGTTGCCAAGCACCGGGTAGCGCTGCATCCTCGGCGCCCCGGGCGGCTGCTCCTTGGCGCCGTGGTCCTTGGCACCCTTCTCCAGGTCGCTGAGGATCTGCTTGGCCGCCGTGATCTTGTCGGCCGGGCCCGTGACGAGGATGACGTTGGCATTCTCGTCGGCGGAGACGGCAACCCTGCGCTTCGGGTTCGTTTGCGCCATCTGCTGGGCGCCGCGCCCGCCAGGAGGGCCGAAGCCGGGGAAGGCGCCACCAGGGCCGCGCCCGCCAGGAGGGCCGAAGCCGGGGAAGCCGCCGCCGTCCGCCGCCTGCTCCGCGCCCTTGTCGCCGATCAACTTCTCAAGGTGGGCCGCGCCTTCGCGCGCCTTGATGTACCTGCACTGGTGCGTGAGTTGCTGGGCGCCGCCCTCCGACTTCTCGATCTTCTCGACCGTCTTCAGCACTTCCTGGAGGCTGCTGACGGTGTCAATGAGGATGAGCTGGTTGACGCCCCCCTCGATGGCGATGGCCTCGCTGAACTTGCTCATCGTCTTCTTGAGGATGGGCGCGATGTCCTCGGCGTTGGCGCCCTTGAGGCTGATATTGACCCGGACAGGCTCGGTCCGCCCGTAGTTAGGCAGGTCGGCGACATCGACGGTGCGGACCTGATCCCTGGGGATCTGCTCGTCGGCCGGAACCAGGGTGAAGGTCTTCGTCCGCCGGATCAGGATGTACTGCTGCGTCGGCGGGTTGGCCATCAGCGCTTCGTTGATGATGTCAACGATTTCCGAGATGGTGTATTCCTTCCCTTTGGGCGGCAGGAAGGTGAAGGTGCCCGTCGGCTTGTAGGGGCCGGTGAAGACCAGGTCGGCGTGGTCGGCAAACCACTCCAGCACCTGGGTCCACGGCTTGTTGTCCATCGAGAAGGCGTACTTCTTCTCCTTGGCCTTCTCTTCCTTGGGCTTCTCGGCAGGTTTGTCAGGATTGGCTGGTTTGGCTGGATCGTCGGCTTTTGCCACGACCACCCATGTTCCCAGGGCCAGGAACAGGACGGTGAGGCAGAGGCGACGTAGCCCAGCGCCGGCTGAAATCGCACGCATGGCGGCCCCCTGCGCAGTAGTGGAATGACTCGTGTGTCCTGATCGCCAAGGCCGGAACGGAGTTCCGCAGGCTTTCATTGTACACCCCGAAGCGACTGTTTGGGATGGATTGCCGACGTTGGTACCCCTATCCTCGGTATCATCGGCAGAGTCCGCCCCGGCGAATGAGCAAATTGGCGGCACGACGGGAAAGGTTTGCGCGTTTCGCCGCCCCCCGGGATTGATCGTTTCGCGAAACGATGAATCCGCGCCGGGCGCTTCTGTCAGTTGCCGGCAAGCTCCTGCTTGAGCTTCTTGACCTCCTCGGGCGTCAGCGCCTTCTTGAGCGAATCTTCCAGCGATTCCCCGAGGTGCAGCTTGTAGTATCGCTCCTCGGGGCGGACGTAGACGTAGCCGCTGTCCTGGTAGAGCACCTTGCCGCGCAGCACCTCGACCGAGAAACTCTGCTCCATGTCCGCGGCAGGCTTGTCCAGATCGCGTTCGAGCTGAACGAAGAAGGTGCCGGGCGCGCTGACGCTCATCCGCACGACGACCTCGCGCACCAACATGTCCCAGTAGTCCCGGTCCACGCGCACGACGGCGTCGGCGTCCGCGATGCTGATGATCCCGTCCGCGACGAGTTTCTCGCGGTCGGCCTTGCTGAGCCGGACGATGTTGGCCTCCCGGCTGGATAGGTCTTCCGAAACGGCAAAGTCGGCGCGGTAAGTCACTTCCCGGTCGTCGATTTTCACCACGAAGCCGGAGACGACTCGCGTACCCTTGCCGTCGCGGACGAACGGGAAGTCACTGGCGTAGCTGCTGGACCCTTTCAGCTTGACCTGCTGGTTGGTCGAGACGTCGTACACGCCCGCTTCCATGCGCAGGGTTCCGCGGGTGATGTCGGTCAGGTGGACGAAGCGCGGGGCCATCCACTGGGGGGACGTGCCGTCGTCGGTGAAGCGCGACTCCTTCGGCGCCCGGCCGAGGAAGATGTTCTTGCGGGCGACCGCCTCGTAGTTGCGCTGCGGGTCGGCGAGCAGCCCCGGCGAGGAGAGGCCCGGCGAGAGGGAGGCCCACACGACCGTCGGCGGGTGCGGGAAGAACGAGGTGGCGAGGTCGAGGGCCATCAGCCCGCGGTCGAAGTTCGGCAGCAGGTACGGCCGCTTATCGGTGCCATTCACGATCAGGGCTTCCACCGTCATGCGCAGTTCCAACTCGTCGGGGAGCGAGTCCCTGGTCGCCGTCAGCTGCCGCTGGATCGCCAACGACTTGATCTGGTGCATCAGGCCGGTGCTGTAGAAGTCCTTGAGCATGGCGACGATGTTGTCCATCGTGGCGTAGGCGTGAACGGTGAACGTCAAGCGCGTGTAGATCGGCTCCTTGTTGGCGGTGGTCGGGGCGGCCTTGCTGTTATCCTTCGTCTGCGGCGTGATAGCACGGCCGGTGACTATCTTGTGGCGGGTGAGCAGCGCGTCGAGGTACTTCTCGTACTCGAAGCGGGCCAGGTCAGGATCGCCGGGCAGACTGAGCATCCGCCAGCGCGCCAGTTCGCCCCTCTCCCGCTCGATCTCGTCGAGGCGATCGGTCTTGGCTTGTTCTTCCTTCTGTAAGCGCGCCAGCTCCCGGGTGCGCGTGGTCCACGGGACGTAGACGAACTGGTAGCCGAAGAAGCCGCCGCCGCCAAGGATGATGACGCCGATCAGAAAGATCGCCAGGGCTCGTTCGCGGGGGTTCATTGCTACCTGTTTCCTTGTCTCGAATCGCTGGTTTCCGTTGGTTCGTCCCGGCGCGGAGGGGAGGGGGTTATTGGCCCGGCCGCCCGCGGCGGCGGCGCTCGTTGGCGTTGTCGGCGCCCCCCTTGTCGTCGATGTGGCGGGTGTACTGCGCCGGCGCGCGCTTATCGACGTCGATGCGCGCGACGCTGAATTCCTGGGTGAAGCCGGCGTTGCGGCCAAGCGGGCGACCTGGTACCACCTGCTTGGGAGCGGTGGGGTAGCCGTCCGTCCGGAAGCGCGCCAGCAGCTGGTCGATCGGCGCGTTATCGTTGCCGGAGACGCCCTTGAGCGACAGCTTGGCCGCGTGCAGCTTATCCTTCTCCTTGGCGTTAGCCGGGCGATCCGCCACGTCGGCAGAAAGCAGGATGATACGCATCTGGGACGTATCGGGCTCGGGGAAACGGTCGGTCAGGTCGTACAGCTCGTCGAGCCAGACGACGTTCTGATTGACCCAGGAGCGGACCGCCACGACGCGCTTGTCGTCTTCCTCGGAGGCCTGCAGAAGCTTATCCAGGTCTTTGTTCCGCAGCACCTGCGACTTCACCTCCCGGTCGAGGCGGTTCAACTCGAGGAAGGCCAGGGCGCCGACGGCCAGGAAGACGGCGGCGGCCACACCCACCCCCACCAGGAGCTTGCGCTTGTTGGGATCCTCGGGCGGGCGCGGCTGCTTCGGGGCGGCGAGGTTGACCGGCAGGCCGGCGCGGTCGCCGCGCAGGTACAGCAGGCCGGCGAGGCCGGCGAAGCCGCCGCGCTTCTCGGGGGCGGGCGGCTCGGGGGGGTCGGAGCCGGCGAACGGGTCGAGCAGGTGGACCGGCAACTCGGTGAGGTTGTGCAGCCGCTCGCGCAGGGCGGCGTTGTCGGCGGCGCCGGCGACGTAGATGGCGCGGACCGGCTGCCCCGCGGCCTGCCCGCCGTAGACGGCCAGGCTGCGGCGCACCTCGGCGGCCAGGTTCGGGCCGGGGCTGAGCGAACGGGCCAGCAGCAAGGTGCCGCCGCGGCTGACGCAGAATTCCGCCCACCCCTCGGCCACGGCCAGGACGGCCACCGCCCCGTCGCTCGGCTCGGGGCGCGGCGTCAGGACGGTGGTGCCGGCCACCCGGTCGATGCAGGCGGCCAGGCCGAACGGCCGCGGCGTGACGGCGGCCAGCTTGAGCCCCGCCGCCTTGCACAGTTCCTGATACGCCGTCACCAGCTCGCGCTTGGCGACCAGGACCAGGGCGCGGCGCTCGCCGCCGCTGTCGCCGACGGGCGTGTAATCGATGGCCACGTCCTCGACGGCGCCGGTCAGCTCCTTGACCGCCTGGAAGCGGACGACCCCCGGCTCGTCGTGGGGTGGCACTATCGGGTAGCGAATGTCCTTGACGATGATGCGGTCACGGCCGAGGCAGGCGAGCACGGGGGCCGCGGGGATGTTCGCCTCTTTCAGCCGGGCCTTGAGGCGCTCGCCGACGGCCGCGGCGTTGTCGGCCGAGAGCGGAGCCTCCTCGGGCCAGACGGCGGCGTGCAGCACGCGCACGCCGCCCCCGCTGACGTTCGCCAGGACGACGTGCAACTGGTTGTGGTCCCAGTCCAGGGCCAGAAAGCGTGCCAAGGTGCGTCTCCCCTCTGTGGATCACGCCGCTTGCGGCTTAGCGTTCGTTTCACCCCGGTGACGCGAACGCTAAGCCGCGAGCGGCTCACGGATTCTTCGGCAGGTCGAAGCCCTTGCCGAGCGAGGTCAGGTCGCGGTAGTACACGACGCGGGGCCGGCCGCCGTTGAAGTCGATGACTGCCTCCACGCGCGCCGTCGGCCCGCCGCCGTCGAAGTGGCCCAGCGACTGAATGCGGTACACCTGCGAACGGGCGGTGATGTATTGATCCAGCTGCTGCACCGTTGCGACCGGCAGGTTCGCCTCGGTGATGAGCCAGGCCGGCGTCTGGAAGATCGCGTCCGGCGCCCCGGTCGCATCCAGCGGCGGCCGGGTGCTCAGGATCATCTGCACCGTCCCGGGGTCGAGGATCGGGGTGCTGGCGCTCGACGACCCCGTCGAGAGCGCCGAGAGCACCGCATTCGGCGCCGTGTTGATGTTGATGCGCGCCGGCAAGTTGGGGGACTGGCTGGTCGTCAGCTGGTCGAGTACCTGCGGGAGGTACTGCTTGATCGAGCTGCTGTCGGTCATCGGGCTGGTGTAGGTCGTGGCTTGGTCCTGCGGCGAACTGGCGGGGATCGTCACCTGGGCGTTGACGAGGGCGTAGAGCGACGAGATCGTCTTGCCGCCCCCCTGCGTTTGCAAGTTACCGAGGGCGGCGGTGGTGAGCGGTTGCGTGCTGCCGCTGTTACCGCTGCCGCTCTTCGCGGTGCTGCTGCCAGTCGTTGGCTTGGCGGTGATGGTGCTTAGAATGGTGGTGCCACCGCCGGCGGTGGTGGTTGTGGTGGTCGAGGTCATCCCGCCCATCGTGCCGCTGCTGTTGCCGCCGCTCCCGCTGCCGCTGGACGCATTGGCCGCCCCGTACATCCGGTAGGCGAGGATGAAGGCGCTGATGGTGTCGTCGAAGCCGGCGTTGGTGAGGTTGGTCGCGAGGGCTTGCAAGTTCGGGTCGTTCACCCAGATGCGCGGGTTGCCCTGCGAACTGACGTTCATCTCGCGGCTGTACATGGTCAGGTAGGGGAACCAGCCGAGGTCGAGGGTGCCGGTGCCGTCGCCGGCGCTGGGGTCGGCTTGGCCGTTGCGTTTCGTATCGTTGCCGAAAAGCAGCTGCGGCGTGACGCCGCGGACGTAGAGCAATTCCTCGATGCTGTCCAGCGGGGCGTTCTTGGCGTGGTAGGACGGGGTCATCGCCATGTAGTCCTGGTCTGTGGCCCCGCTGGAGCGCGGCGTGGCGCTGGGATCGACCCAGAAGACGATCGAGTTGGCGACGTCGTCGGTCATGTTGGGCAGCTGCATGAGCGTGTTGTACAGCGTCTGCCCGCTGCTATCGAGTTTGAAGAGGGCGTTGATGTTGATCTTGCTCGACTCGTCGATGACGCCGTAGCGGAAGGCCTGCCCGCCGCTGCCGCTGCCGGACGTGGCCGTGTCGGGGTCGAGGGGGCTGACGATGCTGAAGCGGCCGCGCTGGCGCGGGTTGCTGTCGTCTCCGAGCTGGATCCCCTGGAACATCGACGTGTTGGAAAAGGGGTTGCCGAGGAGGCCGTTCTGCCCGGTGGGGTCGCTGGCGATCAGCGCGGCGAAGTAGTTGACGCCGGAATCGGCAAAACCATGAGCCTTCACCGAGCGCGTGTAGCTGTCGGCGGCCTGCGCCTCGGCCGTCATCAGGTCGCTGAAGCGGTAGGCGGCCAGCGCCAGGACCGCGATGACTATCAGGACGGCGACCAGCGCGATGCCGCGGCGCGGGCTGCGGCCGGACTTTCGGATGGGGTAAAGCATGTTTCAATCCCCTCCGCTGACGGGCCGGAGGAAAAGTAAGTCGCCGGTCCTACGGGCTGGTGCTGCCGCCGGACGAGGTTCCGCTGCCCGACGAACTGCCGCCGGACGAACTCCCGCCGGAGGAACTGCCGCCGGAGGAACTGCCTGAGGTCGTGATGTTCTGCTGCTGCGCCGTAACGCCGTTCGCCGTCGGGATGGCGACCACGTGCCGGTAGCGTTTCACCTCGTCGCTGCCGGGCCGAGCCAGACCGATAGTGATGGCCACGGCTACCGGGGAGCCGATCGGTGTGACGCCGTCCTGTCCGACCTGGGTGCCGTCCCAGCTATCCTGCCAGGCGCTCCCGTCGAAATACTCGAACTGAAGGGTCTTCACTTCTTTCGCGACCAACTGCTTGCTGCCCGGGTCGGGGGTTCCGGAGGGCACGTCGGTGTTCTGGGCGTCGTCGGAAGTCACTGGGCCGACTTCCTGCCGGGCGAGTCCGCCGCCGTCGGCGAGCCAGTAGACGATGCGGCGCTGATCGCTGACCCCCGGCACCTGCGACTGCATGTCGGGAGCCCCCTTGAAGGCCGGCACCTGGCTGACGTACAGGGTCAGGCTGTCGGAAGTGCCTTGCAGCGCCAGCACGGCCAGGCCGTTGGGCGAAGACACCGCCGGGGTGGCGTTGGTCCCCGGGGTGAACGAGCTGGAACTGGTGTTCGAGCCCGTGACGCTGCTGCCGGCCGAACTGCCGCTCTGGCTCGTCGCCGCACCGGAGGAAGCTGTCGTGGACGCGGTGCTGAGGCCGCTGCCGGTCATCGCGGAGCCGGTCGATGCTCCCGCACCGGTCGAGCCGCCGGAGCCGCTGGTGCCGAGGGTGCCGACCGACCCAGTCGCTCCCCCCGACCCACTCGCCCCGCCCGAGCCGGACGTGCTCTGCTGCTGGTAGCGGGTGGGGTCGGCGGTGCCGATGTCCGGCGCGATGTCATTGGTGATGCGGTTGAACAGGGTGCGGGCGACGTAGGTCTCTTCGACCACGTCCCGGGCCGCGGAGGCGTGGCGCAACTGAACGTCCACCGCGACGTAGAGCGCAGCGAGGAGGAAGACGGCGATCGCCGCCGCCAGGATCATCTCCAGGAGCGTGAACGCCTGACGCGCCTTCGAGAGGGACCTAATTCGCATGGCGGTTGTCCTTTACGGCTTGCCGGGGGTCTGCGTCGGCTTGCCGGGGGTCTGCGTCGGCTTGCCGGGGGTCTGCGTCGGCTTGCCGGGGGTCTGCTTAGTCTTGCCGGCGCCCCCTCCCATCGTACCGGCACCCGCAGGTTGCTGGCCAGACGAGCCGGAGGATCCGGAACCCGTACCGCCGCTGGGGGCGGTGTCGCCAACTCCGGTGACGCCGACCTGGTCGAAGACGCTGCCGCGAATCGACGGGTCGAGGACCATTTGCGTCAGCGAGGACGAAATCTCCTCCTCGGCGCCGAACGAGCGCGACACCGTCACCGTGACGGTCCAGAGGTTGCCGATGTCGCCGTTCTGCTCCGCTTCGACCGACCAGTGCCAATCGGGATCCTCGTCGAAGGATCCCGATCCCCCGTCGAGTGGCACGACCCCGGCGACGACTTCGTTGAGCTTCGACTGGGCGAGGCGCGTGGCGTAGCTCTGATACTGGATTTCAATGGCGCGGTCGCTGGAGAGGGTGACGAGGCGGCCGATGGCGATGAAGCTGATGAGGAAGATGGTCAAGGCGACCAGGACTTCCAGGAGCGACAGGCCGCGACGGCAGGCGGGGCGGGTGGGGAGGTACATCGCCGTTTATTCTCCGCGCTGGACGGAGATGACCCCGGTCAGCGAGCGCAGGTGGAGGGTGATGGGACGGGCGTCGTCCATGTGCAAGATGATGTCCACATCGTCCTGGGCGGTGCCGTCGGGGAGGAAGACCGCGGTGGTGACCCACTGGCCTGGGGGCACCTTGTCGTCGGGCAACGAAGTTTCTCCGTCGGCCGGGCCGGGCCGCTCGCCCTCGCGAGTGAAGACGATGCCCTTGGGCATCGACTGCTGGAGGACCAACGGCGGGTTCTCCGGGTCGTCGGGGGCCGGCGCCCCTCCCCCCGACCAGAATTCGGAACTGTCGGGGGCGACGCGGTAGTTTCCCTTGCCGGGCACGACGGAGAAGCGGTAGGGCCGGCCCTCGTTGACGGCACGCGCCTGCGCCTCGCTCCAGGCGGCGTGGACGGAATCGGACGCCGCCTCCACCTTGACGCCGACGTAGAGGGAGTCGAGGGCGGGATAGCTTAGGGCCGCGAACATGACCATGACGGCCATGACCATCAGGACTTCCATCAGCGTGAAGGCCCGGCGCCGCTGCCGCACCACCATGCGAGTGTCCCCCCCACAGGGGGCGGGTGTCGTTGCCGGCGCCCGCCCAACTCTCAAAGGACAAGATCCTACCAGTTCGAGATCGGAGTGCCGCCCTCGGTGGTCGTCCAGATCTTGGGCTTGCCGCTCTGGCTCAGTTGCCCCGGGTCGTACTGAAACGGCTTCTGCCACGGATCGAGGATGGTATCCGCCTCGAGGAGGGCATGCTTGCCTCCCTCCGCGACGGTCAGTTCCTGGAGCGAGGTCGGGAAACTGCCGTGGTCCAATTTGTAGCTGGTGACCGCGCTCTCGATGTTAGCGATCTTGAGCCGGGCCGCCTTCTCATTGGCGGTGTCGAGGTAGCCGAAGACGGCGACGCTGGCGACCGACGCCAGGATGACGAGGATGGCGACGACCACCATCACTTCCATCAGGGTGAAGGCGGGCCGCCTGGCGGCGCGGCTGCCGCGCGCGACGTGACGTGCAACGATCATGGCAGTTCCTCCACGGGCTGAATCCAGGTGCGCAGTAAGTGTACCAGCGCGCCCCATTAAAAAGTCATGAGTAATCCCGGCCGCCCGCGGCCCGACCGCAGGCGGCCTACTTGATCGTCTGGCCCATCTTGAAGACGGGCATCAGCAGGCCGAGCACCACCAGCAGCGTGACGGCGGCCATCACCAGGAGCATGAGCGGCTCCAGTAACCGCACGAAAAGCTCCAGGTTGCGCGTCGTGCGCTTCTCCAGGGCCTCGGCGATGTCCACGAGGACCTTGTCGAGGTTGTTGCTCTCCTCGCCGACGGCGATCATCTCGACCACGTCGCGCGGGAAGTAGTGACAGGCGGTCAGCGGGGCGGCCAACTTGTCGCCGCCCTTGATGTTTTCGGCCGACTTGTCAATGGCGTTGGCCAGCACCTTGTTGCCGGTCGAGTCCTTGGCGATGCGCAGCGAGAGCAGGATCGGGATGCCGTTGTGCAGCAGCGTGCCGAGGATGCGCGTGAAGCGCGACATGGCCAGGCTCAGGTAGATCTTGCCCATGCCCGGAATCCGCAGGCGCACGCTGTCCACGCGGAGGCGGCCCTCCGGCGAGCGCGACCAGCGCAGGTAGTACCAGACGAGCCCCACGACGAGGAGCACCACGGCCCAGCCCCAGCGCCACATCAGATGACTCAGGCCGACGATCGCCTGCGTCAGCAGGGGCAACTCGCCCTTTTCCTCGAGCTTCTTGAAGATCGTCTCGAATTTCGGGACGAAGAAGAGGACCAGGGCGTTGAGCACGAGGAAGCCGACGGTGCCGAGGAAGATGGGGTAGGCGAGGGCGCCGATGACCTTCGACTTGAGGTCTTCCTGGTGCTCGGTGAAGTCGGCGATGCGCTTGAGGACGTCTTCGAGGAAGCCGCCCTCCTGCCCGGCCCGAACCATGCTGACGGCCAGCTCGTTGAAGGCGCCGGGGTGCTGGGCCATCGACTCGGCCAAACTGGTCCCGTCGGCGACGCGGGCGCGCACCTCGCGCAGCACGGCCGAGAGCGCCGGCTGTGACGACTGGCGTTCGAGGAGTTCCAGGCTGCGCAGCAGCGGCACGCCGGAGTGGAGCAGGTCGGCCAGCTGGGCGTAGAAGGCCGCCATGACGCGGCTCTTGACCTTGTGACCCCCGCGCCGCCCCACCCCAGTAGAGCCCTTGGCCGCGGCGATGTGGATGGGGTACAGCCCGCGCGCGTCGAGCAGGGCCATCGCCTCGCGCTCGCTGTTCGCGGTCAACGTTCCCTGCGATCTTGTGCCGGTCGGGGCCAGAGCGGTGTAGGTGAATTCGGGCATGATGCCTTCCCGAAATCCCACGGGCTTGCCCCGTGGTTCGTTAGGTTTGCCGCTACCAGGGAGGGAAAAAAAGATTTTCCTTTCCCCTGTAGCAGCGAGCGTGAGCGACCACGGGGCAAGCCCGTGGCATCCCCGTTAGGCGATAATGTCCCCCGCGGTCGTCCGCGCCACTTCCTCGATCGTCGTGATCCCTTGCAGCACCTTGCGCCAGCCGTCCTTGCGCAGGGTGAGCATCCCGCCCTTGATGGCCTCGTGGCGGATGAGGCTGGCGTTGACACGCTGGACGACGAGATCGCGAATGACGTCACCCGTGACCATCAGTTCGTAGATGCCGGTGCGGCCGCGGTAGCCGCTCTGGCGACAGGCCCGGCAGCCGGCCCCCTTCCACAACGTGGGCGCTGGTCCCTTGTTTCTATCCTCGAGCGGGAAGTCTAATGGGAAATCTTCGATGGGCAGCGTGTAGGCCACCTTGCACTCGGGGCAGATGGTCCGCACCAGGCGCTGGGCCATCACCCCCTCGACGGTGCTGGCCACCAGGAACGGCTCGATGCCCATGTCGATGAGGCGCGTGAACGCGCTGGGCGCGTCGTTGGTGTGCAGGGTGCTGAAGACCATATGACCGGTCAGCGACGCCTGGATGGCGCTCTGGGCCGTCTCCTGGTCGCGCATTTCGCCGATCAGCACCACGTCGGGGTCGTGACGGAGGATGCTGCGCAGGGCGGCGGAGAAACTCAGGCCGATCTTGTGATGCACCTGGATCTGGCTGATCCCTTCCTGGACGTACTCGATGGGGTCCTCGACGGTGATGATTTTGAGCGTCTCGTCCTTGATCTCGTTGAGGGCGGAGTAGAGCGTCGTACTCTTGCCGGAGCCGGTGGGGCCGGTGACAAGGATGATGCCGTGCGGCAGGTCGATCAGCTGCTTGAAGGTCTTGTAGGTGTCGGCAAGCATGCCGACATTGGCGAGGTTGAAGACCATGCGGCCCTTGTCGAGCAGACGCATGACGATGCCCTCGCCGTGGGCCATCGGGATGATGGACACGCGGACGTCCACTTCGCGACCGCTGACGCGCATCTTGATGCGGCCGTCCTGCGGCAGGCGCTTCTCGGCGATGTTCAGCCGGGACATAATCTTGATGCGGCTGATGATGGCCGAGGTGAAGCGGTTGACGTCCGCGTGCAGCGTTTGCGTCTGGAGCAGGCCGTCGATGCGGTAGCGGACGCACAGGCTGTGCTCTTGCGGCTCGACGTGGATGTCGCTGGCGCGCTCGTTGGTGGCCTCGATGAGGATCTCGTTGACGAGCTTGACGACGCTGGCCTGCTGGGCCATCTTCGCCGCCTCGCTGTCGTCGAGTTCGAGGTCTTCGAGCAGCTCAATCTCGTCCTTGGCGCGTTCCTGTACCATGGCGCTGACGGTTTCGCCGCCGACGCCGAAGTGTGTCTTGATGAGGCGCTGGATCTCGCGCGGGCTGGCCAGGACCGACTGGACGTGCAGGCCGGTGAGGGTCTGCAGCTCGTCGAGGGCGTAGACGTCGAAGGGGTCGCCGGTTGCGACGACGAGGGTGCCGTTGTTGCGCGACAGCGGCATAAGGGTGCGGCGGTGGACGAGCTTGAGCGGCATCGCCAGGAGCGTTTCCGGCTCAACCGTGACGTTGGTCAGATCGACCAACTCCATGCCGAACTCTTCGGCGAGGGCGGTGAGGACCACCTCCTCCTTGGCGAAGCCCTTTTCGATGATCAGTTCGTGGAGGGGCTTGTCGGGAGGCGCGGCGGCGCGGGCCTCGTCGAGGCGCGGCACGTCGGCCTCGGTGAGCACGCCCTGTTCAAGTAGGCGTTGCAGCAGCTGCATGCGATCCTCGGAGTGCGAGTCGGCGGCGGGCGGGGAGTGAGCCGGGTCATCCCGGGACAGCGTACCTTCTTTAACCCGGCAGAACCTCCAGAGTACCGCTACCGAGATGAGATGTCCATGAGAAAGTTTCCACGGCAAGCGCGGGAAGGTGAGACGGTGGTGCCGGAAGTGTCAAGCGGATCGGCTTGGCCGGATGCCGGGCACTCGTTAGGATGGGAGGCCGCGAGGAGGTCCGATCCAGGAGAGGAGAGAGCGATGCCTACCGTCGTCGTACAGGGAACACCGGAGGTTCGCATTCCCGAGTGGGTCGTGGCCCTGGAGTCATTTCGGCGTTGGGCCGACACCGAAGAGTTCCCCGAGGAAGGGCGTATCGATTACCTCCAGGGTGAGGTCTGGATCGACATGAGCTGGGAGCAAGTCTTCTCGCACGTCCTGGCGAAGACCGAGTTCACTTCCGTCCTCGCCGGCGTGGTCAAGGCCGGAGACCTGGGCCTCTACCGCACTGATGGCCTGCGACTCAGTAATGTCGGCGCCGACCTATCAGCCATCCCGGACGGGACGTTCATCTCGAACGAGAGCATGGAGGAAGCCAACATCCAGTTGATCGAGGGCAAGGCGGGCGGATACAGAGAGATTGAAGGCGTGCCCGACATGGTCCTGGAGATCATCAGCGACTCCTCGGTGACGAAGGACACCAAGCGCTTGTTCAAGATGTACTGGGAGGCCGGCATCAAGGAATACTGGCTGGTGGACGTCCGCGGCGAGCGGCTGAGCTTCGAGATCTATCGCCATGCAGCAAAAGGCTATGTCGCCACTCGGAAAAAGGACGGGTGGTTGAAATCAAAGGTGTTCGGCAAATCGTTTCGGCTGACGCGGGCCGAGGACCGGTTCGGTAACCCGAGGTACGGGTTGGAGGTGCAGTAACCGCGGGTCGGGTCTTATCGTTGCGCGGCCCATTGATCGGCAACGGCGAGCAGTGGCGCCAGCGCCAACTCGAAGCCGGGTAGCAACGGGGTGCGGTAGGTCCCGTCCTCGGGCACGATCACCTCTTGTGGCCCCGCCGGGTCGTTGCGCACCACGGTCAGTCGCCGCGCGAAGCGGTCGATGATCCAGTACTCCACGACACCGACTTCCATGTACTCTTGGCGCTTGTCGGTGTAGTCGCGCTCTCGGTTGCGGCGGCCGGCAGATACGAATTCGACGGCGACCGTGGGCACGTCCTGGCGCAGGTTCGGCAACCGCCCCAGGCCGGCCCAGATCACGCGATCCGCGAGGCGCCGGCTGGTGCGCGTAGGGATGTACTGCTGGGGCAGGGTCACGTCGAGGGCGGCTCCATCGGGGTGTTCCCCCTTGTACCTACGCAGCAGATAGCCAAGCTCCTCGTTCGGATCGGTCTCTTGTGCGAGGGGAATCGGCGTCACGACGAGGACTCCATGCACCAGTTCGTAGCAGTATTCTTCGTCGTATTCCTCGATATCATCGAACTCTTCGGGCGTCATCAAGATGCCGGCGTGTTCCAGCCCCAGGACCAGCTTGGGCGGGACGGAAGTGAGACTCATGGCACGACCCCTCCTTCGGATTGAGGTATCTTCGCAGATCGGGCCGCAAGAAGCAACGCCATCCCGCCCCCGGCTGTTGTCCCCGGCGCTTCCTTCGCGTACACTCGGTGCTGTTCCGAGGAGGCCGCACCATGCCCGCCGACGTCCCCGTATCCGAACTCATCCGCCGCTGCCGCGCCGGCGAGGAGCCGGCGCGCGCGGAGTTGTTCGCCCGCTACCGCCAGTACCTGCGCGTGCTGGCCGACGGGCAACTTGGCCGTCACCTGCGCGGCAAGTGCGACCCGTCCGACCTGGTGCAGCAGACGCTGCTCGAAGCCCACCGCGATTTCCCCACCTTCCAGGGCCAGCACGAAGCCGAGCTGCTCGCCTGGCTGCGGCGCATCCTGGCGCACAACCTGTTCAACGAGGCGCGGCGCTTCGCGACGCGCGGCCGGGACGCCGCGCGCGAGGTGTCGCTGGAAGGCTTCCAGGCGCGGCTCGACCACTCGTCGCAAGTCCTCGCCCGCTGCCTGGCCGACGACGGGCCGACGCCGAGTGAGGCCGCCGTCGAGCGCGAGACCGCCGTTCGCCTCGCCGACACGCTGGCCCGCTTGCCGGAGAACTATCAGCGGGTGCTGCTGCTGCGACTCTTCGAGGGGCTGAGCGCCGAGGAGGTGGCTGGCCGCATGAACACGACCGCCGGGGCCGTGCGCATGCTCCAGATGCGGGCGCTGGAGGCACTGCGGGAATTGATGCGGGCCGAGACGGAACCCTGTTAGAATGAAGAGTGTCGCCGTGTCGGGAGGTCGGCCAATGCCGCTGCGCGATCACTTCCAAGCGCCGTTCGGGGACGACTGGCCCTGGGACGGTTTCCACAGTGCCTGGGCCAACGCGATCGCCGCGCATCTGAACCGTGGGATTCTTCCCAAGGGCTATTACGCCATCCCGCAGATCAAGCGCGGCAGTCAGATTGAGATCGACGTCGCGACGCTGCAGTCTGCGGGGGCTTCGTCGCCCACGACCAGCGGAACCGCAGCCGTGGCCTGGACACTCCCCCGTCCGGGACTGTCCGAGGTCGTTGATTTCACTGACCTGGACCTGTTCGAGGTCCAAATCCTTCGCCGGCAGGGCGGTCCCCAGCTGCGGGCGGCCGTGGAGTTGGTCAGCCCGGCGAACAAGGACCGGCCGAGCAACCGGCACGCCTTCGCGGTCAAGTGCGCCAGTTACCTCAACCGGGGAGTGTCCGTCGTGCTGATCGACGTCGTCACGGAGCGGCTGGCCAACATGCACGCGGCCATCCTCGATGTGATGCGCCTCACCGAGGTCCCGGCCTGGCAATCGCCGACGCACCTTTCCGTCGTGTCGTACCACATGACGCTCGTCAATGGGAAGCACAATCTCGAGGCCTGGCACGAGGGATTGGCGCTCGGCGCTCCTCTGCCGATCGCGCCGCTCTGGCTCGACGCCGACTTGCACGTGCCCTTGAGCCTGGACCCCACTTACCAGGCGGCGTGCGAGGCACTGCGCATTCCCGACGAAGGCGAGTGAGAATGAAGGATCATTCCTCATTCTCCGTTCTTCGTTCTTCATTCTTCATTGCTCGGATGCGATCAATCGCCCATTGCGCCGCCTCGCGGATGACCGGCTCCGGGTCGTCCAGCGCCCGCCGAAGTGCCGGCAGCGCCGCCGGGTCGCCGCGGTTGCCGAGGATCAGCGCCGCGTTGCGCAGCAGCCCGCGCCGCTTCGTCCGCCACAGCGCCGTGCCGCGAAAGCGCCGGCGGAATTCCTCCTCCGACATCCCCATCACTGCCAGCGCGTCGATGGCCATCAGGTCCGGCCGCGGTTGGAGGGCCGGCTCCGTCCCCGGCGGCGCCTTGCGGTTCCAGGGACAAACTTCCTGGCAGACATCGCAGCCGAACAGCCACTCCGTCATCGCCGGCCGCATCTCGTTGGGGACCGGCCCTTTCAGCTCGATGGTCAGGTAACTGAGGCAGCGGCGGCTGTCGAGCAGGCCGGGGGCGGCGAAGGCTTGCGTCGGGCAGGCGTCGAGGCATCGGGTACAGGTGCCGCAGTGGTTCGCCTCGTGGGGCGCGTCGGGCCGCAGTTCCACGTCGAGCAGCAGCGACCCGAGGAAGAAGTAGCTGCCGTGCCGCTTGTCGAGGAGCATGGTGTTCTTGCCGAACCAGCCGAGCCCAGCCCGGCGGGCGAAGTCGCGCTCCAGCAGCGGGGCGGTGTCCACGACGGCCCGGCCGCGGCAACCGGGCGCCTCGCCATGTAGCCAGGCCAATAGCCGATTCAACCGCTCGCGCAGCACGTCGTGGTAGTCGGCGCCCAGGGCGTAACGGGCGATGAGGCCGACGACCGGCGAGCGGGGGGCGTCAGCCCCCCGGTCTTCCGCTCCACCGGGGGGCTGACGCCCCCCGCTCGCCCCATAACTCATTCCCACCATGACCACGCTGCGCACGTCCGGCAGCACGGCCGCGGGGTGGCGGCGGGACTCGACGTTCTGCCCCATGTAGGCCATGTCGCCGGCGAAGCCGCGGTCGAGCCAGTCGCGCAGGCGGTCGAAGCCGTCGGCGGCCGCGGCGGGGGCGATGCCGGCCAGCTCAAAGCCGAGCGCGTGGGCCTGCGCCTTGAGGCGTGCTTCCAGCGTCTCCATGCAGTCATCTTACCGCCTCGCTGGCCGGCGCGAGGCGGTGAATAGTCGAGGCCGGGCGGCAGTCGATATAACGTGTAGGGCTCGCGCGCCGACGGGGGCGGCGGGCACGACTCCCTCGTGACACCAGGAGAGAGACGCTATGCGTCAGGGACTGCGGTTCGCTGCGGCGGCACTGTTGGCGGTCGCGTTCGCCGGCATGACGGTCTTCGGGGCCGGCGACGACAAGCCGAAGTACGACATCGAAACCATCATGGACAAGGCACACGGCGAAGACAACGACAAGATTTTGAAGAAGGTCCAGGATGGCAAGGCGTCCGACGCCGAGAAAAAGCAGTTGCTGGAGCTGTACACCGAGCTCGGTAAGAACAAGCCGCCCAAGGGCGAGGCCAAGAGCTGGAAGGAAAAGACCACGGCCCTCGTTTCCGCCGCCAAGGAAGTCGTGGACGGCAAGGAGGAGGGCGTCGCGCACCTCAAGAAGGCGGCCAACTGCAAGGGCTGCCACTCGGTCCACAAGGGGGACTAACCCGCCCCCGCTTCGCTGCCCCTACGACGCCCCGCCGGCCTTGCCGGCGGGGCGTTCGCATTGCCGGCCGGTTGACACGCCTGCCGCCGTCCGTTAAGGAGAAGAGAGTCGCCGGCTTCCCGATCCGGAGGGACCTGCCCATGCTTGACGGCCCGTCCGTCGTCGCGGCGCTCAAGGAGTGCCGCGTCACCCACGTCGTCTGGGTACCGGACAGCGAGATCGGCACCTGGGAAGGGGCGATCCTCGCCGAGCCGAGCCTCACCCTGGTCCGCGTCTGCCGCGAAGGCGAGGCGATCGCCGTGGCGGCGGGACTTCACCTGGGCGGCAAGCGCCCGCTGGTGGTGATGCAGTGTACCGGCTTCTTCGAGGCCGGCGACGCCTTCCGCAACGTCGTTCACGATCTGAAGCTGCCGCTCCTGTTCCTCGTCGGCGTCCGCGGCTACGAGGCCCATCAGAGGGGCGCGACGAATGACACCTGTCCCGTCTTCGCACAGCCCCTCGTCGGCGCCTGGAACGTCCCTCACGTCTTGCGCAGGCGGGACGACGATCCGGCGTGCCTGGTTTCCGCGTACCGCCAGACGCAGACGGGCAACACCGCGGTCGTCTTGCTCCTGGGGGAGTGACGCGAATGCCGATGACCTACCGCGAAGCCCTGGAAGTCCTGGCCGCCCACCGCGGCGACCGCGTCGTCATCACGACCATGACCGCGGTCGGCCTCTGGCCGGGCCTGTCGGACACGCCGCTCGACTTCGCCTACATCCCCTCGGCGATGGGGCATGCGCCGGGGCTCGGCCTCGGCCTGGCGCTGGCGCAACCGGGGCGCGGCGTCATCGTCGTCAACGGCGACGGCTGCACCCTGATGAACCTCGGCTGCCTGGTCACGCTGGCGAACAACCCGGCCGACGTCTACCTGCTCGTGATGGACAACGGCCTGTACGAGGTGACGGGCGGGCAGGTCCACGCGGGGACGGGGCACACCGATTATGCCGGCCTGGCGGGGGCGGCGGGGATCAGGCGGGCGTATGCCTTCGACAGCCTGGTCGGGTGGCGGGCGGGCGCGGCCGAGGCCCTGTCGGGGCCGGGCCCGGTGGTGGTGTGGCTGAAAGTGGAAGGGCGCCTCGGGCAGACGACGCCGAAGGCGCCCCGGCCGATGAAGGAGCAGATCGAACGCCTGCGCGGGGCGCTCGGGGTGTGAGACGGTGGGAGGCTGTGCCCACCGCCGCGCGGGGGGGGTAAGAGGTGTAACGGGGCGGGGGAGTCATTTCGGGGAACACGTTGTGCGCGTGCGGCTGACGGTGTCGTTACCGGCCCGCTGCCATTTCTTCTTCTCTTCTCACGCCACACCCCTTTTTTCGGGTCTTGACGGCATGGTTCAGAACGGGGCAGTTTCGGGTGGCGCGGCCGTAGGTCAGGCTTTCCAACCTGACTCGCTTCTTGTCAGGCTGGAAAGCCTGACCTACGGCGCCAAGTGTTACCCCGGCTTGAACCATGCCGTCTTGACCCCTTTGCCGGCGGCGCAAGTGCTTGTGCCGTCAGGGTGTTGCGACGGGCTATTGTATCAGCCCAATAAGTCTGGGGGAGAGCAGCTGCGCCGGGCTTTCTGCTGCGTAGAATGGAGCATGACCCTGGCGCTGCCTGACATCCCCGAATCCGAGCGCACCCC
>Ga0209517_10003286_pt1 | contig 22055 bp, 16 predicted proteins | sample PeaSoiMetSII2010_FD_187695 | JGI IMG/M metagenome (GOLD analysis project Ga0209517, IMG submission 187695) | Peat soil microbial communities from Weissenstadt, Germany - SII-2010 (SPAdes) (version 2) | ecosystem: Environmental > Terrestrial > Soil > Wetlands > Peat | place: Germany...
ATGCTTCGCGGTGTTCGAAGCATGGGCACCACGGACGATGGTATCAGGGGACTTCTCTAACGCACAGCTCGGCGTTCTGCGGTTCGTCCACCCGCTTGTTCTCTGTGAATACGACGGAGTCGAGGGTCGAGCTGTCACGAGCGAATCTGGGTTGGGGTTCGTGGTACCCACCTTTCGAACATCGCGAAAGGTGGGGCAGCCTCAGCCAGGGGCACTGCAAGGGTGGGCTAGCCCGCCAGTTATCGTCTTTATCTGTTGGAGGAAGCCGGGCCGGTGCGAGTGAATGAAGGCTGGACGAAGATTTCGTATCCAGCGCCGGCAGCGTGATCGGGCCACGTCGCGCAAGCATTCCCGACCCACGGTGTTGGTGGTAGCAAGATCAAAAGCCTGGTGCACCCGCCACCCCTCGTTCTCTTAGAATCCCGGTGGACGCTCGCTTACCACGCCGAAGGCGCGCTCCAGCGCCAGTCCGGCGTTTACCATCGGTCCTTCTTCGAACAGGCGGCCGATCAGCGTGACGCCGTGGGGCACGCGGCGCGGCGGCTTGAAGGTTGGCATGGGATGGTCGGGGTCTGGAGCCCAGTCACTGCGCGCTTTCGCCACTTCGACGAATCCCGCGCGCAGCACCAGCGCCGGATGCCCGGTGAAGTTCGTGATGGTCAGCATTTCGTCGCGCACTGAGGGCACCAGGAGCAGATCGACTTCCGAGAACAGCCGCGCCATTTCTTCGGCAACTTTGCGGCGCAGGCGGTCTGCCTGCACGAAATCGACGGCTGAGAGAAAACGCGCCTGCCGAAAAATGTTGGGCCAGGCGTCCGGGACTTGGGCCTTGAGCTCGCGCAGTCCACCGCTCAACGTCAGTTCCTCGAACGAGGCCGCGCCTTCGGCGAACAGAATCAGGTTGAGCGAGTCGTAGGGCCAGTCGGGAATGGATACCTCCACCGGAACCATTCCAACTTTTCTCACTACATCGACGGCGGCGCGGTCGACGGCGGTTGCAGGATTTTCATTCATCCACTTGGGGAAATATCCCACGCGCAGGCCTGCGACACTCGCGCCTGCATCGAAATCCAGATGGCTGGGCACGCTGGCCACGTCGCCGGCATCCGGCCCGTTGATCGCGTGCAGCACGAGCATGGCGTCCTCAACGCTGCGCGTCATGGGACCAAGCTTGTCGAGCGACCAGCAGAGAGTCATTGCGCCGGTGCGGGCGACGCGTCCGTAGGTGGGCCGCAGCCCGGTGATACCGCACCGCATCGACGGACTGATGATGCTGCCACCGGTCTCGCTGCCGATCGCGAAGCCGACTAATCCTGCAGCCGTGGCCGCGCCCGGCCCGGCGCTCGAGCCGGACGACGCTTCCTCGAGCAGCCAGGGATTCATCGTCTGCCCGCCAAACCATATATCGTTCAGCGCCAGCGCTCCCAGGCTGAGCTTGGCCACCAGCACGGCTCCCGCGTCGTGCAGGCGCTTCACAACGACGGCGTCTTTAGTGGGCACGCGGTTGCGGAAGGGCTCTGCGCCGTAGGTGGTGGGGATTCCCGCCGTGTCGAGCAGATCCTTGCCGCCCCACGGAATCCCGTGCAGCGGCCCGCGATATTTGCCCGCCGCAATTTCTTCGTCCGCTTGCCTGGCTTGTTTGAGGGCCAACTCGCGCGTCAGCGTGATCACGCAATGCAGCTGGGGATCGAACTGCTCCAGGCGCTTCAAATAAATGTTCGTCAGGCGCTCGGAGGTGAGTTTGCGCGTCTCGATCCAGCGCGAGAGTTGCGTCACCGGGGCGAACGCGATGTCTTCATCGCGCGCAGGCGGCGGGGTAGAATCCGTCGAACTGCGCACGAAGCGGTCGCGCTCCGGGCCTGACTTCTGCCCCGGCAGGACTGGATCCCATCGCGACGCGGGAGCGAGCGTCGACTCCAGCGCCAATTTTCTTGGACCGGTGCGCCGCTCATAGACGGCCGCCATCGTCTTGCGCCAACTGCCCGCGCCCACGGCGCGCTCGGCGGCAGTCATCTCGAATTGCACCAACTTCTCGGCCTCGGCGAAGGTAGTAGTCGACACTTCGGGTCCCACGGCCGGCCCCGCTCCGAACGCAGGCGGGGCGCCGGGCGGCAGGTCTTGCGGGGTCTGGGCCGGCATATTTTGTCCCGCACTGCGCAGGGCGGCAGCCGCCCCCAGCACCCCCATCGATGTCACTGTCAGGAATTGTCTGCGCGATTTCGCCATGAATCCTCCGCAGGGCATTGTAGCCGCTATCGCGAGGGTTGCCATCAGCGGCGGTGGAGCGAGGAAGGAGATCCAAATCCTTTACCACTAAGGACACGAAGGTACACGAAGGAAACCTCAGCGCGAATTCCTTCGTGAAACTTCGTGCCCTTCGTGGTTCATGCTCTTTCTCCTCGCGTGTGCAACGGACGGCATATAATGGCGCGCGAACATGGCCCTGACCTCTGGCACGAAACTCGGCCCGTATGAAATTCAGTCTCCGCTGGGGGCGGGGGGCATGGGCGAGGTGTATCGCGCGCTCGACACTCGCCTCGATCGGACGGTCGCAGTCAAGATTCTGCCTTCGCATCTATCCGAGAATCCTGAGGCCAGGCGGCGCTTTGACCGCGAGGCTCGTGCCATCTCGTCGCTGAACCATCCCAACATTTGCACGCTTTACGACGTCGGCCACCAGGACGGAGTCGACTACCTGGTGATGGAGTTCCTGGAAGGCGAGACGCTCGCCGACCGTCTGCGCAGGGGACCGCTGCCGGCCGAACCGCTGCTGAAGTGGGCCAACGAAATCTGCGAGGGACTGGAGAAGGCACACCGCAGCGGCGTGATCCATCGCGATCTGAAGCCGGGTAACGTCATGCTGACCAAGACGGGCGCGAAGTTGATGGATTTTGGACTCGCGAAGTCGGTGTTGTCGGTGGCGCCGCCGTCTTCGAGTCTCACATCCAGTCTGGCTGCGACGCTGAACCGTCCGGGGGAAAGCCAGCCGCTGACGGCGCGGGGCATGGTGGTCGGCACGTTTCAGTACATGTCGCCGGAGCAGGTGGAAGGCAAGGAAGCCGATGCCCGCAGCGACATTTTTGCGCTGGGCGCGGTGCTCTATGAAATGGCGACCGGCAAGCGCGCCTTCGAGGGCAAGACGACCGCAAGCGTGATCGCGGCCGTGCTGGCGGCCGAACCGCAGCCCATCTCGGTGATTCAGCCCATGTCGCCGCCGGCGCTGGATCGCGTCGTCACGACGTGTCTGGCGAAAGATCCTGACGAACGCTTTCAAAGCGTGCACGACGTGAAGCTGCAATTGCGCTGGGTTGCCGAAGGCGGATCGCAGGCGGGCGTGCCCGCACCCGTTGCCGAGCGTCGAAAGACCCGCGAACGCCTCGCCTGGATCGTGGCTGCATGTGCCCTGCAGGCAGCGCTGGTCCTGGCCTTCGTTCATTTCCGACAGCCCGCTCCCGAGGCGCGCGTGGTTCGTTCCACGATTCTTCCGCCCGACAACGGAACTTTCGTGTTTCTGGGGCCGACGGGCACGCCCATGCTTTCCCCCGATGGCCGGAATCTCGTATTCCTGGCGCGCGTTGCGGGAGTCAGCCAGCTCTGGGTGCGGGCCTTGGATTCCTTCACGCCTCGCCTGCTGCCCGGCACCGAAGAGGCCAACGCTGCATTCTGGTCCCCTGATAGCCGCAACATAGGATTCTTCGCGCAGGGCAAGCTGAAACGAATCGCGGCGACCGGTGGCCCCGTGCTGACTCTGTGCGACGTGGATCAGGGGCGGGGTGGCAGCTGGAGCCAGAAGGATGTGATCATTTTCGCCAAATATCCGGGTGAGGTCTTCAGTGTTCCCGCCTCCGGAGGCACGCCGCAGCAGGTCACTCACCTCGATGTGTCGCGGCATGACACCACTCACCGCTGGCCCTATTTCCTGCCCGATGGCAATCATTTCTTATACATGGCGTCGGCGATAGGATCGGCCAGCGACGAAAATGTTTTCGATTTGGGTTCGTTGGACGGGAAGGAGAACCGGATTCTGTTTCACGCTACTTCGCAAATGGCTTACGACAGTGGTCATTTGTTGTATCTCGTGGACAAAACCCTGGTGGCCCGGCCGTTTGATGCGGCCAAGCTGGAATTCTCCGGCGACGCCGTTCCCATTGCCGAGGGCGTACAGTTCGACAGCATTTTCAGCAACGGAGTGTTCTCGGCGTCGGGCAATGGAGTGTTGCTCTACCAGGCGGGAACTTTTTCCAGCGCGCGGAACATGCAACTGCTCGATTCCGGCGGCAAGGATCTGGGCCGCCTGGGGGACCCGGTGTCTTCCTTCGCGGCGCGAATTGCGCCGGATGGAAAGCGCGTAGCCTATTCGTTGATCGAGAGGAATAGCGGGAAGGCCGATATCTGGATTTACGATATCGCTTCCTCGAACCGGACCCGGATCACCATCGATCCGGTGCGCAGCCAGTATCCCATCTGGTCGCGCGACGGCCAGAACCTGGCGTACGTTTCCACCCGATCGGGCAAGTGGGTCACCTACGTGAAACCGGCGAATGGCATGGGGGTGGAGCGAAAAGTGTGGGAGCCAGAATTGACCGGATACCCGGGCGATTGGTCCCTTGATTCGAAAACCTTGATTGTGGCGGATCGCTCGCCAACCACCGGGAAAAACCGCCTCGCCCAGGTTGCAGCCGATGGCAGCGGGCAACCGGCCCCGCTCCTCGAAGTACCGGGCTCGAACGTGTCGTTTCCCCGGCTCTCGGGCGACGGGCGCTGGATCACCTACCAGTGCGACGAGTCAGGCAAGTACGAAATCTACGTTTCCTCTTTTCCCAAGCCGGAAGGAAAACTGCAGATCTCTCTGGCCGGGGGACACATGCCTACCTGGCGGCACGACGGCAAGGAACTCTACTACGTTTCCGCGGATGGAAAGCTGATGGCTGCGGAACTGAAAGAGAACAACGGGACGCTGCAGGTGGCGGCAACCCGCGCGCTGTTTCCCATCAAAATTGCCGGATTCAACGACAGCTACGACGTCTTCCCCGACGGAAGAAAGTTCCTGTCCAACACCATCACCACCGAGGAGACTCCAACCCCGCTCAACCTGGTGCTCAACTGGACGGCGGAGCTGAAGAAGTAGGGGTTGAATTGTTGCCATGGATTCGTATTTCGATCCATATTTCGATCCGCCCCGAAGGCAGACCCGGTTTCGATTCCCGCGGGAAGTCACTGGCGTGGAGCAAGGGGAGGCTGTGATGAACTGCCCGGTTGAAGCTTCCCCTCCGCAATTTTATTTTGCTGCGGCTGAGCCAGTTGGCCTGGTCTTTCCGAATCTATATACAGTAGGCACAAAACCTGCTGCGGCCTGCGTCGCTGGAGTGGCCGCCACTCTAAACTACCGTGCGTTGCTCGGTTCCGCGAGGACAATCAAACTTGGAGGTGAAAAAATGCACCAATACTATTACGGCGGAGAACAGGCGTCGGTGGAAGCAGCCGATGTGGATGCGGCTTGGAAGTCCGAAAGTCGAGCGCTGACACTTCTGAATCGAGCATTCGAAATCTACTACGACGCTTGCAACGCAATAAAACGGGTTGACGACCCTGAACTGCAGCAGACGCTCGAACTTAGTCTCGATAAGGCTGCCAAGTATTGGTATTCCCTGTACTCCTTTCCCGGGAAAGTCAACACTCTAGTCGGTGCTTTTGAGCACTTGGACAAGAACGATGGCCGCTGGACCGACAACAATACGGGGAGTTACAACGGGGGAATCGGCGGTGCGGGATGGGTGCAGGTCGTTCCGTCGTGCGCAGCCAGCTTTCTACGGGCCGTCGACGAGAATATAGAAAAATTGCGCGATTGCCTGGGCAGTTTTGCGCAAGGCCTGGCCGACATGAAGAAAGGCGACGAGGACAACAAGTGGGAAAAAGTCGGCAAGGGGCTGGAGGGGGTCGAAAAATACGGTAAGTATGTGAAGCCCCTGTTGTGGCTGGCTCCGGAGGCTCTAAAAGACGCCGGTGAAACCGTGCTGGAGTGGGATGAAAAGATTGCCAAGGTGCACGGCTATGCCAGCAAGCTCATGACGATCGGGGCCAGCAATCAGCCGCTCGATGATTTCCTGATCATCGGACTCACCGAGGTGCTGAACTATGCCCCGGTGATTGGGGGCTTCTACGGCAGGATCGTGGCCGAGATCCCCGGTTTTGCCAGACATATGGAGGAGTTTGCCAACAATTACTGGGCTCGCACCGGCGGGGAAACATACCGAAGGAGCATAGGGATGGGGCCGATGTTCAGGTAAGTCGCCTTACCGCAACCGTCCGATGCCTGTGTCGCGCCAACATCGCTTCAGAAGAGGCTTGTTGTTGTCGTACGATCGCTTTATCGCTTTATCAGTCGCCGACAAGAGCCGCAAGGTTCTGCCCCACGCGAACGTCCAGGCGACGGGGCGGACGCTTCCAAGATTCTTCCTCTCTTCTCTTCTGCATCCACCTCGTCGCATGCCCAGCGCTGCTAGAGTTCTGCCAACTTCGCCAACTGATCGATGACGAGAATCTCCATGGGTGCTTTTGCGGCTCCAGTTTCAGTCCAAGCTGGTCCTGCACCGCGGTAAAAAGCGAAGGCGCAGCGCCACTGCGCGCAGGATAAGCGGCCGAACCGCCCTCGGCCTCCGGGGCGCTCGCATCCCGAGTCCATTTCAGCGAGAAGTCATAGTGGCCCGCGATTCCGGTCTTGCCCTGAACGGGGGTGCCGAACTGCCGTGATAGTTGCAGCGCGAAGTTCGGCACGGACATGCCTCGAGCTTCCATGCCCACGACCTGGCCTCCATCTAACTTAAGCCGCACCGAACTGTCCAGCAGGCGGCCGTTCGGGCCTTTGATCGGATCGGCGTAACTGTCTCGAGGGCCGCAAACATCGTCGAGCTGCGCTGGATGGACAGCCGAGGGCGGCTGTCCCCACATGGACCGGGGAATCAGAACGAACTTACCCACGAAATCCACAGGCCGTTGTGACATCCGTCACAGCTTTTGTTGTTGCCGTTGGATTAGGCTGAGTTGTCTCCCCCGGTATCCCTCCGAGCAGACGTCACACTGTCGAGGTCTCCCCATGTATGGGAGAAGTTGCACGGGTCTGCTCACGATTTCGATTCTGCTTCTAGCGCCGGCTGCTTTGCGTGGCCAGTCTGGGCGTGGCCAGTCTGGGCGCGTCACGCCTGCGCCGGAATTCACCATCCCGTTGCCGCCGGGCACGGGCCAACCTCCGATTCTTGATCCTTTCCGGCTCCGCTGGCCCATAATCACGCCGGGAACGCCGCGCGGCACGCCACCAGGAGTGATCGACTTCCGCATAATTTCTCGTGCCGCGGGCGCTATTTTTTCCGGCACGGTCACCTCGATTACCCGCCGGCCGGCGACCCGCGGCCAGGCGGTCGAGACCGTTGCCATCACGTTCCATATTCAGAACGCGATCCGCGGCGCCACTCCCGGCGAGGACTTCACCATCTCGCAATGGATCGGCCTGTGGTCGGGCGGCCAGCGTTACCGCGTTGGCGAACGCGTGCTCCTTTTTCTTTATCCCCCGAGCAAGCTGGGACTGACCAGCGCCGTCGCCGGGCCGATGGGACGTTTCGCGCTCGACCGCTGGGGGCGCGTCTTGCTCTCAGCACAACATCTTTCAGCTTTTCGAACGGATCCCGTTCTCGGAGGGAAGTCGCGCCTACGTTTCAGCGATTTCGCCCTGGCGGTGCAGCGAGCCAGTGAGGAGGAGTGAGTGCGATTCAAAGAGGTGACCATGACAAACCGCATGGCATTTAGCGCTCGCTCATTTCTCCTCAGGCTGGCCTTGTCGGCGGCAATGATTTTGTGCGCCGCCCTGCTCTCCCGCGCCGGTGGCCCTAAATTCATCGCCGGCACCAGCTACTTCGACGCGACCACCACCGGCCAGTCGCTGGTATGGCCGCAGGGGATCATCACTTATTACACCGATCAGGGCGATCTCAGCCCGATCCTGCTCAACGCCTCCGCCAACAGCTTCGTGGCCAGTGCATTCAGCCAGTGGTCCGCCGTCCCGACAGCGGCCCTTGCCATCACCAGCGGGGGCCAGCTCGCCGAAGATGTGAACGGCTCGAACGTCATCCGCAATGCGGACGGCACCATCTCCATGCCGCCCGATATTCAATCCACGGCGACCGGCACGCCGATTGGCATTGTCTACGACTACGACGGCACCGTGACCGACGCCCTCATCGGAGCTGGCGCGGGCGGCTCCAGCCAGTGTTTTTCCAACGCCGCATACGGAGGCACCGACAATTACGGAACATTCGCAACTTACCAGCACGCGCTCATCGTGATCAACGGCCAGTGCGCCCAGCAGTCCTCGCAACTCACCGACGTCGAATACCGTCTGGTGCGCGTGATCGGCGGCGTGCTGGGCCTCGGCTGGTCGCAGGTCAATCCCAACGTCCTCACCCGCAAGCCGGCGCCAACCTCCGACGATTTCGCGGGATTCCCCGTGATGCACGCCACCGATCCCTTGAATTGCGTGCCCATCACGTCCTGTTACGCCAATCCATACCAGCTCGCCATGGATGACGCCGCGGCCATCTCCCGACTCTATCCGGTCAAGGCACAGAATCTGTCGAGTTTCCCCGGCAAGCAGGTGCTTTCGGCGGTGACGGCGCGCATCCACGGCTCGGTGTGGTTCAGCGACCGTCACGGAAATCCCACGCAGGCCATGCAGGGGGTCAACGTGGTGGCGCGCTGGATCAATCCTGCAACCGGTCTGCCCTCGCGCAGGTATAGCGCTGCGGCGGTCTCCGGTTTTCTGTTCACGGGCAACGCCGGCAATCCCATCACCGGCTTCAACGACGCGCTGGGACATCCCCTGGCCGAATGGGGGTCGAGCAGCCAAACTCTGGAAGGCTTCTTTGACCTGGCTGGACTGCAGCTACCGAATGGCGGCAGCGCGCAATATCAACTCAGCGTGGAGGCGCTCGACCCGACATGGTCTCTCGATGTCGGCCCGTACTCTCCGGGTCCGGTCGCGCCTTCGGGATTGGCCGTCCCCATTGTGCTGACCCTCAGCGCGGGTAATGATGTGCAGCAGGACATTCTCATGGGCGGCAGTGCTCAGGCCTTGCCTCAGGAAACTTCCACATGGACCGCCCCAGCCGCTTTGCCCCAGGCAGGAGATTGGGAGGGATCGCTGAGCGGCTATGGAGACGTGGCGTACTTCCTCCTCCCGGCACAGGCCAATCGCACGTTATCCGTAGCAGTCACCGCGCTCAATGAATCCGGCCAGGCCAGTGTAGGCAAAGTCCAACCGGTGATTGGTATGTGGGCGGCATCTGATCCGCTAGGCACCGCGCCTCCGGCGTTCACTCCGTCTCCGTTCAATCAGCTCACGTATGGTGTGACGCGGCTCGACGCACAAGTCGCCACCTCAACCAACTACCAGGTCGGGATTTCCGATCTGCGGGGCGACGGCCGCCCCGACTACCTCTACCACGCCTACGTGCTGTACGCGGACTCGGTTTCTCCGGCGCGCATCGGGGTCAATGGCGGCGCGGTCACCCTGCAGGGCACCGGCTTCCATGCGGGACTGACGGCAGCGATCGGCAGCACCGCGGCGGCCGTCCTCGCCGTCAGCGCCGGACAAATGATGCTGGCCGCGCCCGCGCACGGCGATGGGCTCCAGAACATTACCGTTACTGATCCGGTCAGTGGCGCCTCCTCCATCATGACCAACGCGCTGACCTACGGCGCTGCCGCCAGCGACAACATCGTCCTGCTCGGCACCGGACTGAATCCGAACACTCCCGTAGGCACTCAGGCTGCAAACCCGATGACCGTACGTGTGCTGGCAGCGGACGGCGTTACACCCGTCAACGGCGCAACCATCGGCTGGAGCGCGAGCAATGGCCTGCAGCTTTCAGCCTGCGGCGCTTCGGCGTGCTCGGTCACCAGCGATCAGAATGGAGACGCCGCCACCTGGCTGACGCCGTCGGCGGTCGGCGCCGCGACGATCACCGCAACCCTCGCTCCGGGAGTGTACAGTTCCTCGCCTTCGGTCAGCGCGACGCTCAACGCCACCGAGTCGGCCTCCGACATTGGCGTGTTGACTCCTTATGTTTGGATTGCCCAGGGAGCCACCGTCAGCCTCCCGCTCACGGCCCGCGTGGTGAGCAATGGCGCACCGCAGAGCAACGTGAGCGTGAACTATACCGTGGTCAGCGGCTCCGGGACGCTCAGCGCCGCCAGTTCGAAAACCAATGCCACCGGCTACGCCACCGTGACCTTGACTCTGACGCAATTCACAACCGCGGTGCAAGTGAGCGCCTGTGTGGGTCCCGCGAACGCCCCGTGCCAACCGTTTTATCTAACCCCAGTGCCGCTCGCCCAACAGAATTTGCAGCCCGTGAGCGGAGCTGGACAGTTCTCCACCGGCCAGGCGTTTCAGCCGGTCATGGTGCGGGTCACGGATTCTTCATCGCCGCCGAATTCCGTGATCGCTGCCAGTGTGGCGTTTCAAACCACCGTGCTGCGGCCCGGCGGAACGTCTTCAACCGGTGGTGCCGGCGAGACCAATCCTGCCATGCCCGTGATCCTGAAGGTGAGTCAGAGCAGCGCCACGACCGACGTGAATGGCCTGGCCAGCGTTGTGCCTTCAGCCGGCGGCTTCAGCGCCCCCGTGGAAGTGGACGTGGGAGTCACGGCCGGGACCAGCGCATGGCTCGACTATCCGCTCGAAGTGTTGCAGGCCCTGATGAGTGGGAACAGCTCCGGAGGAATATTTCCACCGTCAGTAAAACCGCTGCCGGTCCGCATGAGCCGGCCGATAGAAGTCCAGGAGCGTTAACGCGGCCAGCGAAAGCGATTGTCATTGCAGCGGATGTCATTGAAAACGGTTGTCATTGCGGCGACGGTTGACATTGAAAAGATTGTCATTGAAAACGATTGTCATTCCGACCGGAGCGCAGCGGCAAAGCCGCAAGCGCAGTGGAGGAACCTGCTGTTCCCCGTACCGGTTAACCGCTGGCCGCCAGCCCGCTGCCGATGATGCCCGGCACTGAGCCTCAGGCGAGGCCCTCGGGCCCGCGGCGCAGGATCTGCACCAGGGCGCGCAGCCCGCAGGCAATCAGGATGAGGCCGGCGAGCGGAAAGCAAATCAGCATGCCCAGCAGACCAAGCAATCCCACAATGCTGCTCGGCCCACACGGCCCCCAGGAGCCGCCGGCCAACAACGCCACCAGACAAACCCCTCCGGCTGCGAGGAACACCAGCGCGGATCGCATCAGCTTCGACACCAGAAAAGTCTAGCATCGTAAATCGGGGCTTCCCACCATCGAAAGTAACCAGGCGGGCCCCTGTCCCGGAGGGACATCTGAAAATAGCCCGGCGTTTCCAACGCCGGGTTCGCTCCCTGCTCCCAGAACCGCGTCCCCGGAGGGACGCCTGAAGCTGTGATGAGAACCCGGCGTCGGTTTCAATCGTGCCTCCGGCACGAACTTCCACGGCGCTCACTTGACCCGCCAGTGAACTGGCGGGCTATTCTCGGCGGTCCCTCCGGGACCAAGACTCGCTGCGCTTCGTCCGAACGTCAACGTCCAGCATTACGCCGGGCCGTTACGCGCTGCACTTTTTTGTACTTACACAAACCCTGCCGAGCTGCGCTCGGCGGACAGCCGAGGGCGGCTGTCCCTACATGAGGTTCTTGATGTCTTCCGGAAGCCGGATTTATTTCGTCCACTGATCCACCCAGGCATTTACGGTTTCGTACCACAGCTTCGCATTCTGCGGCTTCTGCACCCAGTGGCCTTCGTCGGGGAAATACAGCATCTTCGACGGCACGCCTTTCAGCTGCAGCGTGGTGAAAAGCTGGAGGCCCTCGCTCACGTCGAGGCGATAGTCGCGCTGGCCGTGGATGACCAGCGTCGGCGTCTTGAAATTCTTAGCGTACTGGTGCGGCGACCACTTCTCATAGCTGGCGCGATTGTCGTAGGGCGTGCCTTTGAACTCCCAGTTGTTGAACCAGAGTTCTTCGGTCGTCCCCCAGGCGGACTCGGCGTTGAACATGCCGTCGTGCGACACGATGCACTTGAAGCGGTCAGTGTGGCCAAGAATCCAGTTGGCCATGTATCCACCGTAGCTGGCGCCCAGCGCGCACTCGCGAGCTTTATCAATAAACCCATAATGCTGCTCTGCGTAGTCGAGGCCCTTCATCAGGTCTTCAAACGGAGCGCCGCCCCAGTCGCCGTTGATGGCGTCAATAAACTTCTGCCCGTACCCGGTCGAGCCGTGGAAGTTGATCATGATGACGACGTATCCGCTGCTCGTCGATGAAGTTGGTGACGCGAACAGCTCGGGATTCCAGCGATAGCTCCAGTCGTCTCCCCATGCACCCTGCGGCCCGCCGTGGATGAGGAACTTCACGGGATATTTCTTTGAGGCATCGAAGTTCGGCGGTTTGACCAGGAAGCCCTGGACTTTGTCGCCATGAGCACCGGTGAACCAGAAAGATTCGAGCGGAGACATGGCGACCTGGGAAAGCGCCGCATCATTGAAGTGCGTCAGCTGGCGCGGCCGCCCCATGGATTCCTTCGGGAACGGTTCTTTGGATTCACCTACGAGCGCCGCCCTCACCTTGTCCAGGCCAACAACGTAGGTGCCGGGTTCAACAGCGAAGATTTCTGATGGCGCTTGAAGCGACATCCTGCTGAAGACGAGACGTTCCGACAGATGAGTCGTCTCCACCTGGGTTTGGGTGTATTCACCCGCAGCGATGTCGTCGTTGAAACCATCGAGGACTTTGACTGGATAGCAGCCGTTTGGGCAAATCTCGGGGAATACGTAGTAAATCGGCGACTGACCCTCATCTTCGGCGGTCAAATCAATTTCGTGTCTTCCGGCCCAGCCAAACGATCCAACCCAATGATCCCAGTTCTCAGTGAGGTTCCTTTTCTCGCCCGTCTTGCGGTCGTACAGCATCAGGCGGAAGCGGTCGCTCTCGTATCCCGGACGCTGCTGGGCGCGGTAGGCGATGTAGCGGCCATCGGGCGAATAGAGCGGCGACGAGTCGCTGGCGGAATTGTCGGCGGTGATGTTCTTGGCTATGCCTCCGCCGACCGGTACGATCCACAAATCGTTATTGGTCGACGCCGCCGGATTCTTGTCGTGATTCGAGGTGTAGCAAATCTCCTGCCCGTCGGGCGAGAAGGCATAGTCGTCCTGCCCGCCGAGGGAGAAGACGGGTGCATCGTAATCGCCCGGCGTGAGGTCGCGAGCCGCTTCATGCCAATCAGAGCCTGGACCAGGTTGCGAGATAACGGCGGGCATGTCAGCAGGAATGACAAAGATGTGGGTACGCTTGCCCTCTTTATAAGCATTCCAATGGCGATAGAGCAGATGATCGAAAATCAGCGCCTTCACATTCGAGTTCTCTGCGTGCCGCAACGCCATGACGTTGCATCCTACTTCTTCAGATGAGGTGCGAAATTCATTGGGGGTGCGAAGATCATCGCACTGGGGATAGACGTCGGAAACAAATAGAATATTCCTCCCGTTTGGGGACCACAGCTCACCCGAGGCCTCTGTCGGCATTGAGGACCGCCTGTACACGCGCGTGACAGCTCCAGCCGCATCATCGAACCCCGCAATCCACACCTGCGAGCCGCCTTCCTTCGTCGAGAGAAACGCGAACCGCTTCCCGTCCGGCGCCCAGCGCGGACGGTCTCCATCCTGATCGGCGATGATCTCCCGCTCCTGACCACCCGCAGTGGGAACGATCCAAATGTGCGGCGTCTTGGTGTTGGCTTCGAGATCGACATCGACCACGCTGAAGATCACCCACTTGCCGTCGGGCGAGACCACGGGCTCGCCCACGCGCTTCAGCTTCATCATGTCGTCGAAAGTGAAGGGATGCTTAGCCTGGGCCGGTGCCGGAAGGGTGAAGGCAAGAACGAGAAGAGAGAGAAGAAGACGGCGCATGAGCGACCTCCTGCGGCAAACGGATGAGTGTAGCAGGGGAAAGCGGGTGGCTTCTAGCCTGCACGGTCCCGTAGCGACCACCGAAAATAGCCGGACGGTTCACTGGCGGGCTCGCGCGTTTCGTTGGAACGTCGTGCCAGAGGCACGACTGAAATCAGCAGTCATGGTGCTCCAGGAATTCAGGCGTCCCTCCCGGGACGCGGGCCCCGGCGCACGCAACACACCCGGCGTTGGAAACGCCGGGCTATTTTCAGAGGTCCCTCCGGGACCGTTCCACACTACACAAGAATGAGCGATGACAGCATCGGACAGGTGTGATCTTCGGCCAAGCGAATCGCGCACAATATTACGGGTGCGGGTCTAGCACGCCACCGTGTCCCTAGCCTTTGGGACGCCGTCTGAACGCTTACCTTCTCCCCGGCAACCTCTTTCCCGCGCCGGCATCCAACTGAGTGGCAGAACTGCAGCGCCCTTCCCTCTGGCCTCACTGAGCGGAGAGGGGTTGGAGGGTAGGGTCGCCGCGGTGCTTCCGTAGAGACGTAGCTTGTAACGTCTTTGTCTGCGGGCACGGGTGAAGCCAGTCGTTCGAAACGCTGCGAGCAGAGACGTTGCAAGCAACGTTTCTACGATGGCTCTCAATCCGATAAACTAGAGCTATGACATCGGTATCCCGTCGTTTTCTCTGTCTGACCCTGCTGGCCTGCGGGCTGGCAGTCGCGCCCGCGCGCGCCCAGGAAGGCCCGCTCGAGAGCACGCCCCCGCAAGGCACCACGCCTGACGAGATCATCAAGCGCTTCTCCGCCAAGGAAACCGAGTTTGCCAAGGCGCGCGACCAGTACACCTACCGCCAGGACGTAAGAGTTCTGACACTGGACGGCGAAACCGTCACCGGCGAATACAAGGAAGTCTTCGACGTGATTTTTAACGACCAGGGCAAGCGGACCGAGAACGTGGTATTTGCGCCGCAATCGTCGCTGGAGGCAGGCGGGCTCTCCATGGACCAGGGGGACTTCGAAGACATACGGCACCGCATGCCGTTTGTGCTGACCGAGGGGGACCTGCCGGAATACAACATCCTCTATGTGGGGCAGCAGCAGGAAGACCAGTTGCATTGTTATGTCTTCGACATCGCTCCCAAGCAAATCCAGGGCAAGAAGCGCTATTTTCAGGGACGCATCTGGGTCGATGACCACGATTTTCAGATCGTAAAGACTTACGGCAAGAGCGTGCCTGACATCCGCAAGCATCACGGGGACGAAGAGAATCTTTACCCCAAGTTCACGACCTGGCGGCAGCAGATCGACGGCCTGTACTGGTTCCCGGTCTATACCCGGGCCGATGACGAACTGCACTTCAAGCTGCAGGACATCCACCTGCGCGAAATCATCAAGTACGAAGACTACAAACGCTTCGGCGCCAGCTCCAAGGTTCTGTTCGAAGGTAAGGAAGTTCCCAAGGGCGAGAAGCCGCCAGAGCAGAAAAAACCGGACGACAAGAGCCCGAATTCGCCAAAGTAGTTTCGACCTTTCGATCCGTGCTTCACTGGCGCTGATGCTGCAAACTTCACCAGACTATCCGACGAAACCCGTGCGGCTGATCGAGCCGTTCGGGGCGGGTGGTGGACCCGATCTGGTGGGCCATGCCCTCGCCCAGAAGCTCGCCGAGTTGTGGGGCCAGCCTGTGACCGTGGAGAACATCCCCGGTGCGGGAGCCACAGCTGGCCCCGCGCAGGTCGCCAAGTCGCCCGCCGATGGCTACACCTTGCTGGTGAACACCAGCGCTCACGCATACAGCGCCACCTTGTTGAAGAACCTGCCCTATGACCCATTGAAGGATTTCATCCCGGTCGCTCCACTCACCAGCCAGCCCTACGTGCTGGTGGCTGGCAAGCTGGCTGGCGTCACTGCCGTCGGCGGGCTGGTTGCAGCGGCGAAGGCGAAGCCGGGCCAGCTGAAGTTTGGGTCCACTGGCATGGGCACGGGCTCACACTTGGGGATCGAGAAATTCAATTTAGCGGCGGGCATTCACGCGGTACACGTGCCCGCACGACCCGGCGACGCGATCGCCGACACCATCGCCCATACGGTCGCCGGTCGCACGGATTACCTGCTGGCGCCCATCCAACTCGCCCTGGTCGATATCCATGCGGGCAGGCTGTGCTCGCTAGGCGTGAGCACCAGGAAGCGCTCCTCGTTGCTACCGGAAGTGCCCGCCATCGCAGAGGCCGGCGTCGCAGACTTCGATTATCCGATCTGGTATGGAGTGCGGACGCCCGCCGGCACTCCGGCGGGAGTGGTGGACAAACTGGCGAAAGACATCGCACGCGCGCTGGCTGCGCCCGATTTGCGCGAGTGGCTTGCGAAACATGGGACCGATGCGATGAATATGACGCAGCCTGAGTTCGCGCGCTTCGTATTGAGCGAGAGTGAAAGCGCGGAGCGTATCCTTGAAACCGCTGGGATCAAACCTCAATAACCTAGGGCTTCCAACAAACGGGGCCTCCGATCACGAGCGGGTGATGGACTAACCCGGGACGCTGCCCGCTATCCCCTCACGGCTTGTCGCAAATTGTTATTCGCGGTTTCCAAAGCGGTAGACCATGCTGGTTGTCAAACGCAGGTTATTTTGGCCCTGGATCGCGCCGGTGGAGTCTCCAAACGTAGTGCGCTGATAGTCCGCCTGCACGCGGACGGCAAACGATCCGAAAAGGTACTGTTCGAGTCCCCCGCCCATGGCGTAAGACGGACGAGCGACCCAGCCGGCCAGGTAGTAAGGTCCACTCTGCGGCACTGCGCCCCCGACCCGGCTGGCGCCCACCAGGGCGTGGACGAAGATCCCGGTCCTGCCGTTGACCGGATAGAACACGGGGCCGGCCAGCAGGCTCAGGATATTCGCGCCGTGCCCCGTGGCGAATACGTTGCTCGTGCTGGCATAGGTGCCGTCGACCGTCGCAGCCCAGCGCGGGGCGAACCGGACCAGACCGTTGGCGTCGATTCCCATGAGCCCTACACGTTGTTGAGAGGGCATGGCCATGTCGAGGTAGACATAGCCGACGCTCGCCTCAAACGTGGGACTGGTCGCCCCGGCCGGCGGGGACACCAAGTGAGATTGTGCCAGAAGCGGCGCAACGAACAGGAAAACGCAGAAAAAGATTCTTCGCATGATTCTCAACTCCGGTGGCTGTTCGGACCTCACGTGCACCGCATCTGCTTGCGACAGAATGCCCCAGGTGCCCGAAGCCTATCGTGGCGATAACGCTTACGATATACCTCGATTTCAGGTTAGAGCCTACCTCGACTCGCCGGCAGTTTCAGGTTACCTTGGACGCTTCCTGCCTGTACTTACGGGGCTGAACCGGCGTTGCCGGACGGTTGTTTCGACGGATACACCGTTGTAGATGCGTGTCGGGCACGCGCACTTCTGCTGAGAGAACGTCTTGTGCCGTTATGATCGGGTCAATGAGCGATGCGGCGATGTTTCGCCAGTCGTATTTGGCTTTGCTTTGGTAGGAGCGATGGGGTGATAATTCTCTCGCGGTGAAGCGAAGGTCCACATGATATACGCCGTGACCAAGACCCTCATTCGGATTCTGAGCACCAGTCTCGCCCTGTGCGTCATCGCCCATGCCCAATGCCCGGTCAATACCGTCATAGTAAAGGGACGCGTTGTCGAGAATGCGAACGCTCATTCCAAGGTTCGTGTGCAGCTTGTTTACCCGAAGGAGAAGCCGGGTGAAGCGGGCGAGGTGACCGTGGAAGACGGAGCTTTCCAGATTCCGATCGAATTCGTAACCATGCAGAGTTCCATTTTCACCAACCTGCCAAAGAGATGCGGTCGGAAGCCGAAGACCGTGGTCATTAGGTTGCTGGAAAACGATCAGGAGTCCGACCAAGTTTTCCTGGATTTTGCCAAGAACTTCAAGATGGCAGACGCAAGTGCCTACACTTTGCGCTCCGAAGTGGTGCTGAACGGTCCTCGTTGACTGCCTGCTGGCATGCAGATGCGCTGATCTGTTAAGGAGCTCTATGGCGATGTTTCGCCAATCAGAGCGTGACCCGCGTCACGGCGGCAGGCGAGCAAAGGATGCAGAATAGCGGGTGGGTCCGGCTGCTGAAGGTTGCAGCTAATCTCATGCCGGTTATTGATTCCTATTCTCCGCTATGCCCGATCTGTGGTATTGAGTTGAACCCCGAAGGTCGGCTTCGGCTCGATTGTCCAGGATGCGGGAATACTCTCTTTGCTGTTCAGAGCCGGATGTACCGAGTGTTCCGCATTGTTGTCGTCTACGGGACAGCGGCGATATGGGCGTGGAGAAGAGGTTGGGACCCTTCGTTCATTATCTTCGTCGTGTCTTTCTATGCTATCGCAGTGTTCCTAATTTTTGGACACATCGAAGGACAGATTCGACGCTTCTTCCCACCTAAGCGGTATGTGCCTCGAACAAAAGACGTTCAGACCTTAGGAATCTACGACCAAGACGGCCACTCCAATAACAAGTATTGAAAACAGGCCTCGCTCATTGATCGTCGGTCTGCCGCAAATCAGATTCATGCCGAACGCCGTTGTGGTCGATTCTTAGCACCCAGCGCGAGCCATTACAACGGAGCCATTTTCGGTGGCCCACATTTGCGTTCCGTTTGTCGCAGTAACTAAGTGTAGGTTATTGTATTGACCATGGCGTCGACCCGGCCGCCCGCGCTCCCGTCGAGTTCTACCCAGCACTCCGGTGCTGGGGGCACGGTTCAACTGACCAGCGTCCGCAAGTGCTACGGTGACTTTGTCGCCGTCGATAATCTCTCCCTTAGCATCAAGCCCGGCAGAATTTACGGCCTGCTCGGTCCCAACGGGGCCGGCAAGACCAGCACGCTGCGCATGATCATCGGCATCATCGTCCCCGACTCCGGCCAGATTTCTGTGTTTGGCGAAACTCTCAAGCTGGCCCACAAGGATCGCTTTGGCTACCTGCCCGAAGAGCGCGGACTGTACAAGAAAATGAAAGTGCTGGAACACCTGCTGTTGCTCGCCCAGCTCAAGGGATTGAGCAGCCACGAGGCTCTCAAGCGGGCGCGCAGCTGGTGCGAGCGTTTCGAATTGAGCGCCTGGACGGGGAAGAAAGTCGAAGAGCTTTCTAAGGGCATGCAGCAGAAAGTGCAGTTTATCGGCGCTGTGCTGCATGATCCGGAATTGATTGTCATGGACGAACCTTTTTCGGGGTTGGACCCAGCCAGCACAGTCGTCCTCAAGGACGTTCTGCTGGAATTGGCCAAGAGCGGCAAGACCATCCTGTTGTCGACTCATGGAATGGATCAGGCTGAAAAATTGTGCCACTCGATCTGCCTGGTGAATCATGGGCGCGCCGTTCTTGAAGGCGACCTGAGCCAGATCAAGGCTGGATATGGCAAGTGCAACGTCCAGATCAAGTACGACGGGGATGCGCGCTTTCTGCAGGAATCCCGGCTGGTGCAGTCGTTCAACGATTATGGCAACTATGTAGAAGTGCGGCTTGCGCCCGGGGCCGATACGCAGGAACTACTGAAGCTGGCGTCCGCGGGCGCGCGGCTGAGCAAGTTCGAGGTGATGGAACCTTCGCTGGAAGAAATCTTCATCGATGCTGTGAGTAAACCAGCTGTAAGTAAACCAGCGGTGAGTCAACCGACGGTGAAATCGAATGCGTAACATTTGGCTGATCATCCGGCGGGAGTATCTGGAGAGGGTGCGCACGCGTTCGTTCCTGATACTCACCCTGCTGGTGCCCGGCATTATGACCGTGGTCATGATGTTGCCGGCCAAGCTGGCCACCATGGGAGAGAAGACTCAGCGACTCGTAGTGGTGACTTCTACGCCGCAATTCGGCGAAATGGTCCGGCAACGCTTCCTGTCCGCCAGCACGGACACCGACGAGGATGAGGAGGAGAGCCCCGACACGAATGCGGCGAAAAAGAAGCCGGACGAGGAATACAGCATTGACGTCGACGCCAATCCCACCGAGGCGGAACGCGCCGTCTTGCGCGACAAAGTCACATCGCAGGCCATCGACGGCTACCTTTGGCTGAGTGACGAGGCTATCGCGTCGGGGAAGGTCACATGGGCCAGCCGCAACATGGCCGGCTTCGGAGAACGGTCGCACCTGAGCGCGATCCTGAACCGCATTCTGCAGTACCAGCGGCTTTCCGCGAATGGGTTGAACACCGATCAAGCGGAGCGACTGCTCAAACCCGTTAAAGTCGAGGCAGTTCGTCTGGAACGCGGGCGGGAATCCAAAGGCGGCGGGGGCGGGAAGTTTCTCGAAGTTGTGGTCATGGTCATGCTGCTCTACATGGCCGTGCTGCTCTACGGTATTTCCGTGATGCGCTCAGTGCTGGAAGAAAAAAATTCGCGCATTCTGGAAGTGCTGCTGTCTTCCGCGACTTCGACCGAGTTGATGACCGGGAAACTTCTGGGCGTGGGCGCGGTGGGCCTGACGCAAATCCTGGTCTGGGTGGTGATCGCAGGCGTCTTCGCTTTACCTGCCATGGCCATGCAACCATCGTTCAGCGAGTTGCAGATTCCGCTCGGCGTGCTGTTGGCATTCGCGATCTTTTTTCTGCTCGGATATTTGTTGTACAGCACGATGTATGCCACCATTGGTGCTATCACCACAACGGAGCAGGAAGGTCAGCAGCTCCAGTTTTTCGTCGTCATTCCGCTGGTTCTTTCGGTCTTCATGCTGGCTCCGGTGGTGCGCAGTCCCGACGCCCCGCTGGTGGTTTGGCTGTCGATGGTTCCGTTCTTCGCGCCGGTGCTGATGTATGCGCGCATCGTGGTGCAGACTCCGCCCCTGTGGCAGATCGCGCTATGCCTGGCGTTGTTGATCGCGACCATCGCCGGACTCCTGGTGCTGTGCGCCAGGATTTACCGCATCGGCATACTTATTTATGGGAAGCGTCCGAACCTGCCGGAAATTTTGAAGTGGGTGAAGTACGCGAAGGCGTAATCGCCTACACATCCCCTTACAACGTTGTCATCCTGAGCGGCTTTTTTGGCCGCGAAGGATCTATGCACTGGCTGCGAGTGCATAGGTCCTTCGCTTCGCTCAGGATGACATCTGTGTTTTGGCTGAAAGCTGATAGCTGAGAGCTGACAGCTTAGTAGAACAAATACTTGCGCCACTTGTCGTCGCTGCGCCCCATCAGCCGCATGATGTGGCGGCTGGTGTGAAGGTTGAAGGCGCGGGGCTCGCGCATCAACTTCATGTGGGCTTCGACGGGGGTCTGGTTGCCCTTGCGGCGGTTGCAGGCGTGGCAGCAGGCGACCAGGTTTTCCCAGGTGGACGAGCCTCCGCGGGAGCGCGGGATCACGTGGTCCAGCGTCAGTTCGCTCGACGGCAGCACGGTGGTGCAGTACTGGCAAGCGTTGCGGTCGCGCAGCAGGATGTTCTTGCGCGAGAGCGCGCGGCTCTGGTGCGGAATGCGGCGGTACTCGAGCAGGCGGATCACCGAGGGCAGCCGCATGGCCACGCGGGCCGAATGCAGAAAGTGGCCATTCTCTTCCTCGGTCATGGCCACGCCCTTGAGCACGAGAACCAGGGCGCGGCGCGCGGCGCAGACGTTGATGGGCTCGTAAGAAGCGTTCAGCACGAGGACGGGCGCGAGCAGAGCATGGCCGTCCCCGGGCCGGTGCGTGGGCGCCGGCGAGAACAGGCCGGCAGCATGCCGGGATCCCGCATCGTGTTCCATCCTCAGTGACATAACTTCTTGCCCTCAGGGGCTGAAGCCCGGCTCCTATTTCCGTCCCTTTACGCGGCGCTAAAGCGCCGCTCTTCCACGTTTAACCCGGCCACGTTTACGCGGCCGATTCTTACCCAGCCAACGTTCACCCAGCGCGGTCTACCCAACGACGTCTACCCGGCAGTCGCCCGCGTCTGCCCGACCGCTTCGCCGGCCTCGACATCCACCGGCCGGAATTCAGCATAGTTAGAGGCCAACTTCAGCGTGCGGGCCACGGTCGCGACCCATACCCGGCGGGCTCCGGCGCGGCGCAGTACTCGCGCACATTCGGTCGCCGTGGTGCCCGTCGTATAGACATCATCCACGAGAAGCACTTCG
>Ga0209517_10003288_pt1 | contig 22050 bp, 24 predicted proteins | sample PeaSoiMetSII2010_FD_187695 | JGI IMG/M metagenome (GOLD analysis project Ga0209517, IMG submission 187695) | Peat soil microbial communities from Weissenstadt, Germany - SII-2010 (SPAdes) (version 2) | ecosystem: Environmental > Terrestrial > Soil > Wetlands > Peat | place: Germany...
CACGCGCGGGGGGCGCCGGAACGGTAATGGGCGCAATGCGCGTCGCGTTCTGGGGCGCGCTCGCCATGGCTGTGACTGCTGGCGTCGGGTCGCTCTTCGGAGCAATTGTGTGAGCGAGGTGGCGGCTGCGACGCAGTGTTATTTCCAGAGATGTATAAAAAGGAACAGTCATTCAGAGTGTTAACGGGTAGTGTGCTTCTAGGCTGTAAAGGTCAAAGCGCGGTCATGGGTTAGCGGCGGAACACCAGCCATTCGGACCCTCACGACCGCGCAAGCGATACACGTACTTGGCACGTTTCAGGCCGGACTCAAACGAGCCCGGCCTTTTTTCGCGACCAATCTGCTGGAAAACATGCTCGACCTGAGCTTTTTTGAACAGATTTCGACACCTCGGGAATGAGAAAGTTCCGCCGGAGATATTTGCCAGCGAAACGGAGTCTGCGGTTATGTTTCGTCCGACAATCGGCTCTCAATTCACGCATTCCGCGTCAGTAAAGCATCACCGGACAAGCGAGGGATTGACCGGCCAGAGGCATCACAATGCATATTCGTTTCATTCGTACTCTGTTGTTCGTGCTTGTCGTGCTGTGCTTCTCAGCAGCATCGTTTGCGCAGATTGGCTTGGCCATCACGATCGGCCCTCCCCCGCTACCTGTTTATGAGCAGCCTCTTTGTCCAGGCGACGGTTATATCTGGACCCCTGGCTACTGGGCCTACGATTACGATGTGAACGACTACTACTGGGTGCCGGGTACATGGGTAACAGCGCCGGAAGTGGGTTTCCTGTGGACTCCAGCCTATTGGGGTTGGGGCGGCGACGGATTTGTTTTCTATGACGGCTACTGGGGTCCGCACGTGGGCTTCTACGGCGGGATCAATTACGGCTTCGGGTATTTCGGAGATGGTTACGAAGGCGGGCGTTGGGATAACGGACGCTTTTTCTACAACCGCTCTGTGAACAACGTTGACATCACCAACATTCACAACGTTTACAACACAACCGTGATCAACAACAATGGGAACCGCGTCAGTTACAACGGTGGCAATGGCGGGATCAATGCGCGCCCAAGACCCGAAGATGAGGCGGCAGCGCGTGAGAGACATATTCCTCCGGTAGCGACTCAAACTCAACATGCGCAGGCGGCCCGAGCCAACCCGCAGCAACGCGCGGCCGGCAACATGGGCAAGCCAGGCGTCGCAGCGACACCCAGGCCCGGCGATTTCAATGACCGTGGCGCTGTACCGGCCAAAGAAGCAGGGGCGCCCTATACTCCAGCCAATCGCGGAGCAAATCAGGGGCGTCCAGAGAATAATGCTGCTCAACCCAGCGCGGTCTTCCATCCCCGTGAGCTTCCGCCCTTGGCACGGAACACTCCCAATACGGGCAATCCGAAGCTGGACAGGAAGTACCAGCAGCAGCAGGAAAAGCAGGTTACGAAGCAGCAACAGGAACGCGACAAACTACAGCAGAAGCAGGACCAGCAGCACCTGAACATGGATAAACAAAAGGCCACTGACGCGCAAAGGCAGCAGGTGGAGCAGAGCCATCAGCAACAGACGCAGCAGTTGCAGCAAAAACACCAACAGCAGCAACAGCAATTGCAGCAGAGACAGCAGCCGGCAAAGCGGGAAGTATCCAAGGGGTAAGGTCGCTCTCTGCCGGGAAAGCCACGAGCGCTCGATGAATAGGATCTCTTTGGGCGAACTCTGCGGAGCGAGAGGCCGCCGCAGTAACGGCAGGTTTCGGCCGGGCAGATCGCACTGCCGGCCAGGCGTGAAGGAGTATCCCATGGCGCAAACTGTATTGGACCGAACGGCTGAACACATCGCCGAATCAGCTCACCAGGCTTCTCGCGCAACCAGTGCGGTTGCCGATGCAATTGAGGATGGCGTCAAAGTAGTGAGGCGCGCCGCAAAACAAGGCGGCGATATTGCCGAAGAGTTCCTGGGGGACACAACACAGCGCATCCAACGACACCCCATGCTTACCGTTGCCACGACATTTGCCGCAGGCTTCACCGCGGGAGCATTGATCGCCTGGATGATCAAACGAAGATAGGCCGGGTAAGTCCCTAAGCCCTATAGCAGTCCAGGAAGTCAGCGGAAGCAAGACGGCTTTCCATGATTGCCGAACAAAGAGCTTGACGTGTCTCTCTCGATCAATCGGCAGAGCAAGTCGTGAAGCTCGATCGATGAGGCCCTTCCCCCATGACTGCGAAACTTGCCACGCAAGGCGACTGCATTCTGGCTCGTGCCGAAGAAGGCGAAGCCATCCGCGACCAGGGCGGCATACAATTCGACTGCGGATACCTGTCACCCTACTTCGTAACTGATCCCGAACGCATGGAAGTGACGTTCGAGAACGTCTACATTCTCCTTCACGAAAAGAAGATCAGTTCTAAAAAGGATCTCCTTCCGTTACTGGAGCAGATCACAAAGAGTGGCAAGCCGCTGGTCATAATCGCAGAGGATGTTGAAGGAGAGGCGCTGGCGTCTCTCGTTGTGAAAAAACTGCGTGGACCGCTGCAAGTTGCGGCCGTCAGGGCGCCTGGATGCGGCGATCAGCTCAAGGCTATGTTGCAGGAGATTGCCATCCTCACCGGGGGCAAGGCCATCGCCGGGGACCTCGATACCCAGCTGAAAAACATGCAGATCTCCGACCTCGGTCAGGCCAAGAAAATCACCATCGGCAAGAACAACACAGTGGTCGAAGGAAGGGCGTGAGCCACTCCACTCAATGCTCACGCTTCGGCTGTTCAATCTTCACGGATCACACATTTCATGGATGACTGCTCCACCGTTACGCATCATAGGCGGGCGGAGAAATCCGCTCGCATCCGTGCAATCGCGTGATCGCGGGCAACAACTGGCTGGCCAACCGCTCTTTGGCTACAAAAACGTCTACCGACTTCAAAACCTGTTCAGGAATGTCCGCCGCTCCCGATAGCATGATGATTGGCGCTTGCGGTCTAAGCCGTCTCATCTCGATTGCGACCTCTTGCCCGTTCATCTCGGGCATGAAGTAGTCCACAATTACAACATCAACCGACTGGAGGGAGGCCAGTTCCAGGCCACGGCTGCCGCTGGGAGCCGTCAAAACGGTATACCCAAAGCTTTCGAGGAATGCCTTTTCGCATTCCAGCACATCCTCGTTATCGTCAATGCAAAGAAGTACTGCTCGCTTGAGTTCCGGATAAGCTGATGGTGGCATGGGGCACCTTAAAGCCTCATTTTCAATACTTGGGTTCAGAAAGCTGTTCAAAATTGCTCACCCTGGCGGTTAGCCCGCTAGGGAGCGCTCGCTCGATTTCACGCCGGGTGTCGTTATCCTGCGTCTTGGAGGGCAGCTAGTCGTGCAGAACTATATTGAGCAGTGAGCTATGGACTTCTAGCCGGCCGTTGTAATGAATAAAGCCCAATTTTCTGAACCGGTTCATGAAGAAGCTGACCCGGGAGCGGGTCGTGCCGATCATTTCCGCCAGCAACTCCTGACTGATCTTGGGAACGACAGTCTCGGGTTTCCCTTCTTTGCCAAAATGAGCGAGCAGCAAGAGGATCCGGGCCAGCCTCTTTTCGCTCGAATTGAAAAGCTGATCAACCAGGTCTTCTTCGTAACGGATGTTTCGCGCCAGTAAATAAGCCACGAACAAGTCGGAAAACTCGTGTTCCCGATGAAGCGCTGCCATCATGGTCTTCTTGGCAATCTGTAGAATAACGCAATCCGTCATGGCAGTTGCAGAGCCCATCGCAGTGGCTGCCCAGCCAGTGAACCTTCACCGAAAAACTCTCCGTCATTCAATATGCCGATCGTTGCTTCCTTGCCTGTCTTCGAGACTACGGTGAGTTTTACCTTGCCCGTTTGGATATAAAACACCGCGTCCGCAATATCGCCCTGGGCAAAGATTCCTTGTTTCTTCTGGAAAAGCACAGATTTCCTGCCTGTACCGATGGTCGCTAGGAATGCATGGGGACCGAAATCGCTCTTCTTCTTGGCCACTAGACTTGCACCGGCGGGATTAGTTGCTGTTTGGAGGGCCGCGTCGCATGAGGTTTGGCGGGTGATCTTGCTTCCGCCTGAAGATCCGTTGGCTTGGCAAGCAGGAGACATAGGTACCTCCTTCTTCCAAACGATGCTTAATCACATTCTAGCACTTTCATGAATAGCGTAAATCCAGGAACCGCAGCCCAGCGTGCGCTTTTTCGGATGGTTCCAACTCACGCAAAGCATGTGTTGAGGGGACTTCGTGCCCCCATGCTCACGACATGAGCCTTTCTGCACAGTATTGCTGGAGCAAGTGAGCGAATCTATTGCCGGGGTGTGCAAATCGAGGAGCAGGAATGTTGTTAGCCGGTAAAGTCGCATGGGCTGGGATCGTCTTCCTATTGCTGGCGACAGGGATCTCGGGACCACGCCCGACGCTGCTCACTTCGGGAGCGGAACTCAGCAAAGACGTGCCAGAGGTCCCGCATCCGAACGATGTAAATACGATACAGCAGACTCTGCTGGACAAAGGACACTACCGCGGGAAGGTGGATGGTGTGTTCGGTCTGCGGACCCGAGCCGGCATTCGCGCTTATCAGAAGGCTGAGAATCTGCCGGTCACCAGCCGGCTCGATAACCAGACGGCCGGTAAACTCGGAGTCAGACCAGAGGTTCGCGAAGAGACGGGTTACGACACTACCCAAGATAAGCCTTCGGCAGGCATAAAGTGGGCCAAAGGTTCGGGGCGAGCCCGCCAGACACGACAGAAGCCAGTCAAGAACCCTCAGATAGTCCCGCCGGTGTAGCAGGCATTGGACCCCCGCGAAGGCACACGATTATGCTGCCCGAATCCTGGGGATTTCCGGCACGGCATTTCGGCATGAAAGATGGCGCCGAGCACGCCGAAACTCGTGTAGGACAAGACGCGGCAAGTCTCATCGAGACATTAGCTGTCGGTAATTCCGTTTTGCCGCTGTGAGCACTATTGCTCAGACCGTTTAGATGCTGATTTGCTAAGGTTCAGCTGACCTTGTTGCGTCTGAATTTCTACCTGGATTCGTGCACCCACACAGCACGAAGCGGGAGAGGCGGCGCAGAGGTCACAGAAATGAGGCTGTGCAATGAAAAAGGTAATGTTCGTACTTGCGATGTTGGGTCTCGGTACGCTGTGCTGGGCAGGGTCGGCGCGGGAAGATGCCACCGACCGGCTGGACAAGGCCACCACAGTGTTACACGAAATTATGGGGATGCCTGACAAGGGAATCCCGGAGGAAGTGTTGGAGCATGCAAAGTGCGTGGCCGTTATACCGCACATGGTCAAGGGTGGTTTTGTCTTCGGAGCTAAAGGAGGCAAGGGCGTAGCCACTTGCCGCACCGCGGATGGCTGGAGTGCGCCAGCGTTCATCACGATTTCGGGTGGAAGCTGGGGACTGCAGATCGGTGTAGAAGCCGTGGACGTGGTCATGATCATCCAGAATGACAAGGGGATGCAGAGGCTGCTCTCCAGCAATTTCCAGGTTGGCGGAGACGCTTCCGCGGCGGCGGGGCCGGTTGGACGGCATGCCGAGGCCGGTACGGATTGGAAGATGGATACAGAGATCCTGACCTACTCTCGAGCCAAGGGCGCCTTCGCTGGGCTCACATTGGAAGGTGCATCCATCCGCCAGGACAGTGATTCCCGGCGTGCGATGTACGGACGCAACGTCACCACTAGGGCTTTGCTGTTGGGCCAGGTGCCGGTTCCAGCCGCTGCCCAGCCGTTCGTTGCGGAAGTCCACGGAGCAAAAGTCCAAGCCGTAGCGGTAGAGAAAAACAAAGAGAACGACAAAGAAAAAGACCAGAAGTAAAGCGTGCGGGCCGGGCTGGCGCTGTTTGTTATACAGCGCCGGCCGGTTTCGAGTGAGGGCACGGTCCATCCTTTATGTTCTCTCATCTGTTGGTCAAAGCGGTCTTACGTGGACGTGATGAGATTTGCTTCGCGGGCGCAAAAGGGAGATTGCCATGCTTTGGACGGTTCTTGTTGTTCTTTTGATCATGTGGCTTCTGGGTTTCAGTCTGCATATCGGCGGATCGCTGATCCACTTGCTCCTGGTTGTGGGGTTGGTGGTCCTGGTCATTAACCTGCTGAGCGGCCGTCGAACAGTTGATTGATCTCAATGTAGTGCAAGTCCCGACGCCAGGGAGCCCGGGCGCAGCCTGGCACCCGCCACAACCGCATCGGAACACTTATCAGCACGTTGTCTAGCAAAGGAGAACCACATGTCAAAGACTTGGGAGCATTACCATCACGCCGCTCGTCATCATGAGAAAGCGGCCTACCACTACAACGAGGCAGCGAAATACGACCAGGCCGAGGAGCACGAAAAGGCAGCGCATCACGCATACCTCGCTCACGGGCACAGTCAGCATGCGCTCCATCATGACGTCGAGGCGGCGAAGTTGCATGCCGAGCAATGCAACCGGCTGGCGACCAACGCTTCCGAGCAAACAGCCAAGAAGAAAAGCGCAGCTTAGGACGCAGCTTTAGACAAAGATCATCGGCGCGGGTCCACTTTCCGGACTCGCGCCTTTTTTTTTGGGCACCAGAGCAATCTCGGCAAATTGACTTAGCACGTTTAATTGAACATTCCCGAAAGTGAGCCGTAATGCTCAGACCTGACAGTGTGTAAGTGCAATTCTTGTTTATGACGCTTGACGCGTCGCCTCTTACTCCACGCAGCCCGCAGCGGCAAGGTCCAACCGGGCAATCGAAGGGTGATCTGGCAAGGTGATTCAAAATGCGTACCATCCGTTTGCTGTTGCTTACACTTCTGATACTGGCCATACCAGCTGCCTCGTTCGCGCAGTTCGGCGTGGCCATCACGATCGCTCCGCCCGCACTACCGATCTACGCCCAACCCATGGCTCCCGCTGACGGTTATTTGTGGACGCCGGGCTACTGGGCCTATGGAGAGGAAGGCTACTTCTGGGTTCCGGGTACTTGGGTGATGGCTCCCGAGGTTGGCTTCCTCTGGACGCCGGGTTATTGGGGTTGGGGCGGCAACGCCTTTGCCTGGAATGAAGGCTATTGGGGCACGAATGTCGGCTTTTACGGCGGCATCAACTACGGCTTCGGCTATTGTGGCCTCGGCTATCAGGGTGGATATTGGAACAACGGCGGCTTCTACTATAACCGCTCGGTGAATAACGTGAACATCACGAACATTCACAACGTTTACAACAAGACCGTGATCAACAACACCGCGTACAACCACGTCAGCTATAACGGCGGCAACGGTGGAACGAACGCGCGGCCAACTGCCGGGGAAGAGACCGCGTCGCATGAGCGTCATACCCCGGCAACAGCCGCACAGTCCGAGCATCAACAGGCCGCTGGCAGGAACCACGAACTGTTGGCGTCCGTGAATCATGGCCGGCCGGCAATCGCCGCCACCGCCAAGCCTGGGGAGTTTAGCGGTCAAGGAGTCGTAGCGGCCAGGCAGGCGGGAGCGCCTTACAAGGCCACCGCGAACAAGGCTGCCGAAAGTAAGACAACGGCAACCCGCTCCACTCGCACGAACGAGAACAAGGCGGCGGAGAATAAAGCAGCCGCAACCCGCACAAACGAGAACAAGGCGGCTGAGAATAAAGCAGCCGCGACTCGTACGAACGAGAACAAGGCAGCTGAGAATAAGGCAGCCGCGACTCGTACGAACGAGAACAAGGCAGCTGAGAACAAAGCAGCCGCGACCCGCACGAACGAGAACAAGGCAGCTGAGAATAAGGCAGCCGCGACTCGTACGAACGAGAACAAGGCAGCTGAGAATAAGGCAGCCGCGACTCGTACGAACGAGAACAAGGCGGCTGAGAATAAGGCAGCCGCAACCCGCACGAACGAGAACAAGGCGGCTGAGAATAAGGCAGCCGCGACTCGTACGAACGAGAACAAGGCGGCTGAGAATAAAGCAGCCGCGACCCGCACGAACGAGAACAAGGCAGCTGAGAACAAAGCAGCCGCAACCCGCACGAACGAGAACAAGGCCGCCGCGAATAAAGCAGCCGCAACCCGCACAAACGAGAACAGGGCCGCTCATGCGCAGCCTGCTTCCCGTCCTGCGACAACAGCTCGCGCACAGCCCGCGCCTCATCAGCAGAGTGCGCCTCGGCCACAAGCCGCGCCTCGTGCGCAGAGTGCGCCGCATGCGGAAACCACAGCTCGTGCACAGAGTGCACCTCATCCTGCGAAAGAAGCGCCCAGAACCGAAGAGCGCCCGCGCAGGTAGCAAATTGACTGCGACGTATTGCGTCAATCTGTTCGAGGTGTAAGAGTGGCGATTGACTCTTGTATCGGTGCGGGTCCAATCCTCGGGCCCGCGCCATTTTTTCTGGCCGCAGAGATCGAAGGTAAGGCTGTCGTCGTCGAGATGCGATCCGCTGGCTCGCGTCCTTTCCCAGGACAGTTGATCGCCCTGGCGATCACTTTTTCTTCACTGAGCAGTTTTGACCATTAGAAAACTGGCGGAACGCCTATAACCAAAGCTGACCCGCAAGTAAGGAGCAAAACATGCTTGGAACTATATTGATCGTGATCCTGATCTTAGCCCTGATTGGTGCGCTGCCACGCTGGTCGCACAGCCGGGAGTGGGGCTATGCCCCGACCGGCGGTCTGGGGCTGATCCTTGTCATCGTCGTCATTCTCCTGGTTATCGGGCGTATCTGAGCCATGCCCTACCAGGCAACATCGCCAGGCGCCGAGCTGAAAGGGTGGCGCCTGCTTTCCCTCCGCGCCGTGGCACTTCTGCTAGTTACGCTCATGTGCAGCGGCGCTTCGTCCGCTTACTCTGTTCTGACGCACGAGGAAATCGTTGACTTGCTCTGGACCGACGAGATCCGTCCCCTGCTGCTCAAGCGATATCCGGGGCTGTCGGAAGACCAGCTCAAAGAAGCTCACGCCTATGCCTATGGAGGCGCTGTCATCCAGGATCTGGGCTACTACCCATTCGGCAGTAAAGAATTCAGCAACCTGGTGCACTACGTACGCAGCGGAGACTTCGTTCGTGAGCTGCTGCTGGAAAGCCAGGATGTCAACGAGTACGCCTTTGCGCTGGGCGCACTGTCTCACTATGCGGCGGATATCGCCGGCCACCCCGCGGTCAACCAGGCCGTCGCGATCGAATATCCGAAGTTGCGAGCAAAGTATGGCAAGTTCGTTCGGTACGCCCAGGACAAGACGGCGCATCTGAAAACGGAATTTGGGTTCGACACGGTGCAGGTCGCGAAGAATCGTTATGCGTCGCAGCAGTACCACGATTTCATCGGATTCCAAGTGTCCAAGTCCTTGCTGGAGCGCGTCTTCCCCGTGGTCTACGGAGTGGAGTTGAAAGACGTGCTTACTCACGAGGATCTGGCGGTGGGTTCGTATCGTTTCGCGGTCAGCCGCATGATTCCGGAAATGACCCAGGTCGCGCTGCAAACCCACAAGAAGGACTTGATCCGCGAAACTCCAGATTTCGCGAAACGGAAGTTCCTGTACCGTCTTTCGCGCTCTGATTACGAACGGCAGTGGGGAAAGGACTACGTGAAGCCGGGCGTGGGCACGCGGATTTTGTCAACGCTCTTGCGATATATGCCGAAGATCGGTCCATTCAAAGGGCTCGCGTTCAACAACCCCACGCCACAAACTGAGGACCTGTATTTCAAGAGCATCAACACGACGGTGGATCAGTACCGTGCGTTTCTCGAAGAAGTGCGCTCCGATTCCCTGGTGCTCCCCAATTGCGATCTGGACAGCGGGAACGCGACCAAAGCAGCGGAATATTCGCTGACGGACGACACTTACGCCACGTTGCTGGCTCAGTTGTCAGAGCGGAAGTTCGAGGGGACGTCGCCGGCGCTGCGCGATAACATTCTCCAGTTTTATTCCGATCTCTCGGTGCCGATTGAAACGAAGAAGGACCAGCCTCGCTGGCAAGGCGTGCTGACTGCTCTGGACCAGTTGAAGTCCGCCGCACCTGTGCCAACGGTGGAGAGCAGACTTGCGCAATGATCCCGATCCGTGCCTGGAAAGATGGGTGCCACGACGACGAACACGTCATTGGCTACTGCGGTTCCGGCGAGCGAATGAAAAATGTAACTCACAATAATGCTTGCCAGGAAGGCCCATCACACAGGGCCCACACGACCGCCGCCCTTGTGCGATTCGGTGTCTGGCTTCGTAATTCGATCTTTTCCCTCGGAGCCGTCGTCGCAATTGGTCACACAGGCCTTGCACAATCCGTTCCCAAGGTGAACTTCACGAAACCGCCAGTAATCGTCATCGGTTTCGTCGGCGGGTTCATCAAGCACGACGATCTCGTTCACAGCGAGGTGCAGCTAGCGGCCCGCCTGCGCAAGGCTTACCCCGTGGGCGTTGACGTGGAGACCTTTGAGAGCTACCACGGGGAAAAAGCCCTGGAGAAGATCCTGAGCCTGCTGGACGCGAACCATGATGGGATTCTAACTTCCGAAGAGAAACAGAATGGTCGCATCATCATTTACGGGCATAGCTGGGGCGGCTCGGAGGCCATCGCTTTGGCACGTAAACTGGAGAAGGAAGGCATCCCGGTGCTTCTCACCATTCAAGTGGATAGTATCTCCAAGATTCACCAGAATGATGCGCTCATCCCGGCGAACGTAGCCGAGGCCGCCAATTTCTATCAACCGGACGGGCTTTTCCACGGCCAGTCGGACATTCGCGCTGCCGACCCAGGGCGCACCAGTATCATCGGAAATTTTCGATTTAGCTACAAATCGAGCCCGTATAAATGCGTCCAATATCCCTGGTACGACCGCATCTTCGGGAAGTCCCACACCCAAATTGAATGTGATCCGGGTGTGTGGAAACAAGCAGAGTCTCTAATACGGTCGAACCTGCCCCCAACAGGAGGGAACGGATCTGCATCGCGGTGATGGACATTACCGATGCTGTTCCGGAAATGCGTGAGGCAAACAGTCGGGGAAATTATTGCAGAGCTTGTCCGATGCGGCTAACTCACATAAAGAATGCTACGGTAAATGTGGTTCGCGACATGGAAAAGAACCACACCATGGCGTTTGCCGCGGCGTTGTCGTACTACTTCGTTTTTGCCTTGTTCCCTTTTCTGATCTTTCTTTCTGCGGTCGTCGCCTATCTGCCAGTTCCGGACTTCTTTGGCCAGGTCATGGGGCTGATCGCGCGAGTGGTTCCCGCCGCCAATATGGGCCCGCTGAGGAACTTGATGAAGGACACAATTTTGTCGAGGCACAGCCGGCTGCTCACCTTCGGCATTCTGTTCACCCTGTGGTCGGCATCGAGCGGGTTTACGGCTCTGATCGATGCCCTCAATACGGCCTATGATGTGTCTGAGACCAGGCGCTATTGGAAGACTCGCGGTCTAGCCATTGTCCTTACGTTTTCGGTTGGATGTCTGCTCGTCATCGCCCTCGGACTGTTGCTCGTAGGATCCAGCCTGGGGGCATGGTTGACCGAAACTTTCGGGATGCGAAACCTCTGGCCTTGTCTTCGCTGGGCGGTAGCGATTGGGTGCACAATTCTCGCGGTGGAACTCCTCTACTTCGTTGCGCCGAATGTGAAGCAAAGATTCTTGAGCACGCTGCCCGGAGCAATCATCGCAGTCGGCGGCTGGATCGGACTTTCTTACCTCCTCGGAATCTACTTCCAGGACTTCTCCGCGTACAGCAAGGGTTACGGCAGCTTGGGAGTCGCGCTCGCATTCAGCATCTGGCTTTATTGGACCGGCTTCGTGATCTTGATCGGCGCCCAATTCAATGCAGAGCTGCTACAGGAAGCTAGAGCGAGATTGACTCCTGAAGCGAAACGACACGCGCAGCCTAACTTGGCCGCGTAATGGGAGGAAATATGGCAGTCAAGGAATGGACCGTGAAAGACCTGATAGAGAGCCTGAAACGGTTCCCATTAGACGCGAGGGTTTACTACGAGATGGGCCCGAACGGTCCAGGAACAATTGGGAAAGCTCAGTACGTAAAGGCCGGGGGCGCATCCGACGAGATGGGAGTTCTACTGGACCAATAGGACTGCCATGCTAATAGATCTTTCATACGAACATCGGACCGCGTCCTGAGCGATTCACCAGCAGATAGGGTGTAGCATTTTGCCCTTGTGGCATATACCCGTCAACGAAACAGCTGGGCGTTCGTCCATCCGTTACCAAAGGGGGTTACGCTGCTCATCACTTCCGGCTATAATCATGGTGATGTTGACGGTTTGCGATGCTGCACAAGAACCCCAATTCGCGGCTTATTTATCCACACCTACACACGCACCGGCCCGAGTGCTGGCTGCACTGCCTGGTGTGTCCGCGGCGCTATCGGGCGAATCTGCCTTCGCGCCTGCGCCCCAGCCTGTTCGGTAGCGATTAATTCCTTCCTCCGCCCTGATTCGCCTCGGTATACGTACGCTTGAACCGGAGCGCCCCCCGAGGTCCGATTCACTGACAACTGGCCACTAACCACGGGCCACTGCCTTTCGGAGGATGCCATGACAACGACTACCAAGACCCTGATCGGTCCCAGAATCAAGACCGCCCTGCCCGGGCCCAATGCCCGGCGCGTGCTCGAGGGCGATCAGAAGTATATTTCACCGTCCTACACCCGCTCGTATCCGCTGGTCACGAAAAGCGGGCGCGGCATCGTGGTGACGGACGTTGACGGCAACGAGTTCTTTGATTTTTCCGCCGGCATCGCCGTGACTTCGACCGGCCACTGCCATCCCGAGGTGGTTGCCGCCATTCAGAAGCAGGCTGCCGAGTTGATCCACATGTCGGGTACGGATTTTTATTACGAGAACATGGTGGAATTGGCGGCGCGGCTGTCGAAGATTGCCCCCATGCGCGGGCCGCACCGCGTTTACTACGGCAATTCCGGGGCGGAGGCTCTGGAGTGCGCACTCAAACTGGCGCGCTACCACACCAAGCGGCAGAACGTGATCGCCTTTTTCGGGGCGTTCCACGGGCGCACCATGGGCGCGCTGTCGCTGACTGCGTCGAAGCCGCAGCAGCGACGACGCTTTGCGCCGCTGGTGCCGGGCGTGACCCATGTTCGTTATCCCGACGTGTACCGCGGCTGTGTTGGCGGCGCGCAGGAAGCCGATCGCTTCGCGCTCGGTTGCGCCCGTTTCATCGAAGAGAAGCTGTTTAAGACCACGCTGCCTCCCGAGGAAGTGGCGGCCATTTTTGTGGAGCCGGTGCAGGGCGAGGGCGGCTACGTGGTGGCTCCGACCATTTTCATGCAGGAACTGCGGCGCATCTGCGACCGGCACGGCATCCTGCTGGTGGTGGACGAGGTACAGAGCGGCGTGGGCCGCACAGGAAAATGGTGGGCGGTCGAGCACACCGGCGTGGAACCCGACATGGTGTGCATCGCCAAGGGCATCGCTTCCGGCATGCCGCTGGGTATTACGATGACCCGCGCGGAGATCATGGACTGGGTTCCGGGTTCGCACGCCTCCACTTTTGGCGGTAATCCGGTGTGCGTGGCGGCTGCGCTGGCTACGCTGGATGTGATCGAGAAAGAACATCTGCTCGAGCATTCGGCCAGCGTGGGCAACCACATCCTGAAGCGCATGGCCGACTGGCCGGCGAAGCTGAAACTGGTGGGCGACGTGCGCGGGCGGGGATTGATGATCGGCGTCGAGATCGTCAAAGACAAAGTCACGAAGGAGCACGGCAACGCCGAGCGCGATCACATCGTGGAGATGGCATTCGAGCACGGAGTGCTGTTTCTGGGCTGCGGGCCGAGCACGATACGGCTGTGCCCGCCGCTGGTCGTGACCAAGGAAGAAGCCGACGTGGCAGTGGGTGTGCTCGAAGAGTGCATTGCCACCGTGGGCAAAGACGCGTAGGGACTGGTTTCAGGTAAGAGACACGCGGGCGGGGCCTTGTGGCTCCCGCCCGTTGTGTTTTCCCGATCTGGGAGCGCATGAGGTTAGTTCTTCCGGGCTGTGAGAACCATCACATCTCCGAACAGGCGAATCGAGCTAGATTGACCGTTTATCCCCATGCTTCCGGCACAACTCACACGAGTGATCGTCCGCGGCCTGGATTGGTTTGCGAACCGCATGCTCAAATCCGACCGAAGGCCGCAACATCTGCGCGTGGGGACGCGGGGAGAAGAAGACGCGTACTTCTATTTGCGCAAGCTGGGCTACAAGATGGTGGCGCGCAACTTTCGTACGCCGCGCTGCCGCGGGGAGGTTGACCTGATCGGCTGGGATGCCGATGTCCTTTGCTTCATTGAAGTTAAAACCCGTACGTCGCGGGACGTCAAGCCTCCGGAAGCGGCCGTGGACCGGCACAAACGGCGGGAGGTGGCGGCGGTGGCGCGAGAGTACCTGCGGCGGCTTCCACCATCGTGCCAGTGGAGATTCGATATCGTCAGCGTATACTATGACCGTCTTACGGCTCGCCCGCAATTTGAAGTGTTTCGGAATGCCTCCCTGGCGGCGTACAATACGGGGTTTGCGCGTCCTCATTGAAAGGATTCTGTAAGTGCCGGAGCTTAGAAAAGATCCCATTGTTGGCCGCTGGGTGATTATTTCGACGGACCGGGCCAAGCGCCCAACCGATTTTGTCCGCGAAAACATGAAAATCAAGGGGGGATTCTGCCCCTTCTGCTATGGGAACGAGAGCAAGACCCCGCCTGAGATCCAAGCCTACCGTCCCAACCCGAATGGCGGACCGGCGCCGCAACGCGACACACCCGGATGGACGGTGCGCGTGGTGCCGAACAAATTTCCGGCCCTGGGCATTGAGGGCAATCTGAACCGGCAAGCCGAGGGCATGTTTGACCGCATGAACGGGGTCGGCGCGCATGAGGTCATCATTGAGACGCCCGACCATACGGCCAGCCTGGCAACCCTGCCCCCGAAGCGAATCGAAGATGTGCTGTGGACCTTCCGCGACCGCATTCTGGATCTGAAGAAAGACCGCCGGTTCAAGTACATCCTGATCTTCAAGAATCACGGAGAAGCGGCCGGGGCCTCGCTTGAACACGCTCATTCGCAATTGATTGCCCTGCCGATTCTTCCTATTAACGTGACCCAGGAACTGGAAGGGGCCAAGCAGTACTTTCTCTACAAGGAGCGCTGCGTATTCTGCGACATCATCCGGCAGGAGATGGACGGCGGCACGCGGGTGGTGGCGGAGAACGAGAACTTCCTCACGCTGGCGCCATATGCTCCGCGCTTTCCGTTTGAGACCTGGATTCTGCCGAAACAGCACGAGTCGGCGTTCGAGAATTCCTCGTCGCACATGTTCGAGAACCTGGCCCGCTCGTTAAAAGATTTGCTGGGGCGGGCCGACCGCGTGCTCGACAATCCTCCCTACAATCTGGTGATCCACAGTTCTCCGGTGCAGGACCCGACCAACGACCATTACCACTGGCACATCGAATTCATGCCGAAGCTGACCAAGACGGCGGGATTTGAATGGGGCACGGGCTTCTATATCAATCCGACGCCGCCTGAGGAGGCGGCGAAATTCCTGCGTGAAGCGAACGTCGAGGAATCGGCTTCGGTTCCTGTGGGCTGAGCGAATCAGAATGCGGTGAGCGGGGCGCGGCTGGCGGCCGCGCCGTTTTCGTTTTTGGGGCGAGAGAGACGGAATCGTCCGAGGAAGAAGAAGTCCACCCTCTGGTGCGGTCAGCCTTGGGTACGGTCGAGCACTTCTTCGTGCCATGCCATCTGGATGGCTTCGAGCTTGCCCTCATTCGAGGCCTTGGGATCGCCGGTAAAGCCGGGCAGTTCCGTCACATAACGGTGCAGGTCGGTGAAGCGGACGGCGAGCGGGTCAAGTTCGGGATGGCTCTGGGATAGCAGAATACCGATGTTCTGAGCGTCGTCCCAGGTCAACGATTTAGGCATGAGGCCTCCGTTCCAATGCTCTTCTTTGGCGGTCTTCTTTTAGTGTTCTTCCGAAACGTAATTCCGGTTCCAGGCAGGAATCTCCACGACCACTTTCCCGGGCTTCAGAATCTGGGCCTGACAGCCGAGACGAGAGTTTAACTGGAGATCGGCAGCCATGTCCAACCGGTCGGCCTCGTCGTCTTCCATTTCGGAGAGATTTTCGGCCCCTTCCTTCACCCAGATGTGGCAGGTGGTGCAGGCGCAATTGCCGCCGCAGGCGTGGTCGAGGGTGACGCCAAAATTCAGCGCCACGTCGAGCAGGGACTCTTCCTTGCCGTGGTGCTCGTAGGGCAGTTTGCCGTGCTCGAACTGCACGGTCTTGCCTTCGGGCAGGAACGTGATCTGGACCGTATTCTCGCCGGGGGCTTCTTCGGTGGCGGTCCCATTGCCGTGCGCTTTCTCGTCAGCCATAATGCTTTCCATTTCCTTATGCAGTTGCGGCGAGCACGACATCAGTGTGCTCGGCCCCTGCGGCACTTCGCTGCCGGGCCCACAAGTGCGCAGCCAAGGCAACGATATAACAGGCAAATCCCGTCCAGAAGGTACTCGCAATGCCGGCGTTCATCGCGATCGCGACCGCCAGCACAGACCCGCAAATAGACGCGGCCCCTTTTATACCCCAAAGCGCCGGAGTGAGATCCTCAGCCTGGCTAGAGGCCAGTTTCAAGCCCAGAGGAAAGGCCATGCCCATAAAAAAGCCAACCGGGAAGATAATTCCCGTGGCAATGGCGATGCGTACCGCCGTCACTGAAGAAGCAAAACTCTGTACGGCGTGCGTCGTCAGCAAGCCAAACGTCAGCATCGCCAGCACCAGCAGGAGCAGGCAGGTCAGAGCCTTCGCGTCCGGGCGCGTGAGCCCGCGAGTGGCATAGCTGCCCAATCCACTGGACAGCAGCAGTGCAAACAGAACGACCGACAGGGCGTACGTGGGATGGCCCAGGAAAACAATCAGGCGCTGCATCTGGGAAATTTCAATCAGCATGAAACCAAAGCCGATTGCAGCAAAATAGATAAGGTGCGGCATCGCGCCGTAAAGCGAGTCCTTGTGAAGACGGCGGAAAGGCACGGCCGCGCAAATTACCGTCGGCACGATGGTGAACAGGAGTAGGGCCAGCACAATCCCGCCAGATGCGGCGTAAAGACCCAGACCTGCTAACTCCCTCACACGAAACAGGTCGCGCAATCGTGTCATATAAAAGAAGAACGGAGAATCATCGGTGGGGGCGGTCAAGTTCAAATGCAGGGGCGCGCCGGCCTCTACCGGATCCTGCCCGTTGGCCAGCGCTGCGAAGACCGGATCGGCGGCGAAGTGTGGTGTCAGAATCACGTCAAACTTCATCCGCCCGGCCACTTCCTCCAGACGCTGGACGTCGGCCGGGGTGAACGGGTTCTTCGCAACCAGAATGGTGGCGGCTCCGAGGGATTCGCCGTTTGGATGCGGGCGCGAATTCTTCACCATCAGAATGTGGGAACGCGGATCAGCCACGCCGCTGGCGCGTAATGCGGCGGCGGCGAGCGCGGTCAGCCGATAGGCTTCGCCCGGCGCTCCCGGCAGATACCAACGCGAAAAAGAGAGTATCCCCCGCTCATTGAGGCGCTGGAGAAAGAGCTTCCACGCATCGACGGTATAGATGGAATTCTCGGTGAGTGTCATGGCTCCGGCGGCGGTTGCTGCCCAGGTATCAATGAAGGAAGCCTCAATAATGTCGAAGCGTTCATTGGTGCGGGCAATGTAGCTGCGCGCCTCGTCGTTCACGAACGTCACTTTCGGATTGCGGTCGAGATGGCCGGTGAAAGCTCCGAATCTGTGATTCACTGTGTCCAGAATGTTGCGATTGATCTCAACCGCGCGCACGGACTTTTGGCCGAACTCGAGCGCGGACAGCACGTCCCGGCCTCCGCCGGCGCCGATGACCAGCACGGAGGCGTCGGAGCGGATGTAGTGGACAATGTTTTTTATGTCGTACTTGAAGTAATCCATGTCCTGGAAGCTTCCGTCGAATGCTGTCAGGGTCGTTTCCGCGTCGGAGTCAATGTGCAGATGGAGTTGCCGGTACAGCCGGCCGGCCGGATAGGTGGTGCTGATGCCTTCCGTGATCAGATTCGACGGGGCTGCCGCATCACCGCTTACAGCAATGCGTGAATAGGAGTTCCACTTTTCATAAAGGGGGCGCGCCTCTCGTTCTCCCTTGGCCCACTCAATCCGCAGCAGTGACGCCTGGTTGTGGGCCAGCGCGGTATTCAGAATGGCAGCGATGGCGAAAATTGCTCCTACCGTCAGAGCTGTCTTGCGCACGGTGATCAGACCAGTATTGGCACCCAGCAGGAGTGCAGCCAGACAGCCCAGGATTCCGACAAAAATCATCGCGGTCGGTGCGTCGGTTACTTCCAATGTGTAAATCAGCAGAACACACCCGGCAGCGGCGCCCAGAAGATCCGCTGCATAAAGCCTGCTCACATTGCCCGGATACTTCGTCAAAGCGATGCAGATGCAGACTCCGCTGAAGTAAAAAGGGAGCGCCAGCAGGAAGTAGGTGACGCCGATCCAGATTGCGCCCCCCACTTCCGAACGGAGGGGCACCAGGATGTGCGCCAGCACGCTACCCACCGCAGTAATGGCGAACCAGAGAGCGCTGCGCGCCATCTCTTCCCTGGCGTTCGCGGAGGTATACCGGAAGGGATGCCGGTATACCGTTAGCGCACCCATCGTCATGCCGAACATGGCCAGGGAAATGGCAACGAAAGCGAAGTGGTACCACATGGTGACGCTAAAAATGCGGGTAATCAGGATTTCCAGCATCATCGTGGCCAGGGCCGTCAGACAAACCCCAGCCATCGTCAGTCCCGTCGTGCGTCTTTCGATCATCAGGTAAAGAGTTCCCCTTCGCTGCTTCAAGGAGCAGTTTATGAGCCTCAAGTCTACAGGAGTTCCACGACCAACCGTCCCGCTGACTTCTGAGAGCGCAGATGCTCCACCAGTCGGGCCGTAAAATCCGCTATGGTGTTTCTCTACTCAAATTCTGCTTTCGCCATGGGATGCGGGGCGGTCGGGCCTTCGCCCAGGTCCGTCTCGTCCATGGTCTTGCCTTTCAGCGCGCTCGAGACGGCAGTGTCCATCATCAACTCGGCCAGCCGCATGGTGCCCTGGTTCAGGGCGTCAATGGCTTTGCGGATGGCCTGATAGTCGTCTTCGGCATTCACTGCGCCAAGCGCCTTTTCCATCTTGGCGATCTGTTTCTTTTCATCGGTCGTGAGTTGTCCCCACGCCGCACTCTTCTTGCCTTTTTCCAGAGCCGAGAGAATGGTTGCGGCTTCGTTGCGCGCTTCAATCAACTGGCGGCGGCGGAAATCCTCTTCGGCGTAGTCGAAGGAGTCGAGGATCATGCCCTCGACCTGCTCGTCGGTCAGTCCATAGCTGGGCTGCACCTGAATCTCGGCCTCTTTGCCGCTGCGCTGTTCGCGGGCGGAAACGTGCAGGATGCCGTTAGCATCAATCAGGAACTTTACTTCGACCCGCGGGATGCCTGCCGCCATGGGCGGAATGCCTTTGAGGTCGAACCGCGCCAGCGAGCGGCAGTCTTTCGCCAGTTCACGCTCCCCTTGCAGGACGTGAATCGCGACGTTGGCCTGGCCGTCCACTTGGGTCGTATAGAACTGCGTGGCCGAGGCGGGAATCGTCGAGTTGCGCAGGATGATCTTGTCGGTCACTCCTCCGGCGACTTCGATGCCGAGCGACAACGGAGTCACATCGAGCAGCAGCATGTCCGCGGTAGCCTTGGAACCGCCGCCGAGAATGTTGGCCTGCACGGCCGCGCCCAGGGCCACGACTTCGTCGGGATTGAGATCGGTGTGCGGTTCACGGTGGAACAGTTCTTTCACCAGCGCACGGACTTTCGGGATGCGCGTGGAGCCGCCGACCAGCACGGCTTCGTCAATCTTTTCAGGTTTCAGGCCCGCGTCTTTCATGGCCTGCTTACAGGGACCGACGGTGCGGTCAATGACCGGCTGAATCAGTTGTTCAAATTGCTCGCGGGTGATTTCGCGCTGGTAGCGCAAGCCGCCGGGCAATTGGATATCGAGCTTAACCGAGGGCTGCGAGGAGAGCGCGATCTTGGTCTCGATGACTGCCTTGCGAAGCGCCTGCACGGCTTCGGCGTTGCGGCGGAGGTCCGCACCAAGGTCGCCGGAAATGTCGTCGAGCGCGATGGTGATGAGCAGGTTGTCAATGTCGTCGCCGCCGAGATGCGTGTCGCCGTTGGTGGCGACGACTTCGAAGATGCCGTCATGCAGCTTGAGGATCGAAATATCGAACGTGCCGCCGCCGAGGTCATAGACGGCGATGATGCCATTCTGTTTCTTGTCGAGACCGTAGGCCAGCGATGCGGCGGTGGGCTCATTAACCAGGCGCAGCACTTCGAGCCCAGCGATGCGGCCCGCGTCTTTCGTGGCCTGACGCTGGGCGTCGTTGAAGTAGGCAGGAACGGTGATGACGGCTTTGGTCACCGGGCCATTGAAAAAGCGTTCGGCGTTGCGCTTGAGCTGGCGAAGAATGAGCGCGGAAATCTCCGGCGGAGTAAACGTCTTGTCACCCAACTTGATGCGAAGAACTTCGCCGGGCTGCAGGTCCTCGGCCAGGCGGAAGGGGAACAACTTCAGTTCCTCCTGAATGTCTTCCATGCCGCGTCCCATCAGGCGTTTGATCGAGTAGACGGCGCGCTCGGGAGTTTCGATCAGGGAATTGCGGGCGGCATTGCCGACGACCGGCTGATTATTACTGTCGAGCGCGACCACCGAGGGAAGCAGATTCAAGCCGTCGTCGCCGGGGATCACGACAGGGGTTTCCCCTTGCATGAAGGCCACGAGCGAATTCGTGGTGCCGAGGTCTATGCCGACGATGTGGTCAGTAGCCATTGAATCTCAGTTTTCCAGCGCCGCATTCACATCCCGCACCAGATTCCGGATGTAGTTGCGCCGGTTCAGCACGTCTAACATCTTGGCCGTGACCTGCGCTCGCTCTTCGACCGGCGCCGGGTTGCCAGCCTGGCTGCGATCGATCAGGCTATCCCAAGCGTTCCAATAAGTCTGCAATTCCTGCAGCAAGGCCGCGTGCTTGGCTTCGAGCGCGTCTTTGTGCTTTCCGATTTCTGCCAGCAGGGCAGGGTCGTCGTCGCCCATTTTCTTGTTCATGCGGAGCTCTTCAAGTTGCATATTCAACTCGAAGACTTCTTCGAGCAAATCGGGCGGGACAATCTGCTTCTTGATTTCTCCCGTCGCGCGGGCCTGCTCGGTTGCGCTCTTGGACTGCTCCTCCAGCACCACGCCTTCCAGGTGAAGCAGGTATTCGGTGCGCTTGATCGGATCGCGCAGCGTGCGGTAGGCGTCGTTGAGCATGGAGCTTTTTTCCAGGCTCCACTCCTGCTCCAGGCTGGCGGCGCGGGCGTTCACGTCCGGATGAAGCCTCCGGCTCAGTTCGTAGAAATCCTTTTCCAAGGCCGGAACGTCGAGGTTGAGCTTCGGCATCAGGCCAAAGAATGTGAAGTAGTCCACGGGCGCCGGAGGCTGAACCTTGCCGCAGGATTCGCAGAAGTGCGCGGCGCGCATGGATCCGCACGACCAGCAGGAGTGAGTGTCCTCCGGCAGGGGTTTTGCGCCGATTACGGTAAGTGCGGATTTGGTCATCAATTTCGATTCCTCACAGCTCGTGTTCGGACTGCCGCTGTCTCAGACTTCACGCCTGAAAACATGCCTCCGCGGCCAAGGCCGTTTGTCATGGCAGGTTTGCCGGTTGCACACGCGGTCCGCGGGCGAGGGCGCCCGCGCCACACAGGCGTCAGGCGGAGAACGAAGTGCCACAGCCGCAGGACTTTGTCGCCTGGGGATTCACGAATACGAAGCCCTGCTGCATCAGCGTCTCCTGATAGTCGAGGATCATGCCGTGCAGGTAGATGAACGACTTCGGGTCCACGAACACCCGCACATCGCCGAACTGAAAGATGCGATCCCGCTCGCGCGGCTGGGTGTCGAAGCGGACGTTGTAACTCAGGCCAGAGCAGCCGCCGCCCTGCACGCCCAGCCGCAAACCGCCCTGCTCGGGTGAAATGCCTTCCTTGGCCATCGCGCTGCGAATCTT
>Ga0209517_10003289_pt1 | contig 22050 bp, 17 predicted proteins | sample PeaSoiMetSII2010_FD_187695 | JGI IMG/M metagenome (GOLD analysis project Ga0209517, IMG submission 187695) | Peat soil microbial communities from Weissenstadt, Germany - SII-2010 (SPAdes) (version 2) | ecosystem: Environmental > Terrestrial > Soil > Wetlands > Peat | place: Germany...
CTATACTTCTTTCATCTAGGAGTCCGAGTGCACCAGATCCCGATGAACAGCCTTCGGCATGAGAAAATGAGGTCCGAGTTTGCGAAAGTCGGGCTAGGTGAGGGAGTGAGCCGCCTGATGAGCCGCACTATCGAACTGCCGGACGAGCTTTACCGGAAACTGGAACAGACGGCCTGGGAAAATGGCCTTACGCCCGAGGGCTGGATCGCCGCAACTCTGGCTGGCAACTCCGTATCGATGGAGAATTGTCCGCTGTACGAGTCGCTCCAGGATCTTCTCGGCGTCATCGATAGCGCGGAAGAGCCGCGAAGCGGCCGCACCCGAACGCCGTTGGACGAGCTTATCGCCGCGAAACTCGAGAGACAGGGACTTCGGAGACCGTGAGCACCCTGGCCGACGCGGGTCCCCTGATTGCGTTGATTGATCGCCGCCAAGGAGACCTGCTCCGCGTGTGCGTCACGGCGTTGCGTACCATGTCCGGTCCCCTCGTGACCACGTGGCCCTGCTTGACCGAGGCCATGCACTTTCTCGGTAACCTCAGAGGCTGGACTGGCCAGGAAGCTCTCTGGCGGTTCGTTGAACTAGGCTCCTTGCGAATTCACCTTCCGCAGGAATCCGAGACCCCACGGATCCGGGCTCTCATGCAAGCCTACGCCGATACCCCAATTGACCTTGCGGATGCTTCGCTGGTTGCCGCGGCCGAAACTCAACGACTCCGCTGCATCTTCACGCTGGACAGCGACTTTCGCGTATACCGGATCAACGGCATCACTCCGTTCGAGGTAGTTCCTTGAATCGAATTAACCCGAAACCTCATCCCCGTATGATTCGTCGAATGAACATGTTAAGACGCTCTCTTGCCGTACCGCGATACGGCGTTTTATCGCTTATTTTGTGTGGCCTGCCTGCTTTCGGCCAATTCATTCCCAACCGTTCTTTCATTCCCAACCGCTATACGGTAATTCTCGAAGATCCCCCGGTTTCCGGACGGTTTATCACCCTGGAAGCCATGCGCAGCGCGCCCGCCGTGGCGTACCGCCAGCAGATCGAGAGCAAGCAGGCCGAGGTCGTCAAAGCCATCCAGTCCCGGAATATCAGGGTCACGGGCACGGAATCCACGCTGCTGAACGCCATTTTCGTCACCGCTACACCGGACCGTTTGGCGGACTTGCAGAGCATTCCGGGCGTCCTGGGCGTCCGGCCGATGCGCCGTTTCAAGTCGGCGCTGAATAAGGCCGTGCAATTGATGAATGCGCCGGCGGCCTGGAACCTGGTCGGCGGGCAGAGCAATGCCGGGAAGGGTATGAAGATCGCGATCCTCGACTCCGGCATCGACCAGACGCATCCGGCTTTTCAGGATTCTTCACTGACCGTGCCGGCGGGCTTTCCGAAGTGTACGACGGGCCACCCGGAAGATTGCGCGTACACCAACAACAAGGTGATCGTGGCGCGCAGCTACATTCGCGATCTGGCGATGGGTTACGTGACAGACCCCAAGAACCCGGCCCCCTATTCGGTACCGGACGACTATTCGCCACGCGATCGTTTCGGCCACGGGACCGCAACAGCGTCGGCCGCCGCGGCGAATACCAATACCGGCGCCGTAACCTTCACGGGTATGGCTCCCAAGGCCTTCCTGGGCAACTACAAAATCGCGGGATCGCCCGGAGTGAATGACGGTCCCGACGACCAGGTCATGATCCAGGCGTTGACCGATGCCATTGCCGACGGCATGGATGTGGTGAGCCTGTCCTACGGTTTTAACGCGCTCAGTGGCGCGCTGGATACCGGGGCAGTCTGCGGTAATCCCGCTGGCGTGCCTTGCGATGATGTGGCGTACGCCTACGAAAAGGCAGCCGAGGCAGGAATGATCATCGTCGTGGCGGCGGGGAACTCAGGCGATGATTCCTATAACGCCGGCGCGCAGTATCCCAACTTCGACTCCATTTCGTCGCCCGCCAATGCGCCGTCGGTCATCGGCGTAGGCGCCAGCACCAACTCTCACGTGATGACTCCTGGCGTCAGCGTGAATGCGGCCAATGCGCCGTCGAGCCTCAAGGGAATCGTCGCGGAGCTTTCCGATGCGACCTTCGCGCCCTCTCAGATAGGCGCCAATTCGGCGCCGCTAGTGGACGTGACCACTCTGGGCAATGACGGATACGCTTGCACGGCGCTCCCGGCTTATTCATTGATTGGATCCTACGCCCTGATCGAGCGAGGTCCCACCAGCGCGCCTTGTACTTTCGCTAGCAAAGCCAGCAATGCGCAGTTGGCCGGCGCCATCGGGGTGATCTTTTACATGGCGGATTCCTCCGCCCCGATCAGCCCCGGGGGGCTTTCGTTCACGGGGCCCGGGGTCATGATCTCGAACAGCGACGGACTGGCACTCAAGAGCTACATCGATGCCAACCCGGGCCAGGTGGTCACCATCGATTTGGCGGGCGTCGAAACGGACCTGAACGCTTACGTCCAGGCGAACGGCTTGAGCCCCGCGGGCCCCAATCAGGTGGCCAGCTATTCTTCGTTTGGCCCCACCCCCGATGGCGCCATCAAGCCCGACCTGGTAGCGGTAGGAGGGTTTGACCCGACCATCGCGTTCTCGTCCGGCATGTACCTGGCGTCCCAGAACTACGACCCAACCCTCAACGGCTCGTTGGAGACACTATATAGCGTGAGCCGTTATGTCGCGGCGGATGGTACGAGCTTTGCGACGCCGCTTGTAGCGGGAGCCGCTGCGCTGGTCAAACAGGCCCATCCAGGCTACACCGCGGCTCAGGTCAAGTCGGCCCTGGTGAATAGCGCCGCACAGAGCGTGACGACTGACGACGTCGGCGATCCCGTGGATGTGGAGTGGCTGGGCGCCGGAGTGCTGAATGCGGGAACTGCCGCTGCCGCTACCGTAACCGCCGAGCCGTCCACCATTTCGTTGGGGTTCGTCAAATCGGGAGTTTTGCCCGTCAACAAGCCGATTACGATCACCAATAAGGGCACGGCGTCCGTGACTCTCGCGGCTGCCGTGGCGCCGATCACCACGGCCAAGGGCGCCACCGTGGCCGTGGATAAACCGAGCATTACGCTGGCGGCGGGCGCCGCCACTACTCTGACGGTCACTTTGTCGGGCACTGTGCCGGCTGCCGGAGAGTACTCCGGAGCCGTCACCCTGACGGCCACCGGTGTTTCCTTGCGGCTGCCCTACATGTTCATTGTGGGCGACGGTGTGGCATTCAACGCCAATCCGATTTCCTTGTTTGCCTTCGGCACACCCGGGTCGGATGGCGGCACGCTCTTCATCCAGGTGACCGATCAGTTCGGAGCCCCGGTTGTGGGGAGCCCGGTATCGTTCTCGATTTCGCCCCGCGGCTCATTGACGCTCGAAAGTGTCTCCGGAGAGCCGGCGTGCTCTCCCAGCAGTTCCCCGACTTCCACCACGTGCAATACCGACAACTACGGCGTCGCGTACGTCGAAGCCATCCTCGGATCGGCGGTCGGCTCACCGACGATTACCGTCCGGGCGGCGGGCATCAGCTTCCAGGGGGGAGCGACTATCCTACCTGCGCCGCAGATCAACGCGTCGAACGGAGTGTCGGATGCGGCGACCTTCCTGACCCCCGTGGCTCCCGGGTCGTACATCGCCATCTATGGGTCGAACCTGGTGGATACGGGTGAGCTCACCAATGCCAGCGGGGATTTGGAGACCACGGCGATTCTGCCCCTGTCCCTGGATTTTGTGAACGTCAGCTTCGACGTGCCTTCGGCCGGCATCAGCGTGCCCGGGTACCTGTACTTCGTAAGTCCCGGCCAGATCAATCTTCAGATACCGTGGGAATTGCAGGGGCAGTCGTCCGCACAGGTCAAGGTCATCGTGGACGAGGGACTCTTCGGGAACGTCGTCACGGTGCCGCTGGCGGCCTACGCGCCGGGGTTCTTCCCCGGGGCGAATGGCGTAGCGGCGTACAACGCCACGCAGGGCAACATCGTCACGGCGAGTACACCGGTGCACGCCGGGGATGTGGTGGAACTCTACGCGAACGGACTGGGTCCGGTGAACAACCAGCCGGCGAGCGGTTCGCCGGCGCCCTCCAGTCCTCTGGCCACCACCACGACCCAGCCGGTAGTGACCATCGGCGGCCAGCAGGCGCAGGTATCGTTCAGCGGATTGACGCCGGGGCTCCCCGCGCTGTACCAGATCAACATCACGGTGCCGTCCGGTGTCGCTGCGGGCACTCCGGCGATTACCGTGGCGATCGGCGGCACGACGTCCAAAGCGTCGACCATTCCGCTGAAGTAGGTTTCTGCCGCCGATGTTTGGGTGTCTCCTGCTCCGGCCTGCTGCTGCGCGCCAACGCGTAATCCGCCGCTTCACTCCAGCGCATCGCGTAAATTCAAGGTCCGAATCAGCCTCCGCAGCGAATTGGGATGAATGTTCAATCGCGCCGCCGTCAGCCGATGATCCCCCCCGCTTTCCTGCCACGCAGTCAGGATCAACTGCCGCTTGGTCTGCGTTACCGAGGATTGCAGCGCGCCCGGAATCTCCGGAAGCTGCGCCGATTCCAGCACCGTCTCGGGCAGATCCTCCGGCAGCAGCACGTCCGACTGCCCCAACACCACCGCGCGCTCGATGGCGTTCTCCAGTTCGCGGACATTGCCCGGCCAGGTGTAGCTCACCAGGTAGCGCTCCGCTTCCGGAGCGATGGCGGAAACACGGCGGTGGCAGCGGACGCTCGCGCGCTCCAGGAAGTAGCGGGCCAGCGCCGGTATGTCGTCCGGACGGTCGCGCAAAGGCGGGACTCGCAGCGCCACTACGTTCAAGCGGTGGTACAGGTCTTCGCGGAAGGCGCCGCGGCGCGCCTCGGCGCCCAGGTCGCGGTTGGTGGCGGCAATCAGCCGGACATTGAGCTTCATGGTGCGCGTGCCGCCCACGCGCTCGAACTCGCGCTGCTGCAGCACGCGCAGCAGCTTGGCTTGAAGCTGCGGCGCCAGTTCGCCGATCTCGTCCAGGAAGACGGTCCCGCCCTCGGCCACTTCCAGCTTGCCTTTTTTCTGCGCCACGGCCCCGGTGAACGCGCCCTTCTCGTGGCCGAACATCTCGCTCTCGAGCAGGGTCTCCGTAATGGCGGCGCAGTTGATGGCCACGAAGGGCAGGGAAGCGCGCGGGCTCTGTTCATGCAGCGCCCGCGCCACCAGTTCCTTGCCCGTGCCGCTCTCGCCCAGCACCAGGACCGAAGTGTCCTGCGGGGCCACCCGCGCGATCATCTGCACCAGCTTGCCGATGGCGGCGCTCTGGCCCACCATGCCGGTCTGGGCGGTTCCCAGGCGCTCCATCAGGAGGGCGTTCTCGGATTTGAGGCGCGCCACCTCGCGCACCGTCTCCAGCGCCGCGGCGGCCAGGGTGGCGACGGCGCTGAGCGTGTCGCGATGGTCGGACAGGTGGATCGCCTGTTCGGCGGGGAACCACGCAGCCAGCACACCCGCCACCGCGCCATGGACGTAGAGCGCCAGCGCCACCGTGCGGTTGGCTGGCTCCACTACGGCGCCTTCACGGTAGACGCGGGCCGCCAGCGATTCCAGATCCGCTGCGCCGGAATGCTCCCGAGCGGCGGCGCGGAGCTCGTCATCGTCGCGTCCCAGCAGGATGGCGCCGCCCTCGCAGGGTACGATATCGGCGATCAGTCGGAGCGCCTGGCCCTCCAGGGTCGCGCGATGGCTGCTGCTCTGCGAAAGGGCGATGGCGCGGAGAAGGAAGAGGAGAGAGCAGGCGCGCAGCAGAGAGTGATCCGGAGAATCCGGTGCGGCCGCGGGCCGGTCTTCGCGATATACCATCACGGTTTCGCCGATGCTCACCTGGTCGTCGGGTTCGAGCGAGTGCTCGGTGGCCCGCATGCCGTTGACGTAGGTCCCCGCTCCCGTGTGGCAATCCGTGATGCGATAGCGGCCCTCGAGCAGGCGGATCACGCAGTGGTCCCAGGCCGCCTCCGGCGCGGTCAGGCGGATCTGCGCGGTGGGAGCGCGGCCGATGTGCACTTCGGCCGGCCCCAGCGGAAAACGCGCGCCGAGCAGCGGCCCGCTGATGACGATAAGCTCCGCGTCCATGTCCGGAAAGCCAGTTTAGCAGGCCCCGCAACTCCCCTGGTGAACCGCATGGTTCACGCTGGTGAGCCGTCCGGTTCGCGAAAGCGCCGCGTCGCGCGGGTTTCGAAAGCCTTACGAACCAGCCGTGCGATGGCATGTGGAATGCCACCAGCCCGAGGGAGGGTGACACAATGACGACGAAAAGAATGATGGTTGCAGCGGCTACCCTGGTGGTCGCGGCTGGCGCTGCTTCTGCTCAGACGTTGAAGGCCGAGATCCCATTCACGTTCCGCACGGGCGAGACGGTGATGGCGGCGGGAACCTACCGCATCGGTTGGATCTATCGGCAGAGCGGACAAGCCATGTTCCGCCTCGGATCCGAGGACGGGCACAACGCGGTCCTGCTGGTGCCGAAAGCCTCCGGCGACCCCAGGAAAACCTGGTTGGAGGCCAACAAACCGGTCCTGTCATTCGAGTGCGGAGTCAGCCGTTGCGCCCTGGTCGGCCTGTGGACCGGTCCCGATACTCCGGCTTACGTGCTGCCCCGCCCAAAACTGGGCCGGGATGAACCGGCCAGCGTGGCCATGGTCGCGATGCGGCCCGATAAAGCCGATTAGCTTGTGCTCCAACAGCCCGCTTTAATCTGGATCCTGATGCGGCGCCCTCCGGAAACGGAGGGCGCCGCGTTTGTTTTTGGACAGGAACTTCCAAGTGAACGGCGCGGTTCACGCGGCCTGAACCGTTCGGTTCCGGAAAATCGCTTCGCCAAAGCCGCTTACACTATTTTTCAATCATTTACAAACCGCCGCCTGGCACGAACGCCATGGCACGCCGGGTGCAATCCATAGCTGCGAATCGGGAACGTGAACCAGCGAGCCCGAGGAAGGAGGATGACACCATGACGAACTTCACGACGAGAATGATGATTGCGGCGGCTACCCTGGCGGTCGCGGCTGGCGCTGCTTCTGCTCAGACGTTGAAGGCGGAGATCCCGTTCACGTTCCGGGCAAACGGTCGATTGATGACGGCAGGCACTTACCGCGTAACCCTGAACCGCGCGGCGACGGGAGTGCCGATCCTCTACCTCCTCAACCACGAAGGCAATCGCGCGGCGATGGCGATGGCGCGAACGCCGCACGATCCGCCCAAAGCATGGAAGGCGGCCGGCAGCGCGGTGTTGTCCTTCGAGTGCGGCGCCAAACTCTGCTCGCTGGTTGGACTGTGGCGCGGGGACCAGGAGCCGGCTTACAGCTTCGCCGCACCGAAACCTGGCAACGATGAGCCAACCCGCGTAGCGCTGATCGCGCTGCGGCCCGGCAACAGCGACTAGCCTTTGCGGTTTTCCGCGGAATCAAACCATTACGCGGTCAGAGCCCCGGCTTCATACAACAACCAATGGATGCCAGGTTGGCGGCGCCCTCCGGAAACGGATGACGCCGCGATTTTTTTGCGGCGCTTATTGCTCCGGTGTGACCGCGGCCGGCGTGGACGGCGAGTCTCTCTTCGTCCGCTTCAGCTCTTTCTGCCGATCCAGGACCGTCACGCCCTTGGTGATCCACTCGGGCGGCGGATCGCCCTTCAGGTAGTAGCCGAACCAGTCGAGAATGCGGCGGTGGTAGTCCATCTGGTTGGCCTTCACGGCCAGCGAGTGGTTCTCGCCCGGGTAGATCATACAACGGACACCCGCGGCAAACAGGTCCGACTGCGTCATCCCGAAGGACGTGCCGAAGCCGCCCCAGGAATGTCCCACCAGGCCTACTCGGGTGGGGTCGATCATGCCGGTGTCCAGCACTTTCTTCGTCGCCGCGGTGACGCATTCCAGCACCGACATGCCACCGCCCCAGCGCCGTACGGTAATATGATTCCGATCATGTCTACAGCCTTAGACCATCTCGAACCCAAGGCCGTCTGGAAGCACTTCGCTGCTCTCGCGGCCATTCCCCGCGCCTCCGAAAAGGAAGCCGCGGCCCGCAATTATGTGCTCGCTCTTGCCGGCCGCCTGGGCCTGGAATCCGTTCAGGACTCGGCCGGCAATACCGTCATCCGCAAGCCCGCGCGCCCCGGACGCGAAGCCGCTGTCCCGGCCGCTATCCAGGGTCACCTGGACATGGTCTGCGAGAAGAACGAAGGCACGGTCCACAACTTCGATACCGACCCCATCCGCCTGGTGGTGGATGGCGATTGGCTCAAAGCCGATGGCACCACCCTCGGCGCCGACAATGGAGTGGGCGTGGCTGCCGCGCTCGCCGTCATGGAAAGCCAAACCGTCGCCCATGGCCCCCTGGAATTCGTCTTCACGATCGACGAAGAGAGCGGCCTCACCGGCGCTTCCAAATTTTCCGGAGGACTTCTCAAGTCCAGGTACTTCCTCAATCTCGACAACGAAGAGGAGTACACCCTTTGCATCGGCTGCGCGGGCGGCGTCAACTCCGTGGCCCGGCGCAAGATTGCGCGCCGCGCCGCCCCTTTCGGCGATGCGTGGCGCATCAAGATCTCGGGCCTGGCAGGCGGCCACTCGGGCGTCGACATTCATCGGGGCCGCGGCAACGCGCTGCGCATCCTCGGCCGAGCGCTTCTGGCTCTGGTGGATCGTCTGCCCCTCTTTGTGGCCGAGATCCATGGCGGAAGCAAGCGCAACGCTATCCCGCGCGAAGCGTTCGCCGTCGTGATGCTCGATTCCGCCCACGCGCCGCAGTTGAAGTCTCTGCTGGCGGCTTTCGAAGCCGAGGCGCGGTCCGATCTCGGCTCCTTCGATCCCGGCCTCCGCATCGCCGTCGAAACCGCCGCTCGTCCGGAACAAGTCCTCGCCGATGCCGACGCCGCGCTGATTGCGGGCATCCTCGCCGGCCAGCATCACGGCGTTCTGGCCATGAGCCCCGATATCCCCGGCCTGGTGCAGACCTCCACCAACCTCGCCACCGTCGCTACCAGCCAGGACCAGGTCGAGATCGCGACCAGCCAGCGCAGTTCCATTGAGAGCAGCAAGCGCGCTGCCGCCCGCATGGTTGCCACGGTATTCCGCTTCGCCGGGTTTGAAGTGGAACAGTCCGGAGATTATCCCGGCTGGAAACCCGAGCCTTCGAGCGACATCGTCCGCACGGCCCAAGCCGTTCACCAGGATGTCCTTGGCCGGAAGCCGGAGCTCATTGCCATGCATGCCGGTCTGGAGTGCGGGGTCATCGGCGAGAAGTACCCAGGGATGCAGATGATCTCCTTTGGCCCGCACATTGTCGATGTCCACAGCCCCAGCGAGCGGATCAAGATCTCGTCGGTCGGCCCCTTCTATAACTTGCTGACCGGGCTTCTCGAACGCCTGTAGGATCGGAGCTCGAACGCCTGTAGGATCGGAGCCGCGCGCGTCAGCAAGCGGTTTTGCGGTAGCACCCGAGGTGCACCGTCTGCATGGCGTACACTATGCATTCTATGCTCCCTCTCGGCCGGCCGCGGAGAACCGGATGATCCCGGCCTGGAAGCTCAGCGCAGCCGACGTGCTGGGCTTGGCCTGCCTGGGTGTGCTGATCGGCGCCTGGCTGAAACGCAAGCTGCCGCTGCTCGAGCGCCTCAATATTCCGGTCTCCATCGCGGGCGGCATGGTGTTCGCGCTGGCCGCCCTGCTGCTGCGCGACCGCTGGGTCAACCTGGAGCCCGACACCGTCTTGCGCGACATGCTCATGGTGGCCTTCATGACCACAATCGGGCTGAGTGCCCGCGTGCAATTCCTCAAGGATGGTGGCGGGAAAGTGGTGAAGCTGCTGGTCATCTCGAGTATCGGCGCCGTGCTGCAGAATCTGCTCGGAATGGGAATCGCCAAAGTTCTGGCAGTCGATGTGCGGCTGGGAATCCTGGCCGGCTCGGTGGCACTGGCGGGCGGTCCTGCCACGTCGATCGCGTTTGGCGGAATGTTCGAGAAGATGGGGGTGGCCGGCGCCACCGCGGTGGCCATGGCCTCGGCCACGTTCGGCATCGTGGTAGCCGGGCTGATCGGCGGCTACATCGGCGGCTGGCTGATCCGCCGGCACGGGCTGAAGTCGGGCTTGACGCCGGGCGTGACAGGGCGGCCTGCGCCATCGGCATTCCGGGAGGCCGTGTCGGAAAGACTGCTCGCGACTGTCCTGGTGATGGGCGTTGCCATGGGGCTGGGCAACGTCGTCAGCCTCGCGATGGAACATGCCGGCCTGATCCTGCCCAGCTACATCGGCGCGATGATCGTGGCCGCGGCCATCCGCAATCTGGACGACCGCTATCACTTCGCTAACATCTCGCAGCCCGACGTCGATATGCTGGGCAGGATCGCGCTCTACCTGTTCATCGTGATGGCGCTGCTGACGCTGCGCCTGTGGGAGTTAGCCCACCTGGCACTGCCGCTGATCGTAATCCTGGCGGCCCAGGTAGCGCTGTGCTGGCTGATGTGCGCCACCATGTCGTTCCGCGTGATGGGCGGCGATTACGACTCGGCCATCATGGCTTCCGGATTCTGCGGATACATGCTGGGCATCACGGCCAACGCAGTGGCCTGCATGGAAGAACTGGTGGAGAAATACGGCCCGGCGCCCGAGGCGTTCCTGGTGGTGCCGGTGGTGGGCGCGTTTCTGATCGACTTCACCAACTCCCTGATCATCACCACGATGGCGAACTGGCTGCGATAGGTGGCGTCATTTCTTGATAAACAGCGACACCGCCATGCCGAACCCGATCACGATCACGATGCGCCGCACGGCCGTGCGTCCCAGCCTGCGCGCCACGCCCGCTCCGCCGTAGCCTCCCACGATGGCCGCCACCGCCATGATTAGCACGTCCGGCCAATACACCATGTGGGCCCAAACGAAGTAGGCGGCAGCGACACCGTTGAGGCTGCCGCCGAAGACCACCTTCAGGCCGTTCATTTCGTGAATGTCCGTGAGCCCCAGAATGCTCAACGCGGCCAGCATAAGAATCCCGATGCCCGCGCCGAAATAGCCGCCGTAGATCCCCACCGCCAGTTGGAACAGAATGGCCCCCACGAACCACTTCAGCGGCTTCCGCGACTGCGCGTCGGCGGTCTTCAGCATGCGCTGCACGGTTTCCTGCGCCATGAACAGGAGCGTGGCAAACAGGATCAGGTAGGGCACCATGCGGTCGAATGTCGACGCCGGAGTCCAGCGCAGCATCACCGCGCCGGCGAGCCCTCCCACCAGGCTGGGAACGATCAACACGCGGAAACGCGGCTCGGCAGATTGGAGTTCCCGGCGGTAGCCCCAGGCGCTGCCAATGGTGCCAGGCCAGATAGCCACGGTGCTGGTGGCGTTGGCGGTGACCGAATCGAGGCCGAGCCAAATCAGGGCGGGGAAGGAGACCAGGGTTCCACCGCCGGCGACCGAATTGATGGCGCCCGCGAGGAATGCCGCGACAAATGCCACCGCCGCGCGCCAAAGATCCAAGCCAGGGTTCAACTTGCAGGATATCGCGAATGCCCGGCCGCGGAGGCGGCCCTGGCAGCAAACGTTCCCTGTTTCTGGAACTTTCCATCGCGCCGCCGAAACCACTGATAGCGAACAAAAACGCAGGAAGGCAAATACTCGATGAACACAAAGCTCTTGATTGGTGGACTATTAGCAGCCCTCACTCTGGTAGCGCAGCCGCCCGGCGGACCCGGTGGCCCGAGAGGCCGGGGACCCGGAGGCTTCGGACCCGGTGGCCCGGGTCCCGGGGGGCGGCCCAGGCAAACCGTGACTGGCGCGCCCTACTCCGGCGTGGAAGTGAGGTCGTCGCAACAAACGCTGGCGAACGGCAACCTGATTCAACGCCAGGATCAGACCACCGTCTATCGCGACAGCCAGGGCCGTGTCCGCAGGGAAACCACGCGGACAACTCCGGACGGGCAGACGCGCACCATGATTTCGATCTCCGATCCGGTAGCCGGCCTGGTCACCGAACTGGACGCGGCGCACAAGGTTGCCTTCCAGAGGCCTGCCCGATTCCCCAGTCAGTCGCAAGCCAACGCCGCCGGCCGCGGGCGCCCGCCTCTAAATCCGCAAACCAGGAATGCTGCGTCCCAAGCCAACGTGCGAACGGAAGCACTGTCCGCGCAAACCGTAAACGGGATCATGGCTTCCGGTTCCAGGGTGACTCACACCATCCCCGCCGGGCAGATCGGCAACTCCCAGGACCTCGAGATCGTGCATGAGACGTGGATGTCGGATGATCTCAAGGTGCCGGTGATGACCAAGATGACCGATCCGCGCACCGGCACGTCGACGACTCAGTTGACCAACATCAGCCGCAGCGAACCGGATGCCGCGCTCTTCCAGGTTCCGCCGGACTACACCGTGAAGAAAGGGCCCGGAGGCCCTCCTCCCGGACCGCGGCGCCCGCAGCAGTAGGGGCGGCTGCTGTCCCTCAAATAGACGGGAACAAGAACGGACGGACCCGGTCACTTAAACGGTTTAGCTCGTTTGCATTGTGTCGAAGGAGATCGTGCCCCCAAGTCGTGTCAGTTTGATCGCGGCAATCTCGCGCCAATTTCAGACCGATGGTTTCGTAAGAGCCGAGAGTGGCCTTAAGCCTTTCCGGTTCGCTCCATGAGCCGAGGATAAAGACTCGATCAGTCAGATGCTCGGGGATCTTCGCTTTCGCATGTTGAAGCCTCTCTTCATTGCCATCGAAGTCGATCAATAGAACCATGAATCGGCTGGGAAAACGATTCATTTCAAAGACGTGGTCGGAAAGAAAACACTCCAGGACCTTGATCCAACCGCCCACTTCCTCAAGCACCTGGATCTTCCGAGTTGATAGATACTGATCCAAAAGAAAGCCTTTCGCCAATTGGCGGTTGGCATCGTCTTCGGGCAGCACCATGACGTGTGGCTGATGCCTGTTGACGCTCATGGCTCCACGTCGCCACGAATCAGCGCGCCGACGAGATCCCCGCTGACGTGGATTTCGTTGAGCGGACGTACGATCGTGGGCTCGAGATGGTTGTTCCTGTAGAGAAGGAGGGTGTTCTCGTCGGAAAAACTGCGGATCGCCTCCGGGTTGTGGGAGGTCGCAATGAACTGACCGCCGGATTGGAAGGCCTTGCGGAGAGCAAGCAGAAAGTGGCCAACCTCGGACAGTGCCAGATAATTGTCCGGTTCATCCCAAAAACAGAACAGCGGGCCGTAGGCATCGTTCGCGGCAAGTACCAGGGCGCAGATCATGAAACACTTCTCGCCGTCGGACAGGTCCTCGAAGGGAAGGTTCACGCTTCCCTGTTCGCTTGAGAACTGAACGACCAGGCTTCGCGAGTCTGTCCCAACCAGAGGATTCTTGATGTCCTTCAGGTCGGGCATGACCTGTTTGAGATAGTCGTCGATCTTGGAATAAGCAGATGGCGCGTGAGCCAAGAGACCTGAAAACCAGGCGCCAAAATCGGTGACGGGAGGATTCGGCGCCAGTGTCTCTTCGTTGGAGTCTCCAAAAATCAAACTGGGCATCGGCCGAAGAATGAGCATGCCAGCCAGCCAATGCTTGAAGACGGATAGAGGATTGAATCCGAATGGTTGCTGAATGATCGGTAAAGCCACCAGGTGCCAGTCAATGCGGAAATTCGTCGCCTGCATTCTCGAGAGGGGGATGAGGCTGTTCCTGTCCTGGTCCTGGTCCGTTATTGCAAGATGTACGTCGGCCACTTCCCGGGTGTAAACGGGCTTGCCGCCGACTGTGAGCTTCTCTTCCAATACGCGGAGCTCTTTGAATCCCGGTGGGAACTCAAAAGCGATCGTGTACCCGTAGATCGCGCCATGCAGCTCAGCCTCGATTTCAAATCGCATAGGCACGTCTGTGCGCCCGCGAGCGAAATCCTTCGGCTTCACCAGGTCGCCTACGCGGTTGGTACCTTGCGCGATCTTGTGTAGGATCTCCAGGGCAAACCCGACTGTTGTCTTGCCAGTGCCGTTGCCTCCAATCAGCAGGGCCGACGGCAGGCCCGAGATCGGCAACTCGAAGTTCTCCAGGCAGCGGAAGTTACGAACGTAGAGGCGGCGGATCACAAGAGAATGATACCGCGCCCCACGCCTCACCTACTGCTGCGCGCCGCCGCACTCCGGACAGAACTTCGCGGGCTTGGGGATGGACTTGCCGCAGTTCATGCAGAACTTGGTGCCCGTTCCGCCCGCGGCCGCCGGCGCCGGCGCTGGTGCGCTTTCAGGAGCCACGGGTCTGGCGGCATTCATCATCTGCTGCGCCATGGTCAGACCCGCCCCCAATCCCACGCCGATGCCCGCCGCGCCGCCGCCTTCGTTAGCCGCCGCAATGGGCATCGACTGCGCTACCTGGAACTGCGTGTAGCGGCCCATGTCGCCGATCATGTTCATGCCGATCCGCTGATCGAGCAGCTTCTGCAGCTCGTCGGGCAGGGAGACGTTCTCCACCACGAAGGTCTCCAGGGACAGACCGAGATCGGCAAAAACCGGCTTCAGCGCCGCCAGCAGGTTCTGCCCCAGTTGCGCCTGGTTGGCGGCCACATCCAGAAACGGAATGCTGCTGCCGGCGAACGCGTTGGTCATCGCTCCCACGATGGTATTGCGCAGTTGTCCTTCCAGATCGCCGACCACATAGACCTGGCGCGTGCCGCTGACTTTTTCGTGGAAGACCTTGGGGTCCGCGATTCGCCACGTGTAGATTCCGTACGCGCGCAGACGCACCGCGCCGAACTCCCGATCGCGAACCGTAATGGGGGTTGCGGTACCCCACTTCTGATTCATCTGCAAGCGCGTGGAGAAGAAATAGACGTCCGACTTGAAGGGCGACTGGAACGCCTTGTCCCAGTTCATCAGGTAGGTGAGGATGGGCAAAGTGCGGGTGCTGAGCGTGTAGAGGCCGGGGCTGAAAACGTCCGCGATCCGCCCTTCGTTGATGAACACCGCCATCTGCGAGTCGCGGACCGTCAACTGGCCGCCGCTCTGAATCTCCATGTCCTCCATGGGGAAACGCCAGGCGAGGACGCCATCGGCCGGCTCGGTCCAGTGGATGACGTCGATGAACTGCTTGGAAAAGAAACTCATAAATGCTCACCCGAATTATACTGAATTGGTGAGTCACTCCTGGCGCAGGGCGGCCAGGGGATCGACTCTAGTGGCGCGACGCGCGGGAATGTAGCTCGCGGCCAGGGCCACCACAGCCAGCAGCGCGGTGACCCCGGCATAGGTCACGGGATCGCCCGGTTTCACCTCGAAGAGAAGCTGCGTCAGCAAGCGGGTGGCCGCCACCGCGCCAGCCAGGCCGAGCGCCAGGCCAATTCCCGCCAGCAAAAGTCCCTGCCGCATCACCATCGCCATCACCGCGTGCGGGCTGGCGCCCAGCGCCATGCGCAGGCCGATCTCGTTGGAGCGCTGCCCTACCACGTAGGCCATCACGCCATAGACGCCGGCCATCGCCAGGCCCACGGCGAGCGCGGCGAAGATGCCGAACAGCAGCGTGCGGAAGCGTGGCGCGGCCACGTTCTCCCACAGCGAAACTTCGAGGGTAGTGAACTTCACGGGTACGCCGGGCGAAATCTGGCGCGCCTTGCGGCGCAGCGTTTCGGCGAATGCCGCCGGCTCGGAAGCGGTCCGCACCACGACGCTCATGGACGTCGCGGGGAAGGGATGCTGCTCATAGGGCCTGAAGATCTCGGGACGCGGTGCGCCCGCCGGTCCGTTCTGCCGGATGTCGCCCACTACTCCCACAATCTTCATCCCTTTCATGGAGTCCATGCCGCAGAAAATCGTGTGGGCGATGGGGTCCTGGCCCGCGAAAGACTTGCGCGCCAGGGATTCGTTGATCACGGCGGTGAAAGGCGCGTCGTAGGTGTCGCCGCTATGGAAGTCGCGACCGGCTTTGAGGGGGATGCCGAGGGCCGCAAAAGTGCCCGGCGCAACCACGGAGAAGACCGCTTGCGGCGCGGTCACGCTGAACTCCTCGGGAGCGGGCAAGTGGTCGAGCCAATAGCCGCCAAACGAACTGACCGTGCCCGGAGGTGTTCGTTCGGCTCCCGCGGCGGAGACGCCCGGCAGCGCCGCCACCTCGGCCAGCAGGTCCTTATAGAACCGCGTGGCGCGGCGCGCGGAATCCAGGTCGGACGCCGGAACACTGGCTCCCATGAGGAGCACCTTTTCGGGAAGGAAACCCAGCGCTACGTTGTGCAATGCGATGAAGCTCTTGATCAGCAGGCCGGCGCCGGCAAGCAGCACCACCGAGAGTGCGATCTCGGCCACCACCAGCGCCGCGCGCATGCAGCCTGCGCCGCCGCCGGCACCGGCGCGCGCGCCCTGCTTGAGGGCGTCGTTCAAATCGACCCTGGAAGCGTGGAGCGCCGGCGCCAGGCCAAACAGCAGGCTCGCGGCCAACGATACGGCGAAGGTGAACACCAGCACCCAGGCATCGATGCTGGTTTCCGCGAGGCGCGGCACGTCCTTGGGCGCCAGCGCCACCAACGCATTCGACCCCCAGATGGCCAGCAGCAGTCCGGCGAGGCCGGAAGCCACCGCAAGCACCGCGCTCTCCGTGATCAACTGCCTCACGATGCGGCCGCGGCTGGCGCCCACTGCGGCGCGAATCCCGATTTCGCGGGCGCGGGCCGTGGCCTTGGCCAGCAGCAGGTTGGCCATGTTGGCACAGGCGATCAGCAGCACCACGGCTACAGCGCCCAGCAGGAGGCAGAGCGTCATGCGCACGTCGCCCACCATTTCGTCGCGCATGCGTTTGACGAACACGTTCTTGTTCTTGTTGCTGGGGGGATATTGCTGTTCGAGGCGCGCGCCGATGGCCGACATTTGGGACTGCGCCTGTTCCAGGGTGGCGTCCGGTTTCAGCCGCCCGACCACCAGGTAATTATGCGCGGAGCGCGACGTGGTCTCGCGAAACACCGTGTTGGCCGGGAACCAGATGTCGGTCTTGTCGGGAAAGTGAAAACGCGGCGGCATCACGCCCACGATGGGGAAGTCCTTGTCCGCCATGCGGAGGGTCTGGCCAATCGCCTGCGGATCGCCGCCGAAATGGGACTGCCAGTAAGCGTAGCTGATCTCCACCGCGCCGCTGCTTCCCGGCAGCTCCTCGTCATGGCTGAAGAGGCGGCCACGGATGGGCTCGACCTGAAACACCCGGAAGAACTCCGGGGTGACCACCGCGACGCTTCCGTATTCCGCGCCCGAGCGTGTCTCCACCGCAACATCCGGGTTGCTGCTGTAATACGCCATCGCGCTGAAGGTGGTGCTCTGATCGTGCCAGTCGCGGAAGTCGGGCGCGGATACCTGGCCGTGCGCGCCGCTGGTCTTCCAAAGCGAGGAAAGCGTGACGATGCGGCTGGGGTCCTGGTAATCGAGCGGTTTCAGCAGCACCGAATTGACGACGCTGAACACCGCCGTGTTGGCGCCGATGCCCAGCCCCATCACTAGAACCGCCAGTACCGTAAAGCCCAGGTTTTTCCGCAGGGAGCGGAGGGCGTATCTCAGATCCATAGGGGGAAGCTTATCAGAACTTCGGCCTGTGCCACACGCGCACGTCCGGAACGGATCCGCAAACCGGAAATGCCGGTGCCACCCTATTCTTCGCCGCGCTACCGCACGCTTGAACGTCATGGGTGCGCCCACCAGGTCCTCTTGCTCCCACTTTCCGGCGAATGGTGGTCCCGAAGGGGTCCAACGGGTCTCGAAAGACTCATGGGCCGGCATAAAGCCCTTATCTCTCAAACAGACGAGGAAGACCCCATGACCCCTGGCTCGCAACTGCAAGGTCAGGGCCGAAGTAATCTGTTCGGCGCCGTCCTCCTCCAGGGTGTTGTGGAGCTCGGGAACCCGCATCGGATTGTGACTTACCGCGCCCGCGCATTCACCACGAACTGCGCTCCCGCCGGGAATGAGACTTCCTCGAACCGCGCGGCAAGCAAGGCCTTCGGCACGCCGCGGCGGGTCTGGAAGGACTCACATCCTTGCCCCGGGAGCCCAAACTGAGCCTGAGCGACGTGGAAGAGCAGACTGTTTATCAGAACGTAAAGGAAGTAGATGTAGCTCTTTATATTGCCGCCGGCAACTTCTTTCCAAGGGACCGAAATGCGGTAAAGGACCGCCCAGAGTCGGCCTCCGGGGCGCAACTGTGCTGGTTCAGCGTGAAGTGGAGAGCGCGCGTTCCCTGTTAGCGAGTATAACGCCCTTTCGGCGAGCCAGTTTGGGGCGACAGGGGCGACATCTCCTACGCTACGGGCGGGTGGCGGCACGGGCGGCGGCGGAAGCTGCAACGGGTTTCAAAAGGAAATCCGGTTGGGTCGTCCGATCACAAGCCCGCGTGGCTGGAAGAACAAACTGGCTACGGAAGAAATAGTGCCGGCACGAACGCTCACCCTCCCCACCGAGCGACTTTCGTGTGGGCCACTTTCCGAAATCGCCGTCTATCGTTCGCAACCGACGGGTCTTCACGCGACGGCCCGATCAGCGGGAAGTCCGAATACGGAGGCGAGTGCCGGCATGACGAAGCTCGTCATACGATCAATGAAGCGGCCGTCCAAGTCTAATACCAGGATCGAGTGGAACCGCGATTCGGGGCTTTGCCATCGGCTATAAAAGCCCACGCAGATTCCGGTGACCGATTCCGACCACACGCGCGGCATGGCGTTCGACGACGCCGTCATGATACCGCGGCTAAAGAAGCGTCGCGTGAGCGTGGACTATCTGGCGCGGCTGGCGGGTCTGATGCGGCCGGATTTGCGGCGCGATCCGGTGCATTTCAAGCTGGTGGCCGTGAGCGTGGCGCGCGCGCAAGGAGAATAAAGTAGGGCGGATCCCCTGGTCCGCTGCCGGCCCCTTGGCCGGCTTGGTGTGGGCACGCAAGAGCGGGACGAGGGCGTCCGGGCCCAGAGGGCACCCCGACCTGGGGGTCCGCCCTACCAATCCGCAGGATCCTCGCGCGCCGCAATGACTTTCCTGAACCCAAGTCACCAAGACGCCGGCAGCCTCGATCCTTACCCCTTTTGCGCCCTCGGCCGTCCGGGGAACTCCCGGTCTTTTTTAGTTGTAGATCCACCGAATCGGGTGTACAATAGCTTCGTTTTCCATTCAGAGACGGAACTCTGATGCTTGTTTGCTCGTTGGGCTGCGCCCAAAGTGACGAGGTGGGGTCCAATAAACTGTGTAACGGACGCGTACGGGTGAATAGCCTTGTCTCATGGGGTAGACAGGGTTAGCGCAAAGCTGAGGGTATCTCCGCCCGGCGCCGAATCCCGATCCACGAAAATCGGGGGGGGGGAGAAAGCATGACACGCAGCACTTGTAGTAACATCGCCGGCCTCGTCGTGGCCTTGTTCCTGCTGGCGCCTTTGGCCCTAGCGCAGATCACGGTCGGCACGTTGACAGGACGGGTCGTCGACGCATCGGGAGGCATCGTTGTTGGCGCGAGGGTGGACCTGATCAGCGAGACGCAAGGTACCAGGACCGCCGCGGTCATCACCAACGCGACGGGCGACTACGTGATCCCGAACCTCGCCCCCGACACGTACACTGTCGAGATCAGCGCCCCGGCGTTCAAGCTCCTGCGGCGCGCGGGGGTCGTGATTACCGGCGGCGACCACGTCGGCATGCCGCCGATAACGCTTGAAGTAGGCCAAACCTCCCAGACAGTCAGCGTGGAAGCCCAGGGGGCGCTTGTCCAGACACAGAGCTCCGAGCGGTCGATTGCCATCGAAAGCAAAGCGATCGATGAACTGCCGATTTCACACGCGAACTTCACGAATGTGGTGCCCCTTGTTCCGGGCGTCCAGACCGGCGGCAACTCGGCCGGCGGCACGCGGCTGGGCGGCCAAGCCCAGAACAACATCATGATGGACGGCATCTCGGCCATGGACACTGGCAATAACGGCCAGATGCTGAGCATGAACATCGAGTCGATCGGCGAAGTGAAGGTGCTCGCGCAGGGGTACCAGGCGGAGTACGGCCGGTCGAGCGGGTTGCAGATCACCACATACACCAAGAGCGGCACCAACACGGTCCACGGGTCGGGCTATGGCCTTTTCACCCGGTGGAACTGGAATAAGAACTCGTGGGCGAATCAGAACAACAACGTCCCGCAAGCGAAGACGAAAACGAGTATCTACGGCTACAGCCTTGGCGGCCCGGTTTATATACCGAAGGTGATCAACGGAAAGAACAAGCTGTTCTTCTTCTATGCGCACGAGTTCCGGCCGGCGACCGTCGCGATCAACAGCGGCAACGTTATCCAAGTGCGTATGCCCACCGCGCTCGAGCGCGCCGGCAACTTCTCCCAGAGCCTCAATAACCAGGGCGTCCCGATCAACCCGATAATCAACTATCAGACGGGTGCGCCTTTCCCCGGCAACATCATTCCCGCCACCCAACTGTATGCCCCCGGCCAGGCGGTGCTCGACCAGTACCCGATGCCGAATTTCACGCAAGGGCCTGGGCAGAACTACAACTGGCAGATAAATGCGCCGACGTACCAGCAACTGACCCAGCAGCCCGCCGTGAAACTCGACTACCAGGCGACGCAGAAGCTGCGGTTATCGGCCAAGTACTCCGGCCAGATTGCACGAAGCGTTACGACTCCGGGCTATATCCCGGGATTCAACGACGCCTACGTACCCTATCCCTGGATCGCCAACGAAGGCGCGACGGTTACTTACGTGATCAGCCCGACGACGTTCATCGAGGGGACCTACGGGAGGATCGAGAACCAGTTGGCGGGCGGCAACGAGAGCGGCATTCCCACCGACCCTTCCTCCAACCGCCTGACGGCTCTGTCGACCTTCCCGGAGCTGTATCCGAACGCAGGTGTCATGAATACGGGGTACTATGGCTACCAGGTGATGCAGGCGACGAAGCCGGTGTTCTGGGACGGCAAGTCGCTGAACTTGAACCCGACCTTCGGATGGGGCAGTTTCATCTCAACGAATGTCTGCAGTGCACCGTCGCCGGGGTGCCAGCGGTATCCTGGTTACCTGAACATCAACCGGACGCAGGACGTGGCGATCAACCTGACGCACGTCATGGGGCGGCACACGTTCAAGGCCGGGGGCTACCTCAACCACAGCTACAAGGCGCAGAACACGGGCGCTGGCGGCATTGCGAACCTGACCTTCCAGGGTTACGTGGACTTCGGCAATAACACAAACAACACCCTCGATAGCGGGTTCGGCTTCGCGAACGCGGCCCTGGGGATTTTCAACCAGTACCAGCAGGCGTCGAAGTTCATCGAAGGCGATTTTCTCTATAACCAAATCGAGTTCTACCTCCAGGACACCTGGAAGGTCACCAACCGCCTGACACTGGACTACGGGGTGCGGTTTGTGCACCAGCAGCCGCAGTACGACAAGTTCAACCAGTCGTCGAACTTCTTCCCCAACCAGTGGACGACGAGCGCGTCGCCGGTGCTTTACACGGCCGGGTGCTCCAACGGCGCCGTGACGTGCTCGGGCAACATCCGCAACGCCCTGAATCCGCTCACCGGGCAGATTGTGACGGCGGCGGGTGCGGCCAATACGCAGGCGCTCATCGGGACGCCGATTCCCGGCGTGGGCAATTTGGATGACGGCATCATACAGGCGGGCCACGGGATTGCGGGCACGAACTACCTGTGGCCGCCGCTGGTGGTGGCGCCGCGGTTCGGCGTCGCGTGGGACGTTACGGGGCGTTCGGATTGGGTGATTCGCGGCGGAGCCGGGCTGTTCTACGACCGGCCGGATGGGAACACGGTGTTCTCAACCCCGGGCAATCCGCCGACCGCCTCGGAGCAGAACCTGCTCGAGGGGCAGTTGTCGACGCTCGGGACGGGACTGAGCCCACTGCCGGTGTCGAGCATGGTCACCTTCCAGTACAACGCGCATATCCCAACGTCGGTGCAGTGGAACGTAGGCGTCCAGAAATCACTGCCGGGGAATATGGTCGCGGACGTGTCGTATGTGGGCAACCACGGGTATAACCAACTCGGGGCGTTCCAGGGCGGCGACCTTCAGAACCTGGACTCCGTGGATTACGGCACGGC
>Ga0209517_10003291_pt1 | contig 22039 bp, 19 predicted proteins | sample PeaSoiMetSII2010_FD_187695 | JGI IMG/M metagenome (GOLD analysis project Ga0209517, IMG submission 187695) | Peat soil microbial communities from Weissenstadt, Germany - SII-2010 (SPAdes) (version 2) | ecosystem: Environmental > Terrestrial > Soil > Wetlands > Peat | place: Germany...
GTTCTGGCGGGATCCCCCGCCGCCTCCGCCGCGGCCTTCGGCAACCCGGAGCGGCCCGATCTTGTCGGCGATCCGTCCAAAGGCGGGCCGGTGGCGGCGAACCCAGCTTGTCAGGCGCCCGCTCAGGTAGGGACGCCACAAAACTGGTTTAACCAGTGCGCATTCGCCGAACCTGCCTTGGAACCGTTTGGTCCGGCCTTTGGCACGGAGGGGCGCGACATTCTCACTGGCCCGGGCTTTACTGATCTCGATTTCTCCCTGGCCAAGAGTATCTCGCTCCGCGCCGAGAGCCATCGCCTGCAGTTGCGCGGCGAGTTCTTCAATATACTGAACCATCCTAACTTCGACATCCCGGACCATACGTTTGACTTGGCGCCCTGCGCGCAGAACGGCAACCTCGTCTGCCCAGGGGAGAATTACGGCTCCATTCTCTCGGCGAACTCTTATGGCAATAAACCGCCGCGACAGATTCAGTTGAGTGTCAAATACATCTTCTGATATCAAACGTTTTGGACAAAATAGCTCTGGATCCTGCAGAGTGGCTCCCGGCCTCCTGCTCCGAGCGCGATCTTCGCGGTTACTGTGCCGATGGGAAGGTTGCGGTAACCTGTGATCTATTAAGAAGATTGGGAATCTACTCAGGCTTCCCCGTGTAGTGTTGTTCGCGGTGGACATCCGCATGGTCTTCTAAGGACTCCAAGTGAGTAATGACTTCGGCGGGCATTCCCAGTTCGGCCGGCAGACGTTCTTCTAGAGTTGTTGCGAGGCGGTGGGCATCGCTGACCGAAGTCAGGCGCGGGAACAACAAGTGTACTTCGATGATCTGGCGGTATCCGGTGGTTCGGAAACGCACGCCGTGGTATTGAATGGCCAGTTCCGAGCAAATTGCATCCAGCTTGTCCCGAATTTTCCGACCGGCTTCCGGATCAGAATAATCCAGAAGCCCGATTGCTGAACGCCAGACCAACTGCCCTCCCGCCCGGAGGATATTTGCTGCAACGGCGATCGCCACCAGCGGATCGAACGGTTTCCAGTGCGTCAATAGCACCAGCCCTAGCCCTCCCACAACGCCAAAACTCGTCCAGCTATCGGTCAAGACGTGCTTGCCGTCGGCTTCGAGAATGAGTGAATTTGTCCGCCGACCTGTCCGCAGCAGGTAGTAACCAAGACCCGCATTGAGTATTCCAGCCGTCAGGACCAGCAATGCTCCCACTCCCAGGTGCTCCAACTGAAGCCCGGCGATCCACTTCCGGATCGACTCATAGAGGATTGCGATCGCGGCCACGACGATCATTGCTCCTTCGAATCCAGCAGAGAAGAATGTGATCCGCTCGTAGCCATAGAGAAATTGTGGGACGGCCGATTTCGTGCTGAGCCGAAGACTAAAACTAGCAAATCCCACGGCGATCACGTGGACGACCGACTCAGCCGCATCGGAGAAAATAGCAGCCGAGTGCGTCATGAAATAGGCTGTGGTCTTACCCATCAGCATTGCCAAGCCGATAATCAATGAGAGCCGCATGGCTAAGGCCGCATCGTGCAACTCTCGTTCGACTCTCCTTGTTGCACCCTTAACTGTGGCTTGAGTAGGCACGCCTCTGTATCCCTAGATGAGAAGCTTGACGTTCGGCACATAGTCCCACAGAAATCGCGCCAGAAGATGTGATACAGCTCACGCGCCTAGGACGGCGTAGGAAGAAATCAATGGCGATCTCCGGAAAGCCGACTTCTGGCCGGAATAACTTCCGGACAACCGCGATCCAGGCACAATCCGCAGTCGCAGGTTCTTTGTTAGCGCCCGTTGTCCAGTGATAGTGCTAGTCTGACGTACAGCCGATGAACAACCGCGAAATCCAGGCTGCTTGGAACTATCACGATGGCACGAAGCACTCCTACTGGAGTATTCGTACCGAACCTCACTTTCTGGACTGGGCGAATCGGCCGTTGCCTTTCAAAATCTATCCCAAGATAGAGCCTCTTCCACTGCCGCGGGACGTGCCGCAAACGGGGGTAGCCGCGCTGTCCGCAATCTCAGATGCAGTGCCGCCGTCGCAGGCGGATTCGGTCCCTGGCCTTCAGGATCTGGCGCGCATCCTCTATTTCTCGGCAGGAATTACCAAACAGCGTGCCTATCCCGGCGGAGAAATCTATTTTCGCGCCGCAGCCTGCACCGGAGCTCTCTACGAGATCGAACTGTACGTCGTGGCGGGCGATCTGCCGGGCCTGGAAGCGGGCGTGTATCACTTCAATCCGGCGGATGTATCGCTACGGCTTCTGCGCAAGGATGACTTTCGCGGAAACCTGGCTCAGGCGACCGCGATGGAACCCGCGGTGACTCAGTCGCCCGCGACCATCATTTGCACCGGAACGTACTGGCGGAACGCCTGGAAATACCAGGCGCGCACCTATCGCCATCTTGGCTGGGACAACGGTACCCTGCTGGCGAATCTGCTGGCCGTTGCTGCGGCTTCGGGGCTGCCGTCCGAGATTGTGCTCGGGTTCGTGGATGCCGAAGTGAACCGCCTGCTTGATCTCGATACGCGGCGTGAGGTTTCCTTGTGCCTCGTGCCGATCGGGCGTACATCGGAGAGTTCGCTGCCTGCGCCGAGAGAGGTTCCAGCGCTCCATCTGGAGACGATCCCGCTTTCACAGCGCGAGGTCGAATATCGCGCCATGCTTGAGATGCACGATGCGTCTTCACTTGAGTCCGTAGAGGAAGCAAGTCAGTGGAGAGGGAACCCGCCGGTCTTTCCGTCTTCCGCCCCGGCTGGCGAGGAAGTTCAACTGGAGCGACTGCGGGAAGAAGAACAACCGAAGGCCACGATCGAGCAGGTGATCCTGCGCCGCGGCTCTACCCGAGCCTTCGATCAGACGGCGTCCATTACACTGGCACAACTCTCCACCATTCTCGACTGTGCCACGCGGGGTCTTCCGGCTGACTTCCTTGAACCAACCGGCGTGCAGCTCAACGATCTTTACCTGATCGTCCATTCGGTGCAAGGGCTCAAGCCGGGCGTTTATTTCTTCCAGCGTGAACCGAACACTCTGGAGCTCTTGAAGGAAGGGAAATTCCGCGCTGAGGCCCATCATCTTGGACTGGAGCAGGAGTTGCCGGCCGACGCCTGTGTGGACATCTTCTTTCTCGCCGATTTGCAGCCCATTCTGGAGCGATACGGGAACCGCGGCTACCGGGCTGTCCAACTGGAGGCGGGCGCAATCGGCGGCAGAATGTACCTGGCTGCCTATGCCCAGCACCTGGGTGCGACCGGGCTGACGTTCTTCGACGATGATGTGATTAACTTTTTTTCACCGCACGCGAAAGCCAGGAGTGCCATCTTCCTGTTGGCGATTGGCAAGCCGCTGAAACGCCAAAACCACAGTGGAACCTCTAGAGAAGTTCGGAATCAGTGATGGCTGAACTGCACCCTTTCTGAGCGGCGTGCAAAGGAGACGGCTTGGTTGCGCAAGAAGGGGATATTGAACGACTCGCTGCTATTTGCCGTCGCTCGAAAATACGAATGCGCGGTGTTGTTCCGCAACCTTCGGGACTTTAACTTGCTGCGGCAGCTCGATCCCTCGGAGGAAGTCATGTTCTATAAAGTAGGCACTCAGCAAGCCCCACGCTCGCTTTCGTGGAGCGGACTGCCCTCCTCTCGATTGAATGCTGAAGACTCGGAGGGTAAACTATAGGCGTTTTTCTGGGCAGGTTTGGGTGTTCACCTCTCGCAGCACTTGGAGGAAAACCATGAACAGGCTTTTGTTGCTATTGCGAATGCTCTTCGTGGCAGCTGTCGCGATAGGCGCCATGGCCCAGGAGGAAGCCACCCCTATAGTGCGCCCGGCTTTTGATCGCCAGGCCTTGGCTGTGACTTCTCCGTTTCAACTCGCGCCTTCGGGAACGCCGCCGCCGATCTGTAAGCCGTGCCTGTTCTACGGCGGAGACATTGATCCAAATGACCCGAATGCGGATGGTTTCCCTGACGGCAACACGCTGCTTACCGGCGAGAGCGAGACCTTCGGGGCCATAACAGTTCCAGCCGGGCGCGAGGTTCGAGTCGAAGGTTTGTTGTTCAATGTGCTGGCTGATCCGAACAACTTCGATCCCATGACGGCCACATGGGAGATTCGAAGCGGCGTGAGCGAGGGCAACGGCGGTAAGCAAGTGGCCTACGGGTCGGGCAACGCAAACATCGCACCCACAGGCCGCATCGTCTTCGGTTATCCCGAAATGACGGTGGCGGTCGCGGTGATTCTACCGGTTATGCTTAGCGCGGGTACCTATTGGTTCAATGTATCTCCGCAATGCACTAATACCGGCGATCCGATCTGCAGCACCGCGCAATATTTTGCCTCGAACACGACCCACGAAACCAACAATGTCCGTGGTGGAATGCAGCCTCTGCACGATATGTATCTTTACGCCCTGTATGGAGACATCGACTATTTCAACTTGTGCGATGTGAATAACAGCCACCAATGCGCTGCACTTTCCTTCGGTGTGATCGGCCGGTAGATCGCTGATCAGCGTCTGCCAGTACACTCGCTGCCGTACACCTCCCTGACCCAATGGTGCCGCCGATCCCGCCCACCCGAGCCATTCCCAACACACGATTGTGCCGCCGATCCGCCCACCCGAGCCATTCCCCGTTGAGGGCGGCCCTGCTGCGGCGAACGGATGCCGGCAGTGTCACGGCAGCGAGGTCAAGTATGTGAAGGACGGCAAATTTGATGCGGAGACTTGGCCGAACAGTGGGATTGGCCGTGTGAATCCTGACAACAGCCGAGGCTCCTGCGCTGCCTGTCACGGACGGCACTCCTTTAGTTCAGCACTGGCTCGCCAGCCCGAGAACTGTGGAAAGTGTCACATGGGGCCTGATCATCCGCAGATTGAGATCTATACCGAATCAAAGCACGGGATTCAGTTCCGCGCCAACATTGCCAAGATGAACCTGGATGCAAAGTCCTGGGTGGTTGGGAAGGACTACTCCGCGGCGCCCACATGCGCCACCTGTCACATGAGCGCGACCAGTAATCAGCCCGTGACCCACGATGTGGGCGACCGTATTAGCTTCACACTTCGACCAGTCGTGAGCATCAAGCTGGAAAACTGGGAGAAGCGTCGTGCCGCCATGCAGGACGTCTGCTCGAATTGCCACGCGACCGGCTGGGTAGAGAACTTCTATAAGCAATATGAGAACACAATTGATCTCTACAACGACAAGTTTGCCAAGCCCGCCAAAGCGATCATGGAGAAGCTCTATGCCGCCAATAAGCTCACGAAGACACCGTTTGATGAAAAAATCGAGTGGACCTACTATGAGCTCTGGCACCATCAGGGGCGGCGTGCTCGGATGAGCACGGCGATGATGGGCCCCGATTACACACAGTGGCATGGCTTCTACGAAGTCGCCAAGACTTTCTACACGGAATTCATTCCCGAAGCTGAGGCGCTTCTTCCCGGCGTGACCGCAGACGTGATGAACAGCCCTTACCACCAGTGGACAAAAGGCCTCAGCAAAGAGCAACTCCAACAACAGCTCGATTTTTATAAGAAGAGGTACAACCAGTGATGGCCCACCGGAAGTGATTCCGGGAGACTCCATCCGGCACTTTCTCGGCGGATGGTCGGCCAACGGAAGCCATCCACAAACGGGCTTCGGGGAGATCTCCTCGAAGCCGACTTCTGGCCCGGAATAACTTCCGGATTGCCCGTCATTCGGGTGCCCATCCAGATGTTGGATCAATCTTTCCAGTCACATGCAAGTTTTTCGCCCTGTGATCCGAAGTTTGCTCAAACTTTGGGAGTAGCGCTACGTCTAACTCCGATGGAATTTCTGAAAGCGGATCAAAACAAGGAGCAATCTACAATGAAATGGTCTTCGCTTGCGCTGCTTGCTGCCGTCGGAATGAGTCTTCACAGTCAGGCCCAAACGCAGAATCAAGCTCCGAGTCCGGCGCGCTCTCGATCCGATGAGATGTTGGACAGGTGGAACGACATTGGGAACAAACTCGTCGCGATGGCCAAGGATTTTCCCGAAGACAAATACGACTTCAAGGTGCAGAAGGACCAGCGCACCTTCGCCCAGAATCTTCTCCACGCCGCCGGCCTGGATTTTGTTCTGATACGAAGGGTTTCCGGATCAAACGTCGGGCCTGACTTCGGCGAGGGCGACAATCCTTCGCGCGACGCTTTCAAGACCAAGGCTGACGTGGTGAAGTTCGTGCAGGAGGCCGTCGCGGACGGAGCGCAAGTGATTCAACAGCAGGGGGACGCGGGGCTGGACAATACATCCAAATTTTTTGGGAACCGGCTGGCCTACAACTCCTCCATCTGGATGGTCGCCATCGAGCACAGTGGCGAGCACTATGGTCAGCTTGTGGTCTACTATCGTGCGAACAACCTAGTGCCACCGGACTCGCGGCGCTAATGCGGTAATAGTCCTGGAAGGTTCAAGACTGCAATTCCCGACTCCCATATTGTCGACAACCCGGACGCAATCCAGAAACGCGCTTGTGGGAAGCGAAAGAGGCAGTCTGCACACGACGTCGACGGTGATCTGTGTCTGGCCCGAGGCCGTCCCAGGTCAAGGTTGTCTTCCAACACCTGGCTTGAGATAAACATAGACCGCGCCTGTGTAATCTGGGTAGACAATCTGGTCGGCTGCCTAATCACTACCGCATTCCCGCTAATGCCAGACGACCGGTGTGACTCGATATCAGCTGCAGATCATCCACCGCGACTTCCCGAATTTTCATCAATTGCTACAAATCATCGTTGGTTCTTGTCTTCGGTCTGGGAAGCCGTAAGGTGTATAATCGCCCGACTGGCGCGGCGTTGCGACGGTTTCGCTGACGGCTAAACAAGTTCGACCGCATTTAAGTTTCTTGGACCCGCCCAAATCCTGGAGATTCTGTGGAGACCGCAATGAGAAACCAAGTCGCAAATCGCTCCGACCGGACAATCGCCGCGCGCGTAAGCGTGATTCTCGGCTTACTCCTGTCCCTGGCACTGTTTGGCCCGCTCGCGTCCGCACAGACTGGATACACGGGAATTTTTGGTGGCGGCCCGTTCTATAAGAATGCTGCTCCCAACATCACCGAGATCGAGAATTCCGGTTTCACCGAGGCCATCGTGTGGAGTGTCGAAGTCAGTAGTGTTGGCGACTTGAATTTCAATGGCGAGTTCCCCTTGACCTCAAACGGGACTTACATCGGCAATCAGACTCATCCCGATTTTCCAGGAAACATGGCGCAGTTGAAACAAGGGACGGTCAAAAGAGTCACGTTCAGTGTCGGCTCGTCCAACTATGGAGACTGGGAAAACATAACCGCCCTCGTTGAGTCACAGGGAACAGGCCCCACCAGCATTCTCTATAAAGATTTCCAGGCTTTGAAGGCGGCGATCCCGGCGCTCGATGCCATCGATTTCGATGATGAAAACAGTTACAACACTCCGACCACGATTGCCTTTGGCGTGATGCTGGGACAATTGGGGTATCACGTCATGCCCGACCCCTACACCAATAACAATTACTGGATTAATGTTGTGTCGCAAATTAACAATCAACTGCCGGGCACGGTGGACGGCGTACACCTGCAGGCGTACGCCGGTGGCCAGGGCAACAATCCTTGCGTCGGATGGAATTTCGGCAGCGTTCCGGTATTCCCCGGCTTGTGGGACCAGGTGGACACTCCGGCCCAGGTGGAGACGATCATGGCCGGCTGGCACAGCGAGTGTGACATCATCGGCGGCTTCATGTGGCTTTACGACGACTTCGTGGGCGACGGCCTCGCGGCGCAATATGCGAGCGCGATTAACATCGGGGTTGGCGCTCCCGGTTTTACACTTTCCGCCCCCAGCAGTCTATTCCTCAATCAGAATGGATCGACCAAGGCCTTGATCGAAGTCACGCCGCAAAACGGCTTCAATGGTCAGGTGACGCTGACTTTCTCAGCTCTGCCAACCGGTGTCCAGGGCGGATTCAAGGGTCAAGGCAGCCAGCGAGGAATGGAATTTCGAACCGGTCCCTCTGCGAGCACAGGGTTGTTTCCTGTAACCGTGACCGGGACCTCCGGCAGCATCATACAAAAGGTAACTTTCACTCTTGCGGTCAGCGGTGCAATCGGCGGAACTGGAACGGGCACGCAGGTTGATCTTTCTTCGGACTTCAACCTCAACGGAATCTACACAGACGGGACCGTGTATTCGACCGGAGGCCTTGATGGCAAGGGATACTCGTACTCGGCGAACCTGCTGACCGCGTCGCGAGTACTGAGTAAAATACTCTTTAACTTTGGCCCTGCGAATGAACCGGACGCCGTCGCATGCAGTGGCCAATCCTTGGCGTTGCCCCAGGGTCAGTTCGCTAGTCTGATGCTTCTAGCGACGGGAGTGAATGGGAATCAAACATCCCAGACATTCACCATCCATTACACCGACGGTTCGAGCCAGCAGGTCACGCAGAGCTTCAGTGACTGGTTTACTCCGGAAAATTACCCCAGCGAGTATGAAGCGGTGGCCATGCAGTACCGGAACTTTGACAACGGCACCAAGGACAAGCGGACGTTCAGCCTGTATGCATACCGGTTCGCGTTGAATCCGAACAAGGTGGTGCAAAGCATTACATTGCCAAACAATGCAAACGTTGCGGTACTCGCATCGACTTTAATCGCCAAGTAGATCAAGAACCATATTTTGTGGCCCGAATGACTGGGTGTATTCGGAAATCAAAATTCGCTTTTGGTTGGGTGTGGCCCGCGCGCCCTCGATCTGTTGCCAATCCGGCGTTGAGCCATTAGACGACACTGGGCAGCTCGACATCGAGGTACTTCGATTACCGCTTTACTCGACGCTCAGTTGTGTCAGTGACGAAACTGTCGACGTCAACTCCCGGCGACCAGTAACTTTCTCCCACCACCTCTTAGCCGTCATCCGGAACGGTTCGAGCTGCGCCACCAGGTGCGGGCTGGGCCTCGTAGTCACGTACGAGCCCTTCTCCCGTTGCTGCGGCTCATGGAGCGCGAAATAGCTCGGCAGGAATAAACACGGGCGCCCCAGCAGTTGGTCCGCTGCTACTTCCAAACGTCTGTAATCGGTTTCACCTTTGACGAGTTGCCCAGATGAGGCAGGCCATACATATCTTCGAGGGTACGCAGGACGTTATAGTGGTTGATCAGTTCGCCGTACTTTCCGAGCTTAACCATCGGCCCCACGAAAATCGTGGGGATCTGGTTCGCTTCGCTTCCGTCGTCCTCATCCCAGGTAACGATAAGCAGGCTATTGTGGGTTTGAGCCCATTGCACATAAGGCGAAAGGTTCGTCTGGAGCCAGGTGTCGCCTTCCTCAATTGTTCCGTCGTGCATGTCGTCGAGCAGATCGGGAATCACCCATGAAATTGTCGGCAAGGTGACGAAGTTGGTAGGAAAACTCGTGAAGGGCAGGTTATTCCCTGAGGGGTCATTGGTGAAATTGGTCCAGGGAACGTGCTTGCGAGCGTACTCCCCTGAGCTGCAAACTTCGGAGCCTATGCCAGGCAATCCCTCCGAATAGCCGGCAAAAGTTTTGCCAGCAGTGATTAGTTCACTCTCCAAGTTCTGCGTGGAAAAAGTGTGCGGGCAGGAGTCGTCGGTCACGCCTTGATTCAGACCAGAAAACAGGTCGAGATAATTTGGCTGACTAGGATGAGTAATCGCGAAAGAGTTAGTGAATAATGCACCCGCTGCCGCCAGAGCATTGATGTACGGCGCATCGGGCGAACCAATGATCTCGGAGTAGCTGTGGTTCTCTTCCATGACCACGATGACATGGCTGGGAGGCACAAAGTGTCGCGCCGAATCGGCCTGGCCCATCGCTGGTGTTGTCACCATTACGGTCAGCAAGAGACTGATCTTGAGAAATTTGGGGTGAGCAAACATAAAAGCGGGATCTCCTTCTTGACTTCAAGCACGCCACTGAAATTGTACAAACATCTCGCCTGTCTAGGAAGGTGCTTGAAAAAAGGTCAGTTCGATCACTACAGTGTCATACGACTCGCATCGGGAATTAGACATCCTTATATAGACTACCCTTGGCCACCTTTACGGCTTTGCAGTTCGTGCGATTGGTTGTTGCCTGCAGTGGATAGAAATGAGGACATTGAGTGTTGGCAGGCGAGCACTCCGGTGTGATCAGCCTTTCTCTTTCTTCTCTTTTTTCTTTGCCTTGGCCCACCTTGCCTGGGCGGCGCGGCGCAAGACCATGGTCCATGCTTGGGCGGCGCTTCGAACTGAGTAATCGGGTTCGTGCACTTCACCGCAATTCCGAATCCCGGTTCATGTCCGCCTTTCCGCAACTCGACAAGAATTTGGCTTTCGTCGCAAGGACAAATTCTTAAGTCATTCAAACATCGGCATTTCTTGGCTTCGTTTTGCAATTGGTAATTATCCCTTGACATCACGTTAGGATTTTGCTAGTCTGTGGTCATCATGAACCGCAGACAGACAATTCCAAAGCACTTACGGTACACAATCAATGATTTCAACCGTCAATTTCCCGATGACAATGCTTGCTTCGAGCACCTTCGGGAATCGCGTTTTCCTGACGGGCTTGCGTACTGCGAAACGTGCAAACAGGAGCGCCAGCACCACCGGGTCAAGAGCCGTCCGGTCTATGCTTGCGATGAATGCTTGACGCAGATTTCTCCGATGGCTGGAACGATCTTCGAGCACAGCAGCACGTCGCTGCGTCTCTGGTACTACGCTATGTACCTCATGGCTTCAACTCGCTGCGGGATTTCAGCAAAACAGATTCAGCGCGAAACCGGAGTCACCTACAAAACCGCTTGGCGGATGTTCCGCCAGATTCGCTCGTTGCTGTCCGAGGGAGACATGCAACTGGAGGGAGAAGCGGTGGAGATGGACGAGATGTATTACGGCGGAACAAGCAAAGGCCATGCTGGACGCCCGATGCGCGGCGATAAACAAAAGTCTCCCGTAATCGGGATCATGGAACGCAGTAGCACGCGGCGCGTTGGAAGAGTGAAAGCCTTAGCAACTCCAGATGTCACAGCCGACCGCGTAATGGGAATCGTGCACGAACACATTCTGCCGAAGAGTACAGTGTTCACTGATGAATACGTGATCTACGATAGGCTCGGCGCACGCGTGAAGGAACACCAGCGCATCAATCACAGCAGCAAGGTTTATGTGATGGGCAACGTTCACACCAACACCATCGAAGGATTCTGGTCGCTGGTGAAACGCGGGATCGGCGGGGTGTACCATCAGGTGAGTCAAAAATATTTACAGAGTTACTTGAATGAGTATTCTTTCAGGTACAACCGGAGGGATCAGGGAAATTTAATTTTCACTTCGCTTTTGAAGCGCGTGGCCGAATTGGCTGTGCCGCGCGTCGAAGTACCTGCTCAAATGAAGCCCGCGCCAACGGATTCATTTTAGCTTGTACTTCTTTCGCAGGACGCAAAATTCGATGACTCGCAACGGGTCGTTCGCTGCTACCTTGCCGGGATGAGCGTATGCCCGCCATGACCTCTCTAGCTTAACACGGAGAGAGGGGTGACGGGAGTGTGTCAGGAAATCCCAGATCAGTACATTCCAGCGAACCGTTCGGCCACCCGCATGACTCTAGTCACGGAAACTCTGAGTACAGCAAAGAGGGCTTCACCCTCGCAAATCCCAGGCTCATTGATCGCTATCTGAATGCTGAACTTTATATTCTTGTTTTCTTTCGCGTTCGGAAAATCGCGCAGAAGTATGTCGCCTGCTTTAAGCGGGAAGGATGCCTTCCGAATGTTCTGCCAGACCTCGGCGGAATCGTAGGCACGAGCCATACGCTCCAAAACGTCAAGCGGGGGATTGGTTGCGTCGACATGTTGGGTGATGCTGAAGTTCTCCAAGTAGGAACCCACGGTGAACAAAAGCCTGTGTTTCTCTCTGCGGTTCAACTCATGCAATCGCCACAGAACGCTGTCTCCTCCCTTGTATGGTTCGATTCGGAAGATAAGGTCTTTAGCCTTTTCGTCCATTCCCTCTACTTTTCGAGCAAACGAACGCTCAAACTCTGGGGAGGCAGGGTCGAGAATTGGGAAGCCCGTTTGACTGGTGATCTTCCCGTCATTGGCCTCAACGAGAGCACAGGCGAGATAGTCAAGAGCGGTTCTGAGGGTCTGGAAAACATCTCCTGCGATAAGGGCGAAATCGACGGGGACAGCGGGGTCCTTGCTCAGACGGTACAGAGTCTCATGAGTCTGCGGATCACGCTCTATCACGATTCCGTAAGGGTCGGACTCGATGAAAAGTTTGTGGAGTTTATGGAACTCACCGAGGTGATGGTAGGCCCACTTGATCTTTAGAAAAACCGGGTCATCGTCCTGTCCACTTCGGACTAATGGTTTCGCGGATGGCGGAGGCTGATACATGAAGACTAATTCCACTCTTTTTTCGGTTTTGGAAGGGCTTTCAAGAGTGATTCAAAAGCCTCTGTCTCGTCGTGAGCTTTCTCGATTTCATCGTAGAGGTGTTGAAATTTTGCGTGGAGTTGACCCGAAAGCTCAGGGTCGTCCATCAATTCTGCGGCCTCTTTCTCCCAGACTCTCTGCGGAACCCGATGGGCTAGAAGCACGACCTTTAACGCGCAGCTTTCGGAAAACAAGAACTCGGCGGCTCGGATGATCCCAAGCACCTTTTTCTTCTCGGCGGCAGTCATCCACGAATGGTAGCAATAGCCTAGCGTGATATCAAGGGATAATTACCTTGCAATTTTCATGGTCTTCGGATTGGGGTGGTCGCTTGTGTGGTAGAATGGTAGATATATAGGGTAGACTACTTCCCATGAGCTTGAACATAAAGAATAAGGAAGCGCACAGCCTGGCGCAGGAACTGGCCAAGGTCACGGGAGAAAACATGACGACTGCGGTGACCGAGGCGCTTCGGGAGAGTCTGGACCGAGCCCGCAGTGAACGTGGAACCGCGCTTTCCGACCGCCTGCTAAAGATCGGGAAAGATTGTGCGGCCCATCTCAAGGAACCATTTCGCTCGGTCGATCACGGAGACTTGCTGTACGACGAGAAGGGGCTGCCGCGATGATTCTGGACACCTCGGCCGTGATCGCCATTCTGCGGGATGAGCCGGAGGCGCCGGTTTTTGCGAAGCTGATTGAGAAGGCTGCCCACCGGCGGATTTCGGCAGTCAACTATGTGGAAGCCGCGGCGGTCATCGATGCCATCCGGGACCCGATCGCAAGCCGGCGATTCGATGAGCTGCTGCAGGAAGCCGAAGTTAGCGTCGAGTCTGTCAACGAAGCCCAGGCACGCATTGCCCGCCAGGCCTATCGCGACTTCGGCAAGGGCAGTGGTCACCCGGCCCAGCTGAATTTCGGAGACTGTTTCGCTTATGCCCTTGCGAAAGCAAAAAGAGAACCAATGCTATTCAAGGGTGATGACTTCAGGCGTACAGATATTACGCCGGCTCTTCCTTGATCCGTTCACGATCTTGGCACTTGACAACTCGGCCTCGTCAAGTCCAGAATGCGTCCCGAAGATGCGCGCCGCGTTTCGTTGTTTTCAAGCACCTCCCCATGCTTGGCCATTGACGCTCGTCCGCATTCGACGGAAATCATAGATAGTCTGGCATTTTGGTTCTTGGAAAATTTAGTGCCGTAACCCCATGGACAGGCAGTCGTACTTCTGTGCCAAAGGACGGCGCACGGACACAAGAGCGCCTTGTTGAGAAAGAAGGTCGCATGAGAAAGCTCAGGCCGATGCGATCGATCAGGTTCTTGGCAGCGATGTTCTGTCTTGCGATCGGTGCGCCGGCGCAGACGCTAAGCCCCGCGAGCCTGACCTTCCCGAACACGGTTGTGGGTACCAGCAGCGGGCAGCAGATTTTCACCCTGACAAACAGTCCAGCGGGCGCCCTGACTATCAGCAGCATCACAGCTTCAGGTGACTTCTCTTCCGCCACGAATTGTCCGCTCACTCCCAAGACCTTGGCACCCGGTGCCAGTTGCAAGATCGGCGTCACGTTCAAGCCCACTGCTCTCGGCTTGCGCACAGGCACTTTGACCGTCAGCGATAATGCCATACCGCTGGGTGGATACGAACAGTTCACCGCGGTTCTTAATTACAGCGACGGCAGCCAAAAAGATGCCACTACGGTGGTCAGTTGGTCGTCGTCGGACGCGACAGTTGCGACCGTGAGCAATGCGGGGCTCGCCACCGGCTTTAACAGCGGAAGCACAGCGATCACAGCCACACTGGGATCGGTAAGCGGCGGTACAACACTTACGGTCTCCCAGCCGCAGTGCACGGCGCCGCCGGCAGGACTGACTGGGTGGTGGACCGGAGACGGCGACACAGTTGATATTGCCGGCAGCAACTCGGGCATGTTGCAGAATGGCGCAGGTTATGGCCCGGGCGAAGTCGCACAGGGGTTCAGCTTGAGCGGGAACAACGCGTCGGTGCTCGTGAATGCGCCCGAGTATTCGCCCGCGGCCGGAACTCTGATGCTCTGGTTCATGTCGAGCGGCGGCGGTGTGATGACCGGAAGCATCACGGGTTCGGGGAACCGGGCGCCAGGTTTGTCGATTGATCCCTCCGGCAATCTTGGCTGGGAGTTCGGAGACCTGTTTGCGCAATCGCTCGGTCAAGCCAGCAGCAACCAATGGCATCACGTCGCTCTGACTTACGCGCAGAGCGGTTCCGAGGTAGCGGTCAACGTTATATCTTGACGGGAATCAGGTCGCGAGCGCTATCGCCATTCCGAACCTTATTTGGAATCCGCAGGTTGTGTTCGGCAGTTATCTGGGGGCTTCGGAGACATCGTTTGTGGGTTCGATGGATGAAATCGCCATCTTTAACCAGGCGTTGACCGAGCAACAAGTCCAGCAGATTTACAACGCGTTCAGCGCAGGAATGTGCAAGCCCACTCTACAGTCCATTTCCGTCAATCCTGCGAATCCCCCTCTTCTCCCGCCGGGCGCAACGCAACAGTTCTCAGGAGCGGGAACTTATAGTGACAACTCCATTCACGACGTGACCTCGTCAGCAACCTGGACTTCCTCGAACACGGCGGCGGCAACTATCACCCCGGCGGCGTTGGCGACCGGAGTTGCCCCGGGCAGCACGACGATCGGCGCAGCCCTAGAAGGTCAAAATGGATCGACCACGCTCAACGTCGGGCCGAGCCTGGTTTCAATCCAGGCGAATCCGCCTACGCCGACGATCTCCTACCAAACCACGCAAGCATTCTCGGCGACGGGTATTTACAGCGACAACAGCCAGCAGACCATCACGAGCTCGGTAACTTGGAGCGCGGACCCGACGGTAGCAACGGTCGCGCCCAACGGAATCGCGACTCCGGTGGCGCCGGGGCAGACGGCTATTACCGCGGCGGTGGGATCGATTAACGGCTCTGCCCTGCTGACCGTCACGTCGGCCACGCTGACCTCGATCACAGTCAATCCGCCCAATCCGACGATCGCCGCAGGCACGAGCCAGCAATTCAGCGCCCTGGGAACCTTCAGCGACGGCAGCCAGCAGGATTTGAGTACGCAGGTGACGTGGAGCTCCTCCGACCCATCGGTCACGATCAGTGCGAGCGGACTGGCGACCACCACCATCAGCGGCCAGTTCACCGTCACCGCCATGTTCGGCTCGGTGGGCAACTTCGCAACGCTGACGGTTACCTCTGCCGTGCTGACCAGCATTAATGTCAATCTGGCGAACCAGTCACTTCTGGTGAATGCGACCCAGCCCTACACGGCTACTGGAGTTTTCAGCGACGGCAGCCAACAAGACTTGACGAGCGTTTCGACCTGGGCCTCCTCTAATCAAAATGTTGCCAGCATCGATCCAACCGATCTGGCCACAGCGTTGGCGCCAGGTTCGACCTCCATCAATGCGACATTCAACTCGATTAACGGCTCCACCACGCTGACCGTGATAAACCCGCCGCCGGTGCTGGAATCAATTTCCGTGGCGCCGGCAAATGCGTCGATTGCCGTGGGCCTCAACCAGCCGTTTACCGCGCAGGGAACCTATAGCGATGGCACCACGCCGGACATCACGAGTTTAGCGCAGTGGAGTTCCTCTGCTCTGACCGTTGCAACCATTAGCAACACCACAGGCAGTTACGGCCTGGCAACCGGCGTGGGAACGGGAAGCACAACGATCACGGCCACGATGGGAACGGTATTTGGAACCGCGAATCTCACCGTGACAGGCGCGGTGCTGGCTTCGATTGAAGTCACTCCGCAGAGTCCGTCCAGTCCGCCAGGCGAGTCCACTCAGTTCGCTGCCACGGGGATTTTCAGCGATGGCAGTTCCACCGACATTACGACCTCGGTGTCGTGGACCTCTTCGGCGACGACCGTGGCGACGATCAGCAACGCAACCGGAATGCAAGGACTGGCGACCAGCGTGGGATCTGGGACCAGCGCAGTATCGGCAACTCTGGGCTCGGTGAGCGGTTCCACAAGTCTGACCGTGCAGGACCAGTTGGTTTCGATCAGCGTCACCCCGTCGAATACCACCCTTCCTCCCGGCGTGAACCAGCAGTACACCGCGATGGGCACTTACCTCAGCGGGTTGCAGAGTAACATCACCAACAGCGTACAGTGGAGCTCCACGGTTCCCGCAGTGGCCAACATCAATTCGACCGGCCTGGCCATGAGCGCGGGGAGCGGACTGACGGTTGTGACGGCGAGTGCCGGATCGATCAGCGGCTCGGCCAACCTTGCCGTTACACCCATCCAGCACGTGGTGATTATTTTTCAGGAGAATCGCACTCCCGATAATCTTTTCCACGGCTTGCCTAATGCCGACATCGCCAACAGCGGGCTGAACTCCCTCGGCCAGGTGATCCAGCTCCAACAAGTCCCTTTAGACAACACCTGGGACTTGAACCACACACACACTGGCTTCCTCGCCATGTATGATAACGGGAAGATGGACGGGAACAACCTGAATCCACCTTTCTGTCAGACCAACTGTCCGCCTCCGTCTAACGCCGGATATTCGTATGTGAACCCTTCCGATGTGGCGCCGTATTTCCAGATGGCGGAGCAGTACACCTTTGGCGACCGCATGTTCCAGACCAACCAGGGTCCCAGCTTCCCTGCCCACCAGTTCATCATTTCCGGGACATCAGCGCCGACCGCGACCAGTGATCTGTTTGCGGCGGAGAATCCGTATCCGGGCAATGTGCCCGTCGGCTGCACGGCTGCTCCAAACGTGATCGTGCAAATGATCGATCCTTCGGGGAACGAGTCGCAGACCCAGTATCCGTGCTTCGAGCATCCCACGCTCACGGATGAACTGGACAACCAGGGACTCGGCTGGCGCTACTACACTCCCATGGGTGGCACCATCTGGACCGGGCCCAACGCGATCAATCACATCCGCAATGGTCCGGACTGGACCAACAACGTGATCATCCCCAACACTGTCGTCTTGACCGACATTACCAGCGGCAATCTGCCTGCAGTCAGCTGGGTAATCCCCAATGCTCTGACCTCGGACCATCCCAATTCAAACGATGGTTCAGGCCCATCCTGGGTGTCTTCTATCGTGAACGAGATTGGCAATAGTCCTTACTGGGCGAACACCGCCATCCTGATCTCGTGGGACGATTGGGGAGGCTGGTACGATCATGTGGCGCCGCCAATTCTCAATTCCTATGAATACGGGTTCCGGGTGCCCCTGATTGTGGTGTCGCCCTATGCCAAGCCCGCCTACGTTTCTCATGTCAACTACGATTTCGGCAGTTTCCTGAAGTTCATCGAGGAGACCTTCAACCTGCCATCCCTTGGATATGCGGATTCGTTCGCCAACGATCTCTCAGACTGCTTCGACTTCAGCCAAACTCCCCTCCAATTCCAAACCATCAATGCGCCGCTCGGTCCGGATTACTTCCTGAACGACAAGCGTCCGCCGCTCCCCCCGGACGATGATTAGAGCTGCCGGTGTTCTGAGTCATTTTCGGTTTCGCATCGCTTGTGGGATGAGGGCCGATCTCATAAGATTGCTGCCATGTCAGCCCTCACCATCACCATCGGGCAGACGCTCGGGCATTACCGCATCCTGGAGAAAATCGGGGCTGGCGGGATGGGCACAGTCTATCGTGCCCACGACGAACGGTTGCATCGCGACGTCGCCTTGAAAGTCTTGCCTCCGAGCGGACTGGAAAATGATGCGGCCCGGAGTCTCTTTCGCAAGGAGGCGTTGGCCCTCTCACGCCTGAATCATCCCAATATCGCGACCATTTATGATTTCGACTCTGACGCTGGGGTCGATTTTCTGGTCATGGAGCTTATCACTGGCGTCACCCTGGCCTCGAAGCTCGCCAGCGGAGCTCTTTCAGAGGAGGATGTTTTGCAGTTTGGCCAGCAGATCGCACTGGCCCTGGAGCACGCTCACGGGTACGGAGTCGTTCATCGGGATCTAAAGCCAGGAAACGTGATCCTTCGTCCTGATGGTCAGCTCAAGCTGGTTGATTTCGGCCTTGCCAAACTACTGACGATTGATGAATCTGCGCCCACCGAAACCCTGAGCGGCACACACCTGCTGGCCGGTACGGTTCCTTACATGCCGCCCGAACAACTCCGGGGAAAGCCTCCTGATCGCCGTAGCGACATTTATTCGGCGGGTGCGGTGCTCTACGAAATGGCGACTGGTCAGCGCGCTTTTCAAGGGAAGGTACTGACCGCGATCTCGGAAGCCATCCTGCATACAAATCCGGTCTCCCCGCGCCAGTTGAATCCGACAATTTCACCCGCCCTCGAATCCGTCATCTTGAAGTGTCTGCAAAAGGAACCTGCCAACCGTTATCAGACAGCTCAAGAGTTGTGCATCGACCTGCGACGGCTGCAAACCGCCAGCGCCGAAATAAATGTTGCCCGGAAGCCAACCCGCGCTCGCACCCACTGGGTGCCCATTGCTTCGCTGATCGTAATATTGCTGGTCGCAGTGCCAATGTCCTTTCTTAAGTTCCGTGCCTGGCAGGCCCGCACCCGGGCCACGAGTCAAATCTCCAGTATCCGGTCATTGGCCGTGCTGCCGCTGGAGAATCTGTCGCGAGATCCCGAGCAGGAGTACTTCGCAGATGGGATGACGGATGAGTTGACAACGGAGTTGGCGCACATAAGCGCTCTGCGGGTTGTGTCCCGCACCTCTGCCATGGGTTACAAACGAACCACCAAGACGTTGCCGCAAATCGCGCGCGAACTGCGGGTCGACGGTGTGATTGAGGGTTCGGTGTTGCGTTCAGATGGGTTTGTCCGTATCACGACCCAACTGGTGCAGGCCCAAGCGGACAAGGAACTGTGGGCGCACAGTTATCAACGTGAGTTGAAGGATGTTCTGCAGTTGCAAGCGGAACTGGCGCATGACATCGCGGAACAGATCAAAATTGAAATCACCCCCCAGGAGCAACAGCGTTTCGCCGCCACTCGGACGGTAGACCCGGGCTCCCATGAGGCCTATCTCAAAGGTCTGTATCACTGGAATAAGGGAACCGAGGAGCATTACCGGGAGGCTAGGAAGTACTTAGAGGAGGCCATCGCACTGGATCCCAACTACGCACCAGCCTATGCAGGTTTAGCCGATTATTTTTGGGCCACCGACGAATTGCCGCCGCGTGTGGCAATGCCACGGGCCAGGGAAAATGTTCTTAGAGCGCTGGCGCTCGACGACGGCTTGGCCGACGCTCACAAAACATTAGCGACCATCAAATTTTATGGCGATTGGGATTGGGTGGGCGCCGAGAAAGAGTTCCAGCGCGCCCTCGCCTTGAACCCAAGCTATTCCGAGGGCCACCGCATGTATTCCGTGTATCTGTCGGCATTGGGGCGGTCGGAGGATGCTTTCGGTGAGATACAAACCGCCCAGCGGCTGGATCCTCTCTCGCTTACCACGACCGTGACCGCCGGATGGATCGCTTATTACGCCCGTCAATATGATCGGGCTGTGCAGCAATGCCGGGGCGTGCTTGAACTCGATCCCAATTGGAGTCAGGCCCACGAGTGCCTTGGTGATACTTATGCAGCGAAGGGAAACTTTCCGCAAGCGATCGCAGAGTGCCAACAGGCAGCAGCCGGCGCCGGTGATGATCCGTTGCGTCTTACCGGATTGGGGCGCAGTTACGCGCTGGCTGGGAGGAAAGCGGATGCTCGGAGGATCCTTGCCGAGCTGAACAAGGCTTCAAAAACCGAATACATAGCGCCCTATTTTTTCGCCAGCATTGAGGGAGCGCTGGGAGAAAAGGACCGGGCGTTCGCCTGGCTGGAAAAGGGATTCAATGGACGCGACCCTTACCTCACCAGGCTGAGAGTTGACGTTGCCGTGGATCCATTGCGGCTGGATGCGCGCTTTGACAAATTACTGCGACGGGTTGGCTTGGCGAATTAGTTCCGTGAAACTGCGGGTGTCTTGTTTCACTTCTCAAAACAGGTCACTTCGATCACAGCCGCGGTGCTCGCCCTGCCGTGAATCACGATGAAATCCCAGGTGGGAGTCCCACAGGGCTTTGTTCCCGGTGAGACTGAAACCTGAGGAGTCATGACCTTTACCGCTTTCGAGAAAATGTCGTTGTCGTTCAAAAACTTCTTCAGCACTGTGTTGTCCTCTGCCAGTGTCTTTGCTCCCAGCGTCGCCGCTCGCAGGATCGCGGTCTCCGGATAATGGTGCGCTGCGTCGTTCAGTTGCCAAACTTGGAGAACATCAAGCGTTTCCCCATTGATTGGTATTGTGATCCAAGCGGGAGTGCTTAGCTTTTTGTGATGCTTCATGGCAAATCTCCTTATGCTCGGCTGCGTTTCTATACCTTTTGGTTATCCGGAGTCAAATGGGAGTGTCGACCAGCAGTGGGTGCCTCCATGACTCAATAGTGCTGCCGATCCCGCCCACCCGAGCCATGCCCAATCCACGATAGTGCGCCGACCCGCACACCCGGGCCATTCACAATCCGGGCGATCGATCGTATCTTGAAATCGAGCAGTCCGGGGGAGGGCTGTTCAACGGGCGCGCCAAACTCCAAACAGAGTCTGGGGCGCTTTCGTTTTTGTCCGTCACACAAAATCGGTCGGTATAGCTTGCCATGGCTTTCGACTTCCTGACCGCTTAAGCTATGCCAAGCGGTCTTTTCTTGGAGTTTTAGCCATCGGAGAAGCGGCACGCCTCGGTGGCTTGCGGGGAGGCGCGTCTTTTCCGCCAGCAAAGACTCCCCCCGCTTTCGCCCGCGGAGGCTCTTCGGTCTGCGGAGGGTCACTCTCCTCCCGCGACGGCGCGTCCAGAGTGTCCTCCGAGGCTGCCGCAGTTTCAGGGTCCGCCCGCAAAGGCTCGTCGGCCTGGGGAGCGTCACCGCGATCCGGCGACTCGCCCAGACCACTATCTAAAGATAGTGTCGCCTTAAGCTCAGCTAACTGCTTTTTCAACTCTGCCAACTGCTGCGCCAGATCTGCGGTTTCAATCGCCTGCATCTGCAGCTTCAGCAGGGGAGTAAGAACCGAGGCGATCCTCGGGTGAAGCTTTTTTGAATGTACATCAATGATCAACTGAGCCACGGCGTTCCGCACTGCGATCGCATTCTCCAACCAGGGCAACGGATCCGCATTCTCCCCCGCAGTATGACGATTTTTTCGTCCCCCGATCCGGCCCAGCTCCGAGGCTTTGTCGGGGTTGGCATGAAAAAAGCACAAGCCGCCCGGAGTGGCGGCGGCGCGACAGGGCTTGCCGGCCCTGGTTTGACCTTTGCAACGATTTTTATCTTTGGCTGCCATATATTGTTCTTCTCCTCGATTTTTCGGGCGCTAGTCTTCTGCATTGCGGATGATGTCGTGCCTAACGTCGGCATACCATCCGGGTCCTGCCGAGCTGTTGAAAATGATCTTGCCTTTCACCGCGGAAAGCGCCTCGTTGAAGCACTCGCCAGCTTCCGGCTGGAAGCTGCTTTCGTCGTTCAGATAGCCCCAAGGGTGGTAACTCCTGATTTGGTTAGCACCACCGGGAATCCCGATGACTCCGCCGCCGTGGGCGAAGGTCAGCGC
>Ga0209517_10003292_pt1 | contig 22037 bp, 26 predicted proteins | sample PeaSoiMetSII2010_FD_187695 | JGI IMG/M metagenome (GOLD analysis project Ga0209517, IMG submission 187695) | Peat soil microbial communities from Weissenstadt, Germany - SII-2010 (SPAdes) (version 2) | ecosystem: Environmental > Terrestrial > Soil > Wetlands > Peat | place: Germany...
CGCAGACGCAACGTTACCAACTCGATCTCTCGTCCCGCGTGGTGATATCCATAACGGCGCTGGTGTTCGTCGTGGAAGCGGGCGATGACGTTGTCCTTATCCTTATCCTTATCCTTATCCTTATCCCTATCCGTGGCGGGCACATTGAGTTCGTAGCCTTGGCCGCGATAGCGGAGGTCAAGACTTCGTTCATACTGGAGCCCGCCGCGCCACCGTTCCTCGCGGAATTCCTGGTGTGCCGCCGCTTCCAACTTGCGAAATTCTTTTTGCAGTTTCGCCTGCGGCAAACCATCGACCAACCGCCAGAGCAGCGTACGCGAGTAATCTTTCACCACATCGCTGACCAGGATACCGAACGCTGAAAGTGCGCCCGGTCGTGCTGGAATCATCACCGTCGGGATCGCCAGCGCTTCCGCCAGTTCGCAGGCATGAAGGCCTCCCGCCCCGCCGAACGCGACCAGCGTAAAGTCGCGCGGATCGTACCCCCGTTCGATGGAGACGACGCGCAAGGCGCGCTCCATGTTCGCGTTCACCACGCGCACGACGCCGGCGGAAAACTGCTCCAGACTCAAGCCCGAGCCATGTTTCTTCAGCCATTCGGACGTAATCCGCTGCGCTCTTTCAAAGTCGAGTGTGAACTCGCCGCCCAGAAAGCGGTTAGGGCGAAGACGCCCCATCAGCAAGTTGGCGTCTGTCACCGTGGGTTCGGTTCCGCGGCCGTAGCAGATCGGTCCCGGATCGGCGCCCGCCGATTCCGGCCCCACGCGCAGCGCGCCGCCCGCATCGAAGCGCGCCAACGACCCGCCGCCCGCGCCCACGGTGTGAATCTCCAGCATGGGAACTCCCACGGGAAGCCCAGCCACTTCCGATTGGCCGCCGGCTCGAACCTCGCCCTGCACCGCCGCCACATCGGTCGAGGTCCCCCCCATGTCGAAGGAGAGAATCTTCCGGAACCCGCTGCGCGCGGCCATCGCCGCCGCGCCCACCAGTCCACCCGCCGGGCCCGATAACACTGTGCGCACCGGTTCGCGAGCCGCCGATTCCAGCGCCGTGATCCCGCCGCTCGATTGCATGACAAAGATGCGCGGGATGAAGATGCGCGGCTTACGGGTGCCCCAGAGCCCGCGCTTTTCAAGACCTGGGAGCGGCGCTGCGAAACCAGGTCCCGTGTTCGTCACGCGCCCCGCCAGTTTCTCCATGTAGCTCTGCATGAGCGGTTGCAGATAAGCGTTCACTACCACCGTGCTGGCGCGTTCGTATTCCCGGAACTCCGGCAGAATTCGATGAGACACAGACAGCGGTTTGCCGATTTCCGCGACGGCCGCAGCTACGGCGGCTTCGTTCTCCGGGTTGGCAAACGAGAACAGGAAAGAAATGGCGATGGCGTCCGGGTCGGCGTCCCGCACTGCCTCCTGGAGCCGCGCTAACTCCTCTTCCGACGGCCGCTCCAAGATTCGGCCCTCGGCATCGGTCCTTTCCTTGACGCCGAATCGCAATTCCCGGCAAACGAGCGGCGCCACCCGATCAAAGAAAAAGTCATACAGTCGAGGACGCGCCTGCCGTCCAATTTCGATGACGTCTTCGAAGCCCGACGTTGTAATCAGCGCGACGCGGGCGCCTTTCCTCTGCAGCAGAGCGTTGGTTCCGACCGTGGTGCCGTGCAGCAGCGTAAGGGCAACTCCAGCGCCAGGCTTGCGAATGGTCCGGCTAATTGTTCTCAGAGCTTCGGCAATCGCGCGCGACGGATCGTCGGGCGTCGAGAATACCTTCAGAGTTTTCAGAGCGCCGCCCTCAACCCACACGCAATCGGTGAACGTGCCTCCGGTGTCGATTGCGATTCGAAGCGCGGATTGCGATGCGCGAGCCATGTACGTTGGAAGGACGAATAGGGAAGACTACCACCGCTTGCGGTCGGTGCAGTAGGGGCGGTGGTTTGCCGACGTGGAAGTTGAAAAGGCTCAGCTGTTCGCGAAGACAAGACTTCGGGCGGGGAAATGTTTTGACATACTATGCAATACACAGTATAGTGCGATCCTATGTCAGTGACTACGGCCAAAGCGATTCCCGAGCCGAGCGATAAATGGGAAGTGCAGGTCCGCAAGGGTTGTCTTGAACTGGCCATTCTTGCAGTGCTCTGGTCCGGGCGATTGTACGGACTGGAAATCCTGCGGCGGCTCGCTGAAGGCTCCGCTCTCATCGTTCCGGAGGGGACCGTCTATCCCTTGCTAAGCCGGTTAAAGGCGGAAGGATTGCTCACTTCAGAGTGGGTTGAAGCCGATGCCGGTCATCCCCGCAAGTACTACAAGCTAACTGCCAGCGGCCGCCGTCGCGCCGTGCAGATGGCGGAATTCTGGTTCACGTTTTCCTCCAACCTCGATGGCTTGCTCGCCCCGCTGCGACTCGCACCGCTTCGAAAAGAGGACCGCTGATGACTGAAGTCAACCTTGCACAAAGCGCACAAAAAAAGATCAACAAGTATCTGCAGGACCTAGGCGCGGCTCTTCGCACTCTTCCCAGCGTGCAGGCGCGTGACATAGTGGCAGAACTGCGCAGTCATATTGTCGACAAGGTCGCTGCAAGCGGGAATATGACGGCGGCAGTCGTGGAGTCTGTATTGGCCGATCTGGGCAGGCCCGAAGATCTCGCAAGCCTCTACTTGACGGACGACCTGCAGGTGCGAGCACTGGCAAGCGGTTCGCCGCTGCTGATCCTCCGGAGCTTGTTTCGATGGGCAAGCCTCAGCTTAGCTGGTTTCTTGGTGTTGGTTAGCTCCCTTCTAGGCTGTTCCGTAGCTCTGGCGCTCGTCGCCTGCGCTCTCTTGAAGCCAATCCATCCGCTCACCGCCGGATTGTGGAGGATTCCCGACGAAGCAGACTCCTATTCGATCAGTCTTCGACTTGGATTTGGCTCGGTGCCACCGGGGAGCAGAGACCTTCTCGGCTGGTGGATCGTGCCGATAGGCCTGCTGCTTGGTTTTGGTTTCTTCTTTCTCACCGCCCGGTTTGGGCTGTGGAGCATTCGCCGGCTGCGACGGGAGAGCCCCATCGGCGCGCACTGAAGTCAGGAGAGAAGAAGTCAGGAGGAAATCCAATGGACATTCCAAGCCAAGCCGATAGCACTGGAATCGCCGCTAACGAGACTCGTCACTCCAACGGGGCAGTCGGCCCGGCGACAGGTTGGCGTCAGAGCAAATGGCTTGCGCTAGTCGAATTGGCAATCGTAGCTCTGATCTTTGTCGCGGACTACCATCACCTGATCTACGTGAGCAAAACTCCGTACTTGCTGTTCTTGGGATGGATCTCGCTGCGGCTGCGCGGATTAAGGTGGCGAGACGTTGGATTCGCGCGCAACCGAAACTGGTCGAGCACTCTGGCGCTAGGTGTTGGAGGCGGAATCATTCTGGAGATTATCGAACTCTTTGTCACGCAACCTCTTCTGACCCGCCTGACGGGGAAGCCTCCGGACTTGGCAGACTTCCGAATCCTCACGGGAAATACTAAGTACACTCTGGTCGCACTTGCCTTGTCTTGGACCCTCGCCGCATTCGGCGAGGAACTCGTGTGGCGTGGGTACGTGATGAATCGCGTCGCGGACTTGGGCAACAGAACACGCCTCGCGTGGTTCTGCAGCCTAGTGGTCGTGTATCCTGCTTTTGGACTCGCTCATTCTTACCAGGGAGTCACCGGCATAATCCAAGAAGGCTTCGCCGGATTGTTGCTGGGAGTAATCTACCTCCGCACTGGGAAGAATCTTTCCGTGCCCATCATTGCGCACGGAGTTTCCGATACCCTGGATATTCTGCTGATTTTTCTCGGCAAATTTCCCGGTCTCTAACGGGCCGTGGTGTAAGTGCGGTTCGTATCAGGGCACACCTTTAAGGCGCTGAGGGCGGTAATTGGAGTTTCACCACAGGCTCCTAACCGTCGGCCTGTGCCCGAAACATAATCGCCTCCCGCCCCCGGCTGCCGTATTCTGAAGAAGTGAACGGGAGAACCTGGAAGGCGTGGCTGGTGCCCGGCGGCTTGTTATTGGCGCTGGCGGCGGCGCTCGTCAGCAGCTCTCTGTTCGTCCAGGTCGCGCCTTCGCTGGCTTTCTACTACGTTGCCGTGTTTGCCGCCGGATTGCTTCTCGCCTGGCGTTTCAATTCCAGCCGCGTTTTGTTTTCCTTGCTGGTACTGCTGCTGGCGCACCGCGCGGTCGACTTCTTCTCCCATGGCCAGATTCACACCGGGCCCGGGCGCACCGCGGTCGCGCTCGCCGCCTTGCTGATCCCGCTGAACTTCATAGTGTTTGCCTCGATGCGTGAGCGCGGCCTGGTTATTGCGGGAATCGCGCCCCGCTTTGGATTGCTCTTCCTCGAATCGGTAATCTTCGCGGTGCTGTGCCGGCCGGAGAATAGCCCCGCCCGTCCGCAACATCCCGGCGATCCCGCGATCCCGCTCTGGATTCTGTTGAGTTTTGTGGCCGCCATCGCAGTGTTCGTCCGCCGATTCTTTCAAACGCGCAAGCCGATCGAGCCCGGCTTTGTGTGGTCCGTGGCCGCCGTTTTCATGTGGCTCGAATTCGCCCCGGCCGGCAAGGCAGCGGACGCCTACGTCGCCACTGCCGCCCTCATCCTCGGCGCCTCGCTGATCGAGACATCCTACGTGCTCGCCTACCACGACGAACTCACCGGCATTCGCGGGCGGCGCGCCTTCAACGAGTCCCTGCTTTCGCTCGACCAGCAATATGCCATCGCCATCGTCGATATCGACCACTTCAAGAAGTTCAACGACACCTATGGCCACGACGTAGGCGACCAAGTGCTCTGCATGGTGGCCAAGCGCCTATCCCAGGTCGGTGGCGACGGCCAGGCTTTCCGCTGCGGTGGCGAAGAGTTCGCCATCGTCTTTCGTAACACGTCCGCCAAAGAAGCGTTCGAGCATCTGGACTCGCTGCGCCAGATCGTCGAGAAATCCACGTTCCAGGTGCGCGGTTCAGAAAGAAGAGCGGAGCGAAGAGCCGAGAAAAGAAGCGATTGTCGGAACGATCTTCGGAAGGGCGAGGCGGATCGCAGAAAGCCCGCAAGAAGAAAAATCGCTTCTGCAAGTCCGAACCCGTCGCCTGATCGTTTGTCCGATCATCTATCGGTGACGGTCAGCATCGGCGTCGCCGAGCCAAGCACCCGCTACCGCCAGCCCGAGCAGGTGATCCAGGCAGCCGACCAGGCTCTGTATCGCGCCAAGAACAAAGGAAGGAACCGCGTGGAACTGGCTTCCACCGCCCCGCTTCGTCTGGCCGAGGGCAAACGCGCGAAAGCATCTCGGTTCTAGGGCGGCGCGTTCGTATTACCGCCAGCCCCAAGCTTGCGTCGGGACTTTCAACATGGCGCAAACCGCCACAGCTTCAGGACAAATAAAGGAAGCGCCAGTGGTAAACTATAAGTCCGCAACGCCGGAGAGGTGGCCGAGAGGCTGAAGGCGGCGGTTTGCTAAACCGTTATAGGGTCTAACAACTCTATCGAGGGTTCGAATCCCTCCCTCTCCGCCATAAGTCTTTCATTGAAGCTCGAAAAAGCGGGCGCAAGCTGTTGCAAATAGGTAACAGGCTAACGACGGCGCGGTCTGCGCTTTCTAAGAGAATGGTTTATTGCGCCGTGCCGATCTTGATTGGGAGCCCATTCCGCGTGGCTTTGTGGTGCACAGTTCTTGCACAACTTATCCGGTAAGTTTGGAACGATCGCAAGAACTGAAGTTGTCCCGGCACTTCGAAACCTCCCGCTGGTGGCTGGCAACAGCCACTGCGTCCGATTCCGTCCGCGTCAGCTTGGAGCGGTCGCAGGAGGCCCATCCGTTCTTGCAAGCCGACAAGTTCTGCGCAAGATCGGTTGATTGGGCAATGACCAGAACCGGCCACAAGGTGATGCAGGCTATTTGCGTGCCAAGATATCTCCGCAGACTGGTTCTCACGTTCGGCCGCCTTTCGGCAGTCAGGTAAAACTGACCGAAACCGGTAGGCGGTCTCGGTCGGCTGGAATTACGTCTCGCTTGCAGATGCTACCAACTTACTTCTTGTCTTCTTGGAGTTCCGCGATGTGTGCCTGTTGGCCTGCGTCGGACACGGCCTTCAAGAATGCGTCGGCGCTTCGGGGAGTGGTTGCTTTACCGGAAAGGATGTTGCGGAAGGTCATGTGCTTGCCGTAGATGGCGCGCGTCGAGTCGTTATCCTGCTCCACAACCGCACCTTCGAGGGTCAAGCCGGCGAACACGCCCTTCGAACGCGAATAGGTCAGCAATTCTGTGTTCATCTTCCAGTCGGTTCCGGCGGAAGCATGACGGCCTACCGGGCCCGCGGCAACCGATCCTTCACCGGTGAGTTCGAACTTGCTGGACAACAGGTGCTGTAAGCCACGGTCGTTCATGACCAGCATGGCCAGGTCCACGTCTTCGATTCCGATCTGCAATCCCCAGCTCCCACCGCCAACTGAGACAAATGCGGGTGCGCTCCAGCCTTCCGGCGTGCGGCAGGTAGCCACACCACGTCCGTGCTTGCCGCCAAGAACGAAGCCACCTTTAATTAGGTCTGGCACCACCAGAATGCACTTTGCGCCGCTTAACACTTCCTCCGGGATACCTTTGTCGGGAGTGGACATGACGGCGTGAAGAACACTTACGGATCTTTCCATGCGGTCGACCGAATCTTCACGGGCTGAGCCCGCCCACGCCAAGGTTCCAACCAGACCGATCAAACTCATCAACAGCAGCGACATTGCCTTTTTCATGATTGTTCCTTATGGGTTACGGAACTAAGAGGAGAAAACTTCAGATGGGCTGACTTAGCTCAGATAACCTGAAAGAGAGAGAAGAGGTGCTCGTCTCAGTTGTCATGCTCGCTCAGCGGACGGTAGAAAGCTGGTCTACATTGCTCACTTTGGCCGAGGGCGAGGTGTCAGATCTTAGTTCTCAGGTCTCAGGAGACCCGAATGCTCGCCCTGAGACCTGAGACCTAACACCTGACACCTCGGACCTTCCCTCGTGTCCATGCACCATCGCCTCTTCCAGGTGTGAGCAATCTTGCACAGTAATGACGGGTCTCGCGTGTCATCGTCAGCTGGAAGGTGGATCGCCGATGAAACGTGTGCTTCAGCAGTTGCGCGACCGTTTTCGTAGACGACTGGCCGGAATCACTGCATCCGTCTCCAAGTTCTTTGCGACAGTCACGCCACCGATTCGCGGTTACGCATCGCAACGAATGTGCCCGTTTTGCGGGTTAATCACGTCGCGGTCGAAGACGTCGTGCCTGGAGTGCGGGAAGTCGCTCGCGCCGGCCACGACAAGATAGATGACTTTTTGGGACCCTTATTTTCAGGACACTCCAATCCGCGAAGGAGATCAACGTGCTCTGGACAATTATCGTCGTGCTTCTGGTTCTGTGGCTTCTTGGTTTCAGCCTCCACCTTGCCGGCGGCCTGATTCACTTGCTGCTGGTGGTTGCGCTGGTGGTACTCGTCATTAACCTGGTGAGCGGCCGGCGTGGGGCGTAAGGTAGCGGCTTGGAAGAAGTGGCACTCAGGAACGCGCGTCAGTTTCGCGCCCGCACACCGGCAATGCTGAGCGCGATCCCACCCGCGATCAGCACGACGCTGATGATTGGCGAAACGCGCTCACTGTGACTGGTCTGAAAGCCGAAGTTCGTACCTCCGACCTTGATGCCCTCCGTCTCGGTTTGGGGAACGGGCACGACCGGAGCCGAGGCCGAGCACAACCAGAAGCAGGCCGGCAAACAGCAAAATCTTCATATCTAGTCCTCGCTATCGTTATCAATGTGAAATTGCGCCGCGAGATCTGCTAGTCGTGTAGAACCACACCTAGCAGCGAGCTGTGGACCTGCAACCCGCCTTCCGGGCCGCCCGAGTAATCCACGAAACCAAGCTTCCTGAACCGATTCATGAAAAAGCTCACCCGGGAACGAGTGGTTCCGACCATCTCCGCCAAACTCTCCTGACTGATTTTGGGAACGACAGTCTCGGGCACGCCTTCCTTGCCGAAATGAGCCAGCAGAAGAAGGATTCGAGCCAGCCGCTTTTCGCTGGAGTTAAACAGCTGGTCGACCAAATCTTCTTCATAACGAACATTCCGCGCCAGCAAATAGGCCACGAAGAGCTCGGAAAACGCCGGTTCCCGGCGCAGGGCAGCCATCATCGCTTTCTTGTCGATCCGCTGAATCTCACACTCCGTCATGGCCGCCGCAGATCCCATGCGCAGGGTCTGGCCTGCCAGTGCGCCTTCACCAAAGAAGTTCCCGTCCCGTAACATGCCGATGGTCGCTTCTCGGCCGGTTTTGGAGACGACGGTGAGTTTTACTTTGCCTTTTTGGATATAGAAGACCGCGTCCGCCGCGTCCCCTTGGGCGAAGATTGCTTGCTTCTGCCCGAAGGTCAGGTTCTTCCTGCCCTCGCCAATGGTCGCGAGGAAGGTGTTAGGATTGAACTCACGGCTCTTCTTGTTCGCCGGTGCATGGGGAGCCATTGGCTGCAATTCTAGCCCTATAATGACGGCTTTTTCCATGAAATTGTGGCTTCTCGCCGCGCGAGATCTTCCCGGCCGAGGTTCTGAGAACGAGCCTGTCAAGCGAGGTGAACACGGTGTTGGGACTCTTCACGGTTTCTCGGCCGCCAAGCACCGGGCTGGATGCGGCTCCGTGCGGGGCAGGCCAGTATTAAGCTCGCAGTTCTCTTTCGGCCTGGCGCCGCAAGTGGGGCAACGAACCGCCAAGGCTTGTTCCTTTTCAGCTTTCATGACTAGATGATGCACGATTGTCGGGCAATAAGATGGTCAATTGTGACCAGTCGCATTCCCGTCAGCCTGCGAAGACCATGCTCGACCCCAGGCATGTCTGTGCAATTTTGACCAGTATGCAAGTCGACTCTCGTCGAATACTAAAGAGGAGACAAAACTGCAACGGTGGACGAAGATACCGGGTTCGAAAACATTTTGCCCAGCCATCACGGCCTCAAACCAGTGCCGGTGATCGCTCGCGCCCATCTCGAAAAGTAACCTCTTTCAATACCCGTACTTCAGGAAGTGAGGGACAAATGGCGCTGCCAATCACCGCGTTTTCGGACGGAAACTTGGAAGTCGTTCCCTCACTCTCTTCGATACAGGCGGTTTCCGAGGTTCGCTCAAGATCGCAATCGAAGCCATCGCTGCCAAGTCGAATTGCGGTCATCGGAAATTATCTTCCGCGACAATGTGGGATTGCTACGTTCACCACAGACCTCTGTGCGGCCATATCCGCGGAGTACGGAACCGCTCGATTGTTGGCGCTGCCAGTAAACGACACCGAACAAGGATATGACTATCCCGCGCGCGTCCGGTGGTCGCTCGCCCAGGACGACGTGAAGTCGTATCAGGAGGCGGCTGAGTTCCTGAACTTCAACAACATCGACATGGTGTGCCTGCAGCACGAATATGGAATCTTCGGCGGCCCGGCTGGAAGCCATATTCTGCATCTGCTGCGCGGCTTGAAGATGCCCGTGGTGACCACGCTGCACACGGTTCTACGCGAGCCGAATCCCGACCAGCTCGTGGTGATGGAGGAGATCGCAGAGCTTTCGGATCGCCTCATTGTCATGAGCCAGCTCTCGTCCCAGTTCTTGCAGGAAATTTTCAAAGTCCCGGGCAGCAAGATCGACATGGTGCCGCACGGCGTTCCAGACCTGCCTTTTCTCGATCCCAATTTCTACAAGGATCGCTTCGGTGTGGAAGGGAAAGCGGTGCTGCTCACGTTCGGCCTGCTCTCACCGAACAAAGGAATCGAAAACGTCATTCAGGCGCTGCCGCAGATTTTGGCGAAACACAAGAATGTTGCTTATATTGTCGCGGGCGCGACCCATCCGCATATTCTCCGCCGCGAGGGAGACAAGTATCGAGCCAGCTTGCAAGCTTTGGCGAAGGAAGTTGGAGTGGAATCGCACGTGATCTTCCACGACCGCTTTGTGAGCCCTGAGGAAATGGCCGAGTTCATTGGCGCCGCAGATATCTACATCACTCCTTATCGCTATGAAGAGCAGGTAGTCTCCGGAACGCTAGCCTATGCGTTGGGTGCGGGCAAGGCGATCATCTCGACTCCTTATTGGCATGCGATTGAATTGTTAGACGACCGCCGGGGTGCACTGGTCCCGTTCCAAAACCCTGCCGCTATAGCAAACAAGACAATCGAACTCTTGAATACGCCTGCCCTCCGCCACGCCATGCGTAAACGTGCCTACCTCTTCGGGCGCGATATGGTCTGGAAGAGAGTGGCGCAGGGTTACATGGAGAGTTTCTCGCGCGTTCGCAGCGACCGCATGGAAAATCCTCGCGTTCAATTTTCGGCGCGCGCCATTCCCAAAGCGCTCGATCAACTGCCGGAATTGAAACTTGACCATGTGAAGGCGCTGACCGACGAACCGGAATGCTGCAGCACGCCATCTTTACCATACCGAATCGAGCTGAGGGCTATACCACCGACGACAACGCTCGCGGACTGATTTTCACGGTGCTGCTGGCACAGCTCGGCAATAGCAATGACATTGACAATGACAATAACAAAGACCGGTTCGGCCAGGCGAACTTGGCGGCTCCAGATTTCTCTCGCCGGTACTTGTCGTTCCTCGAACATGCCTTCAATCCAGCGAACGGCAGATTCAGAAACTTTCTCAGCTACGATCGCCAGTGGAACGAACCCGCCGGGTCGGAAGACTGCCACGGGCGTGCGTTGTGGAGCCTGGGCACGGTTCTAGGCCGATCCGACAATCAGGGATTGAGGAGTGCTGCCGGGCGCTTGTTCGAATTTTCTCTGCCGGCGGCGTTGGAGTCCTATAGTCCTCGCGCCGGGGCCTATGCCTTGCTTGGAATTCAGGAATACCTCAATTCGTATCCCGGCGATCGGGACGCGCAGAAAATAAGATCCGTACTCAGCCGGCGATTGCTCGAAATGTATGAGTCCATCCGCCGTCCGGATTGGAAGTGGTTCGAGGATGTCGTGGCTTACGGGAACGCGAGACTCCCCCAAGCCATGCTGGTGGTGGGCTCCGCCGGTTCGGATGAGCGCATGGTCTCCGGTGGCCTGGAGGCGCTGGATTGGTTGATGCAAGCGCAGCGCTGCGAAACCAACCACCACTTTGTACCCATCGGGTCGCAGGGTTTTTATCATCAGGGCGGCGAAAAGGCGCGCTTCGATCAACAGCCGATTGAGGCCGCCGGCGCGGTATCCGCGTGTCTCGAAGCGTACCGCATTACTGGCGATGGCCGCTGGCGCAGCGAAGCCTGGTCGGCGTTCAACTGGTTCCTCGGCGACAACGATCTGCAACTTCCTCTCTATGATTCTGCCACCGGCGGTTGCCGCGATGGATTACATCCCGAACGTGCCAATCAGAATCAGGGAGCGGAATCAACGCTATCGTTCCTCATGGCATGGCTGGAAATGAACTCGCTGCAAAAATCCGAGAGGCCGACCGAAAGGCTGGAAGACCCATCATGACTGCTCCCGAAACAACCCTTATCAACGTAGAAAGCACGCACTACCCATCGCTGCTTCTGCGTCATCCCGGCAATCCGATCTTGACGCGCAAGGATTGGCCTTACTCCATCAACAGCGTGTTCAACGCCGGGGCAACTCGATTGCCGGATGGAACCACGCTGCTGCTATGCCGCGTCGAAGACCGGCGCGGCTTGTCGCATCTTTGCGCCGCGCGCTCTCGAAACGGTGTCGATGGGTGGCAGATTGATCGCGAACCTACACTGATGCCCAGCCCGCAGCAGTATCCGGAGGAGATCTGGGGCATCGAAGATCCTCGCATCACGTTTGTGCCCGAACTGCAGCAATACGCGGTCACTTACACTTCCTATTCGCGCGGTGGCCCCGGAGTTTCTCTGGCTTTGACCAAGGACTTCCGAAGTTTCGAACGTTACGGTGTCATCATGCCGCCGGACGACAAAGACTCCGCGCTGCTGCCTCGGAGAATCGACGGATGCTGGGCGCTGATTCATCGTCCCATGACGGCACTCGGATCTCACATGTGGATTTCCTACTCTCCCGACTTGCGCTATTGGGGCCGGCACAAGCTCATGCTGGAAGCGCGCCGCGGCGCCTGGTGGGATGCCAACAAAATTGGGCTCTCGCCGCCGCCCATCGAGACTTCCAGAGGATGGCTCGTCTTTTACCACGGAGTGCGGCACACGCCTTCGGGCTGTCTGTATCGATTGGGTTTAGCCCTCTTCGATCTGGAGAGTCCGGACAAATGCCTGCTGCGAGGAGATTCGTGGATCTTTGGTCCCGAAGCTTCGTACGAACGCCACGGTGACGTTGACGACGTCGTGTTCCCGTGCGGATACACGATGGATGCCGATGGCGACACGATCAATATCTACTACGGTGCGGCGGACTGCGCGATTGCTCTGGCTCGGGCCAGCGTGCGCGCTTTGTTAGCCTGGCTGGATGCCAACGGGACTTGCGAACGCCGGCAGAGAGCGGAGGATCTATGAAATCTCCGCTCGGGATTCTCCATTTCGCATTCGGATGTCGTCACCGCCACAAGAGTGGCGTGTTTACGATCAAGAAGCGGACGTACCAGGTGTGCCTGAATTGTGGGCAGGAGTTCGAATATTCCTGGGTGCGGATGCGTTCCGTCCGATCGAATGTTGTCGGCGGCTCCGACGCGCCAGTGAAAAGCGTTCGACGCCCAGAAGCGTTAATTTGATCCAATCGCGGAACAGCCCATGCCATCGCAGGCTCCGAATGTGAGCTATCTTGCTCAGACACGATTGTCCGCTCCTGTTACTCTTGTTCCACTGAGTGTGTAGAGAAAGCTGCGGACGCTGATTCACAGCTTTGATTCCTAGGTCGCTTTGGGTTCTGTCCTGAACGCGGTGAGCGACCACATCCAGCCAATCGGCATCCTGCATCGTGTGTGTGCCGCGAAACCTCGCGGCGGAACACGATTCGACCCTAACAAGTCTCGAACTTTGCAATGAGGGCAACACCTCCAGGCGCATGAGAGGCGTCAGCCCGCGCAACAAGGAAGGTCAAAGATCATGCCTTTACTTCAAATGTTGGAAGTTCTCGTCGTAGTGGGTGTCCTCCTGTGGCTGGTGAATCGCTTCATCCCCATGCAGGGCACCATCAAGTCAATTTTGAACGGCGTTGTGGTCATTGCAGTAGTTCTGTGGATCCTGAACGTTACTGGGCTGTTCCAGTCTCTGCCCAATATCCACGTTGGAAAGGGATGACGATCCGCAAGCGAACGTGCAGGCAACCCGGTTAACGCGACGACAGGAAGCCTGCATCCGCATCTACGGACTGCCCTTCCTGGTTGTGGGCGGATACCCGCGCTTCCAATACAACGGCTATTGGTTCAGCATGGTCGACCCATGGCCAGAATACTGGGCGAATGATTGGTATGACACCGACGACGTCTATGTCACCTACGCCGACAACGGGTACTACTTGTTCGACCGCAGGTATCCCAACGTCGGAATGGCAATCAATATCTCGATGTAGTGGTTCAACCCGGTGCAGCCTCGGGAGAGGTTGCATCTTTCATGACTCCATGACAAGGAGCACAACATGCTTGGAACTGTATTGATCGTGATTTTGATTTTGGCACTTCTGGGTGTCCTGCCACGATGGTCGCACAGTCGGAGTTGGGGTTACGGTCCGACCAGCGGAGTGGGACTGGCCCTTTTCATCGTTGTCATTCTGCTGGTTCTCGGACGGATTTGAATCTTGCGCCAGCCGGCAAATCTCGCCAGGCGCCATAGCCAAGGATTGGCGCCTGCTTTCTGAGCCGTTCTCCAGAATGCGGTGAACGTCGCCTTTGGTACGACGCTTGCATTTGCCGCTGCGCGGGGCAAACTACGTCCCGGGGTTGCGAATGTCGCTGCTGAAAGAGGCACTGTAGCGATTGGGCCCACTCAAGGTGGTCAGGGAGCTTCCGAAGCGACGCCCGCGCTGACAACAAACGCTCTCGAACGACAATCGTCCGGTGATCTCGCTACGTCTTCACCTAACGAAAGTGAACTGGAGCGAGAAAGCGGCCGAACAGGGGGTGAGATTACTACGGTAGCAGAGATTTCTGCGGCGTCCCGGCGCAACGGGCCCATGGTTTGGCTCTACGCCACGGCTGGGAAGATTCACTTACCTTTAAGTTTCGCGGCTTGTTCCAGTTCTTTCACGGCCGCCATGGTGCGTGCAGTGTAGTCCTCACGCTTCGCCGACTTCGGACGTCGGTGGCGTTTGGTGACCGAATCATGCTTTGCCATTGGCTCCTCCGGTTGCTGCTTACACCGTACCATGTTGTGCCGAGTGACGTTGTGCCGAGTGACGTTGTGCCGAGCGACGTTGTGCCGAGCGCCCGTCGGCCCTTCACTCACGAGGGCCGCTCGTTGGCAGCAACGGCCCTCATGATTGCAACTCAATCCCGCTCTTTGCGAATTTTCTTTCGGGCACGCTTCTGCGCCAAAGCTTGCTTCACCCGGCGTCTCTCGCCCGGCTTCAGGTAGTAGGAGTGACGTTTCACTTCCTTAATGATGTCCTCGGTTTGAACCTTGCGCTTGAAGCGGCGCAGGGCGTTCTCCAACGACTCGCCCTCTTGCAGTCGAATTTCTGCCACGCTCATCACCCCCAGACCAGCCACGACATGGACAAATTAAAGCTTACTCCCTTCCGCACCGATTTGCCGCTGGCCGCCTACCCGGCACACCGGTTCAACGAACGGAGCCGGGAATTGGTTACGGCAGCCGTGACTTGGTCCTGCTCGCTTTCGCTGAGGTCATTGTAGAAGGGTAAACGCAGCAGTCGCTCGCTAACCTCTTCCGTGACTGGGCAATGCGAGGGGCCAGCCGCGAACTTCTTTCCCGCCTCCGAAAGATGAAGCGGGGTGTAATGGAAGACGCTGAGAATGCTCTGGGCCTTCAGCTGTGAGATCAACGAATCGCGGTGCTCAAGCGACGGCAGAAGCAGGTAGAACATGTGATAGGCCTGCTCGCACGGCGGTGGAATCACCGGCAGTTTCACGTTGTTACTCTCTGCCCAGCCGGCCAGCGATTCCTGGTATCGATTCCAGACCCGCCGCCGTTTTTCTTGAATTGTTTCGCGGGCTTCGAGCTGCGCGTAGAGAAATGCAGCCAAAAGATCGGAAGGCAAATAGCTGGATCCCAGGTCGACCCACGTGTACTTATCCACCTCGCCGCGAAAGAAGCGGCTGCGGTTGGTACCTTTCTCGCGAATCACAAGCGCCCGTTCCAACAAGTCGGCATCGTTGACGATCAACGCGCCGCCTTCTCCGCACGTGAAGTTCTTAGTCTCGTGGAAGCTCTGCGTGGCCAGGCAGCCGAACTTTCCTGTATACGTACCTTTATAGCGGGAGAACAGGCCGTGCGCATTGTCCTCGACCACTCGAACTCCGTGGCGGGATGCGATCGCGAGAATCGACTCCATCTCGCAGGCCACTCCCGCATAGTGCACCACGACGATCGCCTTGGTGCGCGGCGTGATGAGCGATTCCAGGCGGCCCTCATCAAGATTCAGCGTGTCGGGACGAATGTCCGCGAATACCAGACGCGCTCCCCGCAAGGCGAAGGCATTTGCAGTCGAGACAAAGGTGAACGACGGAACGATAACCTCGTCTTCAGGGCCACAATCGAGCAGGAGCGCCGCCATCTCCAGGGCATGCGTGCAAGACGTGGTCAGAAGAGCTTTCCGAACCCCAAGCTCTTTTTCCAGAAACTCGTGGCACTTGCGAGTAAAAGGACCATCGCCCGACGCGTGCCCATTGGCGATGGCTTCCGCGATGTACTTGTACTCGTTGCCCGCGAGGCAGGGGCGGTTAAACGGGATGCGATAGGTCATCTTAGGTTTAATCAAGTCTTCATTTTTGGTTTCGCTGCGACTGTCCGAGTTTTCTTGGCTATTCACCAGTTTGGAGAGCTGACTTAGTTAGGAGGGGGTACCTCAACTACCCCCTTTTTCGGTCTTTTGGAATCAAAGACTTAGGAGGAGGTTCCCGCCAGGTCCTTGGGTTTAAAGGACTTGCTGGTAAAGTCTTTAAGAACCAACGACTTAACTTATCAAAGAGCGCTGAAAATGGGTTTGGGGCAGCTTCGAGGGCCGTCTTGGTGGACAGACGCACCTTGAAACTGCCCCAATCAGATCTCCATGGTCGCGCGTGACTGGGCTTAAGTCAATGGATTTCAATCACGGATGGTTGGGATGAAAGAGGAAACGTCCCGTCTGCGTGCGCTCGGAACCAATTCCATCGAGTACCCCAGACCTAAAACCACTTGTGGAATGTGTAGTACGAGTGGCTGGGCTCGAAACCAGTTCGGCACCAGACTTTCTGCATGGAAACGTTTGTAACCTGTGTTGAAATCACCATGCGCTTTGCCCCTTGGGCCCGGCACCATTGCAGGCTGCGGATCATGAATAAACGGCAGATCCCTTTTCCTTGGGACTCCGGCGCCACGGCGTACAGCAGGCCTTCGACTTCCTGCGGAGAAGTCAATCGCAGAGTGGCGAACCCAGCCACTTTGCCTCCAATCTCGGCGACAAGGACTTCATCAGCGACCTTGTCATTAGTGCACGACCGTTCAGCCCACGAACGGTACGCCTCGTCACATAGGCCCGAGTCCAGTCGCCGGTCGGCATGATAGTGCCCCATGTAGCCTTTGAAGGCAGCCGATGCCACGTTCGGTATTTCCGCTTCATCTCCGGGCTGAAGCCGTCGTATCCGAACTTCGCATGGGTCTTCCGGAATTTCTTTCTTCGTCAGATCGAAGCTGTAGTACACAAGAGTATCCATCAACAAGAACCCTTTTGACTCCATCCCCTGTGCAGCCTCAAGGTCGCTCGTCCTACAACGTGCAACCAACAAGTCGATGCGCTCGGCAGCACAGAAATCCAACGCCCTCGACAGGCGATTCGACACGACCTGCGCTCTCGCGACACGAACCCCAAAACGTTCGCTGTCAATTTCTGAGAACGCTACTGTTTCGCGATCCGTATCGTCGGCCATTTGAAGTCAAGAAAGGAGATTCCGGTTTGAACCTGCCCACTCGTACTATACATTCGACAAGTGGCTTTAGTAGTCACAATGCAGAAAGGATATCACCGTTTTGCTCATCGGTTCGCTGTACGCCAGCAAGAGTGGTACGTGCAGGATTGAGACGGCGAGATGCCCGGTCTAGCGAGGAATATGAGTAGTCGTGGGTTAGTTTTAGGAGCGCTGGTTGGGGTTGGTCTGTTTGTGGCGGGGTGTTGGGTCGATTGGGGTCGGTTACCCATTAATGGGTTGAACCGGACCCTCAACGATCAGGTTGGATATATCTCGGTGGCGCGGCACTGGCTCGACAACGGGAGGCTTGACTCATCGGCCATTTATCCGTCGCTGCTGGGGCAGACGTTCGGAAGAAACTCGCTCTACATGCCGGGGTTTTATGCGGAGTTGGCGTTGACCTTCCGCATGCTTGGCTACTCGGCGCTGGCTGCGAGGCTGCCGGCGCTCGTGAGTTACTTGCTGGCGTGCGGATTGGTGCACTGGATTGCGCGGCGGCTCTTCGATCGGGAGGCCGCGATCTATGCCTTGGCGCTGTTTGCCTTCTTTCCCCTAAATCTCTTCTACGCCTTCACGGCAATGGCCGAGATGCCTTTGGTTGCGGCAGGCCTGGCTGCGTTTTCCGTATTTCTCGCGGCTCCGGAGAAATTCCGCTGGTGGGTGGGGCCTGTGGCGCTCGCGCTGCCTATGCTCTTCCGTGAGACAGGGGTGGCGCTGGGCGTGGTGATGTGCGCGATGCTCTACTTCAGTGCGACGAAGGCATGCAGGCGGAAAGCCACGCTTTGCGGGTTGCTGGTGTGTGTGGTGCTGGTGGCGCTGATTTTGTCCCCGGCAGGGGCTGGGCGCCCATCGATGTGGAAGGCGAACATTCTTGCGCAAGGCAGCTTCGAAGCGCTCTACAGCGACGCCTTCGCATTGCAGCAGGTGCCGGACTCGGGACGCGACTGGATAGCGGCGGTCGGGCATAAATTCCATTCAAATTTGTACTCGTTGATGCGGGGCTTTGCTTACGGACGTTTGGAAGGCGTGGCCATGCTGTTTTTGCTGAGTGGAATTCCGTTGGGCGTGTGGTTGTGGCTGCGGAAGCGCGACGCGTTTGCTCTGGGAGTGGCTTTGGCGGTGGGTCTGTTGCTCATCGCGGATCTTGGCGTGTACACGGTGTGGTCTTACCGCGGGATTCGGTCTCTTCTGTTGATGGAGCCGTTTGTAGCGGTGCTTTGGGGAATGACGATAGGGTTTTGGACGCGGGACCGTGGGCAGGCTGTACGCAATCTGCTGGTCTCATTGTGTTTCGTCGTGGGCCTGGGTGTGACGGTGTCGATTTGGCGGATACAGCGGGACGCTGTGGTGCAGGCGAAGGAAGACACATCGTTCCTGGAGTCCGTGATCGGAGACAGTAAGCAGTTGGTGGTGAGCCCGTGGGTGCTCTCGCTCGATTACGTGAACGAACACTACCCGCAACGCTGGGCTTTCGTTCCGGCAAATTGTCCGACCATGCATCTGCTGGACCTAAAGGAAGCCATTGGGACGTTGATTGTGCCTGCGGAGCCGGGGCTCGAAGCGGAGCGTGGGTCGTGCGGAACTGGACTCAGGTTCGATGGCGAGAAGGTTTGGCGAGGAACGCGGTATTGGGTCTTTCGAAGAGAGAAAACGAGGTGAACCCCACAGAGCAGTCCTTGCCGAGTTGCCATTGTTCCGGGGCCAGCACCTATCGGGTCGTAGACTCCTCCTTCGACTGAAGGCTCTCGCGGACGACATAGCTGGGACGCTCCATCATTCGAAAATGCATTCGCGCCAAATACTCGCCGATGATTCCCAACGCGAACAACTGCGCACCCGAGAACAAGGCTATGATCGAGGCGAGAAACGGGAACCCTGGTACGCTTCCGCCCTGCACCAGGTATCGGCCCAGAACATACGCCAGGACTCCGAGCCCAAAAAGAGTGAACAAAAATCCGACCAGGCTGGCAAACTGGAGCGGCACCGTACTGAAACCGGTCATCATGTTCATAGCATGAGTCGCAAGCTTTCGAAACGTATATCCGGAAGCCCCCACTTTTCTCGCATCGTGGCGTACGGTTCGAATCGAGAAGCGGTTTGTCCCCCAGGTCAGCAACACGTCAATCGAAACAAACGCTCCTTGATAGTGAGCGAAAGCCTTGGCGACTTCGGCGCGAAAAACACGGAACGCGCTAACTTGCCGGGCGACCTCGGCACCCATCACATTTTGCAAAGCCAGCTTGGTCACCCAGGAGGCAAAGTCCCGCCCCAACCCATGTTGTTCCTGCTCCGGCGTCCCGTAGACGACGTCATGCCCTCCCGCCAGCGCGTCGAGCAGTTTCGGAATCTCTTCCGGGGGATGCTGCAGATCGTCATCCATGGTGACGATGACGTCGTAACGCGCGGCCCGTATGCCGCACAGCAATGCGTTGTGCTGGCCGTAATTGCGCATCAGGTTGATGGGGTGAATCCAGGAATATTGCTCGGCCAGCTTGGAGATGACCTCCCAACTGCGGTCGGGACTGCAGTCGTTGACGAGAATGAGTTCGTACTCCTCCGCCAGTGACGGCAGCGCTTGCGAGAGTCGTTGCACAAGGTCGGGCAGGATTGCTTCACTTTTGTAGACCGGCACCACCACGGAAATGCCCGGCCATCGACTTGCGCCAGTTGGGGTTGATGTCATCTGCCGGGCCAGATTCATACTCATTCACCCGCGAGCCACGGCGATAATTCCGGCCACGATCGCGACCAGCCCCGCCATCTTCTGGGCGGAAATCCTCTCGTGCAAAAAGTAAAAAGCCGCTAGCGTGATCAGCAAGTAGGTGAGGCTCACGAACAAGGGATAGCAGGTAGAAAGTTTTTGCGTCGCCAGGATGCGGAACCACATAAGGGCAGCGATGCCGGACAGCCCAAATCCTAAGACAAACAGCGGCTGGCGGCATAACCGGGCGAGTGCCGAGACCGAAAGGCTAAACCCGCCGGCTGCCAAGACCCCAGTTTTCATCAACAGGTTCGCGATAGCCATACAAAGGGCAGTGATCACCAACAGCGTGAAACCCGCAAGGGTCACAGTGTTCGCCTCCCACGACAATTCGACCTAAAGCACGGCAGTTCTTATCAATCACACAATCTATCACAGCGACTGCGGATCGGCCGTTGTGCTATTTTCTTGATACGAATTTGTCCGATGAGGGAAATGTCAAAGCATAGAAGGTGTTTGTTGGTCTTTATCGTTTGCATGGACAGCAGCAGCAAGCCCTTTTTCAAGCCGTCCGCTTTCTCCCCCTGGATTGCAATCGAACAGACATACGAGCGGGATGGAACCAGAGTGTGGGTCGGCCGGCCACGGTAGTGGGATGTGCCGAGTGTTTCCGCAGCCTGCTATTCCCCGCCTACTCTTCCACTGGCTGCGCGTTGAGTTCCTGAGCGGGCTCACCTCCGGCCATGCCCTGGGCGATGATGAGGCGGTGGGCTTCGATACGCAGTTCGGGCAGCGCGCGTCCGAACCAGATCGCGCCGAGGACGCAAGCCACTCCTCCGGCGGCAACCGTGATGGGTGCGCCGATGCGGTGCGCCAGCGCTCCCCCAAAAAAAGCTCCGAAGGGAGCAATCCCCATGAACATCATCGAGTAAACCGACATGACGCGGCCGCGCAGTTGGTCGGGGACCATGGTCTGGACCAGCGTGTTCGAGCAAGCCATCTGCAACATCATCGAATAGCCGGCGGGCAGCAGGAGCGCGACTGACAACCAGAAGGAAGTCGAGAACGAAAAAAGAAACAAGCTGATCCCGAAGCTTGCACAGGCGAATGCCACCCAACGCCCGAGCCCTTTCACACCGGTTTTAGCGGCTAGCGTCAAGGCGCCGAACAGCGCGCCTACGCCGGTAGCGCCCATCAGGATGCCGAGGCCACGCGCTCCGCCGTGCAGAATTTTGTCGGCGAAGACCGGCATGAGTACGGTATAGGGCATACCGACCAGGCTGATCAGGCCCAGCAGCAAAAGCAGCGCGCGAATGACCTTCGTCTGGTTGACCCAGCGAAACCCCTCGATGATGTCCTCAATCGGAGAATGTTTGCTGGCACGCGGAACGCTGCGCACGTTCATCAGTGTCAGGCCGACGATCACAGCGATGTAGCTGATTGAATTGGCGGCAAAGCACCAGCCCTCGCCGATTCTTGCCACCAAGATTCCGGCTATGGCCGGGCCAATTACGCGCGCGCCGTTGAACATCGAGGAATTCAAAGCGATCGCGTTCATCAGATCCTCCTTGCCGACCATGTCGACAAGGAAGGACTGCCGGCCCGGAATGTCGAAGGCATTCACCACTCCGAGCAGGGCCGCCAGCACAAAGATGTGCCACACGTGTACGCGTCCGCTCAGCGTGAGCCAAGCCAGAATGCCGGCGAGAATCATGGATGCGGTCTGGGTGGCGATCACCAGTCGCTGGCGATTCATGCGATCGGCGGTGATCCCTCCGAACGGCGCAACCAGGAAGACCGGAATCTGGCTGGCAAAGCCGACGCTTCCCAGCAGCAGCGCGGATTTCGTCATGCGGTAGACGAGCCACGCCTGGGCCACGGTCTGCATCCAGGTGCCGATCAGGGAGATCAGTTGTCCGCTGAAAAAGAGCTGAAAATTGCGATGGCGCAAGGCGCGCAGGGTGGTGGCCCATTTCGGCAGGCGCGCCGTTTTCCCAGCCGCTTCTTCGGCCGCAGAATTTTTCTCTTCCGTCACTCACTAGACTTTTTCACATCTTGGGGATGACGGCAACCGGCGGGAAGACGAGAAATTGAGTCATTGAAACATTGAGTCATTGAGACATTGAAAACATTGGTTGGATGATTCAATGTCTCAATGATTCAATGCTTCAATGGTTCTTGAGATTTCCACAGTCGGCCCCCGACTTGGAACTTCCCCGCCGTCCCGATCCGCGATAGAGTTAAGGTCCTCCGATTCGAAAGGCC
>Ga0209517_10003293_pt1 | contig 22034 bp, 17 predicted proteins | sample PeaSoiMetSII2010_FD_187695 | JGI IMG/M metagenome (GOLD analysis project Ga0209517, IMG submission 187695) | Peat soil microbial communities from Weissenstadt, Germany - SII-2010 (SPAdes) (version 2) | ecosystem: Environmental > Terrestrial > Soil > Wetlands > Peat | place: Germany...
AGACCGGCAAGCGGGACGACACCAAAGCCCGCCACAGAAGGACCAGCAGGACCGGCCGGACCGGCCCCCGCCGGGCACCAGGCCCGCACCGCAGGACCGGCCGGACCGCCGCGTGGCCGACCGCCCCAGCGGCGCCAAGCCGTATCGGGCGTACCGCCCACCGCCTATGCCGGCCACCGCGCAGGTGATTACGACCGGTAGGCTGCAGGCAACATAAGCGAGGATCGAATGACCAGAATCTACAATTTCTCGCCCGGGCCGTCCATGCTGCCTGAGGCTGTGCTGCGCAAGGCCGCTGCTGAAATGCTCGACTACCATGGCACCGGAATGTCGGTCATGGAACTCAGCCACCGGTCGAAGGAATTCCTGCAGATCATCGAGCGCACCGAAGCCACCCTGAGACGGCTGATGGGCATCCCGGACAACTATTCGGTGCTATTCCTGCAAGGTGGGGCAAGCACTCAGTTCGCGATGGTGCCCATGAACCTCATGCGCACGACGGCTCAGGCCGACTACATTAACACCGGCAACTGGTCGGAGCGGGCCATCGCCGAGGCCAGCCTGTTCGGCGAGGTAACGGTCATCGCGTCGTCAGAGGACCGAAACTACACGTACATACCGCGGGATTATTACTCATCACCGGGCGCGGACTATCTGCATATTACGAGTAACAATACGCTTGAGGGAACGAGATTCAACGAATTCCTCGACACTCCCGACGTGCCCCTGGTCGCCGATATGTCCAGCGAGGTACTCTCCCGCGAGATTGATGTGACCAGGTTCGGCCTGATTTACGCCGGGGCGCAGAAGAACATCGGGCCGGCCGGGCTGACGGTGGTGATAGTGCGGACCGATCTGGTCGGTAAGCATGCAAGCGGCGTGCCCACAATGATGCGTTATGACGTGCACTGCGATTCGAAGTCGCTTTACAATACGCCGTCATGTTACGCCGTCTATCTTGCCGGACTCGTATTCGAATGGCTAGAGCAGCAAGGAGGCGTGCCAACTATAGCGGCCCTCAATGAGTCGAAGGCGCAGGTTCTGTACGACGTGCTTGATGAGTCACAGCTGTTTAGCACTGCGGTGAACCCAGCCGACAGATCGATCATGAACGTACCCTTTACCACACCGAGCGATACGCTGAATGAGAAGTTCATCGCCGAGGCCGCAGCGGCCGGACTGTCCACCCTGCGCGGTCATCGACTCGTCGGAGGCATGCGGGCCAGCATCTATAACGCCATGCCGCTGGCTGGTGTTCAGAAGCTAGCCGACTTCATGCGGCAGTTCGAACGCGACAACGCCTGAGGAGCCGGATGTTTAGAATTCGCATGGCGAACGAGATATCGGCCACCGGCCTGGCGCTCTTTCCTGATGATGAGTATGTTGTCTCCCGCGACATATCAGATGCCGACGCCGACGCCATCCTGGTGCGCAGTGCGGACTTGCACCAGCTTGATTTCTCGGCGAATCTTAAGGCGATCGCGCGAGCCGGAGTGGGCGTGAACAACATCCCGGTCGCCACCTGCACCGACCGTGGCATCGCGGTGTTTAGCACGCCTGGCGCTAACGCTAATAGCGTGAAGGAACTGGTGCTAGCCGGACTTCTCCTGTCGTCCCGGCGAATCTTCCAGGGCATCAGCTGGACTCAGTCTCTGGCCGGGCGGGGCGACGAGGTCGTGCAGCTCGTGGAGCAGGGCAAGGCGCAGTTCGCCGGACCCGAGCTCAGCGGGAAGCAGCTAGGAGTGATCGGGCTCGGCGCCATCGGGGTAATGGTAGCCAATGATGCGCTTGCGCTCGGCATGGAAGTCATGGGTTACGATCCGTTCGTGTCCATTAACTCGGCATGGGGATTGTCGCGTAACGTCGCTAGGGCAGCGACTCTCGAGCAGCTGCTGAGCAGATCCGACTATATTACGGTGCACGTGCCACTTGACGACAGCACCAGAGGCATGCTGGCGGCACAGGCGTTTCGCCAAATGAAGCCAGGGATCCGGATCATAAACCTCGCTCGCGGCGAGCTGGTGAACAACCGCGACTTGCTGACAGCGCTGGCAAACGACCTAATCGCTTGTTACGTTACCGATTTCCCATCGGCCGAGTTGCTGGGTCACGATCGCATTATTACGATCCCGCACCTAGGGGCGTCGACGGCGGAGTCAGAAGACAACTGCGCGATGATGGCTGTGCGGCAGCTACGTGATTACCTGGAGGAAGGCGTCGTCGCCAACTCGGTGAACTTCCCGGACTGTGACTTCGTGACGATCCAGGGTGTCAGAGTTGTCGTGGCGCACCTGAACGTGCCGAACATGATCGGGCAGATTACGACGCAGCTGGCCGCAAGAAGACTCAACATCACTGAATTGCTGAATCATCATCGGGGCACGCTTGGTTATACCATTATTGATGTCGAGGGTCAGGTTGATCAGGACTTTGTAGCGCAGATTCGCGGTATAGCTGGCGTCAAAATGGCTCGTGTCATCAGGCGGTAAGGCTTCGTTTCCGCGAACGTCCTGGCCGGCCCACCGCGAGGCGGAGCGCCGGGCCGACGTCATGGGCCGGACTCAGCGCAGCAGCGCAGGAGTGACCCGGCCGTGTCCGGTCGCTGACTCGAAGGCGTACGCCACGCTCAGCAGCGGCCAATCGGCCCGCCTGCCAGCGACGAGTTGTAGTCCTACCGGCAGACCTTCCGGCGTGAAGCCGGCCGGCACCGAGATGGCCGGCAGTCCGGTCACCGAGATCAGGTAGGCGGACGCCATCCAGTCCAGATAGGTGTGCTGCCGAACGCCGTCGATGTCATGTACCCAGTCCAGCGTGACGTCGAAGGGCACCACCTGGGTCGCCGGGCAGGCGATCAGATCAACGGTGTCGAAGAAGGCACTGACCCGATCGGCGATCTCGGCGCGCGCCACGGTAGCGCGACTCAGGTCACCGGTTGTCAGCTCGAGTCCGCGCTCGGTGTTCAACGCTACGTTGGGTCCTAGCTGGTCCGGGTGGTCGCGCAGCAGCTGGCCGAAAACGGTGGCGAAACGGAACGCGCGCCATGTCCTGAACACCTCGTCGGCTCCGGACAGATCGAGGCAACTGTCGATCACCTCGCAGCCCAGGTCGACGAGTACCTGCCGGGCCGGAGCCAGGACTGCCCGGACGACAGGCTCGACTGGCAGGCCGAGGTCCGGGCTCCAGGCAACCCTGGTCCCGGCAATGTCACGAGCAAGCAGGCCAGCGATCTGAGCCGGGTCGGCCAGGGCCGGTGGCGGCGCGTCCAGGGCAAGCGGTACCCGGCGATCGGGCCCGGACAGGACGGCCAGCAGCAGCGCGACGTCCGCCACGGTGCGGGCCATCGGCCCTTCCACCCACATCGTGTCGGCGGTATCGGTGAACGGCCAGGCCGGCACCCGGCCTGGCGACGGCCGCAGCCCGACCACATTGCAGAAGCTCGCCGGGTTGCGGAGCGAACCGCCCAGATCGCTGCCATCCGCGAGGCAGATCATGCGCGCGGCCAGAGCCGCGGCTGCCCCGCCGCTGCTGCCGCCAGCGCTGCGGCTCGGATCGTACGGATTCCTGGTGGCGCCGAACAGGCGGTTTACGGTGTGCGATCCCGCTCCGAACTCGGGCGTATTGGTCTTGCCCAGACTGATCGCGCCGGCCTCAGACATCCGGCGCACCACCAGGCAGTCAGTGGCGGGCACGTGATCGGCGAACAGCGGTGACCCGTAGGTGGTGCGCACCCCCGCGGTATCGGCCAGATCCTTGTGCGCGACTGGCAGCCCGTGCAGCAACCCCAGTGTCCCGCCGCTGGCCAGCGCGTTGTCCGCAGCCGCCGCTGCGGACAGCGCCTTGTCGAACGAGCGGGTTATGACCGCGTTGACGACCCCGTCCAGGGCCTCGATTCGTTCGATGTGAGCAGCGATGACCTCACGCGCCGACACCTCCCGGCTGCGCAGCATCCCGGCCAGCGCGACTGCGTCATAAGCGCATAGATCCGTCACCGGCTGCTCCTTCTCGCAGTATCGCCCGGCACAGCCGCATCGCCCGGCACAGCTGCATCGCCCGGCGCGGCTGCATCGCCCGGCACAGCCGCATCGCCCGGCACGGCCGCCGCCGCAGCGGCCGGGATGGCGTTGCCCGGCGGCTCGGCCGGCCCGCTGCCTGCCTGGCCGATGATCGCACGCGCGAATCCTGGCCTGGCAAGCGCGACGATCGCCATGATCAGCGACAGCAGCAGCGCCGCCCCGGCAGTGGCCCACCCGATCCCGATCCGGCCGATCACCGGTCCCTGGATCAGGGAGCCAACCGGATAGGCGACTCCCAGAGCCACCAGGAAGAGGCTGAGCACCCGGCCACGGTACGCCTGCGGAGCATGCAGCTGGACCACGGTCGAGAGGCCCGACAGAACGCCGATATACACCAGCCCGACGGCGAACAGCGTGGCCACGCCCCACCAGCGGGTCTGTGACGTGGCGTAAGCGATCAGGACCACCGGAAGCAGGATCAGGCTCCAGGAGAGCAACCGGCCGCGGCCGAACCGCAGGGCGAGCGGTGCCAGGGACAGCGCGCCAAGCACGGCACCCACACCCTGCGCGGTGGTGAGCAGCGCGGTCAGCTGCGCCACTGCGCGCGAGCCGCCGCCGGTCAGGTGATGCGCCATCACGGGGACGAGGGCGATGAACGGCGAGGCGAGAAGGGCCACCACGGCGATCGAGCAGATCGCGGCACGGCACGACGGTTCGCGCCGCGCAGCCTCGAAGCCCGATCGCAGCGAGGCGAGCAGGCCAGCCGGGCGACCACTGGGTGGCGCCAGCCGGACGAACGCGAGCGCTACGACCACGGCGAGGAATGAGACCGCGTTGGCCGCGAACGCCGCTGGGTAGCCGAAGGCCGCTACGGTGGCCCCGGCCAGCGCCGGTCCAACGATCCGGCCCAGGTTGAACTGGGCCGAGTTGAGGGAGATCGCGGCCAGGAACTCCGAGCGCGGCACTAGGTCGGGCAGGATGGCCTGCTGGAACGGCCCGATCAGCGCGGACGCCGAGCCCTGCAGCGTCACCAACAGGACCAGCGCCGCCGGGCTATCGCGGCCGACCGCGACCAGAACGGTCAGCAGTGCCGCGGTCGTCGTCGCGACCAGGTTCCCGATGACGAGCACGGGCCGACGCGGCAGCCGGTCGGCGAGCGCGCCGCCGACTGGCGATAGCAAACCGATCGGCAGGAACGCGCCAGCCGCGACGAGCACCGCCCAGGTCGCGCTCCCGGTGTCTGAGATGACCAGCGCGCCCACGGCGACCGCCTGCATCCAGGAGCCGACATTAGAGATGAACCCGGCGGCCCAGAGCAGCGCGAAGGAGCGGCGGCGCAGCGGCCGGAGCGACGCGAGGCCACGCGCCGACGTCCTGGCCTGCGTACTGGCGTCGCCGGGCCCGGCCTCGGCGCTGATCTCGGGGGCGGCCTCGGGGGCGGCCTTAGTGTCCGGACTCTCGGCAGGCCGGTCGGAGGTGGCGTCGGCTCGGTCTCCTGAAATCACCCGGCCTGCGCTGCCGGTCCCTTGCCGCCTCAAGGCCGCCATCCGAGCGGCCCAGTTTCTGCTGACAAGTGGCGGCACGGCCACCACGTTACGGCCTGCGCTACCCGGCGGCTGCCGCGGTGCCGGGCTGGGCTGCCAGGTGTCCGCCGCCACCGACCAGCAGCGCCGCCATGGCGAGCCTTGGCACGACACATCGCCAGGCCGTCATGGCCGCGGCCCCAGCCGGGTAACCTACCCTGCCATGAGCCTCGACCAGCGTCCCGCTCCGGCCGAGCGACCGCAGTGCGGCCGCTACCCGGCGGCTACGTGCTCCAGAGGCCGCCAGTACCCAACCAAGCGAGCTGGCATCGGGTCGTAAGGATCGATGTCCGGACCGGAATCATGGCGCAGCCGCGCTCATGCCGAGATGATCGTCGTCTCCGCTCGGGCCTGCTGCACCGAGTCACTGAGGCGGTGAGATGCAGATCACCTGCATAGGCCATGCCGGCCTACATATCGAAACCCGTTACGGCAGCATCCTGTGCGACCCGTGGATGAACCCTGCGTACTTCGCCTCGTGGTTCGTGTTCCCCGACAACAGCGACCTGGACTGGGACCGCTACGGCGACGTCGACTATCTGTACGTATCTCATCTGCACCGGGACCACTTCGACCCGGATCTGCTTAGCGAGCACGTGTCACGCGACGCCACCGTGCTGCTGCCGGATTTCCCGGTGCCGAACCTGCGGGATGAGCTGGAGCGGCTTGGGTTCAAGCAGTTCATCGTGATGCCCAGCGGCCAAGTGGTGGAGCGCGATGGCCTGCGCCTGATGGTGCAGGCCCTGGATTCTCCGGCGGACGGGCCGCTCGGAGACTCGGCGCTGGCGGTCGACGACGGGACCGCCCGGATCCTGAACCAGAACGACGCCCGGCCGACGGACCTGGACGCGATCCGGTCGTTCGGCCGCTACGACGTCCACTTCCTGCAGTACTCAGGCGCCATCTGGTGGCCGTGGACCTATGAGCTGCCTGAGGCGGCGAAACGCAAGTTCGGCGCCGCGAAGCGCGCGAACGGCCTTGACCGGGCGGTCCGTTACGTCAAGGCCATCGGCGCCAGGTACGTCGTGCCATCGGCGGGACCGCCATGCTTCCTTGACGAGGACCTGTTCGGGCTCAATGACCTGGACCGCGACCCTGCCAACACCTTCCCCGACCAGCTGGTCTTCCTCGATTACCTCCGCGACCAGGGCATCTCGGGAGGAACGCCGCTGACTCCCGGTGCGGTCCTTGAGGTCGACCAGGACCATTGCGAGGTGCGCTGGCCAGCGAGCGCTGAGCAGGCGATGCAGCCGTACACCGACAAGGAGCGCTATCTGCGCGACTATGCCGCGCGGATGCGGGACCGGATAGCGGCCGAGAAGCGCGGCTGGCCGGCCGGCCAGGTGGACGTGCTCGCGGAGCTGAAGGCCTGGTTCGAGCCGCTGCTTGAACTAGCCGACCACATCCGGGCTGGGGTGGGCGGACCAGTCCTGCTCCGGGTGGGCGACGACCTGCCGATCGTCATCGACTTCCCGGCCGGCGAGGTCCGCCCGTTCGCCGGGGAAGCATGCCGCTATGAGTTCAGCGTCGACCGCCCGCTGATCGAGCGCCTGGTCGCCGACCACCAGACCGACTGGGTGAACAGCCTGTTCCTGAGCGTGCGGTTCCGCGCCCGCAGGATCGGCGCGTACAACGAGTATCTGTACACGTTCTTCAAGTGCCTGGCACCCGAGCGGATCATGTACGCCGAAGGCTGGTATGCGGACGAGAGCAACGACGAGCAGGACATCCAGCTTGATGGCTGGATCATTCAGCGTCGGTGCCCGCATCTGAGGGGAGATCTCAGCCGGTTCGGCGAGATCCAAGGCACGACCCTGACCTGCACCATGCACGGCTGGCAGTTCGATCTGCCGACCGGCCGTTGCCTGGCGACCGACGCCGACACGCACCACCTCCGCAGTCGGCCTGCCGAGCCTGCGTCACACTGATTACGCCGGGCTGCCTAGTCGCGCGCGAGATGAGGCGGCGGATCGGCTGCCGCCTCTGATCTGCGGCGATAATCAAAGGTCACGGTAGCCGCCAAGATCCCAGAACAAGCCGGCCATCAGCTGCAGTGCCTGCCGGGCCAGCGGGGCGAGCAGGTGCTCGTTCGGGGCATGCTGAGCGCACGCCGGGTAGGAGTGCGGGATCCAGATGGTGCACATGCCGAGTTCGGTACTGAACGCGTCATTGGGCAGGCTGCCGCCGAGATTGGGCAGCAGCGTCGGCGGGACATCGCTGGTGCGTTCCAGCGAGGCCAGCACGAAGCGCACCCACGGGTCGTCGGGATCGGCTCGGGTGGCTTGCATGATGGCCCCCGGTTCGATGGCGACCAGATCGAAACCGCGGGAATCGAGGTGAGCGCGCAGGGCCGGTTCCAGGTTGGCGATGTCGGTGCCGACCACGAACCTGAGCTGGCAGTGCGCGTGCGCCGAGCCGGGGATGGCGCCAATCGGAGTGTCCGGATTGCCCGCCGCCAGCGATAGCACTTCCAGCGTGTTCCACCCGATCAGCCGTTCGGCTGGGGTCAGCCCCGGCTCACCCCAGTCCTCGTCGACCGGCGGATCGTCGGCGCCGCCGCCGATCGGGATGACGCTCAAAGCAGCCCGGATGTTGTCCGGGATGGCCGGCGGGCGCAGGCCGGGTACTAGGATCCGGCCGCGGCCGTCCACCAGGCTGGCCACCGCGCTGGCCAGTACGGTCGCCGGATTTCGCAGCAAGCCGCCCCAGTTGCCCGAGTGGTAGGCGCGCTCACGCAGCGCAACGCGAAGCGTGAAGAAGGCGGTCCCGCGCGTCCCGAGAAACACCGTGGGTCGCCCCGCGGCCACCCGCGGCCCGTCCGACGCGATCAGCACATCGGCGGCCAGGTCATCGCGATGCCGCGCGCAGAATTCGGTCAGCCCGGGAGAACCGGTCTCCTCGCTCGTCTCGATCAGGATCTTCAGGTTGAAGCCGAGCCGGCCATCCCGAGCTCGGAGTACCTGCTCCAGGGCGGCCAGATTGATCGAGTGCTGGCCCTTATTGTCCGCAGTCCCCCGGCCGTACCAGCGGTCCTGCTCGACCGTCACCTGCCACGGGTCCAGCCGTGCGCGCCAGCGGTGCTCCTCGGCGAGCACCACATCGGCATGGCCGTAGGTGAGCACGGTCGGCAGGTCGTCGGCCTCGTGCCGGTGCGCGATCAGGAACGGCCGGCCGCTAGCACTCGGGTTGTCCAGCACCCGAGCGGTCGCACCCAGCCGGCGTGCTGCCGGAGCCATCTCCTGTTCGAGGTAACCGCGCAGGTCCGGGTGTTCGCCCGCGGTCTGGCTCTCGGTCCGGAAGGCGACCCGGCGATTCAGGTCGGCGAGGAAGGCACCTGAGTCGAAATAGTCGGCCGCGTATCTCATGGCGAGCGAGCGGGTCACCAGGCCAGTCGACCATCGTTGGCCAGCCGCTGACAATAACCGCGCGGCCACGCCGACCTGTACGGGACGCGGACCCCGTGGTTGAGGCGGCGACTCCGCCCAGCCGAGCAGTCGGTGACCAGACCGCGCGGCGATGCCGGACAGGTCCCGCGTCGGGTCCAGCCCGGAACAGATCTGCCACAGTGCCGGGATGTCAGACGAAGAATGTCGGTGCGAGCCGGTAGCTTCGCCAGCATGCTGCAAGCGACATTGCCCGGCATCGATCCCGCCTCACTCGAATACGCCGTCGGGTCCGCCTGCTACGCCAGGGGCGCGCAGTACGCCCGGCAACGGGCAGTCATTCACACGTCATGGGATCCTGCCCAAAGCGCGCTGCACGGCACCGTGCACGGGAGCACCGGCGAGTTCTACACCACCACCGCATACCTCTCACCGGACGACGGGCAATCGGCGGAGTTCGTGCAGGGCCACTGCAGTTGCCCGGTCGGCTTCAACTGCAAGCATGCTGTGGCGCTGGTCCTGACCGCGGTGCAGGCCGGTCCAGCGCGGACCGCATCGCGGCGCCAGGGCTCGCGGCGCGAATCGTGGGAGCAGTCACTTGACTCGCTGCTTGAGCCACGCTCTGCCGGTGCTGCGGACCGTCTGGATCAGACATCGCTGGCCATTGAGCTGACGCTGTCAGGTCCGGCGCGGCCGGGGTACGCACCAGGCCAGGAGGCGGCCGGGCCGCTGAAACTGCTGGCCAGGCTGGTGCAGCCGGGCAAGAACGGCGGTTGGATCGGCGGCTCGTTGAGCTGGGGCAAGCTGGATTCGCTGCGTTACTACGGCGGATACTCCGCCGCGCATGTACAGCTGCTCCAGGAGCTCTACGCCACGTACCGGTCGCACGTCGACTATTCCGGCTACTACTCCTATGGCGTCGAGAAGTCGATCGACCTGACCGCATTCGAATCCCGCCAGCTCTGGCCGCTGCTGGACGAGGCCGAGTCGATCGGTCTGCGGCTGGTGCATGACCGCAAGCTCGGTGCCGTGGAGAGGTACCGGTCCGCGGACTTCTGCCTGGATGTCACCTGCGGCGAGCCGTCCGGGGCGCTCGTGGTCAGACCCGTCATCCGAGTGGAAGGGACACCTGCTCACGCCGCGCCGATCAGGTTCATCGGGGCCCAGGGTCACGGCCTGGTCTATGCCGACCCCGAGGAAGTCCGGCAGAGCGCCGACTACAGCCGCTGGCGCTTCCGGCTGGCCAGGCTCGCCAGGGTGGTTCCGCCGCAGCTGCAGCGCATGGCGCTGGCTGGCCAGCAGCTTGAGATTCCGGTCGCTGAACAGTCCAGGTTCCGCGACGGCTACTACCCGCGGCTGCGGCACGCGGCCACGGTGATCTCGTCGGACGGATCCTTCACCCCGCCGACGATCTCGGCACCCACTCTGGTCCTGCACGCGTCCTATGGCGCTGGCCACAGCGTCGACGTTGGCTGGGAGTGGTCCTACCAGGTCGGCGATTCGCGGCTCACCGCCGCGCTGGATCAGCGTTCAGCTGACGCCGGATACCGGGATCTGGAAGCCGAGCGGAAGATTCTGGCCAGCCTCGATCTTCCGCTCGACCACTATGGGCTGCTGCGTCCCGACCAGGCAGCGGCAGGTCAAGACCACACCCTGGTCTCGCGCGTCCAGCTCAACGGCACCGACACCATGCGGTTCAGCACCGAGCTGCTGCCGCTGCTGACGGACCAGCCGGGGCTCGCAGTCGAGATCACCGGAGACCCGGCCGACTATCGCGAGGCGAGTGACTCGCTGCGGATCACGGTTTCCACAGACGAGGTCGCTGGCGACACGGACTGGTTCGACCTCGGCGTCAGCATCGAGGTTGAGGGACGAAAGGTTCCATTCACCGAGGTGTTCGTGGCGCTCAGCCGGGGCGAGTCGCACCTGCTGCTCGCCGACGGTGCCTACTTCTCCCTGCAGAAGCCTGAGCTGCAGACGCTGGCCCGTCTGATCGACGAAGCACAGGCCCTGGTGGACTCGCCGAGCGGCGAGCTCAAGATCAGCCGGTTCCAGGCCGGCTTGTGGGACGAGCTGACCGAGCTGGGAGTGGTCAGCCACCAGGCAAATGCGTGGCAGCAGCAGGTCCAGGGACTGCTGTCGATCAACGCGATCGATCAGATTGAGCCGCCAGCGACACTGAGGGCGCGACTTCGTTCCTACCAGCTGGACGGATTCGGATGGCTGGCCTTCTTGTGGCGGCATCGTCTCGGCGGCATCCTGGCCGACGACATGGGCCTTGGGAAGACGCTGCAGACCCTGGCGCTCATCTGCCATGCCAGGCAGGCCGACCCGGCCAGCTCGCCGTTCCTGATCGTCGCCCCGACCAGCGTGGTATCGAACTGGGCGGCCGAAGCCGCCCGGTTCACGCCGGACCTGAACGTGGTCTCGATCTCGGACACGGTATCTCGCCGCGGCAAGGCCCTGGACGCGATCATCTGCGGTGCCGATGCGGTAGTCACCTCGTACACGCTGTTCCGGCTCGACTTCGACGCCTACGCCAAACTGGACTGGTCGGGCCTGGTTCTGGACGAAGCCCAGTTCACCAAGAATCACCAGTCGAAGATCTACCAGTGCGCGCGGCGGCTGCCGGCTCCGTTCAAGCTCGCCATCACCGGCACGCCGATGGAGAACAACCTGATGGAGCTGTGGGCGCTGCTGTCGATCACCGCGCCCGGGCTGTTTCCGAACCCGACCCGGTTCCGCGACTACTACGCGCGCCCGATCGAGAAGCAGGGCCATGCCGAGCTTCTCGCTCAGCTCCGGCGGCGGATCAAGCCGCTGATCAGGCGCCGCACCAAGGAACAGGTGGCCACCGAGCTACCTGCGAAGCAGGAGCTAGTACTGGAGGTAGACCTGCATCCGCGGCACCGCAAGATCTATCAGACGCACCTGCAGCGGGAGCGGCAGAAGGTTCTTGGCCTGATCGACGACATGAACACCCACCGGTTCACGATCCTGCGCTCACTGACAATGCTCCGCCAGCTGAGCCTGCACGCCGGGCTCGTCGATGACGCGCACCGGGAGCTGCCAAGCAGCAAGATCGACGCACTGCTGCAGCAGCTTGCTGAGGTGGTCGGCGGCGGACATCGGGCGCTGGTCTTCAGCCAGTTCACCAGGTTCCTCCACAAGGTCCGCGAGCGGCTAGACGCCGAGGGAGTGCGGTACTGCTATCTGGACGGCAAGACGCGCAACAGAGCCGCCGTGCTGCAGAGCTTCAAGGAGGGCGCGGCGCCAGTGTTCCTGATCAGCCTCAAGGCCGGTGGATTCGGGCTCAACCTCACCGAGGCCGACTACTGCTTCCTGCTGGATCCCTGGTGGAATCCGGCGACGGAGATGCAGGCGGTGGACCGCACCCACCGGATCGGGCAGACCCGCAACGTCATGGTGTACCGCCTGATCGCCTCCGGCACCATCGAGGAGAAGGTCATGGCGCTGAAGGCGCGCAAGGCGGAGCTGTTCTCCAGCGTCATCGACAGCGGCAACATGTTCGGCGCCGGTATCGACGCCGATGACATTCGCGGCCTGTTCGCGTGACAGCGGGCTCTGGTGCCTGAGCTGACCTGTCTGGAAATCTGCGCCGGCGCTGGTGGCCAGTCGCTCGGCCTGGAGCAGGCTGGCTTTGCCCATGCCGCAGCCGTCGAGATCGACCCCGATGCCTGCCAGACGCTGCGCATCAACCGGCCAGCGTGGAACGTAATCGCCAAGGACATCCGCAACTTCAACGGTGCCGACTACGCTCATGTTGACCTGCTGGCCGGCGGCGTGCCATGCCCGCCATTCTCGATAGCGGGCAAGCAGCTGGGCGCGGACGACGAGCGCGATCTGTTCCCGCAGGCACTGCGGCTTGCCGAGGAGTGCGAGCCGACCTCGGTCATGCTCGAGAACGTCAGGGGCCTGTCGACCGGCGTCGACGGCACAGCGCTAGCCGGCGCTCCGCCGCAGCCCGCTGACCCGGTCGACTATCTGCCGCGGCTGACGCTGGAGATGGCCGCTGTCCTTCAGGGCTTCCCGCCGGCCTGGCGGTTCTCGGGGCGCAAGACAGCGAGTTACCGGCAGATCGGCAACGCATTCCCGCCGCCAGTGGCGCGGGCGGTCGGCGGCAGCATCCGCTCGGCGATCGAAGCTGCTCGCCAGGCCTCGTCCGCCGGGCCAGAGCGGCTGCTGAGCGCGGTCTGAGCTAGCCAGCGACCTGGGTTCCGCTGTCCGCGTACGGCAGCTGAGCCAACCGCCCGCTGCCAACCATCGCTGAGCTAACCGCCCGTCGACCACGGGCTGAGTGAACCACCGCTGAACTGACCGTCCGCTGAGCTGACCGTCGGCTGGGCTAACCGTGGGCGGCTGCGACTGCCCGGATCTCCCCGGCGAGTTCGCGGGCTCGCGCCATGGCCGATGCCGCCCCTGACTGGTCGCCGGTCGCGTTCATCAGCCAGGCTCTCTTGGACCATGCATAGGTGTTGCACTCGCGCATCGACAGCCGCTCGCTCACCAGCGCCGCGGCCAGATCCAGCCGCCCAGCCCTGATCGCCGCCTCAAGCAGCGTGCGCTCGACCGCGTCGCGCTGGGCGTGGCTGCCGCCGAATTCATGGATCCGGGTACGGATCGGCATCAGGTCGCTGATGACACTGCCGTACTCACCCCGCCCGAAGTGCACCAGGCTGCGGCAGACCGGCAGCCCCGCGGTGGCGGTCATCCGCCAGCCGGTGACCGCCGGATCCCCGTGCTCCGCGACCTCCTCGAGCGCCTTGACGACGTTTTCCGCCCGATCAAGCTCACCGTTGCCGATGAAGGCCATCACCGCGTGCATATCGTTAAACGGATAGAAGCCTGGTGTCAGCATGCGGGCCCATCCAGCAGCGAGCGGCTGCCAGCGATCGCCGACCGGGGTGCCCTCCAGTTGCATCCGCCAGAGCAGCGCGGTGGCATCGAGCATCTCCAGGGCCACGTCCTGCGATCCTTCGTGATGCAGAACCCGGTCGTAGACAGCGAGCGCGCCGTCAGTGTCACCGGCCTGCAGCAGGTAGAGGGCGTAGTGCCAGGAATTGTGCACGTTGAGGAAATTCCCCGACGTCCAGTCGGACTCGCGGCCGCGCATGAAGCGCACGCCATCCGGTATCCGTCCCTGCATCTCATAGGTGTGCACCACGGCGTGGATGCCCCAGACGTCATCGGCGTTCCGCTCGACCGCGGACCGGCCGGTCTCCTCGGATTGCCGGTACAGGTTGCACTCCTCCAGACCGAAGGCATACATGCCCTGCACGAAGCCGAGCTCCTGGTCATCGGCATGCCAGCCGGCTAGGGCACGGCCGATCCGATCGCGCAGGTTCGCCGCGTTGCCGGTGAAGAAATCAACTTGATGCCCGACCGCCAGCGCCAGCAGGTCGCGGGGATACGCCACCGAGATGTCGTTGAGCAGGTCACCAGCACCGGCCATGTCGCCAGCCACCCAGCGCTCCGCGGCCTTCAGGTGGGCACGCTCGCGGGGCAGCAGGGTTGAGCGGTCGGCCTGCACTCCAGCCAGCGCATCTCTCGCGGCAGCGACCGCGCCCTCCTCGGTCGACATCAGTGCCAGGTAGGCGCAGAACACGTTCGCCATGACGCAGGTCGGATCCACCGCGACCGCTGCCGCGATGGCATCGGTAACCTCGGCCTGGAACCGGATCAGGTGGTCAAGGGCCCGGTCATAATCACTCGCGGCCTCGGCAGAGCCGGTCAGGCTCAGCCCCCGTGCGTCAACGGCCATGTCATCCTCCCGTGAGCCGCCCGTGAACTTTGAGCCGCCCGCGAACTCCGGCCCGTGCGGACCGGGCGCGGAGCGGCCAGTGTCATGCTAAGCCCAGGATATTTGGCACGGTCAGTACCAGTCAGGATGGGTGGAGGTCGAGATGAGTGATCCGCAGCTGCTGTCCTTCCGACCCGAAGTGAGCCAGTTTGCCTGGACCTTCGGCGGTGCCGCGCCGGTGGCCAAGATCCGGCCTCCGGCGCTGCTCGAACTGTGGACGGAAGACTGCTTCGCCGGACGGGTTCGCGGCAAGGACGACCTGGTCTCACGGGTCTGCGAGTTCCCGTTCCTCAATCCGCAGACCGGGCCGTTCTATGTCGAGGGCGCCGAGCCCGGCGACACGCTCGCCGTGCACTTCGTGTCGATCGAGCCGAGCCGGGACTGGGCCGCGTCCACCACGGTCCCGCTGTTCGGCGCCCTCACCTCCACCCACCTGACGGCCACCCTGCAGGAACCGCTGCCGGAGATCGTGTGGATCTGGGAGCTGGACCGCTCGGCAGGCAGCTGCCGGTTCACCGCACGGGACAGCGATTTCAGCGCCGTGCTGCCGATGAACCCGATGCACGGCACGGTGGGGGTGGCTCCGGCCAACCTAGAGGTGCGCTCGGCCCTGGTGCCTGACGCCTTCGGCGGCAACATGGACACGCCGGAGATGCGCGCGGGAGTGACCTGCTATCTCGGCGTCAACGTGACTGGCGCGCTGCTGTCCATCGGCGACGGGCACGCCAGGCAGGGTGAGGGCGAGACCTGCGGGGTCGCGGTGGAGTGCGCGATGAACACGGTGCTCGCCGTCGACCTGCTCAAGGGCGTCTCGACCCCATGGCCGCGGATCGAGTCGGACACGCACATCATGTCCACCGGTTCGGCTCGTCCGCTGGAGGACGCGTTCAGGATCGCGCAGGTCGACCTGGTGCAATGGGTCGCCCAGGACCACGGGCTTTCCGCGATGGACGCCTACCAGTTCATCACCCAGGCCGTCGAGGCGCCGCTGGCCAATGTCTGCGACACGAACTACACGTCCGTGGCCAAGCTGCGCAAGGACTTCCTGCCCGCGCGCGAGATCATGCGGGGCGCGCACCAGCAGCTCAGCGAGGTGGCGCGCACCTATCTGAGCCGCTGAGCGCGCCCCACGGGCCTGGTTCAGCCTTCTGGGTCGATGCCGTGCCAGGCCGGCACGCGTACGGTCCGGTGGCCAGGCCTGCCGCCGAGGATCACCTTGCGCAGCGAGATGTCGTTGCCGTATTTCGACTCGTGCAGCACCTTCTCCGGGTTGGCGATGATCTCGATGTAGTAGGTGCCGTTCGGCAGGTTGGTGATGTCGAAGGACTGGCCGGCCACGGACTGGAAGTAGGTGTCACCCCAGCCGACCGGCAGCATCTCCTGCACCCAGAGCGCGCTCGGCGAACCGCAGGCGCCACCGAGCCCGGTGAAGCTCGGCACCCACGTCGCATGCGGGAGCACCAGGTCGACCGCATCGGTCGGGGCGATGCAGAAGCCCACCTTCTGGCTGCGCAGCACCAGGGACTTAGTCGAGTTCAGCAGGCGGTACTGGGCGAACTGCTGGAAGTGCCAGTGGTTGTGACCCTTCTTGCCGTCGAATCCCATCGTCCCGGCGCGGGCACGGCCGATCACGCGGCCGTTACGCCAGAAGTACTGATAGGCCGGCATGACGGGCGAGCCGTGGGATCGGAAGCCCTCGACATCGAGCGGCGAATTGCCGCCGATCCAGACCGTGGCCCCGAATTGCATCTGGTCGTTGCCTGGCGTGCCCTTGGGTCCGGAGAAGTGCTGAACCGAAATACCCCAGGACGGCAGCGCCACCAGGTCAGGCAGCACGGAGCTGGGCGGGTTGCGCAGCTCGGGGACGCTGGGCAGTCGCGGTAGCGTTCCGCCCGGCGCTGTGCCGGGGTGCGGTGGGCAGATGTCAGAGCAGCCTGATCCCTTGACGACGGTGAACCGGACATGCGCCACGGCATCGCGCTTGGCGATGTGCAGCAGCCGAACCCAGGTCCTGGTGATATTGACGGTCGCCGTATAGGTACCGAGCCGCAGGTTGAATATGTTGCCGGGTCCGAACCCGATTCCGCCCCCGCTGTAGGGGTCTACGCCCCAGCCACGCGCGATGCCCAGCACCATCCCCTGCTCGAACGGATCTGATGAGCAGCTGACCTGCGGGAACGGCGACGTGACCGCGCTATCGGGATTCGTTCGCTGCGCGCTGAGCTCGTCGGGGCAGAACGGCAGCAGACTCGATCCGACGATCTTGCCATCCGCATTCGTCACGGTGAGCCTGACGAACCGGCGCACCCCGTTCCAGCCGTCGACCACCCAGGCTGGCAGCGGCCGTACCTCCTGCCGGCCGCCAGGCAGGTAGATGACCTGCGTGATCGTCAGCGGTTTGGTGTAGCTCGCTCGTTGCACATCGAACTGAAGCGGCGAGCCGAGCGAAGCCACGTAGATACCGGGGTCGACGAATACCTGCTTCCCGAACCGGGGCACGGTGAAGTAGTTCTGCGCGACGATCAGCTTGATCCTCGGCCCGGCACTGGCGTTGCTCGCTGCCGCGAGGACGACCGGCGTCGTCGTATTGGCCAGCCCGGCTGGCGTCGTCGTGGCGCCAAGCCCTGCCGGCGTTGTCGTCGCAGCCAGCCCGGCTGGCATGGTCGCGACGGCCGTCAGTCCTGCGGCCATGACTGCGGCCCACCGCCACTTTGATCGGGGCAAGTACATGCTTCTCCTCCTGAGCGACGAGACCGGCCGCCCGTCATGGGGCCGCCGGATCACCATTGCGAGGCGCAGGCTCGGGATCGCGGAGCCACGCTTACGACATCAGACGCACCGGCGAAGGCGGCCGTTGCAGCCAAAAGCGACGTTCTCCGCGATTGGCCCGCGTTTCGGACACGCCAGACCGGGCCAGCGCAGCCTGTTCTGGTCAACCCAGCCGCCACCAGCCAGAGCGGCAGGCCCCGATTCCATGATCGTGGAGAGTTCTGTGCGTAAAATAGGGCGCTGTAAAGAGTCCCAACGGGGGGCGCTGTTTTCTAGCGGTTTGCCGGTTTCTTCGGCCAGCAGGGGCGGCGATGTCATCGGCGGTGGTGGCGGTGATGGTCACGTTGATTGTGACCTGGTTGAGGTGCTGGCGGTAGATCATTTCGAGGTCGCAGGCCTGGTAGAACTGCTGCTGGAGGCGTGCGGGCAGGCCGGGCAGGTCCACGGTGAGCCGAGGCAGGGTGTCTATCAGGGCGGGGTCGTTGTCGCGGCCGTGTGGCGGGCCAGGCGGGCTAGGTCTTTCTGGACGGTTCCGCGTTTGTTCGCCTGGAGCTGGGCGAAGCGGTGCTGGATGCGGTCGCGCATGGCGTCTTTGGCGGCGGGGGTGAGTGGGGTTGCCCGGGCGGGGTCGTGGAGGGCTTCGAGGTCCTTGATCAGTCCGTCCTGGGAGGCGTCGATCCGGCGGAGCGGGCCGTGGAGGGCGTTCTCCTCGCTGGCGTTGTGCCGGGCTTGCTCGGCGGCGTTGGCGGGGATCTGCGCGGCGAGCAGTTCGGCGCGGTCGGGGCCGAACAGGCGGCTGTTGAAGAAGTCACTGAGGACGGGGAGTATGCGGTCTTGGCGGACGATCACGCGGTAGGGGTGGTCGGGGGCGGTCTTGGCGTGGGCAGGGTTGGCGGGGTCGTGGGCGCAGACGTCCTAAACGTTCTGGGGGCGGGGAGCACTGCCGGCAATGCGCCGCTGGCAGTACCGGCAGCGGATGCGTCCGCGCAGTCCGTAGGTGCGGCGGGTGGCGGGGTGGGAGTACAGGCCGGGCTCGTCGCTACTGGATGAGTGCTGCCGGCCGATGTCCTGGCCTGTTCCCATTCGTCGCGGGTGACGATGGCGGGGTGGGTCGGTGACGGTGACCGGATCCACTGGTCGCGCGGAATGAGCCGGTTCCGGCCGCCGGTCTTGCGTTTGCGGCCGTAGACCATTGCCCGGTGTATTTGGCGTTCCACAAGATCTGGTACACGTTGCTGAACGTCCACCGATCGCCGGATTGGGCGGCGGGTAGGCGCCGTGGTCCTTGTTCAGCCGGCGGGAGAACTCCGGGGTCCGAGTTTCTCGGTCAGCCGCCAGTCGTAGATCTGCCGGACAACGGGCGCCCGGACCGGGTCCAGGGCGAGGCGGCTCTTGGTGGCTCCCATCGATCGCTTGGCCTGCACCGGGTGGGGTATCCGCTCAGCCTGGTAGCCGTAGGGGGCCGGGCCGGTGTTGTACCCGGACATGGAATGCTCGCGCATCCCTTCCCAGCATTTTTCCTTGAGCTGGAGCCGGTACCACTCGGCCACGCCCTGCTTGACGCGGCTGGCTCGCCTCTCAGTCCTGGTCCCGGGACTGGTGCTTGATCATCCATTGCGCTATCTCCCTGATCGCGGCTGCCTGGCGAGCGTCATAGGAGCGGGCGGCCCGGCCTTTGACGACGTGGACACGGAACCTTACTTTGATCCCGCCGGGTGTTTTGCTGTCATCCAGATTATACGTGTAATAGGAGTGTTCCGCCATTGATTTCAGCGAATTAATGTGCTTTCCATATTCGCGTTTATGCAGGTCAACGGCATCTTCTGGCATGAATGGCGGTCTTTCTCATGGCGTCGCGCCGTGCATTTCCGCAGCAGCTAGGGAATAGTGCTCGAATTGCGTGGACGGGTCGCGGGGTGGCGCATTGCCTGATAGGCGCCGGGTACGCCGCCGGGTGGCGGGTGTCAATGTGGAGCGCCCGCAGCGCAGCGAGGACGTACGACATTGACAGCCGGCGCACGGTGGTGATGATGGGGCGCCGGGCGATGCGCCCTGGACGGTCACGGTGGTCACCGGCCAGGGGGCCGGGCGAGGTCTCCCCTGGCGGTGAGGGCGAGCCAGATCACGATGCCGGTGATGACGGCGGCCTGGGCGGCTGCCCCAGGCGCCGGCGTGCAAGGTGATGGCGATAAGCAGGCCCGCGGCAAGGACGCGCGCGGCGAGGATGAGGGGCCGGCCATGGCGGATGCGGGCGGGGGTGAGCAGGGCAGCGCGGGTAATCCCGGCGGCCGGGCGGGCTGTCTCCAGTCGTGGCGGGGCGGCGGGGATGACCGATGCTATGAAGGTCGGCGTAGGCCTCGGAGCGTCCCCATGGGGTGCGCAGGAGCGCGTAGGCGGCGTAGGTGTCGGGGTTGCCGCCGTCTTCGCGGTCGGGTCGGGTGGCGGCGGCGATGGCCCGCCAGGCAGCGCGGACTTGCTCGTCGGTTAGGTCGGGGCGGGCAGCGTCCAGGCCGAGGGCGGCGAACGGGTTCACGCGGACTCCCCTGGCTCGCGTTCGGCGGTAAATGCGTCATCGAGGGTGCGGCCGGGCATGGCCCGGGCCTGCCGCGGCGGCGGGGCGTGGCCGTCGGGGCTGGGGGGCGGGATGATGACCGGCGGCGGTTCGGGCGGCGGGACGGGCAGGGCGAGGGGCGGGGGCGGGCGACCTGGACCCAGGTGCAGGCGCCGGCGTGGATGTAGGCGGCCTGCCCGATGGCGAGGCGGCGGACGATGCCCGGGTCGGTGACCCAGGCGTGCGGGACACGGGAGGATCCTTCGTCGCCCCACACGTTGCCGATGAGCTTGCTGGCGGTTTCGATGATGCGGCGGGTGACGGCCAGGTGGCAGATGGGTTCGGGGTCGGGGGTGCGCATCAGCCAGACGCCGCCGTCGGCGGTGTTGGTGATGCGTTTGCGCTCGTCGTCGTCGTTGCCGAGTCCTTGCCAGGGCTGGGCGGAGACCTGGATGCCCAGGCCGAGGGACCGGCCGCGCTCGGACAGCTCGTACAGGGACAGGCGGCCGGATACGGCGGAGTAGTCGTAGCAGGCCAGCAGGATCGCACGGGGCTCGGCGCCGCGGGTGGTGGCGGCGCGGCCGATCAGCTTGGTCAGGGCCAGGGCCTGTGCCCCCGCAGTCGCCGCTACCAGGTCACCGCCAACGGCCTGACGATCGCCCTGTTCCTCACCCGCCTCGCCCAGCGATTCCTCATCCCCGGTCTCGCTCAGCTCACCGGCACCGGCCCGCCCGCTGACACCCGGCTGCGCCACGCGGACCGCGCATACAAGGCCGCGATCACCGACCTCGCCGAGCAGGCGTCACTCGCCGCCTGACCACCCTCAGTGACCACTCTCAACCCGCACCCGGCGCCAGCCGTAACACACGACGCGACTTGACTCATTCGTCAAATCCCTGCGGGGAAAGTAACTTACCAGGCAAGTTCGAAGAGCAGCTTCGCGCCGTGGTATAAGTAAGCTACACCTAGGTAGGCATCCTGAAGGTAGGACTATGACCCGAATATGGCGCACGGATGCTCGTCCACTGCTGATCGTCTTCATGCTTATCGACGTCGCGATCTTCGCGTACACCGAGACAGCAGGTGCTCGGATCAATTCCCGGGCCCACCTCGATCTCACTGCGCAGCAGATTGGATGGGCAGCTCTTGACGCTTTTCTCGTGTCGCGCGTCTGGCGTGGTCGTCGCGGCGGCCACGCGGCCTGGGCCGTTCTGTTCGGAGTCAACATCGCCGTACTTGCGCTGATGCTCTTTGGCGGGGCCTGGAACGCCTATGCCAGCATGCTGTACGTCTTCGTGATTGCCCAGACTCTGATACTGCTGACCCCGGCTGTTCGTCATCGGGTCAGCCGGGTCAACAGCTCTAGCTAGGACCTTTCTTAGGTTCCACCCCCCGTTTGCGAGTAGGCTCCGTTCAGGTACTCGACCTGTTGGACCCATGGGTATAACGTCTGGATGCAGCCGACTTTGAGTATGCAGACTTGGAATTCCACCTCGTCATACTCGTAGTTGCCTGAGCACGCATTGATTCCGCCGGAAAAACCGTATCCGGAACGGAAGCAGTGGAACTCGACTCCTGTAATGTTCTGAATGAAGCTCCATCCAACAAGAGAACCGTATGTTGTTACGCCTATCGACCACGTGGTGGAATGCGACGTGACTTTTTCGCTCGCAGTCCACGGGCCATAGAGCGGGCAGGGACTCGTCAAAGTCAGTGTGACTGTGGGTGACCGAAGATCCTGGTGGTTCACGGCGCTGGGCGGCCTGGCGGCGGGGTGTGTCCCGGGCTGGTGACTGAGCGCGGGTTCGGGGCGGCGGGGTTGCCCGCGACACGGGGTTTCGCCTGAGCGGATGTGCTTGATCTGGGGGCACGGCCCCTGCTGATCATTTGGGTGTCAACGTCCGAATGATCATC
>Ga0209517_10003295_pt1 | contig 22027 bp, 14 predicted proteins | sample PeaSoiMetSII2010_FD_187695 | JGI IMG/M metagenome (GOLD analysis project Ga0209517, IMG submission 187695) | Peat soil microbial communities from Weissenstadt, Germany - SII-2010 (SPAdes) (version 2) | ecosystem: Environmental > Terrestrial > Soil > Wetlands > Peat | place: Germany...
GCTCGGGCGGGAGAGGGGTGCCGCAGGCGGGGTGAGGGCCGTCAAACCCAGGGCTCACGCCCTGGGCTACTTTATGCCGCCCCTGACGGGGCTGCTGACGCGTGGCCGAATCGTCTCGACTGATATTGCGAATCACTGGGACAGGACACCAGTGCATAGCTGAGTTAGTAAGCGAACTTATTCTTCAGAAGCGGAAGGGTTGCCCACTACGATGCCAGAAACGTGGCGGTTGCTCTTCCGGCGGGCCTCAGGGTAGAATCCAAGCCTGGCAGTTATCCTGGTTGCTGGCGGATGCAAATGGCAGAGTGGATCGGTCCTCTCAAAATAAGACCGGCACGTGTTGAAGATGCGAAGGAGATCGCGCGCATCTACAACCAAGGAGTGCAAGACCGTTGCGCGACTTTTGAGAACACCTACGTCACACCGGAAGAGCGTTACCTATGGCTGGCGGCGAGGCCGGACAAGTTTCCGGTACTCTTGGCAGAGGTCAAACACACGTTGATGGGCTGGGCGTCGCTCAATCCTTACAGTCCGCGGCATTGCTATGATGGAATCGCGGAACTGGCCATCTACATCGAGCGCAGCCTACGGGGGCACGGCGTGGCGCAGGATTTGATGAAGGCCATGCAGGACATCGCGCGCGACCGAGGGTTCTATAAGCTCATCGGACGCATCCTGGCCGACAACGAGCCGGCCAGGAAACTGTGTCAAGTGACCGGCTGGAAGGAAGTAGGAATTCACGAGAAGCACGGCAAGCTCGGGAGTGAATGGCACGATCTGGTACTGGTCGAGTTCCTGATTCCAGAAAACTTGAAGTGACTCGGAAGGAACGACGAATCGGCCGAGATTGCTTCCCATATGCGAAAAGCCCACCGCCGATGGTTGTGGCTGAGTATCGGCGCCATCATCATCGCATTCATCATCTATAACCTGAGTCGAAGCCCGGAGTGGGCCAGGTTCCGGTGGTCGCGCTTGTGGGCATTACTTACCGGAGCCAAGCCGGACCTTCTCTTGCTGGCGCTGGTCGGGGTTTTCGGCAGCTACTTCCTCCGAGCCTGGCGCTGGCGATTCTTCCTCAGTCCAATCAAGAAAGCCTCCCTCTGGGTTCTGTTGGTGGGCCAGGTTCTCGGCTTCAGTTCCATCTACCTGGTGGGCCGGACCGGAGAGTTCGTGCGTCCGGCTTACATCGCCAAGAAAGAAAATGTCTCGATGAGCGCCATGCTTGCGGTATGGCTGCTCGAGCGCATCTTCGACACCTTGTTCGTAGTTTTGCTCTTTGCCGCCGCGCTGGAGTTTGAGCCGCTTGAACCCGGTACGACGCGCGGCTCAACTATCCTCGTCGCTCTGCATCGCGGCGGGGACGTCATGCTGGTTTTTGCTTTCCTGCTGGTCGCCGGATTGGTCGTATTCTGGTTGCGCTCCCGGCAGCTAACCGCCTGGGCGTTGCTGCTCTTCCGCTTCCTGCCTACCACCGCGCTCAGGAAACTCCAGCACTTCCTGCGCTCGTTTGCGGAGGGTTTGAGCGTTATCCAAAGCTGGAAGGACCTGGTGGGGAGCGTGGTGTTGAGTGCGGCGGTGTGGTTTGTCAATACCTCCATCTTCTGGCTGGTTTTGCGAAGCCTTCCTGGGGGCGGCGCGAAACTTTCCTGGCTGGCCGCCGCGGTGGTGCTGTTTTGCGCGGCGCTCGGACTGGCCGTGCAGATCCCCGGTGTCGGCGGCGGCTACCAGGTAAGCATCATCCTCGCCTTGAACGAGCTTTATAACCAGCCCGCGGAGACGGCTGCCGGCGCGGCGATAATCATGTGGTTGATCATTTCAGTCCCCTGTCTGCTGGCGGGGTTGGCGCTGTTAATCCATGAGGGGCTAACCTTCAGGAAGTTGGAGGCACTGGCTGACGAGGAGAGGGAACTGGCGGAGAAAAGTTAGCCTATGAAGTGTCCATTCTGCAATCATCTCGAAGACAAAGTTGTGGACTCGCGAGAAGCCAAGCTTGGAGACACCATTCGCCGCCGGCGCGAATGCGCAAAGTGCGGCCGCCGGTTTACCACCTACGAGCGAATCGATGAAATTCCCTATATGGTGGTGAAGAAGGACGGCCGGCGGGAGAAGTTCGACCGCCAGAAGCTGCTGGCCGGCTTGCTGAAGGCTTGCGAGAAGCGCCCTGTCCCGATGTCGAAGCTCGAGGAGATCGTTAATGAGGCAGAAGCGATGGTCGCCGAAGCAGGGGAAAGGGAGCGCCCGGCAGCGGACTTGGGGCAGTTTGTCATGGGCCGCCTGAAGACTCTCGACAAAGTCGCTTATGTGCGATTCGCCTCGGTTTACCTCGATTTCAAAGATATTCGAGAATTCATGGATGAGTTGAAGGATCTGCTCAAAGCCAAGGGCAAGTGACAGGAGGAATCTTGTAGGGGCAACCCTTGTGGTTGCCCAGGGCGGCCGCCCGTAGGCGTTAACCTCATGGCTCAGCGGCGCTACGTAGCAATCACCGGCCGCTTCCAGAGGCCCGGAGGGCCGACAGAGAGTAGCCCATGGCGTAAGCCGTGGGATCGACGAGCGGCTCCGGATTCTATAAGCCCCGGAGGGGCGACAGATCCCCCGGAACTGTCTCTGTCGCCCCTCCGGGGCTGCGAAAATGAACACCGTCCGAGGTCCCACGGCTTACGCCGTGGGCTACTTTCTGGCGCCCGTCGGCTGACGGGCTCTGGTGGCCCTCGCTTCTTTAGGTTAGCGTATATGGGGCGGCCACACGGGTTGCCATTACAACTCCTGAATCCTGAATCCTGTTCTACCTGTTAAAGACGAACGCGCCGAAGGTGCGGAAAGTTCTGAAACCGAGGCGTTCGTAGAGTTGCAGGGCTCGCACATTGATGTCTGTGACAGTGAGTGAGACGCGCTGGTAGCCGGCCTTCACCAAGTCGCTGAAAGCGGATTCCAACAATGCCGTTCCCAGGCCGCTTCCTTGCAGCGTCCTGGCGACAGCGATTTGTGGTATGTGAGCGGTATCGGAACGCACGCTCGTTACCGCCAGCACCGCGCCGAGTTTGTGGGTTTGGCGATGCACGGCGACTTTGGAGACTTGCTCCATAAACTCTCCGCAACCCTGGTAATGGAGAATGTTCTCGATGAGCCGCGTGGCCCCGGCCAGAGAGCCGTATTGGTCATTGATCGCCGCATCGACGTGGTTGTGATAGGCGCCGTAAACCAGTTCTGCGGCCTCACGAGAGTACTTCTTTTCACAAGGCAGAATACAAAAATCAGCCAGGCGCGAGGCCGCTTCCCGCGTAGGTCCATTCCGGCCGGATCCGGACAGGGCCTGGGGCCGCCAATCGGGAAGGGACAAGGCCATAAAGCGGCGCCGATAGCCCTCGTAATTGCAGGAAACGAAGCTGTTTTCCAGCTCTTCGAATTTGTAGTGCGGGAGCTGCGCTTCTACGCGCCGCAGGCCGGGAGTTGCCAGGAGGGTTTCGTTGGAGTGCTCGAGCAGGCGCAGGACTTCCTCCAAACCTGCGGGCGGCGGGCCGGCAAACAAATCTCCCATCAGACCTTTCTCGCCGTCGCAGAAAAAGAAGCAGTAGCCGCGAACCACTCCGTCCTCGACCAGGGCGTAACCTGAAAGACGCTTCTCCTTCAGGCAGTTGGAAATCACGTGAGCGGAGGGAGTGAAATCCCAATAGAGACGTTCGCTCCAGGCGCGCGCTTCGGCGTCCAACAACTCCGAGAAGGCCGATACCTCGAAGCGGCGAATATCGATGATCTCAAACCCCACAGCAGTTTCCCTTTGGATGACCGAGTGAAATCTCCGGCCGAGCGGGCCATCCCTCACTGCCCGGCCGCAACAGAGGCTGCAGAAAAACGCTTGGACTCTGTCATTCTGAGCGAAGCGACCCGTCGCCCGAAGGCTTTGGGCCGCAGGACGAAGAATCCCGGCAGTTGCGGTTTCAACGAACTACAGAGACCCTTCCTTCGTTTCACTCAGGACCGCTTGCGCCTCTCCTGAAAATCAGACCGTTCCCACGAATCGGACTGGTAGGGGCGGTTCGCGAACCGCCCCTACTCGAGGGCCACGTCATTCCCGCGAAAGCAGGAATCCATTCTACTGGCAATGGGTCCCCGCTTTCGCGGGGACGACAACACTGATTTCCAGTCCCTCGGGTGGGCTAGAGGCCCATGAAAACTCCTCAGGATGACAGCCGGAAGGGACTTTCCGCAGCCTCTAAAGCCCACAGAGCCTCCCGGCCATTGCAAAAACGATGCAAGTATAACTCAATTAGTACTGGAGCATGGAATCGAAAAAGAAAAGTTCTTGCGGGTGAGAAACAGGGTTATGGTACCATTTTGGCGCGCAGTATCTTCCCTGAGAGTCTTACTCTGGGGTTAAAGGCATACGCCGGCATCGACGATGAAAAGTGAACCGGCGCCGGCGAGTGAATTTCTGCGCCCGCGGGGAGAACAGCAGGGCATGGGCCCTCCGACGGCTACCAAATCCGATCCCCCACCGCAGCGGCCGAGCCCCGCCCTATCTTCCGCACGTCCCTCCCTGCGACATCGGACGGAATACTACGCGGCTCTTAGCTTGCTTAAGACCCTTGGCTTCTTGCCGCATCGCTTGACGCGGGCGCTTTGCGCAGCGCTGGCATTTCTGAGCTACTGGTTCTGGCCGCGCTTGCGGAAAGTTGGCCTGACGAATCTCTGGCTGGCATTCCCCGATTGGCCGGAAAGCCAGCGCCGGAAAGTGCTCTTCAGATTGTTTCGCAACTTCGGCAGGATGCTGGCGGACTTCGCGCATTTTCCGCATTGGGACCGCAGCAATATCGAGAAGTTGATCATCTACGATGGATTTGAGAACTACGCGCAGGCCCAAAGTCAGGGCCGAGGCGTGCTTTTTCTTACCGGCCACTTCGGTAATTGGGAACTTAGTTCCTTCGCTCACGGGGTGTACGGCTATCCGTGCGATTTCGTGGTGCGCGCCCTCGACAACCGACTGATGGATGAACTGATCAATCACTACCGCTGTCTGGGCGGCGGAAAGCCCATTGAGAAGGGTGATTTCGCCCGCGGCGTGCTGCGGGCTTTTGCCCGCGGCGATGCGGTCGGCGTGCTGATCGATCAGAACATGCTGCCCGGCGAAGGGGAATTTGTAAACTTCTTCGGCATCCCGGCATGCACCACCACCGGCCCCGCACGCGTGGCGAAGAAGACTGGCGTCCCCATCGTTCTGGGATTAGTGATCTGGGACGCCAAACTCAAGAAATATCGGCTGCGATTCGACCCCGTCGAGTGGATCCATTGCCAGAACCCGGAAGAGGAAATCCTGGTCAATACTGCGAACTTCACCCGCCTGCTCGAAGAGTATATCCGCCGCTTCCCCGATCACTGGCTTTGGGTCCACCGCCGTTGGAAGACGCGCCCGCCGGGCGCCGCGCCGCTTTATCCGAGCTAGGGAGCGAGGAACAGGAAGGCAGTAAGCAGTAGGCAGTAGGCAGTAGGCAGTAGGCAGTTGGCGGTAGGCAGCGGGCAGTAGGCGGCGAAACACGCAAAAAATGGAACGGCAAACCGTACCTGCACAATTGGGGGGGGTAAGACCCGCCCAGGGCGGTCCAAATTAGCAGCCTCCGCAGGCCTGAGCCCAGCGGCCGTAAGAGGACTTGGAGAAGCTTTGGGCTCAACCTGCCTTCATTGATTGATGGCCCGCCCGCGTCCGTTGCCTACTGCTTACTGCCTACTGCCTACTGATAGCTCATTGCTGACGGCTGATAGCTTTATCATCGAGGCCCCTTATGAAGATTTCGGAGCTGGCCCGATTGCTGGGAGGAACGCTGCATGGGGAGGCGGATCGACAGGTCGACGGAGTGGCGGGTTTGGAAACCGCCGGTCCGGGAGAATTGACTTTCGCCGAAGACGCAAAGGCGCGTGAACTGGCGGCCCAATCCCAAGCCGGATGTATTCTTGTGCCGGCGGATTGCACCGTAGCGGGGCGTACAACGATTGCGGTCGCGAACCCGAAACTGGCGTTCGTGCACGCCGCCCAAGTTCTCTGCCCGCCCCGCAAATTCCCTCCGGGCGTGCATCCCAGCGCAGTCATTGCTCCGGACGCCCGCCTGGCCGAAGACGTGGTCGTTTGCGCCTGCGTGGTGATTGAGCCAGGCGTGGAAGTTGGGCAGGGCACATACCTTGGAGCAGGCGTTTGCTTAGGCGAGGGTGTTCGGGTGGGCGCGGGCTGCACGCTCTACCCGCGGGTGAGCGTCTATCCCGGCGCGAAAATCGGCAATCGAGTAATCCTTCACTCCGGAGTCGTGGTTGGGTCCGATGGTTTCGGTTACGTTTTCGCCGAGGATCATTACGAGAAGTTTCCCCAACAGGGCGGCGTGGTGATCGAAGACGACGTCGAAATCGGCAGCAACAGCACGGTGGATCGCGGCTCCTTGGGCGTAACGGTGATCGGTCAAGGAACCAAGATCGACAACCTGGTTCAAATTGCACACAACGTGCGGGTGGGAAGGCACTGCGTCATCGCCGCGCAGACAGGTATTTCGGGCAGCGCGGATATCGGAGATTACGTGGTGATGGGCGGCCAGGTAGGCGTCGCGGATCATATTCGAATCGAAGAGGGGGCGATGATCGGCGGGCAGGCAGGAATATTCGGAACGATACGTAAGGGAACTAAGGTCTGGGGGACACCTGCCCGGCCCTTAGATGAATTTAAGAAAGTCTACGCCCACCTTGCCAGGCTGCCGAGCCTCGCCAGGCAAGTGAAGGAAATCTCGCGGCAACTTTTGGAGGTAATCAAGCACTAGGTGTGTTCGTAAACCTTAACAAGTTGCAGCCGCATCGTGTCCAGGCGGTTTTCCGAAACGCGTGCGAAGCGCCTCAAGAGCTCATAGCCAAGATCGTGGTCATGCTCGGCTTTCTCGCGAAGGCACAGACCATCCATGGCAAAAGCCCGCGTAGGCTCGACGGCTCGAGCCGAGAACCTCCAGCGATAGGGCGGAAACAGCCACGACCAGCCGAGGATATCGCCTCCCTTAAGGGTGACGATGCTAAACTGACCCCGTCGTTCCGAACCGATGGTCAACTCAACACTACCCTCGCGGATAAGGTAGAATTTGCCCGCGTCTTCTCCCTCATGAAGAATGAATTCCCCGGGCGCGAAGCGAACGTTGGAGGCGCAGCCCGCAACCAGTTCCAGGTAACGCTGAGGAAAATCCGTGAAAAACGGATGAGCAGTCAGGATGTTCTGAAGGGTTTCCATGCAACACTCCTTAGGCCCTAGCCGGCGTGAATTCCCTGAGCGATTGATGGCTGTTCCGCGGCGTCCCTCAACTGCATTGGATCCAATGATGTGGGCCGTTTAAAATCATAACATCCCCTCGCATCACCTTGTCAACGTTGGAGTGGCTCGCTTCGTCTGCGCGGGTGGCGCCGCGCAGGCCGATCCGGTCGCTTTGGGTCCGCTTTCTTGACCCGCTTTTTGGGCTTCCCAACCGCAGGAATTCACTGTATCCTTACACGCGCGTGCTTGGTGGATCAGGGAATTCACAAGGCCGTTATCATGCAGCGCACCACAATCCGAGAATCCGGGACCCTTTTTGAGATTCTTCCTTCCGAACGAACTGCCCGGCTCCTTCAAATCCTGAAGGCCTCCCCTGCGGAAAAGGTGCGGGAAAGGACGCGGCGAAGACTATGGCAACGGTAGAAAGCATATTAGCGGAGCATCCATTTTTCGAAGGTTTTTCCGAGGGGCACGTTAAACTCGTCGCCGGATGCGCTTCCGATGTTCACTTTAAGCCGGGACAGATCATTTTCCGTGTCGGCGAAGAAGCCAGAAAATTCTATCTGGTTCGCCATGGGAAAGTAGCGCTCCAGATGACTTCCGAGCGGCGCGGCCCGCTCACCGTCCTGACGGTCGGAGCAGGTGAGGTTTTGGGATGGTCGTGGCTGTTTCCACCCCACAAATACAGGTTCTCGGCCCGCGTCCTCGAGGCGACGCGGGCCTTTGAAATCGACGGACAATGTCTGCGCGGCGTGGCCGAGCAGGATCACGATTTTGGTTATCATCTCTTGAAGCATTGGTCGCCGGTGGTCGAACGGGCGCTGGATGCGACACGATTGCAACTCGTCAACGTTTATCAGGACCGATAAGCCGGGCGCGTGCCGCAGGGCGCCGCCACTTTAAGCCGCGGCAGAGGAGGATGGACGTGGAAATTCACAAACAAGACGCTTTGAACTATCACAGCCAAGGGCGCAAAGGAAAGATTGAGGTCATCGCCACCAAGCCTTGCGCAACGCAGTGGGACTTGAGTCTCGCCTACACACCGGGCGTGGCGGAACCCTGCCTTGAAATTCAAAAAGTTCCCGAGCGAGCATTCGACTACACCGCGAAAGGAAATCTCGTGGCCGTGGTATCGAACGGCACGGCGGTATTGGGCCTGGGGAATATCGGCGCCCTGGCCGGGAAGCCGGTCATGGAAGGCAAGGGTGTGCTGTTCAAGCGGTTCGCGGATATCGACGTGTTCGACCTCGAAGTGGGCTCGGAGGATCCCGAGGATGTGATCCGCTTCTGTCAATTGCTCGAACCTACCGTCGGCGGCATCAACCTCGAAGACATCAAGGCCCCCGAATGCTTCCACATCGAAGAGACCTTGCGCCGCACCATGTCCATTCCCGTCTTCCACGACGACCAGCATGGGACGGCCATCATCTCCGGCGCTGCCCTGCTGAACGCTCTGGAAGTCGTGGGAAAAGATATCGCCAAGATCACGATGGTGATCAGCGGCGCGGGCGCGGCTGGAATTGCCTGCGCCGAGCACTACGTGCGACTGGGGATGAAGCGGGAAAACATCATTCTTTGTGACACCAAGGGCGTGATTTACGAAGGGCGTGGCGAAGGCATGAATCCCTACAAGGCTCGCTTCGCCTCCAAGACCTCGGCGCGAACCCTCGCGGAAGCCATGAAGGGAGCGGACGTCTTCAGCGGCCTCTCCGGCCCCAATGTTGTGACACAGGATATGGTGCGTTCGATGGCAGACCAGCCCATCATTTTCGCCATGGCAAATCCCGTGCCGGAGATCAGCTACGAAGCAGCGAAGGAGGCGCGGGAGGACGTGATCATGGCTACCGGAAGGTCTGACTTCCCCAACCAGGTCAACAATGTTCTCGGCTTCCCCTTTATTTTCCGAGGCGCGCTGGACGTTCGAGCGCGCGCCATCAACGAAGAAATGAAAGTTGCGGCGACGCGCGCCCTGGCGGCGCTGGCCAAGGAAGATGTTCCTGACATGGTGCTGCGCGCCTACGGAGTCACCCATCTGCACTTCGGGAAGGATTACATCATCCCCAAACCTTTCGACCCCCGCGTACTCCTGTTTGAAGCCTCCGCCGTAGCCCGGGCTGCCATGGAGACCGGAGTGGCGCAGGTGAAAGTTGATATCGAACAATACCGGGAACAACTCTCTCGCCTCCTGGGGCGCACCCACGAAGTGATGTTCAGCGTGCGCCAACGGGCGAAGGCTAACCCCAAGCGCATCGTCTTTTCCGAAGGCGAACACGAGAAGATCATCCGCGCCAGTTGTCAACTTACCAACCTGGGGATTGCACACTCGGTCCTGCTGGGCCGCCCGACGGTTATTATGCAAAAGGCCGAGGAACTGGAATTGTGCAACAAGGTCAGCGCGGAGATCATCGAGCCAGCCCACTCACCCAGGCTGGACGCCTACGCTGAGGAGTTCTACCGGCTGCGCGAACGTCGCGGCGTCACTCGCAGCGAGGCGCGCGAACTCATGGCCAACTCCAACTATTTTGGAGCCATGATGGTTCACATGGGCGACGCCGACGGCTTTGTCGCGGGCGTGTCGCAGCATTACCCTGACACGATCCGCCCAGCGCTGCAGATCATCGCCACGCGTCCCGACGTTCACAAAGTCGCCGGCCTCTATGTGATCGTAACCAAGCGCGACATCTTTCTCTTTGCCGACACAACTGTTAACATCGAAGTCAATGCGGAAGATCTGGCGGAGATTGCCCTGCTTTCGGCGGAAGTGGCCGAGAGTTTCGGCATCCAACCGCGGGTGGCGATGCTCTCGTTTTCCAACTTCGGCAGCACGCGCCATCCCTTAACTGAGAAGGTTCGCAAGGCTACCGAAATCGTGAAGCGGCGAAATCCCAAGCTCATCGTGGACGGGGAAATGATGGCGGATACGGCGGTAGTTCCGGAGCTGCTCGCGGAGTACCCCTTCTCAAGCTTGAAGCAAAAGGCCAATGTTCTGGTCTTCCCCAGCCTCGAGGCCGGCAACGTGGCCTATAAGCTCATGCTGCGCATCGGCGGCGCGGAAGCTCTTGGCCCGGTGCTGATGGGACTCTCGAAACCGGTGCACGTGCTGCAACGCGGCTCGACCGTGGAAGAAATCGTCGATATCGCCGCCCTCGCTGTCGTGGATGCTCAAAGAAATCTGAACCACGCCGGCGAAACGGCTTCGAACGCCTCCGCGGCGTAGCGAAAAGGAAGTGCTGCGGAGTCCCTGCAGGCGGGACCGGGCAGTCGCCTTTAGCTTTTTGGGCTCTCCCGCGGAACCATCCTTCGGCAGTCGCTTGCAGCGCGGCATGCGCCCACCAAGGCGCTGTCCGTATTTGCAACTCATCCCGGTCTTGAGAGCAGCTATGCCGCTCCGCCTTGCCGGAGGCTTTCGGCTTTCCGACCGACTCCGGCGTTTCATTCACCTCCGAAGATGAAGGGTAACCATTTCATGCCTGCCGGCTGCCACTGGCGGCTTGAGCGACTGGAAGTGTCCTACTTTGGGCGTAGCGCCGACCTTTAGAGCCTGCCCTGAGCAAAGCGAAGGGTCGGCAAGTGCTGGCCTGAAGGCCAGCGCTACGACCAAACAGGACAGTGCCGAGCGACTCCCTTATTTGTGATTCGTGGCCATTGGTAATAAGATCAAACGAGTAATCGTTAGGCACAAAGCGTATTGTGCAACCCCACAATGGCGGATGGTCTTAAAGTCGAACATCAGGTGGAACGCGGGCTTAGGTCATCGCTCGTCAGCATTGCATCGAATTTCGCTCTGGCGATGTGCAAATGTGTCGCCGGAGTACTGGGGCACTCTTTTGTGCTGGTCGCCGACGGAATCGAATCGCTGGCGGACGTCTTCAGTTCCTCCGCTGTTTACTTCGGTCTGCGTGTGGCGATCAAACCTCCGGACAAAGATCATCCCTATGGGCATGGCAAAGCGGAACCCATCGCGGCGGTGGTTGTCAGTCTGGCGCTGGCGGTGGCAGGCGTCACGATCGCGATCGAGAGCATTTTCCGCATTCGCACTCCACACCCGCTTCCCCGCCCCTACACACTATGGGTTCTGCTCGGCGTGGTAGTGGTGAAAATTCTGCTCTCCCGATTCGTCTCCTCTGTCGCTGATGAGATCCAGAGCACCGCCGTCCGGAGCGACGCCTGGCACCACGTCAGCGACGCGATCACCTCCGCATTCGCCTTCATTGGAATTTCCGTGGCGCTTTGGACGGAGAATTATGCCGCGGACGATTGGGCCGCCCTTTGCGCTTCATGCGTAATCCTCTTCAACGCCTGGCGCCAGATCCGGCTGCCTTTGGAAGAACTTCTCGACACAGCCCCTCCCCCTGATATTGAAGCGCAGGTGCGCAGGGCGGCAACCGCGGTTCACGGCGTCATCGGACTCGATAAATGCTTCGTGCGCAAGGTGGGGTTCCGGTATTATGTCGAACTTCATGTGGTAACGCGAGGTGATCTCAGCGTTCGAATGGGACACACGATCTCTCACGATGTGGTAGATCGCGTGCGCGCAGACGTCGATCGCATCGCCAATGTGCTGGTGCACATTGAGCCTGAAGAAGAACTGCTGAAGCCGCCTGACACGAACGTCTAATCGCGCTGCTTCTCGCCCCTACATCCGCACGTTGAACCCTTCCACCACGATGCGCGGCGTCTCCCCGCGCGTGTCGGCGTGCTCGAGCTCGGTTTGAATCGACCGCCGCTCCCCGGGCATTAAAGCAATATAGTTGTCGCTGTAAATCACAGGCAGAATGCGGTCTCCACTCTTTTCCTGGACCGCTTTCACGCGGACCATCAACGCCGGGTGGTCGGAGGGATTGTGCAGCTCGGTGGTTAATTGCCAGCGATTGGCCTGGCGCGTGGCGCGCGTAGTCGCTTCCAGCTTGACTTTCGGCAACTGGCGAATGGCTCGATAGTTGCCTTCCGTAGGACCCCGCATGTAGAAGTTGGTAGAGATCGTGCCGGTTCCGTGTGTCAAAGACAGACGCAGGAAATGCAGCGGGGTCAGCCCGGACGGGTACTCGATTTTGATGCACGAGTTGGCGCTGTCCTCTTGACTGTCGAGCGTGGCAGACTTCTCCCACTGCTTGGCCCCGTCCATGTTCAAGACCTCGACCGTAGCGGTCAAACCTTGAACATTTCCGCCGCTGTTATTGACGACTTCGATGCTCTCCGTTACGGGGTTCCATTGGATGTGGAGGGGCTCCGAACCCTTCTTGCATCCGAAATAAGCAGCCGACGGCTCGAAGTAATAGTCATAGGTTTGCCAAACGAAGGACGGCCAGCAGGGATGGCTCATCCAAAGCAGAAGCCCCATGCGGAGATTGCCCTGCCCCTCAAACATGGCGCGATAACCTTCGTAATTGAGAAATTGGGCCAGTGAAACCCAATCCTCCAGGTTGTCGGCGCCGCCGTAATTGAACTCGATCATGTTTCTGAAACTCTCGCCGCCTTGCGCTCCGGTCAACGTGAAATCGTGAAGACCCCAGTCGAGGCCTTGCGGCCACCGCGCCGATTCGGGCATCATCGCGCGTACGCTCTCAACCGTTGGAATATTAGGCATGCCCATTTCGCTGTGCAGCTTTGTGTGAGCTCCGCCCGTAAAATAGAAGCTCAGCGGCATGGCCATGTAAGGCCCGCCGCCGCCCACAACGCCAAAGGCCGAATTGGAAATGTAGTGGATGTCGGGATGATTTTCGCCCAGAACTTTGCGGATGGCGTCGTCAAGCGCCTTGGGCGGGTTGCCCTCATTGCGGCCGCAGTAAATTCCAATCGAAGGATGATTTCGAAAGCGCAGGACCGAATCCAGCGCATTACGCATGAACATGTCGTCGTCTTTCGGATCGGGCCCATCGTAAGGATTGGCGAGCCAGAATTCCTGCCAGACCATAACCCCGTGGCGGTCGCAAGCGGCGAAGAATTCTTCATCACCGACCTGCCCCACCCAGTTGCGAATCATCGTGAAGTTCATCTCCCGGTGATAGCGGACCGCGGCGTCGTACTCGCGCCGGCGATAAAGCAGCATGGACTCGCCGAAGCCCCAATTCCCTCCCCGCGCTACAAATCGCCGGCCGTTAATCCAAATCCGCAGAGCGCTGCCCTCTTCGCTGTAGGTCATTTGCCGGATGCCGGCGTCGAATGTCCGCTGGTCTGACACTTTCTTGTCCCGAGTCTGGAGGCTCAGTTCTACTGGGTACAAGTGCGGCTCCCCGTAGCCGGCGGGCCACCAGAGCTTCGGATTCTCGATTCGCAGGACGGGCGTGTTCGTGGGATCAAACGTCACCTTGGTGGTTGCGGAGGCGCCGATAGTGATTCGTTGCTCAAAGCGCAAATCCCCTAAGCGTCCGCGCAACGTTCCCGCCACCGGCCGGGGCGTGTGATTCACCAGTTTGCATTCGACGCTTACATCGGCCCGGGTGGTATCCGGCAGCGGCAAGGTGCTTTTGACAAACGGCTCCTCGAGAGTTACCGGCCCGGTAAAGGTCAGGTAGACGCCGCCCCAAATGCCGATGTCGCGGCCGCGAATAGTGGGAATCCAATCCCAGCCGATCGACGCGTGATAGGTCGGGTTGTCGAGTCCGAGCGCGCCGCCGTTCTTTCCCGGATCCTCAAGGGTCTTTTGCTTGGTGCTTCCCGGCGTGTCGTTTTTCTGGATGCGAACGGCCAGTGCATTCCTGGCGCCGGGCAACAAACGGCCGGTAACGTCGAAGCGCCCGCGCATGAAGCCGCCTTCGATGCGGCCGAGTTTTTCGCCGTTCAGGAAAACGTCCGCTTTCCAGTTGATTCCGTCGAAATTCAGCCAGGCACGCTTGCCTGGCGGCAACTCCGGCGCCGTGAACTCGTTCCGATACCAGAAATCCGCGCAGAAAAACGAATCGGAAATGTACAACTGGTTCTCGCCATAGTTGGGGTCGGGAATTGCGCCGATATTCAAATAGGATGTGAGAATCGTGCCCGGCACCGTCGCGACGATCCAATCACTATCAGCGAATCCCACTTTCGAAAGGGCAGCGCCGTCGGCGCCGACTAGCGAAGCTCGTTCCAGGCGCCACGCACCTCCTGCCAAGTCCAACCGCCCATCAGATCGCGCCGCCGGGGCAGGCTTCGGATGAGGCACGAATCCGCCTCGCCCGTAGACCTCCATTTCGCTGAGCATATAGCCATCCACCGACGTCGGCCGGGTCATCAGGACACGCACGTATCTCCCTTGGACAGGCTGCGCGAGTTTGAGGTCGTCCGTATTTCCAGCGCCGACAGGCAGCGGCTGGACGTCCCGCCAGCTTGTCGCATCGTCGGAGACCTGGAGGGAGCCCTCCGCGGCTCGGGCAATCCAGTAAAGCGTTACACGATCGAATTCACAGCGCACACCCAGATCGACGTAGACCCACTCTTCACCCAATCCCGCGCTCATCCACGCACTGGTAAACCTGTAGGGTCCGCCGATTTCAACTCTCTGGTTCTGGTTGTAGAAGGCCACTTCGGCGACTTGCCATTGCATGAAATACGCCATGGCCGAGGCATTCGCAGCCTCGAACTCGACTCGATAGAAGCGGCTCTGGGAAGCTGCATCGAGAGAGATGGAGGGCTGAAACACTACTCCTCCTCGCTCAAAACCGGTCGGGCCGCCGGTGAGAGTCGCTGGCTGAGGGTTTGTGGCATTGCCCGCTTCCTTCCATTCGCGCCCGTCGTCCGAGACCGAAACGGACACACTCACACTCTCAGGTTTCAACCCACCGGGTGCCATAAAGAGCACGTCAACCCGGTCGATCGCCGGCGCGCTTTCTCCACCGCCCACTTGCACCTGCAGCCAAGGGCGAGGCCCGCGCAAGTCGACGACGGTGACCGCGTTGTGATCGAGAAATAACTCGCGCTGTGTTTTGGGGAGCTGGCCGCGAAAGCTTAGCGAGGTCGCCACCCATTCTGGGGGATGGGTGTCTTTTATTCCGTCGGTCACAAGCTGAGCGGTGAGGTTGTAGTCATAACTGCTCGAATGGTAAGCGGGCCGGTGCAAGGCCAGGTTGCGATACGTCGACGATGCGTCGGGCACAAGCGTGGGTCCAAAGTCCTCGCGCGGGTCGCCTGGGTAAATTCCCACGCCGCGTGTAAACTCCGTGGGCGCGCTTGCCGGGCCTTCCGGCGCGGCCGGCGCGCCGCCGGGACGAGCCTCTCCGGCAGCAGCCACACCTTTGGGATTTCTAGCCAATCCCCGCAACTCCCCTGCCGCCGCATACGCACCGCCAATCGAACTCACTAGAAAACTCCTTCTTGTGACTGACATGGAATCTCCTCTCAACCGGCTGTCGCTCGTCTAGGGGCGACGCTTGGAAGCCGTGAAATAACCGGCCGGCTGTCATCCTGAGCGAAGCGAAGGATCTCCGCAGTTCCCCATGGTTCCATGACCTACGAACAACTGCAGCGATCCTTCGCTTTGCTCAGGATGACACATGGCGAATTTCTTCACACGTTTTTGTGGTTGCCCCAGGGCGACCACAAGGGCCGGCCTACGTCGCGTTCCCTGCGCGCAGATTAAAGCGAAAGCGCATGTCCTCAGCAAACCACTGAACGTAATTCGTGCCCCAGGCGTTGTTGAAGAGGCTGAAGTGAAAGCCGCCGGCGAGGTCCGGCTGCGCATCGAATTAGGCAATGGGTGACTTCTCTCCCAAGGCCACTACAGGCGCGTCCAAGGTCTCAATGCTGAACTCGCCTTGCGTGTCCTTGTATCGTATGGCATTTGTAACCGCGTGCATGTGCCGGTTTCCTCCCCGCACAACATCGAGCGGAGACATCCAGCGGTCCACCTTCTCAAGACACCAGCCTTGCGGATCAGGCGCTTGGGGCAGAAAGCTGAGCCACATTGCTTCCGGGAGCCGATTGGCGGCTTTTCCGAACCAGCTGAAATTGATCCGCGCCGAGGGCTCGGCATCCGGAAAGAGCATTTCAAGGTACAGCTTCTGTGGCCAGGCGACAAGGCCCGCACGCTCCGCTTCCGCATCTCCAATCCGCAACTCGGCGAGAACGCGGTGGCCCGAGGCGGCTTTGCCCGCCCAGCAATTGGTGAGCGCCGGCAGCCATACGCGGCTTTCCGCTCCGAACTTTTCGATGTGGGGCTTGCCGAAGTCCATCGGCGCCCACCAGGTCTTGGCGGTGATATATCTTCCAATGAAGCGGTCGTAGTCCGCCTTGGAGAGCGTCTGGTACGCGAACAATGCCAGCGGGTGTTCAGGCGAGGCCCACTCGCGGCCCGCCTCCTTGGCGCGCAGGCGGCAGATTGCGCCCGTATTCGCATCAAGCGCCAGCGTGAAGTGGGTGGTTTCGATTTCCGTTCCGGCAGGGTGGAGCTCGAGCCCGCCCTGCTCTGGTTCCACCGGTTGCACGGCGCGAAGGCTCTGGAGTGCCTGGCCGCGTAGAGGTTCGGGAAGGTTGGCAATCCCCTCGTCAATATCTTTGCGCTTCTCGGCCCAACTGGTTTCCGCCCAGCGGAATTTTGGCGTATCGACTACTTTCGCCAGGTCCTTCGGCGTGTAGTGTTCGTAGTCCTTGAGCCGCTTCGTATCGACGCCCCAGGTATGTTCGACCGCAAGGAGAAGCCGGCGGAGCAAGGAGAGATCCGTGGGATCTCCGACGCGGAATTTCCCTTGTGCGATCCACTCCCGGCGCAAGCGCGCCACTTCCCGGTAACGCGCTACCTTCACGGGGTCGCTGGGTACGCCGTAGATCCACGTGTCGCCAATTTCCTGTGTCACGACGGGCAGGCTGCCGCGGTAGGCTTCGACCGCATTGGCGATCTCACTCAGGCTGGCCGCGGTCACCGTGGCGTTCGGGAATTGCTTTCGCAAGTCTGCGTAAATCTTCTTGATTTCCTCCACGGAGTGAGGGCCGTCGTTGTCATTGCGCATTTCCACATCGATGGCGAGGTCCGATCCCGGCACCCGCACGACTCCGCCATAGCCTTTGTGGTGATACATCATGACGAGAGAAGCGCCCTCCGCATCCTTCCAGACAAACAGCGGCGGCACGTCGGGCGGGGTGCTCGCGCCGTTTACGCCGATGTCCAGCAGCTTGACGCCATTCTCGGCCAGCGGGCCCACTATTCCGATCGAGTGGCCCGGCACATCGCTCATCTTAGCTCCTGTGGTGGTGCGGCCGAAGCGACGATCCAACGACTGCGAGATGCCTAAAGCGCCCACGATCATGGATCGATCGAGCATTTCGGTCTCCCAGGAAAACGGCAGGGCATGCCAGGCCAGATCTCCGGCGGATACCGCCTGCTCCGCACGACGCCGCTGTTCGCTCGAGGCCTGTTCAAGATATTCGTAGAGAAGCCACGAGCCGGTAGTCCACACGTAGCGATCTTCGCCCCCTTGCCGCAACACGCTGGCGACCTGAATGGCTTGGGGAAAATAGCGGTCGAAATAGAGGCGCATCACCGCAGCTTGGGTGTTCGTGAATCCCACGTCCAAATGACACTTGAACATCACCAGCACCCGCTTGACCTCTGCATCAGGCGTATTTGGCGGCGTGCCCTGCGCCAAGTGTGGCTGGCACGCCATCGCCCCTCCTGCCGCGATCACGCTTTTTATGAATTGTCTTCTTTGCATTATTGCAACTCCCCCCGCGCCGAGCGAGCGATTACGGCGCCCAATTCTATCCCAAGAACAAAACCCGAAAACAGAGAACAATACTCGAAACGCCTTAAGGGCTGCAAGGCGCAACGGCCAAAAATCGTAGCGCGGGGCGTCTCGCCCGAGGCGGCCGAGGCGGCGGGTGCAGGCTACCCCTTCCTTTGGTGTATAATTTCGACCGTCCCAGAACTCCGAGGCGGAAAGGACTACTCTCCATGACGGAAACTCGTGTTGTCAGACTCGGATCGCTCACCTTTGCGCTGTGCGCTCTGCTATCGTGTCTACCGGTTGTCCAGGCGCAGGAACAGAGTCAACAGAAAAACCCTTACCAAAATGAACTGTCACGCCTGCATGGGATGTTCGCGCAACCCCTGGCCGACTGGAAGGCGCACGTGGATAACCTCGCCCATGGCGAAGACCCGGATCTAAACGATGCCGACTGGACCCCCGTTCGCATCTCGGAAAAAGCGGGCTACGGCCCGATGTGGTTCCGGCGCATAGTTGAGATACCGCAGACGATGGGAAAGTACAGCGTCCGCGGCGCGCGGGTTCGGCTGGATTTGAGCGTCAGCGCAGATGGCCCCTCGCAGTTTCGTGTCTTCTTTAACGGTTCACTCGCGGAGGTGGCCGACGGCGACACCCAGCAACCCGTTCTGTTGACTGGGAAAGCCGAGCCAGGCGCGAAGATCCTGGTAGCCGTCGACGTTCCCGCCGCCACCGGTGCGGTGCAACTCCAAAACGCTCAACTGCTGGTTGACTACCCCGCCGGACGGCCTGACCCAGGCTTGCTTTACGAGGAGATTCAGTCGGCCCAAGCGATCGTCTCGGGGATCTTTCGGGGCGCTTCGGAGGAATCTCGGAAGCTTGATGATGTCGTTCACGCCATTAACTTCGCTGCGCTGGACAATGGTGACCAGCAAGCGTTTGAGAATACTCTCCGCGCGGCACAGGACAAGCTCCAGCCCTTCGCAGACTTGGCAAGTCGTTATACGGTTCGCGCCGTCGCCAACGCCCACATTGATATGGCCTGGCTCTGGCCCTGGACCGAAACAGTGGAAGTAGTACGCAACACCTTCGGCACCGTCCTGCAATTGATGAGGCAGTACCCGGACTTTGTCTATGCTCAATCGGCCGCGCAGGACTACGTCTGGATGGAAGAGAAATACCCCGACCTGTTCAAAGAGATTCAACAGCGCGTCAAGGAAGGCCGCTGGGAAGTTGTGGGAGGCATGTGGGTCGAGCCCGACCTCAACATGCCGAGCGGAGAGTCCCTGGTGCGCCAACTGCTGGTCGGCACCCGCTACTTCAAGCAGAAATTCGGCGTGGATGTGAGAATCGGCTGGAATCCCGATTCCTTTGGCTACAATTGGCAGCTCCCGCAAATCTACAAGCGCTCCGGGCTTGACTACTTCATTACCCAGAAGATGTCCTGGAACGAGACCACCAAGTTTCCCTACAAGCTCTTCTGGTGGGAAGCCCCCGACGGCAGCCGGGTCCTGACTTATTTTCCGCACGATTATGTGAATGACATCGATCCTGTGCGGATCTCGGAAGACGTGGCCGAATACGCCCCCAAGACCGGCATGCACGAGATTCTGCACCTATACGGCATCGGAGACCACGGCGGCGGCCCTACCCGCGCCATGCTCGACTCTGCCCACCGCTGGCAGGATCGTCCCAATTCCTTCCCCAAGCTGACCTTCAGCACTGCCCAGTCGTTCTTTGATGACGTCGAGAAGAACCTGTCCAGCCTCAATGTTCCGGTGTGGAAGAACGAACTCTACTTACAATACCATCGCGGGGTTATGACCACCCAGTCTGAAACCAAGAAACGCATCCGGCAGAGCGAAGAACTCTTGCTCAATGCCGAGAAGTTCTCCTCGCTGGCCACGCTGCACGGGCTTCCTTATCCGCAGGAAGAATTGAACGACGATTGGAAGAAGGTCCTCTTCGACCAGTTCCACGACATCATGCCGGGTTCGGGGATCGCCATCAATTATGTTGACGCAGCGCGCGATCTCGGCGTGGTGAAATTATCCGGTAACAAAATCCTTTCCGACTCGTTGAAGACGCTGGCCGCGCGCGTCAACACTGAGGGCGAAGGCGTTCCCATTATTCTCTTTAATCCACTCAGTTGGCGCCGGACAGACGTCACCGAAGTGGAAGCACAATTCGCCTCGGAACTCTCGCCGCAGGATGGGGTCGAAGTGCGTGACTCGTCCGGGACCGCTCTTCCCTCCGCCGTCATATCGCGCGACGATTCAATCCATACCGTGAAGATCAGGTTCGTGGCCAAGAATGTGCCGGCCATGGGCTACGCGGTTTACCATCTCGTGCCTGTCGCCTCGGCCAGTACAACGGGAAGCACTCTGAAAGCAGACGCGGAAGGTATGGAAAATGAATTTGTCAGCCTCAAAGTGGACCCCAAGACAGGCTGCATCACGAGCCTGGTCGACAAGCGCAGCAGCCGGGAGACTCTGGCGCCCGGAGCCTGCGGCAATCTGCTTCAGACGTTCGTGGACAAGCCCAAGGAATACGACGCCTGGAACATCGACGCCAATTTCGAGGACCACAAGTGGGACCTGAAGGAAGCGGAAGAAGTGAAGCTCGTTGAGAACACGCCTGTTCGCGCCGTGATTCGGGTGAGAAAGAAATTCCAGAATTCGTCTTTCATCCAGGACATCTGCCTGTACCCAGGTGTTCCGCGCGTGGACGTCAACATGCAAGCTGACTGGCACGAAGATCATATTCTGCTGAAGGTCGCATTCCCGGTGAGCGTCGAAAGCAATTACGCCACCTATGAGATCCCCTACGGGACCATCCAGCGGCCGACTACCAGGAACACTCCTGAAGAGAAGGCCATGTTCGAAGTGCCGGCGCTTCGCTGGGGCGACCTCTCCGACACAAGCCATGGGTTCAGCTTGTTAAACGCCAGCAAGTACGGGTATGACGCAAAGGGAAACGTCATCCGCCTCTCCTTGCTGCGCTCCCCCGCCGATCCGGATTCGGCTCCCGACCCGCATGCCGATCGCGGCTTGCACGAATTCACTTATGCCCTTTATCCGCACGCAGGAGACTGGAAAGCCGCGGAAACCGAGCGGCGCGGCATCGAGCTTAACTATCCTCTTATACCCGTGGCCGCCAGTGTGCATGCGGGCATGCTTCCCGCTTCCCATTCACTGGTCGAGATCGAACCCGGCAACGTGATTCTGACAGCCGTGAAGAAGGCTGAAGATGATGACGCGCTGGTATTCCGGTTCTTCGAGTTCGAGGGAAAGCCAGGAACGGTCCACCTCCATTTCCCGAAAGCGGCCAGCCAGGCCGCACAAGTGAATCTGATGGAGAAGCAGAATACGCCGCTCACCCTGTCGGGCGACGGTAGGGAAGCCACCTTGACGGTCCATCCTTACGAGATCGTCACGGTTAAAGCGTGGTTCGGCAAATCCGGCCGATAGTGCTTAGCCGAATTAGTAAGCAAACTTATTCGTCGGAAGCGGAAGGGCGGGGCTTCAGCCCCGCCGCTAATCTCGCGAGGTAATCACGGGGCTTTAGCCCCTGTAGCGGCTTGGCTTCAGGGCCTAAAGGCCCTTCGAACGCTGCATCCAGAGACGACGGGGCTAAAGCCCTTCCGTGGGCCACTTGAAATTGCGCTCACTAAACTACCCAGGCACCAGCCCAGCCCCCCCCTTTTATCGCGCTCGCCCTGCGCGCGATGGATGTCGAATTTGAGAGATGGAGAAGAAGAGTTGGCAACGGTCTCCCGGGCCGGCTCCGAAAGGGCCTTTATGCTGGCCATGTTAAGGGCCGACCCCGGGAGATCCGTTCGTGATCACGCCGGCAGGATATCGGAGACGTGTATGGTGTTCGTTGCGATGTCCAGAGTACCCATTACTTTCACGTCTTTGCCCTCGTACTGCTTTGCCTTATCCTGATTGTCCAAGTAAAACCCTGTCCCTTTCTGCTTGTCAGTCAGCAAAGCATACTGCCCGTTCTTGGCTTTCACGATCTCCCCAACGAATGTGCGGCCTTTCTGTTGGCTGGGCTCCTGCTGCGCGGTCGGCGGTTGGCTTTGCGATTGCGCACGTACGGCGGGTGCGAATGTTAAGAGTCC